>Ga0078972_1000721_pt1 | contig 42460 bp, 37 predicted proteins | sample YelNatPaOPGAMG01_FD_67568 | JGI IMG/M metagenome (GOLD analysis project Ga0078972, IMG submission 67568) | Hot spring thermophilic microbial communities from Obsidian Pool, Yellowstone National Park, USA - OP-RAMG-01 (SPADES assembly) (version 2) | ecosystem: Environmental > Aquatic > Thermal...
ATAAAATTTTTCTTGCATTTTTCACTAAATAACATATAATAAAAAATCGTGTTTTTTTATTAAAATTTATTAAGAAAGAAGACTTAATAATCTTCTTGGGAGGTAAGGGTAAAATGAATTCTTTGGGAACGCATTTACTTTTGGAGTTAAAAAAATGCAAAAAAAATATTTTGGCAGACCTCGATTTCGTCGAAACCGCAATGCTTGATGCGGCGGCGGAAGCAAAAGCGACCATAGTGGAACATAAATTTCACGAATTTAACCCGTTCGGAATCAGCGGAATGGTGATAATTGCCGAATCGCATCTTTCCATACACACCTGGCCGGAATACGATTATGCGGCGGTCGATATTTTTACGTGCGGAGATATAATAAAACCTCAGGAAGCCGCCGAATTTTTAATCGAAAGGTTCGGGTCTTTAGAACCGCAGATTATGGAAGTAAAAAGAGGCCTTATATCTATTTACGACGAAAAACTTCCCCATAAAATCCTCTGCGAGGAGAAGCTTGTCGCCCGTTAGCGCAGTATTCGAGTTAATTTTTCGTCGAATTTGCCATAATAAGATATTTTCTGCAAAGCCCCTGCATCGGAATTTTCCAATATTGCAAGGGCTTTTTTTATACTTTCTTTGTCAAAAGGTATTTTAATGCAATCCGGCAAATCGAGAAATGGATAAAGCACAAACTTGCGGTTAAAAATCTCGGAATGGGGCAATTTCAATTCAGGCAAATCTAACGTTATAAAATTTTTTGAGGTATTATCGTAAATAAAAAGCATATCTATATCTATAACTCTTGGCATGTATCTTTCGCTTTCTATTTTCCTGCCCATATTTTTTTCTATATCTTTTAAAAAGGAAAGAAGTTTCCTGCCGAAAGCCACATAATCTTTTTGCGGAATTCTCGGCATTTCCAGCATCGCCGCGCAATTTAAAAAATAAGGCTGGTTTAGATTTCCGACGGGCGAAGATAAATATACCGAAGAAATGCCGGACATAACTGCGCCGTTTACAGGGCTTCCGGAAACGGAAGCCGCGCTGTTAATTAAATTTAAAGCTTTAAGAAGATTTTCTTCAGGATTTCCGGTATTGCTTCCAAAACCAAGACATATATCGGCGCCGGGAACCTCGCCGCCTTTTCCCCGATTAGGTTTATTGACTTCCGAATCCATCATATAGCAGTAACTGTCAGTAACAGACGCATATTATCCGCCCATGCGGACTAAAGCCTCTTTAATGCGGTTTTCGCTAATCGTCAAAGAAAATCTTATGTATCCTTCGCCGTAACCGCCGAATCCCGAACCGGGCGTTACTATAATGCCGGTTTCGTTCAGCAGGGAAACTGCAAACTCCTTAGACGTCATATTTGCTTTTGGAACATGCGCCCATACATAAAAAGTAGCATCCGATTTATAAATTTTATAATCTAATTTCTCCAATCCGCCGACTAATAATTCGCGTCTTTTTTTATAAATTTTATTGTTATCTTCCACAGCTTTAAGTTCGTTATCGAGTCCGTAAGCTCCAGCAAGCTGAATAGCCTGAAACACCCCTGAATCAAGATTGGTTTTAACAGCTCCGAGCCCTTTTACGACTTCTTCGTTGCCGGCGGCGAATCCAATCCTGAAACCCGTCATATTAAAAGTTTTGGAGAGGGAATGAAATTCTATTCCGATTTCTTTCGCACCGTTAGCTTCCAAAAAAGAATCGTTTCCTTTTTCGCCGGTATAAACTTCGGAGTAGGCAAAATCGTGAGCAACTATAATTTCGTTTTTCTTTGCAAATTTAACAACCTCGTTGAAAAAATGCCTGTCCGCCCTTGCAGAAGTAGGGTTATTGGGATAATTTAAAAACATAAGTTTTGCTTTCTTTAAAATATCTTCCGGTATTAATGAAAAATCCGGAAGAAAATCGTTTTCTTCTTTTAGGGGCATAATATAAGGAATGCCGCCCGCAAAAATAGTCCCTGCCATATACACCGGATAACCGGGGTCGGGAATTAAAACTACGTCGCCCGGATTTATAAAAGCAAGGGGAAGATGCCCTATGCCCTCTTTTGAGCCTATGAGCGATAAAACTTCGGTTTCCGGATCCAACGATACGTTAAATCTTTTTTTATACCATTCGGAAACCGATTCCCGAAACTTTAACAGCCCTTCATATGAGGGATATTTTTGATTTGCGTCTATCTCGCTTTCTTTTTTAAGCACATCGACTATCGCTTTGGGAGTGGGAAGGTCGGGGTCTCCTATGCCGAAGCTTATTATATCAACGCCTTTTGCCTTTACCTGGGATTTAAGTTTGTCTATCTCGGCAAAAAGATACACGGGAAGTTTGCCTAATCTGTCGGAAAATTTGAATTGCATAAGGGATTTAATCCTCCTCATTAAAAAGATAAATTATATTTGTCTATTTTATATTAAAATCTTTTCCAAGTCTATATATTTTAAAGCCAGAGCATTCAGGATATTTATATTTTCCGGACGGCTTCCGGCGGAAACATACGGAATATCCCCAATAATCGGGGCGTCCGTAAATTCGCCGAGCATTTCTTTGTTGGAAGACAGGCTTTCGTCGTTTTCGTTTAAAACGTTATTTATTATTATTCCCGATACGGTTATATCCCGGCTTTTTGCATATTCTATATTTAAAAGCGTCTGGTTTATCATACCCAAACCCGCTTTGGTAACTAAAATAACGCCAGCGTTTATATATTTTGCGATATCTATCATAAAATGCTTTTGCTTTAAGGGAACTAGCATTCCGCCGGCTCCTTCGACGAGCATATAATCATAAATTTTATTTAAATCGTAAAATTTATAGAGGATTTCTTTAATGCACAGGTCTCCGCCTTCCTTTTTCAATGCGGCGTAAGGCGACAAAGGGGACTGAAACGTATAAGGCGTTATAATATGCGGTTCTTCGTTTAAACCGGCGTATTTCTTGACATAAGCCCCGTCTAAATAATTTTTGTCGCCGTCTTTGTTAATTTTAACTCCGGTTTCTACCGGTTTCATATACCCGGCTTTTAAACCGCGCTGTTTGAAAGCAAGCAATAAGAGAAGACTGGCGAATGTTTTTCCTATATCGGTATCTATTCCGGTAATAAAAAATATTTTATCCGACATGACGCACATTGATTATAAAAAAAATAAAAAGGAAGGAAACTCCCCGAATTTTATCGGGGAGGAAAATCAAAAAAATTACTTTACTCCTAATTTTTTAAGAGTCATAGGACCGATAATTCCGTCAGCTTTAAGTCCGTTTTTTTTCTGGAACGCCTTGACTGCATTAGTGGTCTCAGGTCCGATCATTCCGTCCACTTTGCCCTTATAAAGCCCGTCTTTTGCAAGAGCCTGCTGAGCCGCTTTGACCGTGGCAGAGGATATTGTTTTTACCGTTTTTTTGGCAACGGTTTTCTTTGCCGCAACCTTTTTAACGGCAGCTTTTTTTGCCGTTGCAGCGGCAAAAGAGCTGGAAGGTATTGCTATTAAGGCTAAAAATAAGACCGATAATAATAATTTTTTCATTAATTTTTCACCTCCTTTTTGCAAATATATTTAACATTTTATTTTTATCATTTTTATGTAATAATTGCAACTGAAATTATACCAACACTTTTTTTATCGTGCCTATAAATTCGACCGGGTCGAATTTTACCACATAATAATCGGCGCCCGCCCTCATACCTTTATCGGAATTTTCTGCACCGCTTAAAGAAGAGTGCATAATTACAGGAATATTTTTGTATTTATCGTCGGACTTTAAAGTTTTTGTGAAGGTATAGCCGTCCATAACTGGCATTTCGACATCACAGATAATAGCGTCTATTTTGTATTTATCTTCATATACTATGTCGAGAGCCGCCTTTCCGTTTTCCGCCAGCACAGTCTTAAACCCCTCTTTTATCAGCGCATTGTTGATTATTTTTCTTGCCGAGGACGAATCGTCTATAATAAGGACTGTTCTGTCTCCGCCGAACTCGTCTCTTTCTGATTCTATCTCCCTGTTTTCTTTGTTATAAAAACCCAGCTCGTCAACTATGGATTCAAAGTCAAGCAAAAGAAGAAGTTCGTCGTTTTCGACCTTAATAATGCCCGTTACTTTAGAATCGACCGCGCTCACCGACGAAAGCTCGGGGGCGCTGATGTCGTCCCACGAAACACGCCTGATTTTTGTAGTCTCATGAACGATAAAGCCGACTTTAATTCTGTTAAATTCCGTTATAATCACTTTAAAATTCTTTCTGTCTAATTCTTCCGGCTCCGCTATTCCCATCCATTTAGGAAGGTTAACCAAAGGGACGACGGAACCTCTTAAATTAAACATACCCTCCACAAATTCGGAAGTGTTGGGAGTCTCCGATACGTCTTCAGGCATTTTAATAATTTCAATGACTTTAGCAACGTTTATTCCATATATTCCTTCTCTTTCTTCTCCTTCTTCGTCTATCCTGAATAATCTGAAATCCACTAATTCCATCCTGTTTTGTCCGACTTCCAGAATATCGTGTCCCGGATTTATTTGGCTTGCCATAATCTTTCTCCTTGATTTTTATTAAAATTTAAGAATTACGATTTTCTATTAAAAACGGTCCTTATTTTGCGCTTGTTTATCATTCATCGACCCATGGATTTTCTTCGACCTCGATAATATCACCCAAGCGGTCTTCCGAAATTATTCTGTTTCTGCCGCGGTTTTTTGCTTCGTAAAGCAGATTGTCCAAACGTTTTAACATGTCTTTGGGCTTATTCTCGAATTCCTTTCTGTAAAACGTAACGCCTATACTTATAGTAATTGTTTTTATATCCTTGGTTTGAATTTTCAAAACCATCTGTTTTATTTTTCTTGCAACGTCTATCGCATTCATAATTTGCGTCGAAGGCAGGCATAGCATAAATTCTTCTCCTCCAAACCTTGCGGCGATATCCGATTTTCTTGTATTTATTTTTAACACGTTTGCAACTTCTTTTAAAATCACATCTCCTTTATCGTGACCGTAAGTGTCGTTTATCTTTTTAAAATGGTCTATATCGCACATTATCAACGAAAGAGGAATATCGTATCTCGAACTCTGGGCGAAAATATTATTGTAAAAAATATCGAAATATCTTCTGTTGTAAAGACCGGTAAGCCCATCCGTCAGAGCCATATTTTCCAGGTCATCGTTGAATACGGACTTTTTTAATTTTACCGCTGATATAACCGCCGATGCAGATAAAGCCAATAAAATCAAATCCTGATAAAAAATAACCCTTGAAATCTGACCGCGTATATTTATAAAATTAATGAATATAAAAATAGATAACGATACTATCTGAATAATAATTAATGAAATAATTATATAATAATATCGTTTTTTATTCATAATAAATTAATTAAAATAAATTTCATTAATCAAAAAGCTTTTAAACAAATTTTATATTTTTTTCAAATTTATTACAATTTATTTTTTTATGAAACTTATCGGATTAAACAAAAATTCCGAAACGTCGTTTGAAAATATTATAATATTAATTTTTATTTTCGTCCTCGCGGTTATATCTGTCCATAGATACCGGGTCATGATAAAATATGCAAAAACGGCTGCTTATAAGGAAGATGTGCAAAAAATTAACGCCGCCCTTATAGTGTACAGAATAAAATACGGTAAATTTCCGAATAATCTTTCCGTTCTGGTAAAAAAAGGATTTATCGTAAATGTTAAAATCGATAAAGAAGGTTATCCCATCTCGCCTTTAGGCAAAAGGTTTATTTATGAAAAGAAAGCGGGCAGAGTCGTTTTGAATGGTGGCGGTGCAGGGACTTGAACCCCGGACGCTACGGATATGAGCCGTATGCTCTAACCTGCTGAGCTACACCGCCTTTAAGAAATTATAATTATAGCAAATAAAAAATATATTTTCAACGATTTTATCTCGCTCCAAATCCCGATTTAAAATTTTTTATATTATAGATTAACTGAAGAATTACTTAATAATATCATTGCAAATGAGATTGCTTCGTCGCTAACGCTCCTCGCAATGACAGGATGTTGTCATTGCTAGCGAAGCATATCGGACCACGTGTCCGATGAATCTCATTCGCAATGACGGGGTATTGAAATTTCTTAAAATAATTTTTCTATATCGGGATTAGTGTCTCGCAGCAGAGCGGGCAATCTTGTAAATCGCTATGTAACTTTTCGGATTAGTGAGCGGCGAGCCCGGATTTTCGACTATTCCGTCGGCAAGGTAAAAGTTTCCGCCGGTTTTAAAAATAGAAAATCCGGCGCTGTAACCCGACATAGGCTTTATTTCCCATACAGGATAAAATCCTATTTTGTTCCATGCAAGACTGAATACGGAAGTCTTAACATAATAATTAAGATTATGGAGAAAAGCCGCCTGCCTGTAATTTTTTAAAGCGATAATTTCTAATTTGCCTTTATGGGTAAATTCTCCGAGCTGAGCAGGAACATTGTAAATAAAACCTCCGGTATAAGTAGAACTTCTTGCCCCGTTAAAAGAAGGAACCCTTATCTGAAGAGGAGAACCGCCGTAAGTTTTTGAACTGGTATAGACCGTTTTGCCCCTGCCGTTTATAACCATCAAATTCCCGGATTTTGAAAGCGCTACAAGATAATTCTTGCCGTTTCCCTTAAAATTTCCGTAAACGGTCCCATAAAGGGTTATATCGTTAAAAAAGGCAAGACTCTGCCCTCTTTCCAAAGAGCCGGTATTTTTATTAAACCCGTATATATAAGTGTCTCCTCCGAACTGTCCTATCGGATAATAATTCTGTCCAATAGCATAATCGTTAAAATATCTGCCTGACGGAGCTACCGAAACAGGTTTCTGTCCCACTATAACCCTTCCGAAACCAGGCAAATTCATAACCCTCAAGAATAAGCCGTAATTTTTTGTCAGCTTCGTAAGGGTTCCGTTTCTGAAGACCAGCAGATATGATATAATCATACCAAGCCTTGCTTTAGTTAAAACTATAGCGTTATAACCCTTAGAAATTTTATAAAATCCTAAATATACGACGTTAGACCTAACGGGCAATTTGTATTGAGCCAATTTTTTAAGCCTTCCGCCCAACGACAGCTCGTATAAAATTACCCTGTGCCTTGTAGCTACCGCCGCCTGAATGCCTTTGCGCAAAAATCTGCCGGCGCTTATTGCCTGAATTACGTATTTCTTAGACGCCGTTTTTATAAGTCCGCCGCTGTTCTGAGTAAACCTTTTTATAAAAACAGAGCTTTTAATCTCTCTATGCGCAGGCGCGGCATATGGGGTCGAAGGCGCTTTAACTTCAGTGTTCTTTGCGTTAATTGCATTAATTTCTTTTTTAAGTACGGCAGACAGACGATTAATATCGCCGATAATAAAGTTTGTGCCGAGAGCCTGAACGTGGTTCCTGTAAACGACCTTATTTTGAGAAGCGTCGAAAACGTTGGACTGTATGACAAATATCTTTCCTATTTTAACGATTCTTCCGTAAATAAGATAATCCGCCTTAAAATGTTTAGAGAGGTTTAAGAGGTTTTGGGAAGAAAAACTGACGCGCTGGTTTTTGAGATAAGAAACAATATCGGAATTTCTAACTATACCGATATTTTCGGATGCTAAATCAGAGCCTAAAATCAATGGAATGCTGTTTGCTATATATGAGTATCTTTCGTAATGGGTAGAAATAATTTTGAACGGCAAAATTCCGACTGTGTTTTCAGCTGAAGCTTTTTTTTGAATCAGTAAAACCGGCAGTAGAAAAATAACCGCAAAAACAAAAACTCTTTTTAATCCCTTTATTTTAAACAATTCAGCCCCCTTATTAAGCGTTTAGCGTCCGGCATTTGGTATTTAGCATTTAGCATTTTTGATTTTTTTAATATTTTTTAATATTAATATTACGGTTTATAAGATATTCAAACAATTATGTTTAATTTTTACATAATTAAATAAATTTGTCAATCACACAAATTTTCGCTGGGTTTAATTAAAATGTTGAATTATTTTATTATAAATACCCCGTCAGTCCGCCTGCGGCGGACTGCCACCCCTTTTTTACAAAAGGGGAATTAAAAACTAAAACACCGGCAATCCGATTGCGGCGGACTGCCACCCCTTTTTTACAAAAGGGGAATTAAAAGCAATGACATTACTGCCATATATATATTACTGATGAACTTGAGATTCATCGGACACGTGGTCCGATATGCTTCGCTCGCAATGACACCGTCCTGTCATTGCGAGGAGCGTCAGCGGCGAAGCAATCTCGCTTTTAAAAAAGGGGAATTAAAAGGCACGGTATATTATAAAGTTGGTGTAGGTTTTTATTAAAAAATCGCCGTAAAATAAATACAGAACCGAGGCAAGCGAAAGAAAAGGCCCGAACGGAATTTTAAAATCTAAGCCGACCGGATTCATTTTTATTAATTTGCGGAATAGGAAAAATAAAATAAAACCTGCCAGCGCAAAAACGGCGCCTCCGAAAATAGTAAATATAACCCCTCTCAGCCCCAGAAAAGCGCCTATTCCGGCGATTAATTTTATATCGCCGCCGCCGAGCCCTTCCTTTTTTTTAATAATTTCGTAAAAAAGGGCTATAAAATAAAAAAATAATCCGGCTGTTAAAAAACCTGCCAAGGGAAATATGAACGGCTTTCTAAGAAGAAAAATATTTACTGCAAACCCTAAGATTATTAATAAAACATTTAAAACGTCGGGTATTATTTTATTGAATAAATCTATAAAGGAAATAGAGATCATAATCGGTATGAAAATTAGACCGGCAAGAAAATGATCAAATTGTCCGTCCAAATAATTTTTAAAATAGAGTGCATCAGACGCATTAATTTTATAAAAAAAATAGACATTGTAAAAATATTTTAGAAATAATAAATAGAACAATAAAGCGGTCAATATTTCTACTGCGGGATATACGGGGGAAATATGAACGCCGCAGTTTCTGCATCTTCCCCGTAAAATTACATAACTTAATACCGGGATATTATCATAAAACTTTATTTTTGCGCCACATTCAGGACATGACGACGGAGGATAGACAATCGAAGATTTAGCAGGCAGCCTGAATATAACGACATTTAAAAAACTTCCTATGGATAACCCTGTAAGAAATATAAATATCGATATAATAATGAAGCTTTTATCGGAAAATAAAAAATTTACGGCGTTTATATGATTTAGAACCATAAATGACTGATAATTATAAAAATACCCCGAATAATGAATTTAATCAATAAACCATTATTTCGGGGTAATTAAATCCGGTAACGACCTACTCTCTCATGCAGCTGCCCGCATAATACCATCGGCGCTATAGGGCTTAACTTCCGTGTTCGGAATGGGAACGGGTGTTTCCCCTATGCTATAGTTACCGAAAACTTGTCTATAAATAATTGAACGAAAATTAAGCAAATTAGTAAAGGAATCATGGCTTTATATAAAATGATTAAGCCTCACGATCTATTAGTATCGGTAAGCTAAACACATTACTGCGCTTACACACCCGACCTATCAACCTCATAGTCTATGAGGGATCTTTAGCTGTGTTGCCACAGGGGAAATCTAATCTTAGGGGGGGCTTCCCACTTAGATGCTTTCAGCGGTTATCCCTTCCGAACATAGCTACCCAGCCATTACCACTGGCGTGATAACTGGAACACTAGAGGTTCGTCCATCCCGGTCCTCTCGTACTAAGGACAGCTCCCTTCAAATTTCCTACGCCCACAACAGATAGGGACCGAACTGTCTCACGACGTTCTAAACCCAGCTCGCGTACCACTTTAATTGGCGAACAGCCAAACCCTTGGGACCTGCTACAGCCCCAGGATGTGATGAGCCGACATCGAGGTGCCAAACCTCCTCGTCGATATGAGCTCTTGGAGGAGATCAGCCTGTTATCCCCAGCGTACCTTTTATCCGTTGAGCGATGGCCCTCCCATGAGGGACCACCGGATCACTAAGACCTACTTTCGTACCTGCTCGACCCGTCAGTCTTGCAGTCAAGCTCCCTTGTGCCTTTGCACTCTACAGCTGGTTTCCAATCAGCTTGAGGGAACCTTAGCGCGCCTCCGTTACTCTTTAGGAGGCGACCGCCCCAGTCAAACTACCCACCAGACATTGTCCTAAATCCGGATTACGGATTGTAGTTAGAAACACAGAAAGATAAGGGTGGTATTTCAAGGTTGACTCCGCCACGGCTAGCGCCGCGGTTTCCCAGTCTCCCACCTATCCTACACATATCGTCCCATATTTCAATGCCAAGCTATAGTAAAGGTGCATGGGGTCTTTCCGTCTAGTTGCGGGTAACCGGCATCTTCACCGGTAATTCAATTTCGCTGAGCCTCTGGTTGAGACAGCGCGGAAGTCGTTACGCCATTCGTGCAGGTCGGAACTTACCCGACAAGGAATTTCGCTACCTTAGGACCGTTATAGTTACGGCCGCCGTTTACCGGGGCTTCAATTCAAAGCTTCATACCTTGCGGCATTAACCTCTCCTTTTAACCTTCCGGCACCGGGCAGGCGTCAGTCCCTATACTTCGTCTTGCGACTTTGCAGAGACCTGTGTTTTTATTAAACAGTCGCTACCGCCATTTCATTGAAGCCTATTAAAGCTTACTGAGTAAATCTTTCACTAAAATAGGCACACCTTATCCCGAAGTTACGGTGTCAATTTGCCGAGTTCCTTAACCAGAGTTATCTCAAGCGCCTTAGGATACTCTCCCAGTCTACCTGTGTCGGTTTGCGGTACGATTACAATATTAACTCGCTACGAGGATTTTCTTGGCAGCATGGAATCAATCGGTTTATGAGACTTTCGCCTCTCCTATTCGCATCTCGAACTTAAGATACCCGGATTTTCCAAAGTATCATTCTACATGCTTAAACCTGCTATTCCGTCAGCAGGACGACCTATCCTTCTGCGTCCCCCCTTCGCTGGTGACGCTAATATTGCAGTACGGGAATATTAACCCGTTTCCCATTATCTACGCCTTTCGGCCTCAACTTAGGGATCGACTAACCCTGAGAGGATTAACCTTGCTCAGGAAACCTTAGACTTACGGCGAATATGTTTTTCACATATTTTCTCGCTACTTATGTCAGCATACTCACTTCCGATTCCTCCAGCAGTTCTTTCGATCTACCTTCAGCGGTTGTCGGAATGCTCCTCTACCCCATGTATTTACATACATAGTCGCAGCTTCGGTATCATGCTTAGCCCCGGTACATTTTAGGCGCGGACTCACTTGACCAGTGAGCTATTACGCTTTCTTTTAAGGATGGCTGCTTCTAAGCCAACCTCCTGGTTGTCAATGCGTTTCCACATCCTTTTCCACTTAGCATGAATTTTGGGACCTTAGCTGGCGATCTGGGTTGTTTCCCTTTTGACCATAGAAGTTATCTCCTACAGTCTGACTCCCGTAATAACATAACCGGTATTCGGAGTTTGATTGAGTTTGGTAGTCCGGTAAGACCCCTAGCTCATCCAGTGCTCTACCCCCGGTTACTAATTTACGAGGCTATACCTAAATATATTTCGAGGAGAACCAGCTATCTCCAAGTTTGATTGGCCTTTCACCCCCATCCACAGTTCATCACCTAACTTTTCAACGTTAGTGTGTTCGGACCTTCACAGGATTTTACTCCTGCTTCATCCTGACCATGGATAGATCACTTGGCTTCGGGTCTATTACGTATAACTAATTCGCCCTATTAAGACTCGCTTTCGCTTCGGCTCCGCCATTAACGGCTTAACCTTGCTATACATAATAACTCGCTGACTCATTATGCAAAAGGCACGCAGTCGCTCTGTCTATTATTGCTAATAAACATAGAGCTTCTACTGATTGTAGACATATGGTTTCAGATACTATTTCATTCCCCTCTCGGGGTGCTTTTCACCTTTCCCTCACGGTACTAGTTCACTATCGGTCATCCGGTAATATTTAGCCTTCGGAGATGGTCCTCCGTAATTCCTGCAAAATTTCACGTGTTCCGCAGTACTTGAGAATATCTTGAGAAGATTAATTCGTTTCGTTTACGGGATTATCACCCTCTGTGATCAACCTTTCCAGATTGTTCAACTACAAATTAATTTTGTAACTTCTTCGAGCCTCTGTAAAGCTCGTAAAGACATCTCGCTACCCCTTGCATAAAACGCTTACAGGCTATAATTATACAAGGTTTGGGCTATTTCCTTTTCGCTCGCCGCTACTAAGGAAATCACATTTGTTTTCTTTTCCTGAGGGTACTTAGATGTTTCAGTTCCCCTCGTTCGCCTTTATCTTCTATGAATTTAAAGATAAATACCGAAATTTTGTCTCGGTGGGTTTTCCCATTCAGAGATCACTGGATCATAGCTTGTTAGGCAGCTCCCCAATGCTTATCGCAGCTAACCGCGTCTTTCATCGCTTCCGGATACCAAGGCATCCACCATACGCCCTTAGTAACTTAATCTATATTAGAACATTCGCCTTGATCCTAATTACTAATTGCTTAATTTCACATTCAATTTTCAAAGAGCAGATAAAAAATTTAACCGGTATTCATTTATCATATAAATAAATGATTAAATGGTGGAGGTGAACGGAATCGAACCGATGGCCTCCTGCGTGCAAAGCAGGCGCTCTGCCATCTGAGCTACACCCCCTTTATAAGCCTTAACAGCTAATGGTGGGCCTATCTGGACTCGAACCAGAGACCTCACGCTTATCAGGCGTGTGCTCTAACCACCTGAGCTATAGGCCCATAAGCCTAATAACCGGTATTTCAAAACTAAACAGCACGCTTAATGTTTTACTCCCTTAAAAGGAGGTGATCCAGCCGCAGGTTCCCCTACAGCTACCTTGTTACGACTTCACCCCAATTACCGGCAACACCTTAAGCGTTAGCCTCTCTTGCGAGTTAGCATCACGATTTCTAGTATTGCAGACTTTCGTGGTGTGACGGGCGGTGTGTACAAGGCCCGGGAACGTATTCACCGCGGCATGCTGATCCGCGATTACTAGCGATTCCGACTTCATGAAGTCGAGTTGCAGACTTCAATCCGAACTGAGATCTGCTTTTTGGGATTTGCTTGTTTTCGCAAACTTGCTTCCCTTTGTACAGACCATTGTAGCACGTGTGTAGCCCTGGATATAAAGGCCATGAGGACTTGACGTCATCCCCACCTTCCTTCGGTTTATCACCGACAGTTCCTTTAGAGTGCCCAACTTAATGATGGCAACTAAAAGTAAGGGTTGCGCTCGTTGCGGGACTTAACCCAACATCTCACGACACGAGCTGACGACAGCCATGCAGCACCTGTCTCTCTGTTTCCTTACGGAAAAAGCTAAATTTCTTCAGTTGTCAGAGGATGTCAAACCCAGGTAAGGTTCTTCGCGTTGCGTCGAATTAAACCACATGCTCCACCGCTTGTGCGGGCCCCCGTCAATTTCTTTGAGTTTTAATCTTGCGACCGTACTCCCCAGGCGGAACACTTAACGCGTTAGCTTGAGCACAGAAAGAAAAAATCCCCCCATACTTAGTGTTCATCGTTTACAGCGTGGACTACCAGGGTATCTAATCCTGTTTGCTCCCCACGCTTTCGCGTCTCAGCGTCAGAAATGGTCCAGAAAGCCGCCTTCGCCGCCGGTGTTCTTCCTAATATCTACGAATTTCACCTCTACACTAGGAATTCCGCTTTCCCCTACCACTCTCTAGTTTAACAGTTTTAAGTGCACTTTTCAGGTTGAGCCTGAAGATTTCACACCTAACTTATTAGACCGCCTACACGCCCTTTACGCCCAGTAATTCCGAACAACGCTTGCACCCTCCGTCTTACCGCGGCTGCTGGCACGGAGTTAGCCGGTGCTTTCTCTAATAATACCGTCAATCCCATATTGTATTAGAATACGGGAGTTTCTTCTTATTTAACAGAGCTTTACAACCCGAAGGCCTTCATCGCTCACACGGCGTTGCTGCGTCAGGGTTTCCCCCATTGCGCAATATTCCCCACTGCTGCCTCCCGTAGGAGTCTGGACCGTGTTTCAGTTCCAGTGTGGCTGGTCATCCTCTCAGACCAGCTAACCATCTTTGTCTTGGTAGGCCATTACCCTGCCAACTAACTAATGGTCCATAGGCTCATTTATAATCGATAGCATTGTGAAGAGGCCACCTTTGGTACTTAATCTTATGACTAAGTACATTATCCGGTATTAGCAGTCCTTTCGAACTGTTATCCCGAACTTATAAGTAGATTACCTATGTATTACTCACCCGTTCGCCACTTTACTCATTCCTTGCGGAACTTTCACGTACGACTTGCATGTGTTAGGCACGCCGCCAGCGTTTGTTCTGAGCCAGAATCAAACTCTCTATAACAATAATTATTAAGAAATTAACTGATTTTTTTAATGCTTTTTAATGCGTGCTGTTTAGTTCTCAAAGACCGATCTTCTTTAGCAGGTTGTTGATACCTTAACTCGAAGTGTTTAAACAGTATATAAAAATGCAAAACTAATGTCAAGCGTTTTTTTAATTATTTTTTAACTTTATTTTATAAATTTTTTTCTTGCCTGCTTTCAGTATGAAATCATTGGAATCAGAAGGTATTGAATAGGCAGTTTTGACGTCCTCGTTAAGCTTTATTTCAACTTCTCTGAAACCGTTGACGGCTTTATCGCGCAATTTAAAATATAATTTTACGGCATCCTGTTTTATAAGCCTTTTTGCCTCGCCGTTGCTGGAAACGGCATTAATATGCGACAGTAAAGCCGCTCCGTTAATTACGACCGTATCCGAAGGCTCTATAGACTCGCCGCCGAAGCCGGATGTTCCGCTTCCGACCTTTTTTATGAATTTTTCCCAATTAATATCGTCAAGCTCTATAGCAATAATCTCTTCCGGATTAGTCTTTCTCTGGAACTTGTCTTCGAAATATTTCTCTGCATTATCTGCAGACGGTTTGCCGTGGTATCTTTCCACAATCTCCCGCGCAAGCCTTTTTTTAGCTATTATAGGATTTAAACCTTTATCCAATTCTAATTTTAATTCCGATAATTTTTCATTAGAGATATAACTCAGCAGTTCGTAATATTTTAACATCATATCGTCGGAAATCGACATTATTTTACCGTACATATCGTTAGGCTCGTCGGATACGCCTATATGATTTCTGAGCGATTTGCTCATTTTGTTTTTGCCGTCCAGCCCCTCTAATAAAGGCATAGTCATTATGGTCTGGGAGGTTAAACCGAAACTTTTCATCAGTTCTCTGCCTACGATAAGGTTGAATTTCTGGTCGTTTCCGCCTATTTCTATATCTGCTTCGAGAAATAATGAATCAAAACCCTGCAAAAGCGGATATATAAACTCATGCATAGCGATAGGTCTGTTGTCCTGAAATCTTTTTTCGAAATCGTCTTTTTCAAGCATTCTTCTAACCGTGTAATTTGAAGAAATTTTAATGAATTCGTCTAGTCTCAAATTAGACAGCCACCAGCTGTTAAAAAGGATTTTCGTTTTTTCAGGTTTTAATATTTTAAACGCCTGTTCTTTATAATCCTTTGAATTTCTTAAAACGTCTTCTTTAGACAAAGGCTTTCTCGTTTCGGACTTTCCGGTAGGATCGCCTATCATTGCCGTAAAATCTCCTATAATAAAATATACGGTATGACCGAATTCCTGAAATGTTCGAAGTTTATTTAATAAAACAGTGTGCCCCAGATGTATATCCGGAGAAGTAGGGTCGAAACCGGCTTTAATTTTAAGCGGTATATTATTAGATACAGAATAAGACAGCTTTTCTAAAAGCTCGTCTTCTTTAATGAGCTCGACGCTTCCTCTTTTAATAGCTTCTATCTGTCTGCCGATTTCGGCATCTATATCTTTTTTTGGCATAATATTATAAATCAATGCGGATTTTTTCAATATTTTTACTTAATTTCGTCTTTTTATCAACGGTTATAGAAACGGCATTTAAAACTATATCGTTTTCTTCTGGAATGAATTTTTCCGGCATCCCGGTTAAATATCTTTTAATAGCTATATCTTTATTGGTTCCTAATACAGAATATTTTGAACCGACCATGCCTGTATCGGTTATGTAAGCCGTGCCTTTAGGCAGTATCATGTCGTCGTTGGTCTGCACATGGGTATGCGTGCCTAAAAAAGCGGATATTTCTCCGTCTAAATATAATGCTAATGCCTCTTTTTCCGACGTAGCTTCCGCATGAAAGTCTATAATTAAGGCATCGGCTTTGCCGTTCACATTTTTAATTATATCTTTGGCAATGGTAAAAGGCGACTCCGAGAGTCCTTTCATAAAAACTCTTCCTTCCAAATTTATAACGGCAATCTTGCCGCCCGATTTCGAATCGAAAACGCCGTATCCTTTTCCGGGAGCCAAAATAGAGTAATTTGCCGGTCGCAGAAGCCTTTCATGTGTATTAATATACGGAATTATGTTTTTCTGGTCCCATATGTGGTTACCGGTAGTTATAACGTCGATGCCTAAATTAAACAGAAAATCGGCGATATCCGGAGTTATACCCATGCCGTGAGCGGCATTTTCGCCGTTTGCAATAATTAATCCCGGCTTGTATTTTTCGGTTAATTCTCCCATAAGCGATTTAACGGCTAACCTGCCCGGCTTGCCTATTATGTCGCCTATAAAAAGAATATTTATTTCATCATCTTGCAAATTCTGTTGCCCTCGTTTCCCTTATCACCGTAACCTTTATCTGTCCCGGATACTGCATAGTCGTTTCAATTTTTTTTGCTATGTCTTTAGAGAGCATAACTGAATCTTCATCAGTTATTTTCTGGCTCTGAACTATTGCCCTGATTTCTCTTCCTGCCTGAATAACATAACTTTTAGCAACTCCGCTGAAAGAGTTGGCTATAGATTCGAGGTCTTCAAGCCGCTTAACATAAGTCTCAAACATTTCTTTTCTTGCACCGGGTCTTGCCGCGCTCAAGGCGTCGGCAGCAGAAACCAAAACGGCAAGAACGCTGTTAGGTTCTTCATCGAAATGATGCGCCGCTATAGCATGAACCACTTTTGGAGATTCACCGAATTTTTTAGCAAGATCCGCTCCTATAACCGCGTGGGATCCCTCAACCTCATGGTCAACCGCTTTTCCTATATCGTGCAGAAGACCTGCCCGCTTAGCCTGCTTAACGTTAATATTAAGCTCGGATGCCATTATTCCGCAGAGAAAAGCTACTTCTATGGAATGATTATACACATTCTGCGAATAGCTCGTCCTATATTTTAATCTTCCCAAAAGTTTAAGAAGTTCAGGATGGACGCCGTGGATGCCGACATCGAAAGTTGCCTGCTCGCCCGCCTCTTTCATAGCCTGATTAAGCTCTTCTTCGACTTTGCCGACTATTTCTTCTATTCTTGCAGGATGGATTCTCCCGTCGGCTATCAGCCTTTCCAATGAAAGCCTTGCAATCTCTCTTTTTACGGGGTTAAAAGAAGACAGTATAACCGCTTCGGGCGTTTCGTCTATTATCAGATCTACTCCCGTAGCAGCTTCAAGCGCTCTGATATTTCTGCCTTCCCTTCCTATGATTCTGCCTTTCATTTCGTCGCTGGGAAGCTGAACGGAAGATATGGATTTTTCCGCAACATAATCGCCGGCATAACGCTGAATTGCCGTAGCTATGATTTCTTTAGCCTTTTTATCTGCAATTTCTCTCGTTTCGTCTTCTATTCTTTTTACAGCCTTTGCAGATTCATGTTTGGCTTCTTCGGTAATTAAATTTATAAGGGTATTTTTAGCTTCCGCAGAAGTCATGCCCGAAACTTTTTCTAATTCGATAATTTTTTCCTTAAGTTTTTCTTCGGCAAGTTTTTCTTTTTCAAGGGCTGCTTTTTCAGATTGGGCAAGCATCCTTTCTCTTCTCATCAAATCGGTTTCTTTTTTTTCTATAAGCGATATCCTTTTTTCGAGATTATCTTCTTTGACAGACAATCTTTTTTCCAGTTGATTCAGCTCCTGTTTTTGTATCCTAGATTCTTCATCGGCAATTTCTTTTAATCTGATAGCTTCCGCTTTAGCGGCTAAGAGAGCTTCTTTTTTAACATCTTCGGCTTCTTTTTTTGTTTCCTTTATAATTGAATCTATTTTTGAATATGCGCTGTCGATAGAATTTTTATCGATAATACGCTTAATAAAAAACCCTGCTGCAAAAAATATCGCAGAAATTATGATTATTAAAATCGGTAAAAAATATTCTGTCATTCTTATTTCTCCTTATTTAATGCAAATCATTGCAAATTAGTTATCCCGCGCATTCCTTTCTCGGTAAGTATAAAATCCATTCCGATATCGTTGCCGTCCGTTTCAAGAACATCGCCGGAAATTAATTGGAAATCATAACATACTCCTATAAAAAGAGACTTGCCGGAATTTTTTAATATTCTGTCGAAACAACCCTTTCCGTAACCTACCCTGTTTCCCGATATATCGAATGCCAGCCCGGGGACAAAAAAGACGTCTATGTTCTTCTCGTCTACAGCATTGCCGTTTTTAGGACATGAAATGCCGAAATAATCTTTACGCATAGAATTTATATCTTCTAATTCAGTAAAACAAATGCGATCTTCTTTTTCGCAAAACGGTAAATATATATTGAATTTTTTGTCTTTGTTCAAATCTATAATGTATTCTATTCTAACCTCGTTTTTTATGCTCATATATATAGCAACATTTTTAAAAGAGTTCGCCGTAATGTAATCAAAAGCAAATTCGGCTATTTTTAAACCGGCAGATTTCATAAAAAATTCATCTAATTTATTGCGCTTATTCCTCATTAAATCTCTGGCGTCGCTTTTTTTTATCATGTTTTTAAGGATTAATCGAAGAAAGGAAAACAAAAAACCCCGCATGTACCGAAGATGTTCCAAAATTGGACCTATTAAAAATAGGTGGTAACCGTATGCCGATTGAAAAAAGGAATCAATGTTTCCAAGGTTTCCTTACCGTAACCGGCGGTGACAATCCCATTCTATCCAACTGTTGGGTCAATTTTAAAAACAAACATCAAATACCGCAGGGTTCTTTATAGATTCAAAAAGTAAAATTATCTAAGAAGATTTCGATATATAATTATATATATTGTTAACTTTATCCAGAACCCTTTTGCTTTCATTATTAACTTCCATTTTATCCGACATAAAATCATCGGCAATATTTAGCGCCGTCAAAATGGCAACGTTAAAAGAATCGACCGACTTAGTTTTCTTAACTACTTCATCCGCTTTCGCGTTTACGTATGAGGCAAGATGCTCTAAATATTTTCTGTCTTTATCGGTGTTTAAAATAAACTTATGATTCAAAATCGTAAGTTCGACTAATTCGCTCATAACTGTATAGTTTCTAAGCTATTTAATATGTCGTCTATTTTTTTTATTATCAAATCGTTCTCAGCTTCATTTTGGGCAATTATATCCTTCAGTTTATTAATCTCGTCATCTTTATATTTAACCTCCGTTAAAAGTTTATCTCTTTCTATTTTTAATTTCTCGAAAGATTCCTTAATAAGAATAACTCTTTCTTCTATAGCGCTAAGATTGTTAATATCCATTTTTTGAGTTCCCGAAAATAATTCATTCATATATTATATATTAATATTAATATTTAATTAAATTATTTAATGTCTGAGCATCAGCCTGATGTATAAAGATGGGCATAAGGTCTTGCGCTCGAAGGCACTATTTTATAAAAAGTCTTGCCGCCGATTTCTTCATACGGGATATTGAAACTGTCGGCGTATTCGGTTAAATATTTTTTTAAAAAAATCATATCGTTTTCGTCCGCTTCATAAAGCTCAACGTCTTTAGAATATTTAGAAAAATCTATTTTTTTTCTGAGATATATCGTGCCCCCGTGCATACCTGACGCAAAATACTCTCCGTCGAATTCGTCGGAATCGTTAAGCCCTAATAGTACTATTATACCTCCTGCCATATATTCCGCGAAAAAACTTCCTACTTTTCCTCCGATTATAATGACCGGCAGCTGTTCGTTGTATCCTTTCATATGAATTCCTACCCTGTAGCCTGCATTGCCCAGAATATAAATTCTGCCGCCTCTCATACCGTATCCTACAACGTCTCCCGCATCACCTTTAATTATTATTTTGCCTGCGTTCATCGTATTGCCTATATTGTCCTGCGCATTATTATTTACGATTAAAGTGGGGCCGTCCATAAAAGCGCCGATATCATTCCCCGGAGTCCCGTTAATATTAATAACTATATCGTCTCCTTTAATCCCGTCCCCTATATAATACTGTCCGTTGATATTTTCGAGAAAAAATTTTTTAATGCCTTTTCCGATTCCTTCCCTTATAAGCCTGTTAAGTTCTTTATAGTGCATTCCTGCGGCATCGATAGTTATCATCTCTTCGTTAACACTCCTCTTCTTTCCTGTTTTTGAAATAGTTCACAGCCCCGCATGTTTAATGCCAAGCGCTTTTAATTCGGCATCGGTTAATTCTACGCCTCTTAATCTTTCTCTGGAACCCCTCAGGCTCTCGATAGAGTTAACTCCCATCGCTCCCAAAACTTCCTGAATTTCATGGCTCCACGCCGAAATAAGATTATACAATCTCTCTCCGTAAACTTCAGGGTCTAACCTTCTAACAAGTTCAGGCCTTTGCGTGGTAATTCCCCAGCTGCAGTTTCCGGTATTGCACTTGCCGCAAACATGGCATCCCATAACTACAAGAGCTGCGGTTCCTATAGCAACCGCATCTGCGCCTAAAGCAATTGCTTTTACTGCATCTGCACTCGACCTGATACTTCCCGCGGCTATAATTGAAGCCTCGTTCCTGATGCCTTCATCCCTAAGCCTCTCATCGACTTGGGCAAGGGCAAGCTCTATCGGTATGCCGACATGGTCTTTAATTATATTGGGAGCGGCTCCCGTTCCTCCCGTATAACCGTCTATATAAACAATATCCGCACCCGCCCTGACTATTCCGCTTACTATAGCGGCTATATTATGTACCGCCGCGACTTTAACGGACACGGGTTTTTCATAATCCGTCGCCTCTTTTACGGCGTAAATAAGCTGTCTTAAATCCTCGATAGAGTAAATGTCGTGATGGGGAGCCGGGGAAATTGCATCCGTTCCAACGGGAATCATCCTTGTTTTCGATATATCCGCGCCTATTTTTTCGCCGGGAAGATGTCCTCCTATGCCGGGTTTAGCGCCCTGTCCTATTTTTATTTCTACAGCGACTCCACTGTTCAGATAGTCCCTGTGAACGCCGAATCTGCCCGAAGCGACCTGAACGATAATATTCTTGCCGAACGGAACCAGGTCATCGTGCAATCCTCCTTCTCCTGTATTCATAACTATCCCCAAAGCTCTGGCGGCTAAAGCCATAGCTTTTTGGGCATTAAGAGAAATAGAGCCGTAGGACATTGCCCCAAAAACAAACGGCGTCTGAAGTTCTATTTGAGGAGGCATTTTTGATTTTAAAACCGGTTCGCCGTTATCATCTATACCTACGTCTAATCTCGAAGGTTTTTTGCCGAGATATGTCCTTAACTCCATAGGCTCTCTAAGAGGGTCTATGGACGGGTTGGTAACCTGGCAGGCATCTAAAAGTATATGGTCGAAATATTTTTTATATTTAAAGGTAGTTCCCATGCCGGAAATAACAATTCCGCCGGTTTCCGATTGCTTCCATATATTTTTTATGAGTCCTTCTTTCCAATTCGCATTTTCTCTAAGGACGGTAGGATTTTTAACTATAGATATAGCGCCTTCCGGACAATATGTATAGCATCTGCCGCAGGCTACGCATTTGGAATGGTCGGCGAGAATTTTATCTCCGCCGAAACTGTATGTTCCCCATCCGCAATTCTGGATGCATCTTTTGCACCTGACGCATTTATTATGGTCTATTAGCGCTAAATATTCAGATTGAATATTAGAAAAAGAGGATTTTGTCATAAACCGAGCAATCCTCCTTTCTGATGTATATTTTTTTCTTCAAATTCAACAATAACCGGCTCACCGGCTTTAGGCGACCATATCATATCCGGAGAAGGACAAACCGCTCTTATTGCGGCTTCTTCCGATGCCACATAAGTAAAACAGCCCATAGTAGCTGCGACGAGAGGTCTCAGCTTTATCCTGTCGTTCATAGCGACCATACCGTTGGAATGTCCGAATACAATAGCAAAAGGTCCGTTTAAAAGAGCACTGCCGTATATCTGCCTTAATGCGGTAAGCAACTCTTTTTTTTCGCTGTCCATTTTATCTATTTTCTGATAAAACGGAGAAGCGAGAACCGTTAGGGCAAGGCTTATAGGAAGCTTATGCCTCCTTATGAGAAGGTCTAAAATATATGTTATCGCTTCGGTATCGGTTTTAAGCGCAAGATTATATTTATACATTTCAAGATACCTTTTGTTTATCCCGTAGGAAGATATTTCTCCGTTGTGGACTATAGACCAGTCCAACAGCGTAAACGGATGGGCGCCGCCCCACCATCCGGGCGTGTTTGTAGGAAACCTGTTGTGTGCCGTCCACATATATCCTTCTATTTCTTCTAATTTGTAAAAATCGGCGATATCCTCGGGATAGCCCACCCCTTTAAACGCACCCATATTTTTCCCGCTGGAGAAAACGTACGCCCCGTCATAATTCTGGTTGATAAGCATAACACTGTTGACTACAAAATCGTCGTCCCCGAGTTCGCGAAACAGTTTATCCGGTCTGTCGGATTTAGGCTTTATAAAATATCGGTGCAGATAAGGATGGTCGTATATCTTGGAAGTCTTGAAAGTGGGAATAGGCTCTTCCTTCTCTATAATAAAATTATTTTTAATATATTCTTCTACGTCAGACTTAGCCGAAAGGTTATCGTACATTATATGGAATGCGTATAATTCGGCATAATCGGGATAATTGCCGTAAACGGCGAACCCTCCGCCTAAACCGTTGCCTCTGTCATGTTCCACAGATATGGATTTTTTTATATCGCTGCCGTTAGTCTTAATCTTCTTAGTATTTATAATGCCGCATAATCCGCATCCAGATATATCTCTTTCGGCATTAAATTTATTTTTTATCTTAAGCACTTTAATCCCTCTATTTTTTTATAATTTTATGTAATATAATTGATTTAAATATAACATATATACATTTTTTTAACAATATACCCTATAGAATATTTTCGTCTATTATCCTTTTGAATTCAGGATCCAGAGTCTTTTTTACCGGCGGAAGTCCTAATTTTTTACGCATACCTTCCTGCGGGTCTCCAAGCCTGAGCGTTTTAAAGAAAAGCTCCTCCGCTTTTTTGACGTTCCGCGGACCGACGTCATTCTTTATCGCAAGATTTTTTAAGGTTGTAAGAACGGTTTCCCAGCTGTAATTCTGGGGGCACAACTCAACACACGTATGGCATTCAAGACATTCCCACACTATTTTAGAAGACATAGCCCTTTCGACGTCGTTGTCTAAAATCATTTTTATAACTAAAGGCGGGTCGTAAGATTCGAAAGAAAGACTCATAGGGCAGTCGTTTTTACATGCGCGGCAGTTATAGCATCTTACTAAGGAATCCCTGTCGAAAACAGCCGAATAATCTGTCAATGCCTTTATGCCGTTAAACTTTTCCATAAACTTTCCGGCTTTGATTTTATGCTGAGATATAAAATCCTCCGCGCCTTCTATGCCAAAAGCAAGACACATAAGTTCTTCCAACGTTACGACGGGAATCTGCCGATTAAGCCCTTCTTTTAAGAGCATAAATTGATTTGTATCGAACTGGGTAAAGCATGAGGGGCATACCGTAGAAATAGCATCGGCTTTGCTCTCGTTAATAGAATCTAATTTTATCCGTGCCATAACGAGCGATTTATCGTGTTCGTCAACCCTGTCCAATGCCTGTCCGCAACACATCATTTTGTTCTTATAATTTACTACGTTTGCCCCGAGAGCTCTTAAAATATTGTCGTATTTACGCGGATCGAACGGGGAATCGAAATTTATGGCATGGGAAGGTCTGACTAAATGGCATCCGTAATGTATTGCGATATTTAAGCCTTTAAGGGGATACTTAACGTTTGCCCTGATTCTATCGAGCCCTACTTCGTCGTGAAGGTGCTCTATAAAGTGATATACGGACGATTTACCGGAGAAGTTCAAGTTAAGTTTCTCTAAAGTTTGATTCAATTTTTTTTGATACGGAAGGTTGGACGATACTTTTGCCTTTATCTGTTTGAGATTTGAATAGCATCCGGTACAAACCGACATAATATCTGCATTTTCATTTTCGGCAAGGGCTATATTTCTTATTCCCGTTAAATCGAAAAGAGTTTCGTCGATGTTTTTTACTAAAGATTTTTCGGGACAGCATGTAAAAGAGTCGATATCCCTATATTTTATATTTAATCTGTCTAATACCAGCCGCGTAGCTTTTTCCATAAAAGGAAACTTTGCCTGAATGGTACAGCCCCAAAAAAAAGCATATTCTTTATTCATATTTATATTTTATTGTTGTATAATTTAACTAAGTGCCTATATATAAACAGTATAGAATATATTAAAAAAAAATTCAATTTTAAAATGATTTATAAAACGATTTATTTTGATATTTTATGAATATTATTAATGAGATTCAGCCGTTTGAATCAGATTCGCATTTAGATTTCGATTTCGCTAAATCGTTTTCCTCTTCCGGCATGCCTATCGCTATAAAGGGTATTAAAGGCGAAATCCTCTATATGAACGAACCCGCAAAAATGCTTTCCAATTCTTCCGAAGAAACCATCTTCATCTCATACGACGAAAAATTATCCGAAAACGCAAAACGCATAAATGAACTTAGTCACACCGCGATAAATAAAACAATAAAAACCAGAACGGGAAACGGACAAATAAAAGAAAGATTTTTTAATGTCGAAAGCATAACTCTTTTAAACAAATTCGGACTTTTCTCAGGAACTTTATTCATTTTTCACGATTTAACGCCTATAGCCGATTCTATTGTTTCTTTAAGCGGAGAATCGGGCAAAAACGGCACGGTTTACGACGAAATAACGGGTATGTTTTTAAAAAATCAGTTTGATGAAATTTTTTCGAGGGAAACCGAAAGGTCGGAAAGATACCGGTTTCCTTTGTCGGTATCGGTTTTCTATTTTGAAAATCTGATTTTTTTCGGACATTCGTTCGGAAACGACAAGCTAAACCAGGTACTTAAATATATAGGCATATATTTTAAGCAGAAAATGAGAAAAACCGATATAGTTTTTAGAATAGATTTTAATAATTTCACCGTCATAATGCCCCATACCGATTTTGAAAACGCCGATAAGAAATTCAAAAAAATTAAGGATGAATTATCAGGATTGCTAAAATTCCCGGATAATGTAAAACCGGTTTTAAAATACGGAATTTCGGAATTAAATCTAAAAAAACATTATAAAAATTACAGCTTGCTTATAGAAGAAGCCAAACTGAACTTGAAAGAAGGGAATGTTCTAACCGACAAGCAGAACAGCGGATACGCTTTTTAAATATTTATACGAGGAAATCAAAGAAAATATTATGCTTATAAAAATAAGCGCCAAACCTATATATCCGAAATTTAGATAAAAATGCTTATAATAAATAAGCAGGCAAAATATTCCGAACATCTGAAACGCCGTTTTCCATTTTCCCTCTCTTCCCGCAGGAATAACTATGCCTTTTTCGCTTGCTATCGCCCTTAATCCCATTATGAATATTTCCCTGAATATTATTACCGCTACTACCCATGCGGGGATCCTTTTTAGCGGTATGAGCATAATAAGAATAGTTATAACGAGCAGTTTATCCGCAATCGGATCGAGAAAAATTCCAAGATTGGTAACAAGGTTTTTTCTTCTTGCGATATAACCGTCTATAAAATCTGTCAAAATAGCGATAAAGAAAAAAAAGGCGGCATATATTCCGTAAATTTCTTCTTTAAAAAAAAGCAGCGCAAATATTACAGGAATAATTAAAATTCTTGAAAAAGTAAGAATATTGGCGATATTATATATTTGCTTTTTATCTTTCATTTGAGCTATTTTTTTTCATTGTAGTATTCCATAACCTCGTTGACATAGTTACGGGTCTCGTTATAAGGAGGTATGCCCCCGTATTTTTTAACGGCTTTACTGCCGGCGTTATAAGCGGCAAGAGCTAATGGCAGATTGCCTCTGTATTTAGATATCAGGCTTTTTAGATATTCCGTGCCGCCGTATATATTCTGCGACGGATTAAAAGGGTCGGTTACATCGAGTCTCTTCTGCGTTTGAGGCATAAGTTGCATAAGTCCTTCCGCTCCTTTATCCGAAACCGCTTTAATGTTAAATCCGGATTCCGCTTTAATGACAGCTTCTATTAATTTAGGGCTTACGTTATATTTTTTTGAAGCCTTTAATATTATATTTTTATATAGTACGCGTCCGTAACCGTTAATACTGGCGCCGTTTTTACTTTGTGTGCGCATATAAAGACTGTATCCGGTCGAAACCGGAACGTTAGAGAAATAAACGGTTCCGTTTTTACCTACGCGCATATATATATCGGCAGCGGCGGTGCCGGAGCAGATTATATTTATTAAAAAAACAGCGGATGCGATAAAAACAGACGAGGTCTTCATAGGCTTTCACCTAGTAAAGCATTCATAGCGGCGGCTGCCGATGAACTGCCGCCCAAATTTCCAAAATTACCTATTGCATTGAAAAAATTATTTTTATAAAGAGCCTCCTTAGACTCGGAAGCACCTACGAAACCTACGGGCATTCCTATAATTAAAGACGGTTTGTAATTTATGGTTCTATAGAGTTCTTCGCAGGTATCAATCGCTGAGGCAAGCGCAGTGGGAGCGTTGCCTATTATTATTACGTCCGGCAGTTTTTCTCTTATAGCGATTTTAATAGAAAAAGCAGATTTAGTCGTTCCGCGGGCTTCGGAAGGCATTTCTGCGGAATTAATATAACAGCTTAAATCCAGAATTATGTTTTTATTAACGTTTCTGCTTATCCCCGCCTTTGTCATTTCGGAATCGCATACGATTTTTAACGGTTCTTTTTTAAGGATTTTTTCTTTGATGAGCCGGACGCTTTTTTCTGCGGAGCCGTTAGTGAAAAAAATAGAGCCTGAATAGCTTATGTCGCTTGTGGCATGAATAACTCTTTTTACAACGGCTTTCTCTGCTTCGGAATACGAATTGAAATGTTTGTCGTCCTTTAAAAGAGAATCTATAATACTTATGCTTTTTCCGTAAATAGCATCGCCTGCGTTCATACCGCCAGATAAAACCGTTCCGTTCATTGCTTATGCATCCCGTCTATTTTGAGTGTGATTACATTGAAACATTATAAATGTTATAATATATAATCATGTATTAAAATTTACCATATTTGAGCTTTAAAAACAAGCGGATAAAGTTAAAAAATAATAAATGAATAATAAAAATAATAATAAATACCGGATATTCGACAAATCGCAAAAAGAACTGGAAGAATACTGCATAGCAAAGGGATTTAAAAAACATAACGCCGAACAGATTATGCGATGGATTTATTCCCGCAGGCTTTTCGATTTTACAAAAATGACGGATATTCCTAAACCTCTCAGGGAAAACCTTGCCGGCGATTTTAACGTCTCGCTTTCGGAAATCATAGATACCCGGTATGAAACGGATGACGAGGGCGGTTCTAAAAAATATCTTATAAAATTTCAGGACGGAGAGACGGCGGAATCAGTTTTGATAAACTACAGAAAAAGGAAAACTTTATGCCTGTCGTCCCAGATAGGATGCAAAATGGGTTGCGTTTACTGCGAAACATCCGGTCTGGGTTTCAAGAGAAACCTGACGTCGGGAGAAATAATATCCCAGATTTTAACGGTAGAAAACGACACGGGAGACACTATTACCAATATCGTTTTTATGGGTATGGGCGAACCTTTAGACAATATAGAAGAAGTGGAAAAATCGCTGGATATAATATCCGACGATAAATTTATAGGCATAGCTCCGAGAAAAATAACCGTTTCCACTTGCGGCTTGCTGAATGTTCTGAGCAGATTAAATTTTAACGAATACAGATACAAAATTGCCGTGTCTTTAAACGCATCCGATAATATGACAAGAAATATGCTTATGCCCGTCAATAAAAAATTCCCGATAGAAAAATTAGCCGCTTTGATAAACAGCAAAAAGCCTTCGGTTCATAATAAAACAACGATAGAATATGTGCTGATAAAAGGTATAAACGACAGCATAGAAAACGCGGTAAAATTAATTAAACTATTTTCGCCCGCAAAGGTAAAATTCAACCTGATACCTTTAAATAAAGAACAAAATTCGCTCTATCTGAAAAACTTCGAAAGACCGGACGATGCCGCGGTAGATAACTTTAAATCGAAATTAGCTAAAGCCGGCTTTACCGTAACGGTAAGATTTTCAAAAGCCCTTTCAATAAACGGCGGATGCGGACAGCTTAAGGCGAAAATGATAAATTCCTGATAAAATATTTTTGGAAAATCCCGCTGCCGGAAAGAGGAAAATTTTTAGATATTCTAACTATATCTTTTATGTCGCTTTCCCTTTGCGGAGATTCCGCCGATATGTATTTTAAACATCCGGAAAGAACCGACCCGTCCAATACGTTAATATTTTTCCTTTTAAACGGGAAAATATCTATCAAATCTATAATGTCCTGCCTTATGCGGCTGCCAAAAGTTCCGGAAATATATACGTCGAAATCTTCATATTCCGAAATTTTAAATTTTTCGAGCAGTATTTCCGAAGCAGATTTTACAGCGGATTTTGCAAATTGAAACTGTCTGACGTCTTCCTGAAAAAATTTTATATTATTATTATTTTTGCCGTCTAAATAAAGAATTATTTCATTTTCACCTTTTTTTTCGGTTTTTCCGACGACAGTAAAACTTTCCGACTCGATTTCTTCCGGAGGCAGAATCCTGCCGTCTTTATTTATTACACCTTCCCTTAAAAGTTCATACATAAGGCTCATTATGCCGCTTCCGCAAATTCCCGACGGAGTCGAGCCGGATATAGTTTCTATTTGAAAAACGCCGTCTTTGAGGCGGACATCGGAAACCGCCCCTTGCGAGGCGGTCATTCCGTATTTTATATTTCCGCCTTCGAATGCGGGACCGGCGGGTGCGGAAGTGGTATATATTCTGTCTTTGCAACCTACGGCTATTTCGACGTTTGTTCCGAAATCCGCGATAAAAGCCGGCTTATCTCTGTATGCCATGTCTAAATAATAAATAGACGCTATTGCGTCTCCGCCGACGAACCCGTCCAATACCGGAAAAATAAATAATTTTTTATCTTTAATATTAAAATCGGGGATGGAATCGGTATTTTCCGGAAAAAAGATTTCGGAAGACGTCCTGTAGGGCGGTTTTGAAAGCGAAATTAACGGATAAGCGCATAATGCCATTTCCATAACGGTATTGCCGGCGACGGCAATCTCTTTTATATCCTCGTAATTAAACCCTATTTCATTTTTATATGAATCTATAAGGGCGTTTATAGTCGATACCGCCTTTTCCTGCAGTTTTTTGACGGAATTTTTATCCAAACCGTTCTGTATCCTTTTTACAGAATCAAGTCCGAATTCAGGATATTGGAAATTTAAGAGGCTTTTAGCCGGAAATATATTTTTTCCGCCGCCGGTCAAAACCGCCGCAACGGTCGTCGTGCCGAGATCTATACCGATCGAATATTCCATAATTAATTATATTATGTTTATATAAATGCCGCTTTCTACGTTTTTATCTAAAACCATCCCTATTTTATAAAGAGGTTCCCCCTTTTTTTTAAATATCGTTTCCGTTTCCGCAGCTTTGCCTTCGGGCACGGAAAATATTAAACCACCGGAAGTTTCAGCTCCGAAAGCTATCCATAATAAGGTTTCGTCGACACCGTTCGGTATAGAGGCATATCTGCTGAAATATTTTCTGTTGCGCTTGGTCCCGGCAGGATTAATCCCTTTTTTTATAAGTTCCGGAACTCCGTTTATAACCGGCAGAAAACGCAGGTCTATTTCACAGCGCGTTCCGCTTGCAATCATCATTTCGCTCATATGACCTATGAGTCCGAACCCCGTAACATCGGTTATTGCGTTGGGCGATTTTAAAGAAACCGCTAATTCGGAAGCATATTTATTCAGTTTAGACATAGACTGAGCCGCCTCTTCCATCGTATCACCGTTAAGAAAATCCGAGCATATCGCGCTTACGGCAAATCCTGTTCCGAGGCTTTTCGTCAAATACAAAATGTCTCCGGGTTTTGCCCCCTGATTTGAATAAATTTCATTTATATTGCAAATGCCTGTAACGCTTAAACCGTATTTTATTTCTTTATCGTCAATCGAATGTCCGCCCAAAAGCGCGGCGCCCGATTCTTTAATTTTGTCAAGCCCGCCCAGCAGTATAAGATTAAAAACTTCTTTTTCTATATCGTTTATAGGAAAACAGGCAATATTTAAGGCTGTGAGCGGCTTCCCTCCCATGGCATAAACATCCGAAAGGGCGTTAGCCGCGGCTATCTGACCGAAAGCATAGGGGTCGTCCACTACGGGAGTAAAAAAATCAACGGTTTGAATAAGACAGGAGTTATCGCTGATTTTATAAACGCCTGCATCGTCTTTATATCCGAAGCCTACTAAAACATTATCGTTTTCCGGCACCGGCAATTTTTCTAAAATTTTGGAAAGGTCCTCCGGACCTATCTTACACCCTCAGCCGTGTGCGCTTGTCAAGCTCGTAAGCTTATATTTTTTCGACGTCATTTTTATTTTTTATTTAAGGGGTCGGCATTTTCCCGCCGACTATGAGATATTTAAGGTCCTTATCGGTAAACTTGACGCCGCCTCCGAAATATACCGACCTCTGAGAATTATCGGTTATGTTATCGTATCCAGCGTCTAAAAATATATGCCTGTAAAACGTATAAGCGATGCCGGCGTTAATATCCTCGCTGACGCCGTTGTTGTCCGCATTAAATCCGAAAGCCCTTGCATAAAGCTTAAGATTTTTGCCGGTATCCGGCACATAATAGTTGACGCCGACCGCTCCGGTCGAATACAGCAAGCCGGCAAGAAGCGTAAAGTTATAGAAATTTTTTGCTATCAAAGCGTTAAATTTTATACTGTTGGAGTATGAATATTGAGTAGTATTGGTAGTTACGCTGGCAGGATAATAATTCCCCGACGGGGGATTATTTGTGGTATAAGTCGTAGTCTGAGTTTCACCGTAAGTATTCCCGTAGCCCATAGGCACCGAAGCCACGCCAAGTTCGTAATAGTGTCCGGGAGACGGCTGAAGTTTAATGTTTAACTGGGAAACGGAACCTTCGCTCCTTGCGAGATACTGAGAATTAGCATTGACCTTAACCTGAAATTGGCTGTATCCGCCGACTAAATTATTAATGCCTTTAAGCGAACCGTTCAGGTTGTCGTACACCGAATTTCTGTTGACTAACCTGCCTATAGTTCCCTGACCGTTATTGATCTTAGAAGAAATTCCATACAGTTCGTTTAAAGTAAGTTTTAATTTTTTTGTATCGGCATTTATATTTTTTAGGCTGTTGTTAATATTGCCTCTATTTTTAGCTACGATATAATTCAAATTTTTAGAAAGCCCCTTTATATTTTCCGTGATGGCGGGGAGTTCTGTTTTCAGATTATACGATATGGCATCAAAGTTATGGATTGTTCTTGTGATAGCGGCATCGTTTTGCACGGTTAACCCGTTTATGTTTTTTGAAATAGAAGCAAAATTGGACATAATTACGTTCACGTTTTGCTGGTTTTCATACACGAGCCTGTTTAAATTTATCGAAAGCGCCGCTATATTGTGAAGTATAGCTTTAATGTTTTTTTCGCCTGTCTTTGTGCCTATCGAGTTTTTTAAAGATTTGGAAACCTTTTCCAGATCTCCGGCAGTCTTGGAAAATTTCATAATAAGGGCGGACATGCTCTGAGGGGTTATTTCGCTCCTTATAACTTCTTTATTTAAAGATTCTTTTGTTTCGGACGCCTGCTCTGCGCCTGCGGGAGATATGGATATATAAGATTCTCCGAGCAAACTCATCGACCTTATAGCCGCAACATATTGCGGATAAACTTTATACTCTTTTTTTATCGACATATAAACTCTGGCAAGCCCGTTTTCTAAGCTGATTTTTTCTACGGTTCCTATTTTTATTCCTGCCATCGTAACCGGAGTTCCCGGTCCTATACCGTTTGCCGATTTAAAATATGCAGAAATAGTATAAGCGGGCGGTTTAAACAGCCGGATTTTTCCGACCTTTACGGAAAAATAGGCGAGTATCAGCAATACGATAACAACGAAAATACCTACTTTTGTTTCTTTGTTGATATTCATAGCAAAAAAATAAAATAAATAAAATTAAATTAAAATCGGACCTTCCATACTCCCGGATATAAACTGCTTTACTACGGGATTATTTGAATTTTTGAACTCTTCCGGCGTTCCGTATTCTATAATACTGCCGCCGTAAAGCATCGCAATAATATCGCCAGTTTTAAAGGCTCCGGATATATCGTGGCTTATAATTATTCCGGTAAATTTAAATTTATTGTGCATAGATATAATCAGATTATTAATCACGTCGGACATCACCGGGTCTAATCCGGTAGTAGGTTCGTCAAAAAGCATTATCTCGGGATTCAGTATTAAAGCTCTTGCCACTCCAACCCTTTTTCTCATTCCGCCCGAAATCTCGGAGGGCATCTTATTATCCTGTCCTTTTAAACCTACGTCTTCCAATACGGAAAAAACCTTATCTTTTATCTCTTTTTCGGAAAGTTTCAGATGCCTCCTAAGCGGAAACGCAACGTTTTCAAACACGGTTAAAGAATCCAGAAGCGCTCCGTCCTGAAATACCATTCCGAATTTTTTCCTTATCTCGTTAAGCTCCTTTTTCTTTAAGGCGTTTATATCTATACCGCCTATTAAAACCTTTCCTGAATCGGGTTTCATAAGCCCTATTATGTGTTTCAGCATTACACTTTTTCCGCCGCCGCTTCTGCCTATAACAACAGTTATTTGTTTGTCGCCGAACTCTATGTTTAAATTATCCAACACTTTTACGCCGTTAAACGATTTAGACAACCCCTCCAAAATAATCATAACGAAAAATTAATAAAATTAATAAATTTTATCCTTAAATATTTAACGGTTTTTAATTTCAATTGATTAAATAATATATTAAATTAATTATATATCCCGCAGTTTAATTAATCAATTAATAATAAGGCAAAAAAGCAAAAATAACTAAAAAAGAATAGAGGTGAGCAAATAATCCGCAAAAAGAATATAAACCGAACTCAATACTACCGCCTGCGTGGTAAACCTTCCCACACCTTTTGCGCCTCCGGCGGTCTGAAAACCCTTAAATGTGCTTATTACCGCAAGTATTGCGCCGAAAAAAACAGATTTTAATAAACCGTTATATATATCGCTCAGCTTAATATACTGGTATATCTTTTCGACATAAGTAAAGTGGTTAAGCCCTAAAAAATACACGTAAACCACATAACCGCCTATTATGCCTATCAAGGAGCATAAAACGGTCATTACCGGAAGCATAGCCATCGCGGCAAGTATCCGCGGAACCGAAAGAAAATAATACGGGTCTACAGCCATAACTTCCAAAGCGTCTATCTGCTCGGTAACTTTCATTGTCCCTATTTCCGACGCCATAGAAGAACCGCATCTTGCTGTTATCATAAGCGCGGTGAGGACGGGACCGAGCTCTCTTACCATTGACAATGCGACCGTGGGACCTATCATATATGTAACTCCGACTATTTTTGCGGCATAATAAGCCTGAAGCGACAAAACCATGCCGGTAAATAAACCGGTCAATCCTACAACATAGAACGAATCGATTCCGATAAAGATTATCTGGTCTATGAGATTCTCTAAATTTATAAAATATTCCGGTATCGAAATAAGGCACTCCCACATATAAATCGCGAGAGAACCTAATTCGTCAACGGTATATAAAACAAATTTGCCTATTTTTTCAAAAGGGGTGAGAATTGTATTATTCATAGAACCGCTGTTATGATTCTTCAAGTTCGACATGCCAGTAAGCGTTATCCACGATATTTAAAAACGGCATCCACTCTTTATACATAATGTTTGTGAGGGATATATGGTAATACGGCGACCATTCGGGTTTTCTCGGTTTTTTTATTAATTTCATTCCGGCTCCTTCAGGAGTCCTCCCCCCTTTGGCTCTATTGCATGGAATGCAGCTGCACACGACATTTTCCCAAGACGAAACGCCTCCCAACATTCTCGGAATAACGTGGTCAAGGTTTAACTCGCTTTTTTTAAATTCTTTTCCGCAATACTGACATCTGTTTTTATCTCTCAAAAATATGTTGGCTCTTGAAAATTTTATATATCTTTTGGGCATCTTATCGTAATTAAGCAGAATTATTACCCTCGGAGCCCTTATTGCTCTGCCTACAAGCCCGATAGAATTTGTTTTTTCGGTCACGGAAAGTTCCCGCCATGAGTCGAAACTGAACGTCCTATAGTTTTCGTCAACCGCTTTGGCAATATCCTGATAAAGCAGTATAAGCGCCCTTTTCAGAGATGTAACGTGAACGGGCAAAAAAGACTTATTCAGTACTAGAACGCTTGAGGATACCATGATTATTTTAATTTTATTTTAGTATGAACGATAAAATTATACATTAATATATTATATCAGTAAAATAAAAAATAAAAAACCAAAAAGTCTTATTTTGGAATTAACGCAATGGCATCTGATATATCGTTAAAATCGTCTTCCGACACGGTTCTCATATCAAGGAGGTATTCTCCGTTTTTTATTTTTCCGATAACCGGCGTATTACATCCGCGAAAAAAATTAGCCAGTCCCGATGCGCCTATCTTAGTATGAACGATACTCAAGGCAAAAGTTTTAAGCTTATAATCGGGGAGCGCGCCGCCGCCGACTATGCTTGAATCTTCGACTATCTTAAAAGAAAATGAATTTTTATCGATATTTTTAGATCTTTTAATTTTATTTAAAAGTTTTACCGCTTTTTTTCTTATTTCTTTTTCAGTCTGAGCGAGTAGAAAAAGGGTCGGAATATTTTTTACGGCTCTTTCGGTATCTAAATATTCGAAAAGAACCGCTTCCAGCGCGGCAAGAGTCATCTTGTCTATTCTGAATGCCCTGTTCAGAGGGTTTAAAGCAATCATATCGACATATTCGGCTTTTCCGGCTATTATCCCCGCCTGAGGTCCTCCGAGAAGCTTATCTCCGCTGAACGTAACGATATCTACTCCGGTATCGACGACTTCCTGTGCCGTAGGCTCGTAAGGCAGCCCAAATTTTTCCAAACCGACAAAACTTCCGGAACCAAGGTCTTCCATAACGGGTATATTATACTTTTTCCCTATAGAGGCTATATCGCCGCCTGACGGCGCATATACAAAACCGCTCATCCTGAAATTGCTTTGATGTACCTTTAATAACAGGGCTGTATTTTCATTTATTGCAGATTCGTAATCCTGCAGTTTAGTTTTATTGGTAGTTCCCACTTCTACGAGTTGCGCCCCCGATGCCTTCATTATATCGGGTATTCTGAATGAACCGCCTATTTCAACGAGTTCGCCTCTCGAAACGACAACCTCTTTTTTGGCTCCGGCGCAAAAAGACGACAGCGCCATAAACACCGCGGCGGCATTATTATTCACTGCCAAAGCCTTTTCGCATTTTAAAATCTTTTTAAGAAGATACTCTATGTGTGAATATCTTTTTCCTCTTTTTCCTTCAGCCAAATTAAATTCTAAATTGGAATACGAAGATGATATCCTGTATATGTTCTTTAAAGCTCTTTCAGGCAGTATGGAGCGACCCAGATTAGTATGAATAACTACTCCGGTTCCGTTAACCACTTTCTTAAGACTGTAGGAAAAATTGTTCAAACCGTCTAAAAGTTTTTTAACGAAATAATCTAAAGTAAAATTAAAATTATCGGGGGCGGCTACCGCGTTTTCGGAATTTAAAAGATCGATTATCTTGTTTCTTTCGGATTTTATTAATTCTTCTATTTTTTCTTTGATAAATTCGCGTGGAAAAAATTTCGCAAGCTTTACGACCGCATTATCCTGAAGAATAGACTGCACGCTCGGAAACTGTCTTAGAATATCTTGTTTTTTATTATTTTTCATAGTTATTGTTATTACGTTATTACAGTTTATATAGTTTCAAACGATTTCAGCCTTTTGCCGGTGTGAAAAGACAAAAAATCCCTTAAAAATATTGAACAATCCTTTAATATTTCTTCTTTTACCGCTAATTTATTTATTATAGACAAATCCGACCCGGTCATCAGATCGGATAAATTTATAAAATTAACGGGCAGTTTTTTGATTTCGGAATATGCGTTTCCGTTATTTTTATTTTCCGCGCATGATTTGCAAATTACGCCTCCTTTTTTCAGGTTAAAATCAAAGGAATTGTGCAGATTGCTTTCCGAACATTCTATGCAGTTAGAAAAATTAGGATAAATGCCGGTAAATTTAAGAAGATTAGAAATGAAATAGATTTCATATTTAAGCAGGACTGCGTTTACCGAAACGGACACGGTGCCTGCGGAAGCTCCGGTTTCTAAATTATTGAGGCTTTTAAAAATATTTTTTATCAGGTAAAAAATATTTTTGCTGTTATCTCTTTCCTGGCACAAAATTCTTGAAATTTCGGTAATTTTTGTCAGAAAGAGATATATATTTATATCTTTTCTTATGTTTTTATAATCTTCCACGATATCGGCTTCATATAAAATATCCAAAGTCATTCCGGGCTTTTCATAAAATTTTATATTTGTAAGCATTGCAGGTTCAAGTTTGCCGAGAAACCTTTTTTTGCTTTTTCTTGCATTGTTGGCAAAACACGTAATTTTTCCATAGTCCTCGGTAATATAGCTTAAAAGCATATCCGCTTCATTCATCTTTTTTGCGTAAATAATAAAGCCGTTTGTGGAATGCAGTTTCATATACCTGAATTAAATATTATGAATATTCCTATTATTATAATAAACACGCCAAGCCATCTTCTTACGCTTACTTTCTCTTTCAGGAATATTTTGGACAAAAGAACCACTAAAACATAGCCGCTCGACAGCATAGGATATGCAATGGAAAGCGGCAGTTTAGACAAAGCGAGAAGATAAAAAACCGTTGCTAAAAAAAGCATTATAAGCGCTCCGAATATAAACGGGTCGAAAAATACCAGAATAGATTTAAGTCCTATGCTTAAATGTTCTTTTTTAACCTTTCCGGAGCCTATTTTTTGCAATATTTGTCCTATGGAAGTAAACATGTTCACGGGATAAAGACGTCCGTTTCGGTTTCCGGCAGTTATCTTTTCGAGGACGCGGTTAAACCCCGCCGGATTTTTTACAAGATCTATATTTACTTCTAAATCTTTTATCGTTTTTTTAAAAGACCTGCCGAATTTAGTATTAAAATTTTCGAATGAATGCTTTATTGCGCCGTCTTCAATTTTAAAATCCTTTAAAACCGAATAAGCCGCAAGCTGGTTGGCGATATTGTAGCGTCCTGTCAGAACAGGCTTAAAATCAAACCCGCCGACGCCGTCCGTTTTGATATCGGATATTATTTTTATACTGCCGGCGTTATCGTCCAAAGCTTGAACGTCCGGTAACGGATTCCCGAAACCGCAGTTGCCGCATTTAAAATCAGTTCCTTCCCCTTTAGAAAGAACGCTGCCGCACTTAGGACACGTAAAAGCGTCCGTCAGGGCTGTTTCGTGTGAATATGCCCCGGTCGGGTCTTTACCGAAACCGTAGTATATTTTACGGTTTTTTAATTCATAGCCTATTGACGAGGCTAAAGGCTCAAAGGATGGCAGAACAAGCAGAGGATTGCCCGATAAGCTTTTTACCGCCTTTTTTATTTCTAAAACGGTGGAGTTAACCTCTCCGTATCTGTCTAACTGGTCCCTGTAAAAATTGGTTATGACCACGGCGTCGGGTTCCAGTTTGGAAGATATATAAGGAAAAACTTTTTCATCCGATTCTATAACAATAAAATCGGCGGAAAATTTAAAAACGGGACCGGCAGAAACGCTCAGCCTTTCAAACTTAAAACAGTTTATAAGCGCGCCAAAAATACCGTTCGCCATATTAGCGCCGTTTGAATTTGAACAAACTCTTTTTCCGGCGCCTTTAAGCGTTTCGGCAATAAGGTTTGCCGTCGTGGTTTTGCCGTTTGTGCCGGTCGTTATAATAACAGGAATGCCGAGGGAGGAAACATATCCGGCAAAATCATCCAAAATATTTTTATCTATCTTCCTTAAAATATGAACGGGCAAAACATCCCCTTCTCTGCCTAAAAGTTTATTCAGGACAAATTTTAAAAAAATATAAAAAAATATTTCCGCTTTATTTTTTTTTCTTAATAACATAATTAATTTAATAACTTAGTCAATTTTTATTGAAATATCAATGGCTTAAATATTGCTTAAAAATTAATCAATTTGATTAACTGCTTAATTTTTCTATAAATCTTTTTTAGAACATTAAGGCTTTAATATGAGAAATTAACAGCGGCTGTGAAATTGTCACAAAAACGTAATAAAAACGTAACATTATTGTAACATTACCTTCATAAAACCTTAACAAAGCGCTTTATCTTTTCGACTGCTTCCATTGCATTCTTTGCATAGATATCCGCATTAATCGATTTTGCGTAATCTTCGGTGACTACCGCGCCTCCGACCATCGAAAAAACCTTTATGTTATGTTTTTTAAGTTCTTTAATAACCCGCTCCATTTCGGTGACGGTAGTAGTCATTAAAGCGGAAAGCCCTACAAAATCGACTTTATTTTTTAACGCTTCTTCTACTATCTTTTCGGTTTTCACGTTTCTGCCGAGGTCAATAACGTCGTAGCCGTTGTTTTCAAGAAGCATAACGACTATATTTTTTCCTATATCGTGCACGTCTCCTTCAACCGTAGCCATCAATATTTTAGGTCCGGAAGAAACAGAATCGTTTTTAGGCAATTCGAGTTTAATTCTGTTGAATGCCGTTTTCATCGCTTCGGCGCTTTCCATTACCTGAGGGAGGAAATAAATATTTTTATCGAAAAGCCTGCCTACTTCTTCGAGAGCCGGAATTAAATATTTATTGCCTATATTCAAAGGCGGTTCTCCGGATGCTAAAAGTTTTTCCGTATATTGCGCCGCATATTCCTTTTCTCCGCGGACTACGGCATCGTATAAAAGCTCGCCGTCAGTTTTTGCCGCGCCGGAATCGGGCTTTTTTTCATTGTTTGCGGAATGAACTTTGGCTTCGTTAGAATATCTGTTTATGTAATTTTTAAAAAGATAATCTTTGCCGAGAAGCGCATTGAGCGCGTAAAAATTTGCGATTAAATACTCGTCCTCAGGATTTATTATCGCAGCGCTCAAACCTTCTTTAATGCATAGAGACAAAAAAGACGAGTTAATATAAGACCTTTTGGGAAGTCCGAACGATACGTTACTGACTCCGAGGACGGTGGGAAGATTAAGAGCCGCTTTATTCATAGAAAGAGCTTCGACAGTCACCATAGATTTTTCCTGTCCGGCGCTTATAGGCAAAGTAAGAAAATCTATTATTATATCGTAAGGTTTCACGCCGTAATCCACAAGCTTATTATATACCGTATAAGCCGTTTCAAGCCTTTTTTCCGCAGTTTCCGGAATGCCGCCGTCGTCTAAAGCTAAAATCAATACGCCTGCCCCGTATTTTTTTATCAGAGGCATAATCCTCGTCAGCTTCTTTTCTTCCCCGCTTATAGAATTTACCAGCGGCTTACCCGGATAAAGCATAAGGGCTTCTTCCAACACATCCGGATTCGAGGAATCGATAGAAAGCGGAGTATGGACGACGCTGGTTGCCGCAATTATCCCTTTTTTCATCAAATTTATTTCATCGGCGCCGGGAACTCCGACGTTCAGGTCGAGTACGGATGCTCCAGCCTCTGCCTGTCTTAAAGCAGTCTTTCTGATATAGTTTGTCTTTCCGCTTTTAAGTTCTTCTATGAAGTCTTTTTTTCCGGTAGGGTTTATTCTTTCTCCTATAATCAGCGGCGGGTGATTATATCCGCAAGATACAAATTCGGTTCTGGAGGTCAAAAATAAACCTTTTTCTCTTTTTATGCCTTTAGGGGGTAAACCTTTTTCGTTAACGGCGTCTATCTCTTTTTTTAATGCCGAAATAAACGTCTCGTTACTGCCGCAGCATGCCGAAACAACTCTTACGCCTATCAAGGCAAGCTCCGGTATTAAGGACGTAAAATCTTCCGGCTTTCCGGGAAAAACGGTAATTCCGTTTTTTAATTTCGGTATTCCTGCATTAGGCTTAGAGATTAAAGGCATATCCGTTACCGAAGCCATTTTTTTCAAAATTTCGTAAATTCCGGCCGGACCAACGGAACAGTTTGCACCTATCACGTCAGCTCCGAGGCTGTCGGCGGTTATCGCAAATACCTCCGGCGTAGTTCCCAGTATAGTTCTGTAAGTGTCGTCAAACGTCATCATCGCAATAATAGGCTTATCGCATAGTTCTTTAACGGCTACAATAGCGCTTCTGATTTCCTGAAGGTCGATCATCGTTTCAAGCTGAAAAATATCCGCCCCGGCATCTAATCCCGCCTTAACCTGCTCTTTATATATCTCCAGACTTTCTTTAAAAGTAGTATCTCCCACTGGATAAATAAATTTTCCGGTGGGACCTAATGACATGGCGGTTAGAGCGTTGTTTCCGGCAATATCTTTAACTGCTTTAACGGCATTAAAATTTACTTCGTATATTTTATCGGACAAACCGTACTCGGCTAATTTAATTCTGTTTGCTCCGAAAGTGTTTGCGACTATTATTTCGCTTCCGGCGTTAAAATAGGTTTTATGAATGTCTTTTATGTATTTAATTTTTTCCGAAATATTAAAACTTTCGGGAAGAAGCCCCTTCGGCAGGAGATTTTTAAGCTGAAGGACTGTTCCCATAGCTCCGTCCGAAAGTATTAATCTTTTTTTTAATTCCTTCCTGAAATCTTTTATCATAATAAAGTTATAATGAATATCCTCTTTAAATTTATTTTAATTTTATGTTATGCCTTCCGCCAGAGCCACATTTTCTATTTGCCTGCCCAAGAATTTTCCGCCAAGCTCTTTAAATTTTTCGACGTCGTCGCTGACGAAAAAAGATTCTCCGCCTTTTTTTGTTCCCGACTTTAACATCCCGTTCTGTTCCAAATAATCCTTAACCGCACCTGCGGTTTCCACACCTGAATCTATTATTTCGGTATTTCCGCCGATTAGAGCGGAAATTAAGTCTTTAAGGATTGGATAATGGGTGCATCCCAATACGATACACGACGGCTTTTCCGTAACCAATGAATGCAAATAATGATTTATGATGCCCTTCGTAATTTCTTCGTCGTCAAATCCTTCTTCCACTAACGGAACAAAAAGCGGACAGGCTTTCTCGGTAATTTTAAACGCGTCACCGAAAAGACGGCTCTTGTCGCTTTCCAAAGAAGCTATTTCCTTATATATAGCCGCAGAATACGCCCTGCTTTTAATCGTTGCGGATGTTCCTATTACGGCAATATTTCCGCCGGAAGATACCTGCACCGCTTTTTTAGCTCCCGGTTCTATTACGCCGAATACCGGAACGTCCGCTTTGTCTTTCAGATATTCTAAAGCTAAGCTCGAAGAAGTATTGCAGGCTACGACTACGATTTTGACCCTCATTCCGGTTAAAAAACCTAAAATTTCGGACGAATATTTAATTATCGTTTCTTTCGACTTATTTCCGTAAGGTACCCTTGCAGTATCGCCGAAATAAATCAAATCCTCGAACGGCAATATTTTCCTTATCTCTTTAAAAACCGTCAGCCCTCCGAGTCCGGAATCGAATATTCCTATAGGAAAATCGTTAAATTTCATTTAACTTTAGTATGGATTAACTTTAACAGTTATGATAAAATTGTTAAATATTTTAATTATTATAAAATAAAAAAATAAAAATAAAAATAAAAAATACGGCGATTCGTTTTATGGAAGACAAATATATAAATAAAAGATTCGATGTCTTAACGGAAAAAAATATTGACACCGGTGTTTTGGAAACCTTGGATTTTCAATACCGGGGAAGCGGCACACTCGTAACTGTGGCAACCAAGGAGTTCACGTCTGTATGCCCGTGGACGGGGCTTCCCGATACCGCCGAACTTTCAATTACTTATCTGCCTTCAAAAAAATTGGTCGAAATGAAATCTTTAAAATATTACCTTTTGTCATACAGAAACGTCGGCATTCTTCAGGAACATGCCGTAAATAGAATAATTAAAGACCTGTCTAA
>Ga0078972_1003962_pt1 | contig 42457 bp, 46 predicted proteins | sample YelNatPaOPGAMG01_FD_67568 | JGI IMG/M metagenome (GOLD analysis project Ga0078972, IMG submission 67568) | Hot spring thermophilic microbial communities from Obsidian Pool, Yellowstone National Park, USA - OP-RAMG-01 (SPADES assembly) (version 2) | ecosystem: Environmental > Aquatic > Thermal...
TTTCACTAAGGGCAAAAAAGCCCGCGAACCCAAAAACCCTGAGGTTAATCTCCGGTTTTTTTTGATTTTTTTTCGCCCTTTTTTGGCTTACTGTTTCACTAAGGGCAAAAAAGCCCGCGAACCCAAAAACCCTGAGGTAAAACTACGGTTAATAAATTTTATGTTTGCCATCTCCTGGCCAATTAGCGAACAGAATCACTTGTATAGATAAACATCTATAGTAGCAATGCTTGTTTCGCCAGCGTCGTCAACGAGTGTTGCAATTCTTCTTATCTTGACAATCTCTGAAGATGGTTTGCTAGTATCTATTGTCCCAATAGTATAGCTGGCCTTGCTAGAACCGGCTTTGGTAACGCTAATAGCAACATTATACGGAGTGGCGAACTTTGATTTTAAAAAGTTAGAATTCGCTTGCTGCTGAGATTGCAAGCATTCCAATGTACTCTCATTTATGGTTTTGTCAACAAAAGAATTAACTAACCCTATGCTCTGCATACTACCGCAATTATTTCCTAAAGCATAGGAAGGCGAAGGAGGCGAGAGAAGCATAGCTGCGATTCTCATCGCTTCGCGCGACATATCGCCAGATTGGTATTCCAAAAATGTTTTGACAGAATGCCAATAACTCAAAAGCATGACAACTGCGATCATAAAGATAACAGAAGCGATTATCGCATCAAAACTAAAATATTGGCCTTTTCTAAACATAGTATCATCCTCTCTTAATAGTCAAACTACTACCATCATTTTCTAATATTAAAACATTAGAGCATTTATCGCTTTGCAATATATCAGAAGGTTCGCTCGAACAAGGAACATATTTATAATTATAATTTGGCAGGGAATAATGATAGTTGAAACTTCCATATTCATTTGTCCACTCCATCAGCAAGGAATTCTGCTTGAATGTCATATTATAAGGATAGCCGTAAACGGTTTTTGGGAAATAGTAAGTATAAACAAAGCCTTCTCCTCCTCGGACTGCAAGGGCGACTGCATCGGCGAAATTATAACCAACCTCTACTGCAACCTTGTTTTTTTGCACTGGCATCTCGCTGTTTTGAGTATAATTAACGACTAAAAAAGCGATTAGGGCAACGAACATAAACAAGGTTATGTAAAGAAAAAATTCGGTTGCAGATTGCGCTTTCATCTAAGAAACCTCCTTGACATTTACCGTACCATCTTTGTTTTTTACTTCAAGTTGGAACAAACCGCTTCGCTTTATCGTAGTTTTGGTAGCATTGGCAAATATCGGCGTGCTTGCGCTGTACGGTCCTTTGCTTGTCATTATTGTTACGGTGATTTCCTTGCCGATCGTTATGCTTTGTGTTGATGGCGGAGTGCTGATCAAAACTGTGCGCATCGCGCCTGGGCCCTCGCTGTAAACAAAATTAACTGTTTCTGCAAGAGCGCGTGAAGCCGCGTCTGCCTGCGCAAGCGTGCTGTCCTCATAACCTAATTGGCTGATGGAAAATAAAAGAAAAACAACTGGCAGAGTAAACAAAAGAATTACTCCAAGCGTAATCAAAAATTCAGCTGCTACCTGTCCCTTCATCATTTACACCCCGCACCGCCGTTATTGCACGTTATGTCGCCCACACCGTAATCCTTGGTGGCGTTCTCGCTCAAACCAAAGACACCAGTGGAAGGCTCGCTGCTGCATATACCTTCGCTCTTACAACCAGTTTGACCTCTTATGAGCGAATATGGCTCGACTTGCTTGAACATCTCGCGATCGAGCGCGCTGTATTTTGTGAAATCGTAGGAGTTGCTGTGGCTGACATACTCGCCAATCAAAAATGTTTCAATACCATTGGTACTGTTTAAATCGTATGCATTGGCGAGCATTCTTTGGAGATAGGAAGGCGCTTTTTCGCTTTTCACATAATAACCGCAAAGCGTGAAGTCTCGCAACCTCTCGATATCATAAACACCTGCCCCCGTCTTTAGATATTTTTTTGTTGGCTCATTCAGAACTTCTTGCGGGTTAGCGCCTGCGATTATCAAAGCGCATTTTTCCGAGGAGTTCGTGATTAGATTATAGCAATCTGGAAGAGAAGAATAAGAAGGAGGTGATGAGACAACTACAAATGGCCTTGTCATTTGTGTATTCTGATCTATCGATGCCGCACATTTAGGATCATACTGAATTGCATTAAACGTATTCTTCTCGTTGGTTTTACCAGAACATGCAGAACTCTGCTCTGTTGGCCTGCTCGTCAAGATGTAAGCTCCGAAGCTTTCGTAATTCTTAGTTGCTTTTATATCATCGTAAGAACCCATTAAGATGTAAAGATGTCTGTATTTTTCATCTATAAAATCTGCCATCGAGGTATTTATGACATAACCGTAAAACCATCCCTGGCCTGCTAAAATATCTGAGATTTTGCTGGGCGCCATATCAGAAGAATTTTTATATGGGCCGAAGAAAAATCTTCTGTAGATGGTGCTCCCTTTTTTGCTGCTCTCTCGCGCAATGGCTGGATCAACAAAGCCAGTGATGTTAATCGCGCTTTTAACCATATATTCTCTTGATAACTTTGTCGTGCCTGCCTCATCGCGCATACTTATATTAAATTTAATTGAATAATTGACAGCATCAATGCTCTCCTGCCAAACATTAAAATCAATAAGATTAAAACTATCTATAAAAACACCAGTGCCCTTAAGGGATTCGTTAAGGCTTTGCAACCAACCTCCAAAAGACGAAGCGAGTTTCGGCTGAGGCGCGTTCCTATCCTGAAAACAATCTGCAGAAGGACTTCCGTTTAAGAAGTATTCTTTCAAAGCTTTTTTGACATAACCAATCTTGTCTGGCGTGTTATCATCTTGTTTTAACGGATGGTTTATTGAATAGCTACTCAAATCATAAAGCGCGTTCTGCATTACTAAATCAGAAACATATTCTACTTTCTTGTTGCTTAGTTCTGCCACTGCAAGCTCGACATTGGATTCCTTATAAATCTCGCTATAAGCACGTTCTGAAACCTCGGCACCTTTTACCCAAACACTAAGCGACATCATAATGTAAGAGAGAACCAAGAATATCGAAAGCACAAACAAAAAACCTTTTTTGTCCTTCATCAGTATCACCTAAATGAAAACAGTGAGCCGGAAGATCGTAGCGTTGATCGGCTGGATAACATTTTCTGCTTCTGGCTCAATCAACTCGCTATCGCCACAGGTTATCACATGCTTATTATCTGCATTAGAGGCTGGGCAGGTATTGTAAATGTATGGATTTGCCTTTTTCTTCTCGCTTGTTGTTTTGGTTTGATAACCAACATTAACAATAGAACTCGACACTTGGAGTTTTTTCATAGTTTTTGCATGGTGATCGTTTTTATCTGTGGAAGTGGAAGTATCGTATACAGTTGTCCAGTTAGACTCGTCGGGAGCGCGCTTTTCCAATTTATAACCAAATTGATTCGGAATAGCTGCGCCTATGGTTTTGACATAACTGAGCGTAATGGAATCATTTGCAGTGCCTTTTGCGATTTCGTCTAAAATCGAACCCTCGCACTCCCGGGCTAAAATGCTACAATCAGTGGTTGCGGCTGAAAGCAATGCATCACGCGAGAGATAGTGCGCTTGGGTTAAAATGAAATAATACGCAGAAGGCACGCTCGAGAAGAATATCAATGTGTAGACTGCCACTAATGCCAGAATAAACGCAACAAAAGCGTCTAACGAAAATACGAATGCTTTCATGGAATTATTTTATTTGGCACGGTTTAAAAAACATATCGATTCGAATCATTAGATTTTTAAGCACTTACAAGCAAGATAATAGCATAAGGTGAGGGGATGGGAAGAGAATATGACGAGTTGGATATCAGCATTCTGAGAGAATTAAGAGAAGATGCTAGCATATCTTATAAAAAACTTGCCGAAAAGTTAAAAACACATCCGAATACACTAATGCAGAGAATAAAGAGACTTGAAAACGACGGCGTGATAAAAAAATATACAGTGAATATTGACTACAAGAAACTCGGCCTGGAGTTCAGAGCGATGATATTGTTAAGAACAAAAGGAATAACAGTATCTGCTGTAAAAGAATTTGGCAACATAATAAAAATGCCTCAGGTAATTTCCTTCTATGGTCTTGCAGGCCAATACGATGCAGTCGCGATGGTGGAAGTGAGAAATATGAAAGAACTAAACGATGTCATCCAAAAAATCCAGAGCACGCCAGGCATTGTCAGAACATCAACATATCTGATACTAACAACATACAAACATCATTCTGAATATAATCCATTTAAGATAGATTAACGAGGTGATTTTATGAAACTATGGGGGAAGAAAGAAAACGAAAAAGAGAAAAAGGAAAATAAAGTGGGAAGTGAAGCGAGAAGTAGTTTTGGCAAAAAGTTAATGGCGCCAGAAACAATAAAAAAGCTGGTGGTGGTAGGACTAGTAAATTTAGCAGTATGGGCAACTCCATTTGCTAATTGCGGTGGAGATAACAACACAAAAACACCAAAGCCAGATGTAACATATAGCGATGTAGCAGGAAAAGAAGATGCGGGCAACCAAGAAGAACCACGCGATAAAATCGTGTACTACGAAACTCGCCCATCACACTCTACGGTAGACGTATTTTGTTATATAGAGGATGACAGAGATAGCATAAGCAATATCGTTAATTCACACTACTTTTCAGAAGTAAATTGGAGTGAAGAACCAGTAAGTAAAAAAGAATTTGCCGAGTGGGTAAAGAACAATTGGGTATCAGTTGATCCAAGCAAGATAATTAAAGTAAGACTAATCGCTTTTAACAATAACGTAAAGCCTGAAGATATAGAAAATGAAGAGATAAAAAAATATAAAACAGAGATGGAAACACCACTCGGTAAACTAAGCATAAAAAATGAAGCTTATTCGTCTATTAATGAATTTACCGATCTTAACGATATTGTCTATTTCATCCAAGTATACTCTCGTAATGAAAATGGTGAATTAGTTGAATTTCAATATAGCGATATGATCTACACCAACTGGGAAGAGAGTCGTGCTGAACATATGGATCGTATTATCAATGACAAAGATAATGGACCTCGTTATTATTACGTCTTTCCTTGCTTCTTCGGATGCATAGGCGAAAAAAAAGATGAGAAAACCGAATATAAGGGAATATTTAATATAAAGAGCTCATGCGAAAAAGCGATGATTTTTGAATTCAGGATAATGACTGGAAATCCTGGTGGCGGTAACCCGGGTGACTTAAACCACGAAGACTTATGTCTTTTCAATTGCATAAGAAACATGAAACGGGGATGCATGGGAGATCCGCTGCGTTGCGATTGAGCACATCTTTGCATTTAGTAAATAGCCTCGCTGGATTCAGATGGTTTGTATATTTTTTTTGCTATTTTTATGAAGATCGAGTGAACATCATCTATCCTTTCGCTTACATCGCCAATTATGTTTAGCCTGCCGTTTCGAACTCTCTTTATTTCATTTTCTGTCTGGATTTTGTCGAATGGGTCAAATATCGTCTCGAAAATCAGTGCGATCAATATGTCTGTTTCCTTTTCAAGCGTGAATCTCGCCGGGTCTTCGCCAATCACTATCGCGTGGCCGCCGATTTTCAAATAATCGTGAGCAAGAGTAAGCGCCTTGTTTTTTGTTTCTATCCCTTTTAGCAAGTCCAAAACTTGCGAGATTATAACTAGGTCAAATTTTTCTCGACCTAATGTTATGCCACAAAGAACAGCGTCGCTCTTTGGTTTTTGGATGGATTCCGATTCGTTTCTTGCGACATCGTTTAGAAAATTAATATTTGATGCCCTCACATCGAGCACAATCTTTTGTATTTTGAGGTCAGATTTTAGCCTATTCAATTTTCTTATTGCAATATCAAGCATATTCCTTGATATATCGTTAATGTACAAATCGATCAACAGATCGCTGTTTTGGGATTTGGAGCGGTACTCGCTAGCAATCGTTCGGACAATAAAGGCAGTAACATCGCCATTGCCGATAAAAGGATCCAAAATGCACAGGCGATTGTCCTTAAAAGATTCTGGCAATATCAGATCATTTATTCTTGCAAATGCTTTTTTGATTGCAATCGTGTGATTTTTCATCATCTTTCCGTAATTATCATTTTCCGCCCATAGATCAAATAGCAAGGCCACTCTTTCTTCTATAGATAGTTTGTAAATGTCTTCGGTAATGGCGGCTTTTTCTCTATAGAGATTTCTAATCTTGCGCAGGTTATGTTTAATACGTTTTATGTGCAAAGATTTGTTTAACTCGTTCTTTTGTTTGCCACCATTGCTTTTTTTGGCATTAGTGGTAGACGCATCATTAGGAGAAAAAATTCTCATAATGTCTTTTATGTGCAGAAATGTTTTTAAATATACCATAATATTTTATACCTAACGACTTATAAAAAATAGACGAAAGGCATTATTTTAAGTTCCGTACTTCCAGTTTTTTTACGAGAGAAAAATGAAAAAATTCAAATGATTTATAAACCCTTGCTGCAAAAAAAGAAGCATGACTAATTTTGAAAAATTTCTTGACAAAAACTCGGTATTCAAAAATATCTCAGTCCTATCGCCGCACTACATTCCCAAGATACTGCCATACAGGGAAAAACAAATAGAGGAAATAATGTCGTACATAGCGCCAACCCTAAAGAACCAGAAGTCAAGGAACATACTGATATATGGAAAAACAGGAACAGGCAAAACGTGTTCTGTGAAGAAGATAATGGAGGAATTCGAAAAAATTCAGAGCAACGCGAGGATGCACTACTTAAATTGCAGGGTTTATAATTCCAAATACCGGGTATTGCAAAAGGTAATGAAAGATTATTGGCCAGAACTCGAAAAGGCTGGATTCGGTTTGCCTTTCATATACGAAAAATTGCTCGAAACGCTCAAACAGCAGAGATATCTGATAGTTGTATTGGACGAAATCGATATGGTCAAGGATTTGGACGATTTGATTTACACTCTAACAAGAGCGAACGACGAGTCGGGCGCTGGCGGGCTGTCGATTATGGGGATATCCAACAAGCTTTCATTCAAAGAGAACCTTGATCCGAGGAGCAAAAGCAGCTTGAACGAGGTCGAGATAGTTTTCCAACCATACACCACCGAGCAGCTTCAAAAAATATTGGAGCAAAGAGTGGAGGAAGGCTTTCAACCCAATGCAGTAAAACAATCTGCTGTAAATTTGGCTGCCGCGCTGACGGCCCAAGAAAACGGCGATGCGAGATACGCATTAAAGCTGTTGATGCGTGCTGGCGAGATCGCGGACGAGAAGAAAAAGAATTTTGTCGACGATAGCGATGTCGAGGAAGCGCGAAAAAGAGTGGAAACAGACATAATCGCAGAGACGATAAACACCCTTCCGGAAATGCATAAGATAACGCTTCACGCGATCGCAAAACTCTCGTTAAACGGCAGCAAGTACGCGCGCTTGGACGGGATGGCAGAAGGCTTTTTAATGTCGGGCGAGGTTTATGAGGAATACGAACGCTGCTGCAGGCAATTGAGGAAAAAACCAAGAAGCCTCAGATGGTACAAGGAGTACCTAAACGATTTGGAGATGCTGGGCCTTGTGATAACGACGCCAAGCAGCAAGGGAATACGCGGCCAAACCACACTGATAAAATTGGGCCACGAACCGGAAATCGTGTATAAGATAACAAACACGAGTTTTTTCTGTTGAGAGGAGAGTAAATGAGAACAAAAATAATAAAGAAAAACGGCCGTTGCTTCATAGAAATGCCATCGGAGATAGAAAATTTAGAAGAATTAGAGATATTCAAACTAAAAGACGGATTTTATCTTGTAAGCGCTCCTCTTGAAAATCCTCTCGAAAAAACAGGAACAAGCGAGAAAAAAACCGCGAGCGAAAACGAGGGAATAACAAACGAGGAACGCGCGGTGATAACAAAACTGCTATCGATAAAGTTCGAGCAGAGAACCCCGAAAAACGTCGCGAAGATGTTAAATCAAAGGGAGCTTTTGTTAATCAAGGAACTGGAAAGGAAGGGATTTGTGAATGTCTTCAAGGGCAAAAAATACGCCGACGGAGTTTACAACATAAGCGATAAGATATACTCAATATTGCACGGCCAAAGCAGGACAAAAGGAGAGAGCGCGCAAGCAAAGACGACCGAGCCGAGCGGCGCGCAAAAAACCGCAGAGGAATCTGATCCGCTGAGCCAATTAAACAAAAGAGGATATGCGATATTAAACGAAAAAGAGGCGTTCGCGACCAGGGAAAGAATAAAAGAGAGCATGAAGAACGGAAGCGCCAAAGGACTGAAAGGTTTTGACGGAAATTATTATTTGGTCGATTCAAAATTTTTCAGCGAGAATGGAAGAAAGATATTAAAAGTGCTTGACAAGGACAGAAGCATAGAAGACATAGCAAAGGCGCTGAAAATGAACGAGGAAGCGGTAAAGGCATTGCTGGTATTTTTGGCTGAAAGCGGGGAAGTCATAGAAAAAAGAAAAGGGATATACGCGGCGGTTTGATGATAGTAAAGGACAATCTTTACGGGACGATAGAGTTTAACGAATTCGAAGAGAGAATAATAAACACCGCAGAGTTTCAAAGATTGAGAAGAATAAAACAGATGTCAGTCACCAATCTTGTTTATCCATGCGCAAACCACACGCGTTTCGAGCATTCGTTGGGAACTGCTTATTTGGCTGGGTTGATTGCGAATAGATTGCTTGAAGACGAAGATGAAAAAAACAAAGCGAGATTGTACGGGCTGCTCCACGATATCGGGCATGTTGCTTTTTCTCACGAAGGCGAAGACATACTGAGCAGATACTTGGGAACGCACGAAGAAATCGGCGAGAGGATAATTTCTGACGGCGAAGTCGCTGACATAATAAACGAAAATTACAGCACAAGAGAGATAACCGCGATGAAAAAGAGCAGTCTCGGCGCGATAGTGGACGCTGACATAGGTGCTGACAGGATGGATTACTTAAGAAGAGATGCGTTGAACACTGGCGTCGCTTACGGATTGATAGATATGGATAGACTTCTGCATACCACGAAAATGGAAAACGGAAAGCTCTGCATAGCAGAAGGCGGACTGGAAGCGGCTGAATGGCTTCTCATCGCGCGTTTTATGATGTTCTCAACTGTTTATCTGCATAAAACCGTTAGGATAGCAACAGCGATGTTGCACAAGGCGATAGAAGGAAGTTTGGAAGACGGAACGATGAAGCCAAAAGATTTTATTTGGATGGGCGATGACTTTGCGCTTTTCAGGATGAGAGAATCGAAAAAAGCAGAACCATACGTCGATGGCCTTTTGAAAAGAGACCTATTCAAGGAAGTGGTCGCAATACCTGAAAAAAATGCCGCGAGAAGAGAAGTTGAGAAAATAAAAAACGAGATAATGGAAAAATACGGTTGCGAGATAATAGCTGACTATCCGACTTCGTTTTCAAAACCAGTAAGCCTGAGGATATTGAAAAAAAATGGCAAACTCGTAAAACTCGAAGAACTATCAGAGATAGTCGCATCGCTAAGGGAAGCGGAAGAAAAAAGAAGGAAGATACTGATTTTGGTTAGAGAGAAAGACAAAAAGAAATATGGAAAAGCAATAATCCGGGAATTCGAGCAATTCACTACCGGAGCTTCACGATAATTACGCCCTTTTTCGCCCTTTTTTGGCTTACTGTTTCACTAAGGGCAAAAAAGCCCGCGAACCCAAAAACCCTGAGGTTAATCTCCGGTTTTTTGATTTTTTTTCGCCCTTTTTTGGCTTACTGTTTCACTAAGGGCAAAAAAGCCCGCGAACCCAAAAACCCTGAGGTTAATCTCCGGTTTTTTGATTTTTTTTCGCCCTTTTTTGGCTTACTGTTTCACTAAGGGCAAAAAAGCCCGCGAACCCAAAAACCCTGAGGTTAACCTCCGGTTTTTTTTGATTTTTTTTCGCCCTTTTTTGGCTTATTGTTTTAGATCTCGCGCGCGCGAATTAGCACTGGCAGGATAAATAGATTTAAAAAAGCAAAAAGGAAAGACAAATCTTCGAAGTGGGAAAATTTGAACTCTTACTAATCAAGACTAAGACATAAACAAGCTTGCCAATTTTATCAGCAAGACAAAGGCAAAAACAGAGATTATAAGAACTTTTGGATCTATCTCGAAGCCGCTGAGTTTAACATCTGGCGAAAAACCGATTATACCTGCTGAGCCCATTGGCATCATAACTTTTTCTTCTGCCATGCTCTAATGCTGTCTAATTTGTTTTAAAAAGCTTTTGATTGACGCGCATTCGCTCTTCAGTCAAATTAGTAATGCTGAAATTCAGTAAACACTTATTGTCTTTCTTTTAGTATTCACAACAAGAGGATACGCTAAGAGGATTATCCCGAGAAAGAAAAAGGCAGGGCGGACATCAGAAAGAACAAACTGGGAAAGCAAAGCTATGCCTATGCCAAAAATCCTTCCGAGGTTCAAGAACAATTCCCTCGCAGTCATCACCTTAGCGAGTTCTTGCTTGTTGTCCAAAATTATTGCAGTGGTGAAAGGAAAGAAAAGATTGGAGAAGAAGTTTCTCAAACTGCTGGCAATTGCCCAACCGAGAAGATCGCCGACAAAAGACATCAACGATGTAAAAATTCCTGTTGCAGCCGCAAAGATCGTTATGTAAAACTTTCTCTTTTTTGTCGCATCTGAAAGCCTGCTCACGACAAAAGAGGCGATGATGGAGAAAAAAGACACGAACGCTATGAAGATGGAAAAATAAACAGGTGTTTTGAGATAGATTAACGAGATCACGGTTCCAGCAGCCGCAACGCCAGTCGTCGTTCCTTCTATGAAATTCAAGGTGCGAAAACCGCGCGCTTGATTAAAGCAGTCAATGATGTCCTGCCTAAAACGCTCGTCCTTGGTCTTAAGCACGAAAATCGCAGGAAGAAGATATAAGAAGCCTGCCGTGAGGAAAAAAATTTGTGGGCCAAAGTTGTTGAAGAATATGCCGCCAACGACTACCAAAAAAATGCTCAAAAGTCCTACCAAGGAAAAATACACAGTACCAGAAGTTGCAGCAGATTCTCTTGAAAGAGAGAAGTATTGGGTGTTGAATGGAACCCAAAAGAACACTCCCAAACCATAGAAGAAAAACGAAATGGCAAGAGTATAAAAGTGATTTGGAAGAAATGGGATTACCAAAAACGACAATGCGGCAAAAAGGATGCCGAGAAGCATGAGGATTTTCCTGCTAAAAGAAAAAAAACTCGAAATCGCGAGCGCGAGTATGGAGCCCAAAGGCCAACAGAGGTAAGAGAGCAGGATCTCGCCGTCTGTTATTCCACCGAGTTTGAAATGCAATACCCAAATGCTTCCAAAAACTAGCGGTATCAACCAGAGGATATAGATGATGAGCCATTTCTTCTGCTCGTGTTTTTTCTGCTCGTAGACCATTTTATCAACTCGGCAAACTCAGATGGGCAAATATAGATGCAATAGATTGCCGGGCAATTGCTTAAAAACATATGGCCTGAACTATAATTTTATCCTAAGGAAAGAAATTTTAGCATAAATTTCTATCCCAACAAAAGAAAAATACGCAAATAAAAAATGGTTTTTATGGCAAGGTATTTTGGAACGAACGGCGCGAGAGGAACGATAGAAGAGTTTCCGCCAAGCATAGCGAAAAAACTCGCGCGCGGGACTGCTAAATATTTGGGAGGAGGCAAGATACTGGTCGCGAGAGACGGAAGGCTAACCGGCGCACTCTATCACGAAGCGATAACGAGCGGTTTGTTGGAAGAAGGATGCCACGTGATTGATCTTGGCCAGGTGACATCGCCCACTGCCGAATTTATGATAAAGAAGATTAAGGCAAACGGCTTGATAATAATAACCGCTTCCCACAATCCGCCAGAATACAACGGGATGAAAGTTGTTGACAGAGATGGAATAGCGATATCAAAAGAAAGGGCAGAAAAAATCGAGGAACTTGCGGAAAAAATCACCGAGCCAAAAAAAAGAGGAACGATGGAAAAGTACGAGAATGCGAGCGAGGATCACATAAGCGAAATAATGAAGAACGTCGATGTGGAAAAGATAAGAAGAAGAAAACCAAAACTCGTGCTTGACTGCGGAAATGGCATGGCATCGCTCATAACGCCACAACTGTTCAAGAGAATGGGTTGCGAGGTAGTGCCAATAAATTCCCATGTCGATGGAAATTTTCCAGGCAGGCCTTCGGAACCGATTGAAGCGAATGTGCAGGATATGCTGAAATTGGTAAGAGAGATAAAAGCCGATGCGGGGATAGCGTGGGATGGAGACGCTGACAGAGTGGCATTCGCGAACGAACGCGGAGAGTATGTGATAGGCGACAAGGTATTTGCGCTGTCTGTTCTCCTGAAGTTGAAGGCCGAAAACAAAAAGGCAAAGGTAGTGACAACAGTTGCGACGAGCTTGGCAATAGAGGACATTGCGAAAAAATACGGCGCAGAAGTTGTTTATACAAAGATTGGCGCGCCTTATCTCTGCGAAGAGATGATAAAAGGCGGAACTATCGGCGGCGAGGAAGTCGGAGGGGTGATATGGCCGGAAATCTCCTTAGCAAAAGAGGGGATATACACCGCAGCCAAGATCGTGGAGGCTTTGTGCGAAAAACCGCTCTCGCAATGGATAGCCGAACTGCCGGATTACAAGAACATAAAGGAGAAGATAGTCGCTGATGAAAAAAAGAAAACCGAGATAGTAGAAAAAATGCGCGAATACGCAAAGAAGAACAATCTAGATTACATCGACAAGGACGGGATAAGGATAAACTATAAGGACGGATGGGTAATAGTACGAGCGTCTGGGACAGAGAATTACGTTAGGATATTCGCAGAAGCGAAAACCGCTGAAAGAGCGAAACAATTAATAAATGAACACAGAAAAATAATCGGTGAGTAGATGGCAAGAGTGCTGATGGTACTTGCCGATGGTTTTATCTCTGCCGAGTTAAGGCTGAAAAAGATGTTAGAGAGAAACGGGCACGATGTTCGAATCGCAGCCAAACAAAGAATAACGATAAAGAGCAAGGAAGGCGAAAGCGCCACGCCAGATCTCGCGTTATACGAGGTGAATCCAGATTATTTTGATTTTGCGATAGTATGCGGCGAGGATATAAAGAACACGATAACGCCAGAACTCGTAACCTTGATAAGAAAATGCGCGATGAAAAAGGGCGTTGCAGGCGTGAACAATGGGCCAGTGGCGCTTGCCTTTGCAGGTGTTTTGAACGAGAAAAACGCGACCGTCGCCCGAAACGAGAAATCGATAAAATTTTTAAGAGATTCTGGAGCAAGATACAAAGCGGACGAGATTGTTGTCGATGGAAACATCTTGACAGCCGCTTATCCGGAAATGGTTGATGAGATAGTTGGGGAGATAAACAAGATGCTAAAAAGGTGAAGGAATGATAACGATAAGGCACGAAGGATGCATATTGTGCGCTGGTTGTGCTTCTGTTTGTCCTACTGGCGCGTTGGAGTTGGTCGGCAACAGGATAGTTTATTATCCTGAAAAATGCGTAGATTGCGGCGCGTGCGTCAAGGTATGCCCGGCTAACGTGATAACGCTAAAAAAAGGAAAAAAGTAAGAGGCGAGAGAAATGAAAACGAATTATGATGCAATCGTCATTGGCGGAGGACCTGCAGGTTCAACATTTGCGAGAATAGCGGCTGCGGGCGGGATGGAAGTCTTGGTGATAGACAAGAGAAAGGAAATCGGCGTTCCGGTAAGATGCGGCGAGGGACTGGGCGCGAGAGAAGTAATAGCGCAAGGATTGGAACTCCCAAAGAGATGCATATCAACAGAGATATACGGCGCAAAAGTCGTAGCACCAAACGGAAAGAGCATAATATGGAAAGACAAGACCACAACTGGATGGGTGCTTGAAAGAAAGATGTTCGACAAATGGTTATGCGAACTCGCAATCGACAAGGGCGCAGAGGTAAGAACATACACGCGAGCGACAGAGTTGATAAAAAAAGATGGAAAAATCGTCGGTTTGAAGGTCGTGCAATGGGGAGAGAAGGAGCAAGAGATATACGCGCCTCTTATCGTATCTGCCGAAGGGATGGAAGCGAGGATAGCGAAGGCCGCGGGCTTCGATACCACGCACAGATTGTACGATGTCGATACTTGCTATCAATATGAAATGAAACCTTACGAACACGAGAACTTAATCGAATTGTATTTTGGAAACAAGATAGCGCCGAGGGGCTATGTCTGGATATTCCCGAAGGCCGACAAGAGGGCAAATGTCGGCATAGGGATAGGCGGCAATCTGACGAATTCGGATAAGAACGGCATCCCGGGCGCGAACCCGAAAGTGTTGATGGACGAGTTCATAGCAAACCATCCAACACTAAAAGACGCAAGTACGCTCGTTGATTTTGGCGGCGTTATAAGCGTTGGCGCGCCTTTGAACGAATTTGTCAAAGACAATTTTATGGTAATAGGAACTGCGGCAAAACAAGTCGACCCGATTCACGGCGGTGGAATAGCGCTGGCGATGGAAACCGCTGTGATGGCTGCTGATGCTGCACTCAAGGCGCACAAGAAAAAAGACTTCAGCAAGGCAACATTGCTCGAATACGAAACCAAGTGGAAACAAACACTCGGCAAAAAGATGGAAAAAAGATTGATGCTTAGAAAGGTAATGGAAAAATTAAACGATGATGATTTGAACTACATATTTGGCGCGATAACGCAAAAAGACCTGAACGAAGTGATGGAAGGAAAATTCGCAGGCCCTGTTGCAAAAGTACTTGCCGGAAGGCCAGAACTCCTAAAGATCTTGGGAGTTCTCATCGGAAAATAATGTGTTGGAAAGAGTAAATTTATAAACAATTCTATATAAAATAATATGTTTGTGAAGGGTGTTGTATATGGGAAAACAAGGCCAAAAAATAAAAGAACCTGGGTTAGGAGAACCGGAATTAGGACCTAAAAAAGAAGTTGATATTGAAATTCTCGGCGGTGTGCCAAAAAAACAACAAGAAGAAAAAAAAGAAGAAAAAACAGTTTCTTACAGAGTTGAGGTAAATACAGACAGATTAAAAAGAGCGTATATTTTTGAATTACCAAAAGGAGAATATTTCAAAAAAGGACTGAAAACACCAGATCAATATTATAGCGAACTCACGACAGCGAGGATAAAGGCGGACATATATATAGAAGAAGGTGGAACAAAAAGAAAAGCTACTGAAGAAGAAAAACAGGAATTGGCTGGCGAGATAACAAGACTGTATAATAACAATGAATTGAATACTGCTAGCATAAGCGTAGAAAAAATAAAAAGTGAAAAGCGATGAACAAAAAAATTATCGCTTTTCTTACTGCGGGTGCGATTGTCCTTAACAGCACTTTTGCCTATGGCATTCCACCAAAATTCAAAAGAGAACCGATAAGAGAGGAGCGGCGAACAGCAGCAATCGAGGGAACTATAAACAGCGAAAATATAAACAGCGGAAACGAGAAAGTTTTGGCAAAATATGAAAAAGAAAGCGGCAGCTACGTGATAACTGAAAAAAAGATAAAATTCAATTTAAACAACCCGATAGAAAAAAGTATAGAAGAAGAAGGACAAACATTTGTGCAGAACAAAAATGGCGAATTAGAAATTTTGTCGATAAAACCAATAGCAGAAAAAACAACTGGCTGGTCTGTTTCTTTTGAGGAAGAGGCGAAGTGCGGGGGTTTCTCAAAGAACGGGGAGTACGCAATTGCGATTTTTGCAAACGGAAACATAAACATCTACACAACCTCGCAACTTGAAGATCCTGATCAACAGGTAACTCCTTATTCTTTTTATCTGAAGAGCGATGTGGAAACGTGCGCTGTCAGACAGATAGAAAAAACAGACAATGGTTTCAAATTTTATGTCGAGATAAACGGAAAAGAAAAAGAGATAAACGGAAGATTAAAGTAGTTTCAATTTTCCAAAAATCTCGTCGAGTTCGTTTTCTTTCCAAGGACCAGCACCAAAGCAGGTTATCGTGCCTGGCTCTACTTGAGTATGGCCTGCATCACGAACCAATTCGCAAGGAATCCCTTGCTCCTGCGCTTTGTTGAAATAATAGAGAAGTTCTTTTTCGTCTGCCACTTTCAGGACAACTTTTTTTTGCCCTTCGGCAAGCCATTCAGAAGCAATCTCAGGATGTTTCTTCTTTGTTTTTTCGTATGCCAAAAGGGAAGCATGCGAGGATTGCGCGGCAAGCTTTCCCTTGCCCATCTGCAAGTCGTTTCTGACAACTATCACTTGCTTGTACATAAGATCGATTACACCTTTTTTATCGCAATCTTCACCAACCTGCCGTCAATCTCGCTTTCTTCCATGTTCGCATTTGCCTCGTAAACAACTGAGGAAGCATTTACCATCCTGGCGAGATCGCCCTCGTGTTTTTTCACTATTGCTTCCAATTCTTTCTCAGTAGATAGATAAACCACTATCTTGTCTCTCTCTATCAGCTTGGCTAGTTTGCGCATATTTTGTATTCTTCTTTTCACATCATTTATTATGCCTTCCTCGTACAACTCTTGGTCCAAAGTCTTGCTTATGTATATTGCACCGTCTTCGAATTTTGCCGAGGCAAAATCTCCGGCCAAAGGCTTTTCAATCACTTTGACCTCGCGCGCGTTAAGCAGATTGCACAAGACATTGCCAAAGCACGAAATCGCATCAGCCACCTGGGCAGATTTCGTTTCAACATAAACTGTCCTGACCGGCCAGCGTGTCTTTATCTTTGTCTGCTGTCTCGCAAGCAAACCAACAGAGATCAAGTTTTGGATTATCTCCATCCTCTTTTCGCTTATGGAATCTATAAGCGCAGTTTCTTCGTGCGGAATGTTGAAGAAAGCCACGGATTCCTCGCGCTCGAATTTCTTAAAGAACTTCTGATAACTGTATTCGCTGACGAACGGCGCTATCGGTGCCAGCATAACAAGTGATTTCAGCATAACGGTGTAGATCACGAAAAGCGCTTCGTCCTTGTTTTCCTCGTTTGCTATCCTGTCCTTAGCGATCTTCATATAGAACCTGCTCACGTCGTTTGTCAAGAAACTTCGCAAGTTTTTGACGCCGACGTTCAGTTCATAGTTGTCAAATGCTTGCCGGTATTCTCTTATCGTGGTGTGAAGCCTGCTCAAGAGCCATTTGTCTTCCGCGGTCAGCTTGAGATTTCTCTCGTCTATCTTTTTATTCGGATAAAATCTTTCGAGGAAGGTTATCAGATTATAGATGATGTTTATGTCGCTATAAACAGTCTTCAATTCAGTCCAATTGAATCTTATCTCTTCCCAGATAGTGTTGCTTAAACCCCACATCCTGAATGTATCAGCGCCGTACTTGCCTATTATGTCTTCTATCGGAACGAAATTGCCAACGGATTTGCTCATCTTTTCGCCGTGCTCGTCAACAAAAAAGCCGTGCATCAGCAAGCGCTTGTAAGGCGATTTGCCATAACGCACTACGCCAGAACCGAGCAGGGAATAGAACCAACCGCGTATCTGGTCCTGTCCTTCGATTATTATCTCGCTTCTCTCGCCATATCTCTTTGCCTCGTCTTCGCTTAGTGATGCCCAGACCGCATTTCCGGAATCAAACCACACATCGAGAACGTCAGGTATCCTCTTTGCCTTTCCGCCGCATTCGCAATCGAGGGTTATCTCATCGACGTAGGGGCGATGAAGTTCTTGAACAGATGGAATTTCTTTTCGCGAACCGATAACCTTGATCTTGTTGCATTTCTCGCATTTCCAGATTGGCAACGGGATGCCCCAATAACGCTGTCTTGAAATGCACCAATCCGGCGCCACATTCACAAATTCCCTGAAACGCTCGCCGGCAAACTTCGGGTGCCACTCTATCTGATTTATCTCTTCGAGCATCTTGTCCTTTAATTTTGATATCGAGATGAACCATTGGTCTGTCGTCAAGAAGATCAGCGGCGTTTTGCATCGCCAGCAATGCGGATAGCGGTGCTTTATCCTTGATTCGAAAACGAGGATTCCGCGCTCCTTCAACATCTCGATTATCTCGCCGTTTGCCTCGCGAACATTCTTGCCAACGAACATCTCGCCGGCCTCTTCAGTATATCTGCCAGAGCCGTCAACCGGCGAAAACGCCTCGATGTCGTATCTCTTGCCGATTATGAAATCTTCCTGACCGTGGCCAGGGGCACAATGAACAAGACCGCTACCGTCTTCGAGGTTTACATACTCCTCGCTCAAAACGACTTTTCTATTTGCGTGTTTTTTTATCTTGTCCTGGAATGGATGCTCATATTCTATATCTTTCAATTTTCTTCCTGGAATTTCTTCTAAAACTACCGCATTTTTTTCTATGAGTCCCATAAGATAGTCCAATCTCTCCTTTGCCAAATACCAGATCTCATCGTCGACCTTCACCTTGACATAAGTGAAAGTCGGATGCGCCATAACTGCCATATTCGCGACGAGCGTCCACGGAGTGGTTGTCCAGATTATCAGGTACTCGTTTTCCTTCCCTTTTATCTTGAACTTCACAAATATGCTCGGGTCTGTTTCCTCGCCATATTCGAGTTCGTAATTCGCCATGGTGGTCTCGCAACGATAGCAGTATGGCAATACATAAACTCCCTCGTGCATCAGTCCTTTTTCCCAAGCCATCTTGAGAGTGTGCCAGGAAGATTCGATAAAATCGTCTTTGTAGGTGATATACGGCTTGTCCCAATCCATCCACACGCCTAATCTTTCAAACTGACCGCTCATAACGCCTATGTACTTTGTCGCGAATTCCTTGCATTTTTTTATGAAAGAATCGATACCGTAGCTTTCGATCTCTCTCTTGTTTTTTATTTTGAGTTCCTGTTCTACCTTGACTTCTATCGGCAAACCATGAGTATCAAAACCTGGCTGCGCCCTGACGTCTTTTCCGCACATCCGTTGGTAGCGGCATACCGCATCCTTTATGCACTTGTTCCACGCAGTGCCTGGGTGGATTTGGCCAGTCGCATATGGCGGGCCGTCGCAAAAATAAAATTTTTCCACCGCGTTCGAAGTTCTTTCTTTTGCTTTTTCGTATATCTTGTACTCTTTCCAAAACTTTGCAATCGATTCTTCTATCTCGTTATGGTTATACATTGTTCTCCCTCATCACTCTCTAATATCTCCTATATTTTTTAAATAATATGGTAAAAGAAAGGCTAGCTGAGGAGAGGCTAGCTGAGCGTTCTAAGTTTCATTTCAAGTTCATTACATTTTTAAACATATTTAAACATATATACATACAGCGTATATACCATACAGCATATATACAACAGCAAAGATGATACAACAGCAAAGAGGCGATTGTTTGAAGGACAAATTTGCAAAAATTTGGCCTGTTCGGAAATTATCAATAGTCATAACGCTAGCAACGCTGTCGTTCAATGGCAAAGAGGCAGAAGCCAGAATGCAAAAGTCGCTTACCGGCAAACCGCCAGTTGCAGAAAGCATCTGCAAGGAGATTAAATTCCAATCAAAACTCCTGGCGCCAAAGATAAAGCATCTTGCAGATAAAAGTAACGAGGAAAAAGTAGAAGGCTTGTTCGAGATTTTTGCAGTAAAAAATAACGGGTTGAAAATCAACGATTCCAAAAAAGACAGTAGAGTGCCGAGAGAGATTGATGAGACTATAGAAAAAGGCGGCGATTGCAGCGAGTTCGCGATGGTCATAGCTGCAAGCTTGAAGTATCTTAAGTTGGATGGCGGTGCATTGCTCGTGAGGATGAAAGGCAGGGAAGAAAATGACATCCATGTAGTTGCCTATGCAAAAACGAACGGAGAAAGGATAATCATCGATCCGCAAGCGAATGGAATAAACAAGATTTTAGATGGTAAGGATTATGTTGTATTGGCAGATTTAACATTAGAGCAACTTAAATATCTATATTTCCGCGAGTACGGCGATTATTATTACGAGCAAAAATCATACGGAGAAGCAATAAGAAAATATGAAGAAGCGCGCTGCCTCTATAAAGAAGACCCCTATGTTTCCTACAGCCTTGCCTTGGCTTACCAGCGTGTTGGCGATTTGAAAAAAGCATCCGAGTATGCGGCAGAATTCTTAAACGCGGGCGAAGATAAATTAAAAAAATTCTTCCCGAAAAACCATAAAAAGTACGCCAAGAATATCAGCAGGATAATCGTTGAAGCAAATACTAACGAGGGCGTGGAAAAGTACAATCAGGGAGCAAAGGAATATAACTCCGGAAAAACAGAAGAAGGAAAGAGATCGATAGAGGAGGCAAAAAAATTGTTCGAGGAAGCGCTAAGGATAGGGAAAGAAAATGGAGTCATTGACAAGAAAGAAGAGGAAATGATAAAAAATTACATAAGGAGTTGCGAATAGAAGTTGCGAACAGAATTGGTGAAATAGAATTGGTGATTTTGTGATAAGATTGGTTCAAGATTATAAGGATTTTGAAAAAATAGACAAGGAGATCAACGACTTAGTCGGGAGTTTTAGTCCGATATTGCCTGGTAGCGTTTCTGTCATTCATCCTGCTTACCATTGGAATTGGAAGATAAAGACAACATCTGAAATAATAGAATATGCAAATGAGATGGCAAAGAGGCAAACTGAGAGGATAGCAAAATTGGACTGGGAGACGGCTAGAGACTTAAGCTTTAATACTGCTTCTGATATGGCGGCAGTAGATGTAGAAGAACTAAAAGGACTAAAAAGTGACAAAAGAAAAAGAAGAACCAACATATTAGATATCTATCCGACAAATGCTGATGGGATAATAAATAAAATATTAGAAGTGGCAAAGGCGGCAGGGGACTTCTGCGGTGCAGTTATAATTGTCCAACCAATAAGAGTGCTTCTTGAAGAAATCACGAAAAAATTAACAAGGTTTAAGGAATGGAATTCCTTTGAAGAGATGAACTTAATAGATACTTCTGCGCATCCGCTTGATGTTATGAAAAATTTGGACGACAAAACAATTGACTTGTTAGTTATAAACCGCCAGATTTATGAAAAAACAAACAACCACGAACTTGCAAAAGAAGCAGGCAGGATAGTGAAAGAAGACGGATTGATAATAGACAAGGGAGTTTATTTTGACCTTTGGACAAGCCCTGCGAAGACATATTGGTTCTTGTCGCTCATAAAAAATATCGAAGACGAGAAATTGGCAAGGGAGATAATTGAGTTTGTCCTGACAGAAGAAAAGCAACGTAAAGCGCCTATTGTTTACGATAGCACGCTTGAAAATTTCAGGAAGATGTTTGACTTAGAGGAAACTGATCTAAGAATGGCGTTCTCTCTTTCGCAAAAGGAAGAAAGAACAAATAACGCGATAGTGATGAAAACTTGGGCGAGCGTCATCAACAAAATAAAAAACTGCGAAAACGAGCAGAAAGAAAAAGGATTAACATTCCTGTCTTCAAATGCACCGAAAATGCAGATAAGAGAAGATATGAGAGGAAACGATTTTGCGGTTGAGGAGAAAAAAACGATAATCGCAAGAAAGAATGCGAAGAGAAATCAGCAGAGTGCGATTACTCCTTTCTCGTGCATCGCCCTCAAGAGATAGAGGCTTCCGCATATCAAGACCGCGTCAAATCTCTTTGCCTTGTTCAGCGCCTCGCTTAAATTTCTCTCGACAATTGCTTTCGTATATTTCTGCGCCTCATTTGCCAACTCGTCAGCATTAACGCTCTCGCTTCCGTATTCCGTCGTTATAAAGAGATGGGCGTATGGCGCCAAAAGAGAGATCATCTTTCTCCAATCCTTTGTCTTCTTTGCGGCGAACACCACTGCCAATTTTTCATAATCGTAGAGATGGAGATTCGCGACAAGATTTCCGATGCCGTCAGGATTGTGCGCTCCGTCTGCTATGACAAGCGGCTTTTCAGATAACAATTGCATTCTTCCAAAATGCTTGGTCTCTTTCAATCCTCTTTTAATCGCACTTTCGCTAACTCCGATCTCTTCAGCAGCCGCAACTGCGAGAGAAGCATTCGTTATCTGATAATCGCCAACGAGCGATGTCTCCAAATTCTTGTAAAACTCGTAACCGAGAAAATCGAATTTGTTTCCGTTTCTCGTTATTTCGACTGTCTCTGCAAAAAAATCATAACCCAGGGAGCGCAATCTCGCGCCTGCCTTTTCTGCCTCTTTTTTTATGATTGACAAACCGTATTCAGCGGCTGTTATCGCAACTCCGCCCTTTATTATTCCTGCCTTCTCCCATGCGATCTTGTCGAGCGTCTCGCCGAGCATATCTGTATGGTCAAAATCCACCTTGGTGATCACAGAAACCTGCGCATTCGCCACGTTGGTCGCATCGTAACGTCCGCCCATCAATATCTCGACTACGGCGTAATCCACTTTCTTGTCCTTGAAGTATTGATAGGCCAAAGCTGCAAGCCCTTCCCAATAAGTTATCGGATTTTTTTCAGCTTCTTTTAGAACGAAATTCTCGTATTCCACGAGTTCTTTTTCGCTTATCCATTCGTCATTTATTCTAATTCGCTCGCATGGCGAGACAATATGCGGAGAGAAAAAAGAACCTACACGATAACCTTCTTCTTGCAATATTTTCGACAGATACGCAGTAGTGGAGCCCTTTCCGTTCGTGCCTGTTATTAATATAACTGGATAGGATTCCTGCGGGTTGCCTATTGCTGCCATAAATTTTTTTATCCTTTCCAAACCTGGCTTTGGATCAGTGCCAAGCTTTTCCAAGGGTTCTAGCATTTCTCTCAGCTGCCTCCACAACATTTTCAAGAAGCATTGCTACTGTAAGTGGACCGATGCCGCCCGGAACAGGCGTGCAATAAGCTTTTTTTATGACATCGTTAAAAACAACATCGCCGACAATTCCCGCCGCTGTCTTGTTTATACCGACATCTATCACCACCGCGCCTTCTTTGACCATGTCTGCTGTTATCAATCCCTGTTTTCCCGCGGCAACTACCAAGATATCAGCTTTTCTTGTGTGCTCTGCCAAGTTTTTTGTTTTCGAATGGCAGATGGTAACCGTCGCATTTTTTTGCAACAAGAGAATCGCGATCGGCTTGCCGACTACATTGCTTCTGCCGACCACGACCGCGTTTTTTCCACTAACATCTATATTGTAATAATCGAGAAGTTTGATTATGCCGGCTGGAGTTGCAGGCAAAAAGCCGGGAATACCGGCGAAGAGTCTTCCCAAATTCGAGATCGTCCAACCATCGACATCTTTTTCCGGCTTTATCGCATTTATTATCCTGTCTTGATTTATGTGGTCCGGCAGTGGCGCCTGCACTATAAAACCATCAACATCACTGTCGTTGTTTAGTTTTTCAACCAATTCCAAAAGCTCCCTTTCAGGAACATTTTCTGGCAATCTGACAAGGCTCGCGTTTATTCCAACCTCTTCTGCCTTTTTCATTTTGTTCGAGACGTAAACTTCTGAAGCCGGGTCGTTTCCTACGAGTATTATAACGAGAGATGGCTTTTTCGGCAGGGCTTCTACTCTCCTCTTGAGATTTAATAGCACTGCCTGCGCCGGCTCGCGACCGGAAAGTGATTGATACATGAGATAGATTATACCGATTTCAAATTTAAATGTATCCACTCTTATTAGTTAGCGTGAAAAACGTCCTGAGAAAGCAGATGCTCGAAAAGCGAGATGCGATTAGCGAGAGCGAGCGCTTGTCGATGGCTGAAGAGATATTTCGGAATCTCTTGACCAGGCCTGCGTTTTTGAATGCAAAAATCGTTGGCGCTTACTTAGCGAAAGGAAGCGAGGTGGATACACGTAAGATAATAGAGTACTGCATAGAAAACGGAAAGACAGTTGCTGTTCCTTCAACGAACGAAGAGATAGAGATGGTAAAATTCTTGGGATTTGATAAATTGGCAAAAGGAAGGTTCGGGATTCTAGAGCCGACAGAAAAGATGGCTGTTCAGACGCCCGATGTAATGATAATACCTGGTGTGGCGTTTGGTTTGTGCATGCACAGGATTGGCTATGGAAAAGGATATTACGACGCGTACTTAAAGAAAAACAAAACTTATCGGATAGGCATATGCTACGACTTCCAATTGCTCGAAAGACTGCCATCGCACGAATGGGACGAAAGGATGGACGAGATAATAACCGACAAGAGAATAATAGTAAAAAAATAATAGTAAAAAGTGGAAAAGATCAGCCCAAGAAACCTCTTATCCAAGCCGCTCTTAATATGTCTTCTTCCATTTCTAACTGTCTTTCCATATTCTTCATTATTATGCTCGTGACCTTGTTGTGCGCACTGTTCTCCTCGTAGTCTATCCCAAATGAGAGCACGCGTTCCACGCTCTTTTTGATTTCAAGCGGGAAGTATTTCAGATTCTCCTTGTTCAAAAACTGAAGGGCTTGAGAGATGTCTTTCTTGAAATTCGGATATACTTCGATTATCTTTTCTATGTCTCTTTCTTCTAATGCGCTCAAACCGAGCAACTCTGGTGGCAAACCGTAAGAGTAAAGCGAAGCGCAAAATCTTATCGCTCGCGGCAGGTTTATGCCGGTTCTGCTTTTTCTCGAATAACCAAAAAGGCCTACGTGCAATTTTCTCATCCTGCGCTTTGGAATATAAACAGCCATGGAATTTGCCCTGTCCGCGACAAGGGCGACTTCCTTTTCGTATTGGCGCGTCACCTTTTCGATTATCGGCATTATCCTCTCTTCATCAACTGGCAATGGTCGGCCGGTTGGCGCGTCTTCTATTGCAGATATCGCGTTGCGCACCTCTTCTTCGTCATTGTCGTATTTGAAAGATGACTGGATGGTGAATGTATGAACAGAAGGATACCCTTTCAAGATATGCTCGTAATTCTGCGGTTTGAAATTTCCCCTAAACGGAGCTGAACCGCAACCCAATATCGGATAGACGTTTACAGATAACTCATTTGAAACTTCGCGAATCTTGTCCAAGGCGATTTTTATCATGAGTACAGAACTAAGGGAAGAATAATTCAACGCAGGATCGCTTCTCGCAAGCCAAAAGCGCATTTCCTCGTCTTTCGTGTGTTCGATGTATCCTCTTATTATGTTTTGGGAGTCGAGTATCGCCTCTTTGGTTTCTACCAATGGGATTACATTTATATCCTTTGGATTGATCTCGCCAATCCAATCTTTTATCTTCTCGCCGAGTAAGGTGTTATCTTCTATTTTCGATATAAAATTTCGATAAAAGTTTTTTACCTTGAGCGCATCATTTGCCGAAGAGCACATAGGAACAGCTACTTCGAAAACCGGGACAACGTCCTCTCCGTAAAATAGTTTTGCGGTATCTGCGCTTCTCGCAATGCTCATCAATGTTTCCAAGAGAACCTTCGCGTCGTTTTTCTCAACTGCTGGATTCGGCACGCGATAAGTAAGGCGCATATCCCGGCCGATTGTTTTCTTGCGAAAAAACGCTTCGTATCTGGCCAAAAGTTTTTTAACGACAAAGTTGTCTACTTCCTTTCCCTCGTAGTCCCAAAGTTGCTCCTTGCATTTTAGATGAGAGAAAACATAGAATGCCTCTTTTATCTCGTCCTCCCAATCGAATACAGTTCCGTTGCAAAAAAAAGGTTGGCGAACGTTGTCAGGATGCTGTGTTGACATCGCGCGTGGAATCATCTACTTCCTCCTCTTTTTTGTAAACAACGGGCTAACAAAGCCCTTTGCCTTCAAATCTTCGATTGCCTCTTTTATGCTTTCGAATTGCAGGATGCCACTGTTTAATTCTGTGTTCGCCACTTGTGCAAGCACATCTAACGCAGTTTGGATGACTTCTTTGTCTTCGTCCTTAAGCAGGGTTGCGAAAGAATCGATTATATTTTTGCCTGTATCAGATTCTTCATTTATCTTAAATGACAAACAGGCAGTACCCAAGGCAGAAGCTATCTGTTTTTTTAACTCTCTTATCTCTTGAATTTTTAACTGCTCTCCTTCTTGCGGTTCCCTTTCTTTTAAGTCTGATAAGAGATCGCAGATTTTGTTTATGGTGAACTCGTCGTCTTCACTTATGCCGAATCTTAAGGAAAACACGCGAAAAGCAACAACGCCAAGAAGCTGTTTTTTGTATTCCTTAGAAGAGATAAAATCGTTAAGCGTGTTCGCGATATTTTCCACCATCTCGTCGTCTCTTTTAATTTTGCCAAATTTGTCCCCGCTCAAAAAAAATACGAGAGACCAAACCGCGGCGAATTTTGCGTTTTCATTTTCCTTGTTAAGTGGCTCTGTCAAAAACGCGAGCAGTGCGCTTTCACCGCGCGGGAAATTAGATGGTTGAAAACCACGCTCGAGAAGCGCGCCGATCGTCCAGATCGCGATGGTTTTTGCATTTTCGCTTTGCCCAGATGCGTTTAACAAAGACCTGACCAACAACTCCTTGTTGTCGCTATCGTTCACACTCATTATTTTTTCGGCTATAACAAGGGCGACAAATTTACTTATTTCAGAAAATGGAGCCTCGCAAAGATTTTGAAAATTCTCCATCCTCAGGTACCATATCTTGTTGCTAAATTTGTCGGCTGGTTTAAATTCAAATAGGTATTGCTCAATTGCCTTTACTTGTTCTTTGCTTATGCTGATGAAATTATTTTTTTGCAATAACTCGAACAAGCTGTCGTCTATTTTCACACTCGATCGAGTGATTTCGTTTCCGTTTCTCTTCAACAAAATGAATGGTCGTGATACGTCATATCCTAGATTATTTATCTCGTCCATCTGCTTATCAGTAAGTGTGCTGTAATCAATTATATAGACGGGCGAATTGAAAATTTTTAGCGTATTTAGCGTTTCAACTGCTTTTTTTATGCTCTCATAATCATTCAACACGTTTGAGATTATGAGAATTATTCCGGTCTTTACTTGATCTGGGTGAGTTATGAAATTGAGGTTAGATATGGGATTGCTCGCTCCCTCTTCAGGTTTCATCTTGAAAGCCATAACATCACAATAATATATAAAATAAACAAAATAAAAAACTATGGATAAAGACGATTGATCGTTCGCGGGAATGGAATGGCATCGCGTATGTGGTTGAGATTCAAAACCCATTTTGTCAGACGCTCTATCCCCAAGCCAAAACCAGAGTGTGGAACAGAACCGTACCTGCGAAGATCAACATACCATTTATAATCAGGCGAATCCGGGTCAAGACCGAACTTTTTCATTTTTGCCACGAGTTTGTCGTATTCCCATATACGCTGGCTGCCTCCGATTATCTCGCCGTGGCCTTGTGGGGCAAGAAGATCGTCGTTAAGAACATAGCCTGGTCTGTCAGGATCGTCCTCCATGTAAAACGCTTTTATCTCAGATGGGAAGTGGTGAACGAAGACTGGGACATCGTATTCTTTTGTCAGCAATGCTTCTTCGTCAGCGCCAAAATCCTGGCCTTCTTCCATCTTCCCGCCCAACTCGTTGACTTTGGCAACTGCGTCCAAATAATCCAGGCGCGGGAAAGGTGGGACAACCTTCTTCAAATCATCAGGATTCCTTCCGCATTGCTCCAAAAGATCAGGATGATTTTTTACCATCTTTTGCACTGCGTAGGATATCATCTCTTCCTGCAATTTCATATTGTCTTTCCAATCATACCACGCCATCTCTGGTTCAAGATGCCAATACTCTGCAAGGTGCCTTATCGTTCTGCTTTTCTCTGCTCGGAAGGAAGGCGCGAGCACATAAACCTTCTCGTGCGCAAAGATAAAAACCTCGGCATACAATTGAGAACTCTGGGTGAGAAAAGCCTTCTCGCCAAAGTAGTTCATCTCAAAAAGCGTCGAACCACCCTCGCATTCGGCCTTTGTTATTATGGGCGGGGCGAGCTCGAAGAAATTCTCTTTTGCGAAAAACTCGCGCAAGTAGGAAACCAAATAATGGCGCGCCTGCATTATCGCGGTCATCTTTCTTGAACGCAACCAAAGATGGCGAACATCCAACAGGAACTCGTCGCTCAAATCCTTTGATATCGGATACGGCTCGCCTTTTGAAACAAACTGCATCTTCTCTACTTGGATCTCTACGCCGCCTGGCGCTCGCTCATCCTTTTTGACAGAACCCTCGACGATCACCGAGCTCTCGATAAAGCAGGTCGTCGCCGCATCCCAACTCGCTTGGTCAACCTTGTCTTTTTTAACCGCGCATTGGATTATGCCGGTTGAATCCCGCAAAACAACAAAAGAAACGCTTCCGCTCGTTCGCTGGCGGTATACCCAACCGCGCAGCATTACTTTTTCCCCTTCTTTTGCACTTAAAATCTCCCTTATTTTCTTAAACACAAAACCACCAAATTTTTAAAAACAATTTACGCGCAATTATTTAAAAGCATTAGGAAAATTAGATACATGGAAAAAATTTATCGCCTCCTTTATCCAATGCGCGTGGTCTTGATAACCGCGAATAACGAAGGAAAAGAAAACATCATGCCAGCAGCGTGGTGTTATCCTCTATCTGCTGAACCCCCGGTATTTGGCGTTGCAATAGCAAAAAAAAGATTCACTTATGAACTCATCCACAAATCAAAATATTACGCGATAAACCTCGCCTCGCCTGAGATGAAAGATGGGGTGAAGATATGCGGGTCGAAAAGCGGAAGAGAAATCGACAAATTCGCGCTGAGCGGCTGGAAAAAAGAAGATGGGAAGAAGGTCGTGCTTATTGCTGAATCGCCCGCTAGCATAGAATGCGAGGTAATCGACGAATACGAGATCGGCGATCATGTGATCTTTGTTGGAAAGGCGATCAACATCGTGAAGAGAAGGGAAGAGAAGGGATTGTACCACAGAGGCGGAGATGATTTCGTTGTTGTCTGAAAGGACAAAGGCAATCGTTCAGATAGTATTCGGGATAATTATCGCAGCGATTGTTCTTTTGTTTTCAGACAGGATTGCAGAGTTGTCTGCTTATGGCTATATCGGAGTATTTCTGATATCGCTGTTGAGTTCGGCAACGATATTGATTCCGGCGCCGGGCTGGGCAGTGGTAGTCGCGCTTAGCAAAACCTTGGACCCTTACATTCTCGGGATAGCAGCTGGCGTGGGAAGCGGACTTGGCGAGATGGTTGGTTACGAAGTCGGAAACGGAGCAAGGCGCTTGATAGACAAAAATGACAATAACATAAAAGCGATAGAAAAATACGGGGCAGTGGCGATTTTCTTTCTCGCGTTCATACCAAACCCGTTGTTTGATGTTGCTGGATTGGCGGCCGGCGCGTTGAAAATGCCGATGTGGAAGTTTCTTCTTGCAACAGTGAGCGGAAGGATACTGAGATTTTTCCTGCTCGCCTATTTAGGCTCGTGGGCGCTTGCGCAATTCTAAGACACTAGAGCATTTTAATGCATGAAACGAGCGCGCATGGCTTTAATGACTTTATTTAGTATTTTTTAAAGTCGGCTTTTTTTGCGGCTCTTTCTCTTTGTCTTCTTTTCCCTTCAAAAATTCTCTTGTTGGGTCAACAGCTAATCCATCTCCTTGAAGCGGGTTTGCTGGTTTTAAATTATATCTTTCTGCAAGTTGTTCAGCTATTTTTTGGAGCGCGTTCTTTGCTGCTTCTCTTACTTTCTCAGGTAGTTCGTTGTCTTTGGACATTTCAATAAGACGATCATACTCGTCTCCAGCAGTGTATCTTTCAATAATTTTCATTCCTGCTGCTTCTCTTACTTTCTTAGGTAGTTCGTTGTCTTTGGACATTCTAATAAGCTTATTATAGTTGCCTTCATCAGTATATTCTTTAATAACTTTCATTCCTGCTGCTTCTCTTACCGAGGCATCATTGCCATACTTTGCTACCAACAATAATTCATCAATGTAATTCATATCAAATCACCTAGCATATATATGATTGAAAATGTTTTTAAATGTTTTTTTTCATGGTATCTCGTGTAGTTAACACTGACACACTAACTAAAAAAGCCATGTAGATATAATAACATATATAATAACCAAAGTTTAGTCAACTTTGAACTGCCTTACCTTGACACCAGCTTCTTTGAGCAACTTCATCGAGTTTTCTGATATCGGGTATTTTTCGTTGTAAACAACCTCGACAATTCCAGCGTTGATTATCATGCGAGTGCAGTAGAGACAGGGAGAGAATGTCGTGTATATCGTGCAGCCTTTCGTGCTTATGCCGTTGTAGGCTGCCTGAACAATGGCGTTTTCCTCACCATGCGAACAAAAACAATCCTCGAGATTTTTTCCGCTCTCGCTGAAACTGTTGCATCTTGGGCAGCCGCCTTCATTGCAGTTTCTAGTGCCGCGCGGGGTGCCGTTGTAGCCGGTCGAGATTATCTGCTTGTCGCGAACAAGAACCGCTGCCACCTTTCTCTTTATGCAATTGCTCCGCGTAGCGACCTGTTTCGCTATATTCATAAAGTATTCGTCCCAGCTCGGACGATCTATCTTGAATGTAAGTGAAAAAGACGCAAGCGCAAGATCAAGCTGTTCATAAAAGCGGGCGATGTCGCTGTTGTTCTCTATCTTCTTATCAGCCATCGCAAAGGTCTGCTTGAGATTTTGCTTTGTCCTCTCAGCATTTTCCATTTCCAACTTTTCTATCTCGATAAATGCTTCCAAGGTTTTTGGGTCTTCTTCCCTTCCCCGCCTTTTCAAGCGTTCGAATCTCGTTGTAGCATCTGCTGTTATGTATAACAAATAGAAATTGTCAAGCCTTCTCAATTCTTCGACTTCGGCTGGATTACGAATGGAATCGACAACATAATTTTTGTCTTTTGACATTTTTTCTTTTGCCCTGACTGCCAAAACCGAAGGACCGAATTTCTCCCTTAATTCGTTTCCTTTTTTTATGAGCGCCTCTCGTGTTATGCTCTTGCCCTCTGCCTGCAGTTCCTCGCGTATAATATCAGAAAGAGAGATCGGATAAAAACCCTTCTTGGCCAGATAATCGACTGCAGTTGTTTTTCCCGCGCAGTTTTCACCAGTTAAACCTATGACTAACATGTAAGGTTTTTGGTGATGACTACTTTAAAAATTTATGGATTACGGGAAATGTATCGGCGGAAGCTTGCACGCTCCTTCGTCGCAGCCAGCATCGCAAGTTATTTCAACAGGAGATATGTAGTTATTCACACAAGTGTATTCCACTAAGGTGTTATATCCGCTGCAGTAATCCATTGCTCGCAAGTTATGCCCACGAGTTACTGTCGTTCTTTTGTAATAGGCATTATCGCCATCGCGTCCGTCAGGATCAACGCATTGGGCAGGAACTATTTCGCCTTTATAGCATTCTTGCATAGAAATTGCGTCGTATGTTTTTGATTTTATAGTATTATTGTCGCAATAGTATTCTACAAGTGTGAAATAATCTGAGCAATAGTCAGTTTCAGAAGCAGATGGGGTAGATGTTGTTCCTTTTATTGAAGGATCGTCGCCTCCATCAGTTTCTGAGCATGTCTCGATGCATTTTCCATTTGAGCATTGATAGCCATTCGGGCAGAGAACTGCTTGGCTCTTTTGGACATCGTTTTCGCAATACTGTTCGGAAACTGTGTTTCTGTCGATACAAGAGTCATAAATAGAACCTTTGTCTTTAGTGTAGGTGTAAGAATAGGTGTATATGTCTATTCCGTTATCATAATCCGTGCAACCGCTCGTTTTTATGCATTTTCCATTTGAGCATTCATAACCGCTTGGGCAGTCCCGGATTTCATATTCGATTGCATAGTCGTCTCCGCAATAGTATTCTTTCACGCGTCTACTGTCTACGCAGGTATCGATCTTTGAAGCGCTCGCATTCCTGACGGTTGCAGTTGTGTATATGTCCAAACCGCCATCTTCATCAGAACAATAATTGTTTATCTGAACGCACGCACCATTGCGGCATTCGTAATTTTTAGGACAGGTATAGATATTCGATGCAACAACATTATCACCTGCGCAATAGTACTCGACTAATTGGTTAGGGTTTGAACAATAATCCCAATAGGTGGTCAAACCTTTTGACACATAGCCGCTGTTATAAACATTGGGTCCATAGTCGCTGTCGAAGCATATGCTCGACGATATGCACGCGCCATCAACACAAGAATAACCATCAGGACATCTTGCAACTTGGGATTTTATTTCGTTGTTTGAGCAGTAGTAATCAACAACATGAGTGCTGTTCAAGCAATAATCATTTTGAGTAGTGTTGCCTTTGGTAACGCTGTCTTTTTTGTATATGTCGAATCGCTGGGGATTACTCGCCGTGCTGGTGCAATTCGCAATGCAGATTCCGTCATCGCAAACATAATTTGTCGGGCAATTTGTTGTGAGCGTAGCGAGCATTCCGTTCGCGCAGTAGTACTTTACGACTTTTCCATCCTTACATTCATCGGTTTTCACCAAAGAGCCATAACTAGCATTCGCCTTTTTGAATAGGTCGGGTTGCGATGGCCCGTTGCAAGAGAGAAAAACGCACGCACCGTTTTCACAAGCATTGGCACCTGCAATCTGAGTGCAATCTATAGTCGTCTTTTTCCCTTCCTTGCTGGTGTTGCTATCGCAATAATATTCCATCAAAACAGTACCGTTCAAACAATAATCGTCGTATCTCTTGCCATTAACGGTAATATAACTGCTCTCGGTGGCAACTTTTCCTTTGTCTTCGTCAACACAAGATATGCAGCTTCCGTAATAAGCTACAGGAACGTTTGCCTGCTTGGCAGCGCATTCGTCTTGGTATTCTTTATTGTCGATACCGCAAACAGGACCTTTTGTAGAGCAGCCAAGTTGCTGTTGAGGATTTAGGTTGATGCAACCGAAAGCGAAAAGCATCAATCCAAGAACCAAAAACACCATTAATGTATTATTGCCGAGTTTCATAGACGTATTATAAAAAACAAATTATTAAAAGCCTTAAGAGCAAGTTTAGTAAAGGTGAAAAAAATGAATAAAGCGATTATTATTGGAGCGCTTGTGGTGATGCTCGTCCTTGCTGGATGCATATCACTACCGGGCGAACAAAAAGGAAAAGAGACTACGACAACAACCGGACAACAAGGAGGGCAACAAGTAGGACAACAAGGAGAACAGCAGAACGGTGGAACAGGCGGTTTGGGGGAGCAAACAAAAGAAGAGGCACAAAAACAGATAAACTCTCTCGAGGATGCGGTAATGCAGAACGTGCCATTAGAGTGCACGGCAAAATACACCGCTGAGACCACCACGGAAGTTAAATACTGGATAAAAAACAAGAAGATCAGAACAGAAACTGAATTCAACGGTCAGAAATCGATCGCAATCGTAAAAGACAACAAGGTGTACATAAAAAACCCGGGTGTTATGACAACGCCAAGCGGGGTTACGTGCGATTGGATGGTTTTTGAACAAAACGAAACCGGAACAGAAGCGAAAGAGTACTCGACAACGATAGAGGATTACAAAAATATGGCAAAGATTCAAGTAGAATGCCATCCAGCAGCGTTCGGGGACGAGAAATTCGAAACGCCCGGAAAGGCTTGCACTATGGAGGACTTAATACCAAAGATGGAGAACCTTCCGCCTGAATACAAAGAATGCGAGGGATTGTCCGGCCAAGCCCTGATAGACTGCATAAACAAAAAACAGTAATTTTTTTTATTTTTTTATATTTTTTATAAACGGTGCGGTGGAAACGGTGCGAATATGAAAGATATATACGCAACGCTAAACGAAGTTGTTTATGATTTCAAGGAAGAATACGAAAACATAGAGATGGTCGTTTACTCGCTCGTCGCATTCGCAATCCCGCTCTTGTTTACTCATCCGCAATTGCTAACCGGAGCAGTGGTTAACGCGTTCTTGATATTGGCGGCGTTTAAATTGCGCGGGGCAAAAATCCTGCCGCTCGTTTTCCTACCATCCATAGCCGCTTTTCTGAACGGCGTTCTTTTCGGTCCAATAACATATTACCTCATTTACCTAATGCCGCCGATATGGATCGGAAATTTCGTCTTGGTATATACATTCAAAAAACTGCATCTCTCGCAAAAGATGAATTATTGGCTTACCGCCGGCATAGCAGCTATATTAAAGGCGAGTGTGATATTCGCTGGCGCGTATCTGCTCCTTCAATTCAATGTCATTCCAGCAGCGCTCTTGACCGCGATGGGCGCGATGCAATTAATAACTGCGGCATTGGGCGCTATTCTTGCCTTTGCCTTTCTTTTTACTATCAGATTTTTGACATCAAAAATCAGCGGTTAAAATAAATCAACTCTTCCAATTTGTCGCGCGGGAGTTTGCTAAAGAAATCTCGCAAGAGCATCTGCATTGTTGGATTGTCAAGTGGTGTCTTTTCCTTTGCCGAATCTGCAAATTGTCTTAGGGATCTCGCGCGCTGCTGAATCTTTTCTCTTGATGCCTGGGGCTGCCCGGGTCCGCCAACGCAGCCGAACGGGCACATCATAACTTCGACCAAGTGATAGGTCTTACCTGCCTTTATTTCTTCATAAAGCTTCTCAAAATTTTGAAGACCGTGAACGATGCCGATATTGAGAGTATGCTTTCCGATAGTCACGGTTTTTCTCTTTATCTCTGCATCGTCCCGGAACTCATTGATCGTGATCTCCTGCCCATACAAGCGACCGAGCGTTGTTATCACTGCTTCAGTCACTCCGCCAGTCGCGCCGAAGATTATGCCATCCTTTGAACTTGTCGGCAAGAGCGATGAAAAGGACTCAACTGGCAGTTGCAGAAAATCTATGTTCTTCTTCTTTGCCCACTGGGCGAGTTCAACGGTGGTAACAACATAATCAACATAACGATTGCCGTTTCGCATAACTTCCATTGTTTCGTATTTTTTCAGAGCGCACGGCATTATCCCGACAATCACGATTTCGTCTGGTTTCTTGTTCAATTTTTCGGCAAAATAGTATTTTGCAACAGAACCAGTGGTCATTTGAGGAGAAGCTACGATAGTGATATGATCGAGCAGTTCAGGATGCATCTTCCCTGCGTACATCCTCCAACCAATGCAACAAGAATTAAAAATCGGGAATTTGCCTGTCCCGCTGTCCAGCATTTTCTTTATGTCCTCTGCCTCGTAATAGGTCGCGATGTCAGCACCGAGCGGAGTGTCGACAACATCGTGAAAACCGAGTCTTCGCAAAAGAGCGATCGTCTTTCCCTGCACGTTCGTGCCTGCTTCCAAACCGAAAAGTTCGCCCAAAGAGACGCGAACCGCAGGTGCGATTTCTGCAATAACTACCTTCCCGGAATTCATCTCCTTTTCGATTTCAGCAAAAAGTTCGTCACCATAAAGAAGTTTGTTACCAGTCATCACATCTTCCTCAAACGATTTATTCTATCGTCTATCGGCGGATGAGAAGCGAACAGGCCGGCTGCCTCCTTGAACGGGTCAGCGATGTAAAGCGAAGCAGTCGTTTGGTTCGCGTTCTGCATCTTATAAGGGTACTGCTTTATCTTTTCAAGCGCGCTTGCCAAGCCTTCAGGATAGCGGGTGAGTTTCGCCGCATTTGCATCTGCCAGATACTCCCTCTGCCTGGAAATCGCCATTCTCACAAAAAATGCCGCGATTGGAGCTATGATCATGAACAGCAGACCGATCAGGACCAATCCACCACCCTTCTTACGCTCGCCTCCGCCTCCCCAGACGAAAGCGCGAACAAAAATTTCTGATAGCAAACCGATTGCGCCTACAAGCGCGACTGTGAGCATCATAAAACGAATGTCGTAATTTGCAATATGCGATATCTCGTGCGCGAGAACGCCGGCGAGTTCTTCCCGATTCATCGTTTTCAACAAACCAGATGTCACCGCAATGGCTGCGTGTTGCGGATCCCTGCCTGTTGCGAAAGCATTCGGAAACGGATCGTCTATCAGGTAAACCTTCGGCACAGGAATGCCTGCTGCGAGCGCCAATCCTTCAACTACGTTGTATATGTAAGGATTGTCCTCGTGCCTTATTTCCTTGGCACGATTCAACGCGAGTATTACCTTGTCGCCAGCGTAATATGCGGTTAGCAGGTAGAATATCAACAATACAAAACCGAGGGAATAACCGCACATACCGTAATCAAAAACCTCGGAGATTATCCATACAAGGGCAAGAAAAATAAAAACAACTAGAAAAATCAACAAGAGCGAATTGCGTTTATTTTGTTCAATCGCATCGAATATATTGACTTTCTCCATTTTGAAGAATCACCGCTCCGATCACTCAAACTTAACCTTCACTGGTTCCTTCTCGCTTTCCGCTGCTTCGAACAATGGTTCATGTTTGAAACCGAACAAGCCGGCAATTATGTTGCTCGGAAAAACATCGCACGCAGTGTTAAACTCGTATACCGCGTCGTTGTATGCTGTTCTTATATAAGAGATCTTGTTTTCAGTTCCGACCAATTCGTCTTGCAATTTTTGAAAATTCTCGCTTGCGCGCAGTTGCGGGTAATTCTCAGCCACGGCGAACAATGATTTCAAAGTTGCCGAGAGCGCATTGTTTGCCTTTGCCCTCTCATCGACATTTCCGCTTATAAGCTGAGCTCGCAATCTTGTTATCTCGGTAAGCGTTTGCTGCTCGTGTTTCATATATCCCTTGACCGTTTCTACCAAGTTCGGTATAAGATCGTATCTTCTTTTCAATTGAACATCGATCTGCGCCCACGCATTTTTTACCCTGTTGCGAAGGGTTACCAAGCGATTGTAAACGACCACTACGTAGAGCAAAATCAGGATAAGCAACAAACCTAAACCGAGTAAAATGATGCCAACAAGACCCAAACCAAACAATTCTAACATCATACCACCTTATGCAATTTGATTCCCACAAACAGTGCAGACTTGATTATAATTTTCACTTTCGTTTCCGCACGTCGGGCATGAATAAACAAATTTTATGTTTTTATCGTTCGCGAGCGAATAACCGCACTTAACGCAACGACCAGCGTCAAGATAATTGAGCGCGCCGCATTTCGGGCACTTCCTCGTCATTATTTTCCTTATCCGAAAACCACAGTTCTCGCATCTCTCTGCCGTGCTCTTGCACTCGCTCTTGCATTTAGGACAGGAAAAATAGTATTCTGCAGTTCGCGGACCGAATAAACCGGAAAGGAAATCAAAAATGCCCATGCTAAATAATCTTGACTAAACTTTAAATTTCTTTTCTTTTGAAAGAACAATTATGCATAAGATAATAATATACGGTACTCCTTGGTGCCAATGGTGTCTTCGCGCGAAATCTTTTTTTGAAAAAAACAAGATACCTTTTGAATGGAAAGACGCAGACATAGAAGAAAATGCCGAAGAAGCCTACAGAAAGAGCAAACAGCGAGGGATTCCGGTCATAGATATAGACGGAAATATAATCGTCGGCTTTAACGAACAAAAAATAAAAGAGATATTAAGATTGTAACTTATCCTTGTCTTTTGGGAATAATCTTGACAGCATCTCCAATGCTTCGTCGTCCAAAATTACTATACGCGTGTCCCAGTACTTAAAAATATCAATATAGTTGACTAGCTCATGACTCGTTGATTTCTTTTCTTTATCGTCTTCATCAGCATATCTGCTTATAATTAATCTAGAAAAACCATCATACGCCGCGCTTATAGCCTGTATAAAAGTCTTTACTACTAGAGTATCGTCATTTTTTTGCTTTTCACTTATTTTTTTCACTAGCATTACTATAGCGTCTATCTTCTCTTTTTGATCAGGATACAGCGCTTTTAGTTTTTCTGCCTTTCTTTTTGTTGCTTCGAGAAGCTTGGCATCGTCATGCCAATAAGCAACATGCTCTTTTATAGATTCTATCAACTCTTCTCGAGCTTCTTCGCGTTTTAATGCTGAATACGGCGATTTTAATATTATGTTTATCGCCCAGCGATATGCATTTAGAGATACTGATTCGGCCTTTTTCATCAACCAAGAAATTTCTTTCTGGTCCTTGCTCGGAAGAATTTCCCAGCGCTTCTTAAATTCCTCTCTTTTCATATCCTCTTCTACTCTCATTTTATCTTCTTTCATTTCTTCTGGGCTCTCGATAGATGAGTACCTTGAAAAATACGATGTCAGCCAAAAAGCGCTAAAGTGTGATGCCTCGGCTACCTGCCGCTCTTTTTCGGTCATCATACTTAAAGGCTTTTCTTCAAGGATTTCTTCAAGGATTTCTTTTCCTTTTTTAGTAGGATTACTAGTATTAGTAGACTCGCTGACATTTTTTTCGGATTTATTGTCATTTTTCTTCTCTTTTCCCATTACCATACAGACATCCCTCCGAAGAACCCCATTACAGAGTTTATTGTTTTAATATTTATATTATTGGTCTTAAGATATATAAAAAGATCTTCTGGCTTGCGAACCCACTTTGGCGTATTATTGAGCAGCACGCGCACCTGATCGATCTCCATCTTATTTATACCGCTTATAGAACTAAGATGATTAACAAGACGCGTGATTTCGCTTTGTTTTAAGCCGGGCGTATGCAAAACAACAACGGACGCTCCAATCTCGTCAGCCAACGAACGGCTTTGTTGAAATAATTCAGAAAGACCTTTTGTTGCTTCATTAAACAATTTTTGTTCTACGACTTGTTTTGTCGGACCGCTAACAGCCTTTGCGCCTACCAAACCAAGTTCCGGATGCTCTTTTGTTATCATACCTACAAAGATCTCGTTTGCTCTTTGAGTGATATTTCCGATTTCTTTTTCGCTTAATTTTGCACCATCTTTAAGGACATAACCAATAGATAAAGGCGCGCCTGTCTGACCAACTTTTACCAGAATGCTTCCTTTTCCGGCCTCCTCAAAAGCTTGCTTAAGCGCCTGCGCGTACATGTGAGTGAAATAATCCGCTGCTGGATGGCCAAGTAAGTTAATGACGCTTGGTCCTATACCATTCTCCACCAGCGTTTGGGCTGTCCCTTTCCCTGCTTTCTCAGTTAAAACTCGCAGTGATTTGTTAGTAGCTTCGTCAAAACCCAGCCTAACTGCGATAACACCACTCGGCGTTGATACTGATTCTACCACAGGTCCTTTTAAATTTGTGAATGGTCTTAATCTCTCAACATCAGCAGAAGGCATCAACTTAAACAGTTCTCTTGTTTCCATAGACGATGTAAATTCCGATAGGGTGACAAACCTTTTAAGAGAATGTTTTGATGCTATCTTGACTTCGCCATTGATTACTTTTGGGATAGCAGTATCGGTATGCAGAGAAATAGCTTCTAACGCATTTTCGAAATAAGAAAAAGCACTATTTTCAGGTAGAAGATTTTTTATCTGCTGAATATCTTTTCTCATGCCTTCCTTGACACTTGCAAAAAACTTTTTTATTGTTTCTTCCCCACCCTCCCTCGCAATAACAACGACTTCGTCGGCGCCAGTCATTATTAATTCAACGTCGTGGCTACGGGCGCTTTCTAATAAGTTTTTCATATATATCGACAAACCGGCATCGCCCAATTCCGGCGATAAACCGTTTAAAAACCAGGTAAAACCTTTATCTACGATACCAATGCCGATCTTGTCAGTTTTTTCGAGTTCTAGAATTATTTTCCTTCTCTCTTGAGCTTCTCGGGCTGAAAGCTCGGTTATTTTTGTACCATTGAGAGTTTTATAAAGGACAGACTCTTCTTTTTTTATGAATTGACCTTTGAAAAACTCGACGAGTTCCTGCGTAGTTTTTATGTTTTCCTTTTTTACTATCTTATTTATAACATACTTCTGTTTGGCGGCAAATTCGCCAACATCTGCTAATTCTTTCTCAGCGGTTTTTATTGCATCTCTTGCCAATTGTTTTGCTACTTCTTTCTCGACGCCATTTTTAACTAATATTTCTGTGAACTCATTTGCTGCTTTCCTAAGTGCCATTTTTGCCGAAGTAAATGCTATAGCGCTCGTTCCGGCAGTCGCGAGATCTGCGACATCCATAGTCGTGAATAATATGGTCAGACTCGTATAAAAAAGAAGGTCGCTATATGTCCGAGCATTTTCAAATCCTTTTTTTATGTCTGGTAGCCAAAGAAGGGGCACCATACCCAATGCAAATTCTCCCAACACCTTAGCTGCTCTTTTCATTTCTTCAGGATTTTGGCCCCAGTGGATTGCTTTCTCTTGCAAATCGCCAAAAGTCGCCATAAATATTGATGGTAACATTTAGATTATAAATTTTTGCTTTAGGCCCGCGCTACGCGCGCGAGCGCAAAACGCAAAAAAACAAATCTTTATAAAGTTTAAATAATATTTCACTGCATAAACACGAAAGGTGATCAAGATGGTAAAATACCTTATAGCGAGACAGTTGTCCGGAAGAAAAATCATTACGAACGAGGGAGAAGATTTTGGAAGATTGGTTGACCTTAACATAAACGAGGTTACCGGTAAGATAGAATCGCTCTTGGGCGAGCCGAACCCAAATTCTGATCTGGCAAACAAAATGAAAAAAGACGACGGATATGTCTACATCCCTTACGAGGCTGTTTTGGCAGTAGGAGACTACATCATCATTGACAGGAGAAACATAAACTACTGAGTTTTATAAACGCTTCTTTTTTGATTTATTTTTATGTTTTCTAATTATATCGCCGGAGTTGATGAAGCCGGGCGCGGCCCGGTTATCGGTCCATTAGTTATATGTTGTGCTGTTTGTAACAGGAAATACGAAAAAAAACTCCGCGAGCTATGCAAAAAGGACTCTAAAAAGTTGTCGCCATCGCAAAGGGAAACTATTTTAGATGAACTGAAAAAATTCTGCGATTTTAAATGGGTCGAGATCAGTGCCGAGGACTTAAACAAACTTATGGAAAAGAGCAGCCTGAATGACATAGAGGCCATGTTTATGGCTGGCTTGATTAAACCATTAAAGAACGCGGACATATTCATAGATATGCCAGACAGATATGGCAGGACTTTCAGAACGAGAATGAAAAGGTTCAACTGCGAGAAATTCGAGGCCGAACACAAGGCAGATGAGAAGTATCCGATAGTAGCAGCAGCATCGATATTCGCGAAGGTAACGAGAGACCACAAAATAGAAAAGATAAAAGAACAATTGGGTTATGATTTCGGAAGCGGTTATCCGGGCGACGAAAAAACAAGGGCAGCGCTAAAAGATCCGGAATTCCTGAAAAAGGCTGACAAATTCATAAGAAAGAAATGGAAAACACTGGAAACAGTAAAACAACAAAAACTGATCAACTACGAGAGCGATTGAAGATCGCCTCGCCCGCCTGCTTTCTTCGCCAGGTTCAGAGATTTATCTTCAAACCGAGTTCCTTTTTTAACTCGCGGTATCTGTTTCTGATGGTTACCTCGGTAACGCCAGCCACATCTGCGACTTCCTTTTGGGTCTTCTTCACACCGTGCATAGCGGAAGCGATGTAAAGAGCAGCGGCAGCAACACCTGTCGGTCCCCGCCCGGATATCAAACCCTTTTTCAGCGCTTTCTTTATAAGTTTTACAGCATCGTTCTGAACCTCGCCGCTCAGCTTCAAGGCAGTGGCAAACTTCGGAACGTATTGGCTCGGGTCTGTCAGCGGAACATCGATGTCGAGTTCAGATTTTAGGAACCTGTATGCCCGGCCAATCTCTTTTTTCTCTATACCAGACGCCTTTGCTATTTCGTCGAGCGTTCTCGGTAGCCCGCGCATCCTGCATATCGCGTATATTACCGCTGCGACAACGCTCTCTATCAATCTCCCTCGTATGAGTTCGTTCTTGACGGCTTTTCTGTACAACAATGCAGCGCTCTCTTTTATGTTTTCAGGCAAGCCGAGAGAAGAAGAAACGCGGTCAAGCTCGGTCAAAGCGATTATGAGATTTCTCTCCATCGAAGAGGAAACCGAAGCCCTCTTGTGCCATTTGCGCATACGATAGAGTTGTGCTTGTTTTTTTGCAGATATCTTCGCGCCCCTGATGTCCCTGTTGTACTGGTCAATCTCGGTGACAAGACCCTTGTTCGGTCTCATGAATTTTACCGGCGCTCCGCCTCTTGCCTTTTTCTCTTTTTGTTCAGCGTCGAAGGCTCTCCATTCAGGACCTTGATCTTGGATGTTTTCCGCAATTATCAAACCGCAGTCGGCGCAGATTATCTCGCCGCGTTCATAATCCCTTATAAGCCTCTTGCTCTTACATTCAGGACATTGTTTTACCGTAGTCGACACAACAACACCTCAAACAAATCAAACGCTTTTCAACATCGACGAGAAAAAGCGTAAGTTTTAAAAATATTGTTTTTTATATTGTTAAACGAAACATTTATAAATGTTTGCCACTGCCTCACAGGCCTAGACTGTCCGGTAATTCGTTTCTCTAAAATAAAATATTCGTATAAAATAAAGCGAAAAAAATAATCTATTTGTTTAAACCTGATTCGCTACATTCTGTTTTCTCAGGTACTAAGTCGCGTCGAGAGATAGAAGCAGAATCTTCCTGCTGACGAAGACCTAAGACGCGGCTCAGGTAGCAAAATCAGGTTAAAGCCGTGCTGTAGTGCTATAAGTGCATTATATATCCAG
>Ga0078972_1003963_pt1 | contig 42453 bp, 34 predicted proteins | sample YelNatPaOPGAMG01_FD_67568 | JGI IMG/M metagenome (GOLD analysis project Ga0078972, IMG submission 67568) | Hot spring thermophilic microbial communities from Obsidian Pool, Yellowstone National Park, USA - OP-RAMG-01 (SPADES assembly) (version 2) | ecosystem: Environmental > Aquatic > Thermal...
CCGCCATCCCTGTTTGGTTGCATCCCTGCCGCCCTAAGGTTTGTTTTCTCCGTGTCCTCCGTGTCCTCTGTGGTTTTCCTTCTCCGTGTTCTCCGTGGTTTTCCTTCTCCGGACTACTAACCTCTGAAATCTCCCCCGCGCGCGAAGATTTTCATGCCGCCACGCGAGCGAGTTGCCGGCCAGACCCCAACCGCCGTCCCCGTTTCGTTGCGGCTCTCTCGCGTTAAGTTTTGTTTTCTCCGTGTCCTCTGTGCCCTCCGTGGTTTGCTTTTCTCCGTGTCCTCCGTGTTCTCTGTGGTTTTACTTTTTGCCGCTGAGACCAGCACCGCCATCCCTGTTTGGTTGCGGCTCCGCCGCGCTGTGACCCCCGTGAGTCCTACAATGGGGGAGATGCACGCCAGAGTTCGCAAGGCCGTCTTCCCTGCCGCCGGATTAGGAACCCGATTCTTGCCCGCCACCAAGGCCCAACCCAAGGAGATGCTTCCGCTGGTGGATAAGCCGCTGATCCAGTACGGGGTGGAGGAAGCGGTGCGCTCGGGGGTGAAGAATATCATCATCGTCACCGGGCGCGGCAAGAGCGCCATCGAAGACCACTTCGACGTGAGCTTCGAGCTGGAGCATCTGCTCGAAAGCCGCGGAAAAGAGGATCTGCTCGCGGCGGTGCGCGCGATCTCGGAGATGATCGAGATCGCCTACGTCCGGCAGAAGGAGGCCCTGGGCCTGGGTCATGCGGTGCTGCGGGCGCGCGACCTTGTGGGGGAAGAGCCGTTTGCGGTCGTGCTGTCCGACGACGTCATTGAGGCGGAAGTGCCTTGCCTGCGGCAGCTTTTGCAGATCTATGAGACCTACGGGGCCAGCGTGCTGGCGCTGATGGAGGTGCCGAAAGAGCAGGTTCCAGCCTATGGAATCGTCGAGGCGGCGCCGGTGCGCCACAACGGTTGCCAGGACCGCCTCTTCCGGATCCGCGACTTGGTGGAGAAGCCCGCCGCGAAAGATGCGCCCTCGAACCTGGCGGTGATCGGAAGGTATGTTCTGACGCCGGAAATCTTTGCTTGCATTGAGGCGACCGAGCCGGGCAAAGGGGGCGAGATTCAGCTCACCGACGGCATCCGGCATCTGGTGGCCAGACAGCCGGTGTACGGCTACCGTTTCGAGGGCAAGCGCTACGACGCCGGCGACAAGCTCGGCTTCTTAATGGCGACGGTGGAGTTCGCCCTGCGGCGGCCGGATCTGGGCGGGCGTTTCCGGGAGTACCTGAAGAGTCTTCTGAATTCCGGGAGCCTCTGAGGACTCGGGCGGGGTTGTTATCCTGAAGAGAGGAGGCGGCGCGCATGCGGCCGGACGCGGCGCATGCGGCCGGGGAGGCAGAAGATGCGGAAACTCAGAGGGCTGATTCTCCTTCTTGCGGCGGCGGGCGCCCTGGCGCAGGCGCCGAACCTGGTCCGCGAGGTGCGCGCGGCAATCAACGCCAACGATTTTGCCAGAGCCGAGGCGCAGATCGCGGAATATCAGGCGCGCCGCGGGGTGACCCCGGAGATGCTCGAGGCGCTGAGCTGGCTGGGGCGGGGCGCGCTGGCCGCCAAAAAGTACGATCAGGCGGAAGCCTATGCCTCCCGGACGCGCGAGCTGTGCCTGGAGATGTTGAAAACCCGTCCGCTCGACGCCGACCGGAATCTCCCGATCGCCCTCGGCGCGGCGATCGAGGTGCTGGCCCAGGCCGCGGCCGCGCGGGGCGAGCGCAGCGCGGCGGTCGCTTTCCTGCAAGAGCAGCTCGCCGCCTACCGGGACACGTCCATCCGCACGCGCATCCAGAAAAACATCAACCTGCTGACGCTCGAGGGGCGCGCCGCGCCGCCGCTCGAGGTCAACGAGTGGCTCGGCCCGCGGCCGCAGCCCCTGAACGCGTTGAAGGGCCGGCCGGTGCTGCTCTTCTTCTGGGCTCACTGGTGCGGAGACTGCAAAGCGCAGGCGCCCGCGCTGGCGAAGCTGCTCGAGGAGTACGGGCGCGGCGGTTTGACCTTGGTGGGTCCCACGCAGCGCTACGGGTACGTGGCCGGGGGCAAGGAGGCCGGACCGCAGGAGGAGCTGGCTTACATCGACGAGGTTCGCGCCCGTTTCTACGGGCAGCTCGGCGCAATGAGCGTGCCGGTCAGCGAAGAGAATTTCAAGAACTACGGCGCGAGCACGACGCCGACGCTGGTGCTGATCGACCGCGCCGGCCTTGTGCGGCTCTATCATCCCGGAAATCTCACCTATGAAGAACTGGCGGCGCGAGTCACGGCCCTCCTGAAGTGAAGGCGTGCGCCGGCGCGCGCCGTCAGGACTCCTGCCAAAAGGCCTCGACGTCCCGGATCTCCGTGGTGAAGCGGTAATCGGGCAGGCTGTCGAAGAACACGCGGCCGTAGCGCTGTTTGGTGATGCGGTTGTCGAGCAGCACCAGGACGCCGCGGTCGGATCGGCTCCGGATCAGCCGGCCGAAACCCTGCTTGAGGGCCAAGGCGGCTTCGGGGATCTGATACTCGTAGAACGGATTGCCGCCGCGCTCGCGGATGGCGCGGATGCGGGCCTCCACCACCGGATCGCTGGGAACCGCGAACGGCAGCTTGTCGATGATCACCATGCTGAGCTGGTCGCCGGGCACGTCGACCCCCTGCCAGAAGGAGGACGTCGCAAACAGCACGCAGTTGGGCGTCGATTTGAACTCCTCAAGCAGCGCGCTGCGGGGCCCCGTGCCCTGGAGCAGGGTGGGGAAGGGCGTCTTCCAGGAGACGCGATCGTAGACCTGGCGCATTTGCGCGTAGCTGGTGAACAGCACAAAGGCGCGGCCGCGGCTGAGCTCCAGCAGGCGCAGGATGAGATCGGCGGCGGCGTTTGGAAAGCGGGCGTCGCGCGGGTCCGGCAGGTCCTGCGGGACGTAGAGCAGCGCTTGTTTGGAGTAGTCGAACAGGCCCGCTACGGCGAGGGTGCGCGCCGAGGGAAGTCCGAGGCGGCTTTTGGCGTAGTCGAAGCTGCCCCCCACGGTGAGCGTGGCGGAGGTGAGGATCACCGCGCCGACCTTGGAGAAGAGGTTCTCGGCCAGGATGGAAGAGACGTCGATCGGCGTGGCCTGTAGAAAGCAGCCGCGGCCGCGCCGTTCCAGCCAGTAAACATAGGCCGGGTTGCGCTCCTCGATCAGGAAGCGCAGGGCATCGCGGAGCTCCAGAGTCCGCTGGTGGAGGGGGATCAGCTCTTCGATCGCTTCCCCGGTCAGCTCCAGCCGGGCGGCCAAGGCCACGAGCGCGGACTGTAAGGCGGCGTAAGGGCCGTGGTCGTCCACCTCCGGGCAAGCGCGGCGGCCCTCCTGAGGATCGAACTGGTCGAAGAAGACCTCTGTGGCGCTCTCCAGCGACTCCAGCAGCGCATCCAGGTCCGGCGATCCGAAGCCCTTGCGCCGGGCCAGCGCGGCGATGTCGCGCCGCAGGTCTTGTAGCTGGTAATTGCTGACCGAAACTCCGAAGTACTGGCCGGCGACGTCTTCGATCTCGTGAGCTTCATCGAACACCACCGCGGCGTAGGGCGGAAGGATCCCGCCGTATTCCTCCCCCCGGCTGGCCAAATCGGCGAAGAAGAGGTGGTGGTTGACGATGATGATGTCGCTTTCGGCCGCCTGGCGGCGCATGGCGGTGATGAAGCAGCGTTCGAACTGCGGGCATTTCTGGCCGGGGCAGAGCTCGCGGCGGGCGTCGATCTTCGGCCACAAGGTGCTGTCTTCGGGGAGCTGGCGGATTTCGGCCCGGTCGCCCGTAGCGGTGGTTTTCTCCCACTCGCGGATGATTTGGAAGTCGGCGACCTCCTCCAGCCCCGACAGGATGGGCTCGGTTTCGGCGTCGTAGATCTTCTGGCGGCAGGCGTAGTTGTTCCGGCCCTTCATGTAGCAGACCCGCAGCGGCTGGGCGAAGTGCTGCTGGAGGAACGGGATGTCCTTGAAGAAGAGCTGCTCCTGAAGGTTCTTGGTGCCGGTCGAGATCACGATGCGGCGGCCCGACAGGATGGCGGGGACCAGGTAGGCCAGGGTCTTGCCCGTGCCCGTGCCGGCTTCGACCATCAGCGGAACATCATCTTTGAGCGCCGCTTCGACCTCGAGGGCCATCTCCAGCTGGCCCGGGCGGAATTCGTAGTTGGGATGCCAGCGGGAGAGCGTGCCATGCGGGGAGAAGAAATGGCGGACGGTGGCGGGCCGGGCGGATTTGGGCATGCGGAGGTTTACGATTCGAGTTTACTGGATCGGCTCGAGCGCCAGCGCGGGCCTCCGCTAATCCGGTTCCATGCTTCGCGCCTCATCCGCGAAGGCATGCCGGAATCCGTTGCGCGCGATCTCCTTGAGCTCGCTTTCGGAGAAGCCGAGCGCGGCGGCCAGCTCAAACTCTTGCGAGAGCGTGGTGCGGAACAGCGCCGGGTCGTCCGTGTTCAAGGTGATGGGCACGCCGGCCTCAAAGAGCCGCCGCACCGGGTGTTGCTCCAGCGAGGGCACGGCGCCGGTGGCCAGGTTGCTGCTGAGGCAGATCTCGAGCGGAATTTGCCGGTCCGCCAGATGGCGCACCAGCGCCGGGTCTTCGATGGCGCGGATGCCGTGGCCGATCCGCTCGGCGCCGATCTCGAGCGCCGCCCAGATCGAATCCGGCCCCCCGGTTTCGCCCGCGTGCGCCGTCAGGCGCAGTCCGCGGGAGCGGGCCATGCGGTAGACCTCACCGAAATCGCGCGCCGGTCCGCGCGCCTCATCGCCGCCGATGCCAAACGCCACCACCCCTTCGCCGGCGTGCGCCGCTGCCAGCTCCGCCACCTGCGCCGCATGCTCCACCCCGAACTGCCGCACGGCGTCCAGGATCCATCGAACCTCAACCGCCGAACCGCGCGCCGCCTCCCGGATCGCCTCAAACACAGCCTCCGGATCCTGCCCGCGCCAGAGAACGATGCCCGCCGAGTGGGTGATTTCGGCGTAGCGCACCTTGTCGCGCTCCAACCGCTCCAGCAGCCGCCGCACCGCCAGGGCGTAATCTTGCGGCCGCCGTAACTGCCGTGTGATGCGCTCAAAGCAGCGCAGGAAAGCAAGGAAGCTGTCGAATTCGTAGTGCGCCTGGATCTCCTCCGGAGACAACTCCGGGGAGAGCTCGCGCAGGGTCTCAGCTTCGATCGACCCTTCTAAGTGCAGATGCAGCTCGGCCTTCGGCCAGTTCTGATAGGGCGGCCCCATCCCTGCCATAATAACTGCGATGACCAGAGCGGAGATGGAGGCCGTCGCCGGCGGCTACCACGGCGATCCATTCCGGGTGCTCGGCCCCCACGAAGTCCGGGCCCGCAACAAACCGCCCGGCTGGATCGTGCGCGCGTTCCTGCCGCAGGCAGCCTCGGCCGAGGTGGTGCTGGAAGACCAGTCGCGCCCCATGCGCCGCCGCCACCCGGAGGGCATTTTCGAAGCTGCCTTTACCGGCTCTCCGCGCCCCTACCGCCTCCGCATCCAGCGCCACGACGGCTCCACGGAGGAGTTCGAAGATCCCTACCGCTTCCCTCCTTTGCTCACCTCCTTCGACCTGCACCTGCACGCCGAAGGAACGCTCTACGAGGCCTACCATTCGCTGGGCGCCCACCTGGTGGAAGTCGATGGCGTCCCCGGCGTGCGTTTCGCCGTCTGGGCGCCGAACGCGGAAGTGGTCTCCGTGGTGGGCGACTTCAACGACTGGGACACCCGCCGCCACCCCATGCGGCTCCGCGAGGGCGGCGTCTGGGAGATTTTTCTCCCCGGAGTGGCCGAAGGGGCGCGCTACAAGTATTTCGTGCGCTCCCGCTTCCGCGGCTATCGCGAGCTGAAGGCCGATCCTTACGGCTTCTTCTTTGAAACCCCGCCCCGCTCGGCCTCCATCGTCACCCGCCTGGACCGCCACCAGTGGGGCGATCAAGCCTGGATGGAAGCCCGGGCCGGCCGGAACTGGCTGCGCGAGCCGGTCTCGATCTACGAAGTGCATTTGGAAAGCTGGCTGCGGGGCCCGAACGGCGAAACGCTCAGCTACCGCGAGCTCGCCTCCAAGCTCATCGAGTACGTGAAGTGGATGGGCTACACCCACGTCGAGTTTCTCCCGGTCACCGAACACCCCTTTTCCGGCTCCTGGGGCTACCAGTCCACGGGGTACTTCGCTCCCACCAGCCGCATGGGGCGCCCCGAGGATTTCATGTACCTGGTGGACCAGTGCCATCAGGCGGGCATCGGGGTCATCGCCGACTGGGTCCCCGCGCACTTCCCCAAAGACGCCCACGGACTGGCCTTCTTCGACGGCACCGCGCTTTACGAGCACGAAGACCCGCGCAAAGGCGAACACAAGGACTGGGGCACGCTCATCTTCAACTACGGCCGCAATGAGGTCCGCAGCTTCCTGATCTCCAGCGCCCTGTTTTGGCTCAAGCAATACCACATCGACGGTCTGCGCGTCGACGCCGTGGCCTCCATGCTCTACCTGGACTATTCGCGCCAGCCCGGCGAATGGATCCCCAACCAATTCGGCGGCAACGAGAACCTGGAAGCCATCGACTTCTTGCGCAAGTTCAATGAGCTGGCGCACCAGGTGCCGGGCGCAATCACCATCGCCGAGGAGTCGACCGCCTTCCCCGGCGTCAGCCGCCCCGTCTATTTGGGCGGGCTGGGCTTCACCATGAAGTGGAACATGGGCTGGATGCACGACATGCTGGAGTATTTCTCCAAGGATCCGGTCTTCCGCAAGTTCCACCACAACAACATCACCTTCAGCCTGCTGTACGCCTTCAGCGAGAACTTCGTCCTGCCCATCTCGCACGACGAGGTCGTTCACGGCAAGCGCTCGCTGCTTTCCAAGATGCCCGGCGATGAGTGGCAGCGCTTCGCCAACGTGCGGGCCTTCTTGGCCTACATGTACGCCCACCCCGGCAAAAAGCTGCTGTTCATGGGCTGCGAGATCGGCCAGTACGAGGAGTGGAACCACAACGCCGGCGTGCGCTGGGAGTTGCTGGAGTTCGGCTATCACCGCCGGCTCCAGTCCTTCGTGCGCGAGCTCAACCGCTTCTACCGCTCCCAGCCCAGCCTGTACGAGCTGGATACGAGCTACGAGGGGTTCGAGTGGGTCGACTTCAGCGACGTCGACCGCTCGGTGATCGCCTTCCTGCGCCGCGCCTCCAACCCGCAGGACTTCCTCCTGTTCTGCTGCAATTTCACGCCGGTCCCGCGCTTCGGATACCGCTTTGGCGTGCCCGCCCCGGGTTTCTACGAGGAGGTGTTCAACAGCGACTCGCAGTGGTTCGGCGGCAGCAACCTGGGCAACGCCGGAGGGGTCGCCTCCGAGCCGGTCCCGGCCCACGGCCGGCCTCACAGCATCTCCATCACGCTGCCGCCCCTGGCCGTGGTGGCCTTCCGGCGCCGGCCCTAGAGCCTTGGCCGCATCGGCGCCGGGCGGCCCGCGTGGCGCGCCCTGTTTTACAGTAGGGATTTCAGCCGGTCGTGAGCCGGCGCAGCTCAGACGCCGGAGGGGATCTGGATGGCGGAACCTTACGACGTGGTGGTGATCGGCGGCGGACACAATGGGCTCACCGCCGCCGCGTACCTGGCCCGCGCGGGCCGCAGCGTGCTCGTGCTGGAGCGCCGGGAGCTGGTGGGCGGCTGCTCGGTGACCGAGGAGCTTTGGCCCGGCTGCCGCGTCTCCACCGCGGCCTATCTGACGAGCCTGATGCATCCCAAGGTGGTGCGGGACCTGGAGCTGGAGCGCTTCGGCTACCAGGTGGATCCCAAGGATCCGGCCTTCTTTTCCCCGTTCCCGGACGGGCGCTGCCTGTTTCTGTGGCGGGACCGGCGGAAAAACCTGGAGGAGATCGCCAGGTTCTCCCGCCGGGACGCCGAAGCCTACCCCCGCTACGAAGAGCATCTGGAACAACTGGCCCGCGTCGTGGAGGAGCTGCTGCTGGTGACCCCGCCCCATTTGCCTCCGCTCAGCCTCGGCGACTGGGCCGATTCCCTGCGGATGGCCGTGCGCATGCGCAAGCTGGCTGCGCGGCATGTGCCGGCGCTGATCAAGATCTTCACTCAAAGCGCGGCGCAGTTTCTGGATGAGTGGTTCGAAAGCGACGCCCTGAAATCGGCGCTGGTGACCGACGGGGTCATCGGCGCCAACGGCGGCCCGTATTCGCCCGGCACCGCCTACATCCTGATGCACCACTGCATGGGCGGCGTGGGCGGCGTGCGCGGGCTGTGGGGCTTCGTGCGGGGCGGCATGGGAGCTCTGGCGGAGTCGATCGCCGCCTCGGCCCGCTCGCACGGCGCCAAGATCCGCACCGGCGCGGCGGTCGAGAAGATCCTGGTCCGCAACGGCCAGGCCCGCGGAGTGGTCTTGCAAGGTGGAGAAGAGATCGAGGCCCGGACCGTGGTCTCGAATCTGGATCCGCCCGCCACCTTCCTGCGCCTGCTCGACGAGCGCGATCTGCCCGGCGAGTTTGTCGCCGCCATCCGGCGGTACCGGTCCCAGGGCACTTCGCTCAAGATCAACCTGGCGCTGGACGGCTTGCCCGAATTCAAAGCCCTGCCCGGCGCGCCCGGACCCCAGCACCGTGCCACCATGCACATCTGCCCGTCGGTCGAGTACGTCGAGCGTGCTTGGGACGACGCCAAGTACGGCCGGCCCTCGCAAAACCCCCTGCTGGAGCTGACCGCGCCCACGCTCTACGACCCCTCGCTGGCGCCGCCCGGCAAGCACGTCCTGGGCATCTTCCTCCAGTACGCGCCCTACGCGCTCCGCGGCGCGGACTGGGACGCTTTGCGGGACGAGTACGCCGATCGCGTGCTGGCGCTGGTGGAAGAGTACGCGCCGGGCTTCCGCTCGCGCATCCTGCACCGGCAGGTGTTGACCCCGCTCGATCTGGAGCGGCGTTTTGGAATCACCGGCGGCAATATCTTCCACGGGGAGATGAGCCTCGACCAGATGTTTTGGATGCGGCCCGTGGCGGGTTGGGCCGATTACCGCACCCCCATCCGGGGGCTGTACCTGTGCGGGTCGGGGACGCACCCCGGCGGGGGCGTCACCGGCGCGCCGGGGCACAATGCCGCCCGCGAGATCCTGCGGGGAAGATGACGGCGTCCGGAAAGCGGCGGGCGGCGCGCCCATGGCCGCCGGCCGTTCTCACTGGTCTTCGTAGGGCAGCACCTGGACGAATTCGCCCAGCACCCGGTAGGGCCCGTTCTCCAGCTCGGAGGGGGCCAGATCCCAGGCTTCGAACTCCGGGTTCAGCGGCTCCAGCCGGATCCGCTCGTGACGCCAGCCTTCTTCGGTGACGCTTTTGACGCTGGTGTAACGCTTGACGGTGAACTCCCCGCCGCCGCTGGAGGCCCCCTGCCGCTGGATCAAAAGCAGCTTGCCCTGACGGGAGCCCTCGACGGGCCGGCGGAAGATGCACAGGCTGCCGTCCGGGATCAGCGGCTCCATCGAGCGGCCCACCACCTGCGCCACAAAATGGCCCTCGGTCCGCCGTAGGTTCTGCGGCGCCGGCACATAGCCCTCCGGCTCCACCTCCATGTCCTCGCCGAAGCGGGTGGCGGCGGCGCGTAGAGTGTAAACCGGCAGGCGGCGCCCCGCGGATTCCTCGCCGCGCTCTCGGGCGCCGGACGCCTCCACATGCTCTTGATACAGCCGGTCCAAAGCGCGTTCCGGATCCGCGATCACCACCGCGCGCCGGCCGGAAATCCTCAGAACATTGGACAGCGTGTCTTCCAGCTCCTCCAGCAAGGCGGCCCCGCCCCTCTCGCCGGCGCGCCGGGCCAGGTCTTCCTCGATCCGGCTCAAAACCTCCGCCTCCTCCTGGCCGGCGATCCGCTCCCAGTCCTGGCGCAGGCGCAACCGCAGTCCGCCATCCCACGGATCCAGCAGCAGAACGCCCGCCGCCAGGCAGGGCTTCCCCGGCAGAGCCGCCTCTAGAATCGCGTACTCCGCCCTGCGGAAAGGCTGAAGAACTCGGACCGCCACTCTCTTACGATTATCGGACGAAAACGCGCCTGCCGTTACCGTATTTCAGGATAATAATAGCGCCGCGTCCGCACCACCGCGTTCGGCAGGTTCACCACCACCCGCAGGTCCCGGGGGCGGTTCGTCTCCCCTTCGACCTCAACCCGGTAGCGCAGGATGTACTGGGTGGTGACCTCCCCCGCCAGAGCCGCCACCGACTTGTAGATGCCCTGGGCCAGGGCGCTGGCGTATTGTCCGGTGCCCACCCGGTAGGCGTAGTTGCCTTCATCGGAGGGATTGGAGAGGTAGCCCGAGACGTCCGAATAGAGGTTCTCATCGAGCGGGTAGACGACCCGCCCGCCGGTGTCCTCGCACAGCCGCCGCAGGTTCTCGTCGCCTTCGGCGTCGAACCCAAAGGCCTTGGTGCTCATGCCGTAGATGGTGACCAGGTTGCGCTGGGCCAGCTCCAGCACCTCGCGGAGGCTCTTGCGGCTGGCCGTGTCATGGCCATCGCCGATGATGATGAGCACCCGGCGGGGCTCGATCGGTTCGCCTTGGATCAGGGTCCGCTCGGTCATGGCCAGATAGACGGCGTCGAACAGCGCCGCGCCGCCGCCCGGCTTGAGCTTGCGGATCCGCTCCATGATCTTTTCCGGATCATGGGTGGTGTTCACCAAAAGCTCGGCCTCCGTGGAATACCCAATGAGATACCCGCTAAAGCGCCGGTCGCCGGGCAGCAGGTTGAAGACCAGGTCCTGAGCGGCTTCCTGGAACTTGTCCCAGTGGCGGGTGCTGGCGTTGCTGAGGTCCAGCAGGAACCCGACCACCACCGGCTGGTTGCGCTCCCGGCTGAAAAAGACGATCTTCTGCTCCTTGCCCTCGTCGAAGATGCGGAAGTCGGAGGCTTCCAGGTTGCTGACGAACCGGCCCTTCTCGTCGGTCACGGTCACCGGCACGATGACCTCGGTGACCTGGCCGCGGAAGCGCGGCAACTGCGAGGAGTCGGCAGGGGGCTGCTGTCCCTGAGCCAGCAGGATCGGAACCGCGAGCAGCCCGGCAAGCCAGCGAGCCTTCATAAAGGTGACCCTACCCGCGATTATAGCCGAGCCGGTCCGGGCCCTGGGGCGAACGCGGCCGCGCGCCCTACCCGGACAAAAGCCTCAGTTGCGGACCTTCAAGCGGCCATCTTACGGCCCACCGGCCCCCCACAACGCCGCCTCCACGGGACCGGTCCGCCGCCTGCGCGCCATCCTAGTGAGCTCGGCGCCTCGCCTTCCTTCGGATCAAACCCTGGCCCGGGGAATCTCGCCCCCCGCGCGCCTGCACGATTCGTCCGGTCCGGCCGCGCCCTTCCTGGCCCCTGGCCCATCTAAGGACAAATCAAGGCCATGGCCATGCCTTCTTTGGCGCACCGGCCGGATTACTCTTGGCTGGCAGACACAAGAACATACTTTCCTTTCACAAACCGCCAGAGCTCCCTCTTATAGACATCTCTTATCCGCCCGTCGGCGCCTTCTTCCGTTCCCGAGATCTCGGCCTCGAGCTCGCAGAATCCTTCCGCTTGCGAATCTAAAAACTGGATCCGCGCGCTCCAGCGGTAATTCCAGAGTTTGTCCAAAGCGGCGCCGTCATTATTTTCTCCCGTATTCCGTTCAAACACCGCTTGCAAGCGTCCGTTGTACTCTGAACTACTAACCCCTGAAATCTTCCCTGCGCGCGGAGACTTTCACGCCGCCACGGGAGCGAGTTGCCGGCGAGACCGCAACCGCCGTCCCCGTTTCGTTCCGGCTCTCTCGCGTTGTGTTTTGTTTTCTCCGTGTCCTCTGTGCCCTCTGTGGTTTTCCTTCTCCGTGTTCTCTGTGGTTTTTCCTTCTCCGGACCACTAACCCCTGAAATCTCCCCCGCGCGCGAAGATTTTCATGCCGCCACGCCAGCGAGTTGCCGGCCAGACCCCAACCGCCATCGCCGTTTAGTTGCGGCTCTCTCGCGTTGTGTTTTTTCTCCGTGTCCTCCGTGTCCTCTGTGGTTTTCCTTCTCCGTGTTCTCTGTGGTTTTTCCTTCTCCGGACTACTAACCCCTGAAATCTCCCCCGCGCGCGAAGATTTTCATGCCGCCACGCGAGCGAGTTGCCGGCGAGACCGCAACCGCCGTCCCCGTTTCGTTCCGGCTCTCTCGCGTCGTGTTTTGTTTTCTCCGTGTCCTCTGTGCCCTCTGTGGTTTTCCTTCTCCGTGTTCTCTGTGGTTTTTCCTTCTCCGGAGTACTAACCTCTGATATCTTCCCTGCGCGCGGAGACTTTCATGCCGCCACGGGAGCGAGTTGCCGGCCAGGCCCCAACCGCCACGCCTGTTTGGTTGCGGCCCTCTCGCGTTATGTTTTGTTTTCTCCGTGCCCTCTGTGCCCTCTGTGGTTTTGCTTCTCCGTGTTAGATTGCAGCCCTGCCGCGCTGTGATTAACTTTACTCCCTCGACATAATAACCTTGCGCCATGTCGTGCCAACGAAGAAAGACGCCGTCGCGCTCGGGGCCGATTCGGGCTGGTATTGCGCGCGGCGGGTTTCCAAAAGAGCCGGACTGAGTTACGAAAACGTTCAGGATCTCGCGGCGCCATTTATGGTTGTCATAGCGAAGCAGCATCCCGCCTACGGCCGGCGCGCAGGCATGGCAAACGAAGCCGGGCGGCTTGGTAGAAAGAAGAATAATATAACCAACGTGGGATGGCAACAGGAACGGCGCTTGAAGTATTACTTCCGTTTGAACCGGCAGCGGGTCATCGCCGCCGTGAAACAATTCGTTGAGCTGCGGCTGCCGGCTGGTCCACAAGGCAGCGCCGGTCTCGGGGTCATAGCTCCCAAACGCGTCTTTCAGAACCGCGCCTACGTCCGGGCGCTCCAGGCGGGAATAAGACTTCGGGCGGTTGGAGGGATCTGTGAGCGCGGCCTGTTGGAAGAACCGGTTGTAGCCGATGCACAGAAGAACGGAAACCACCGGGATCAGGATCCACACAACCGCGCGTCTCATGACAACCTAAGCCGTTTGTGCCAATAGGGTCTGGGCCGGCGCCGAACCGGGGCTGGGGTCAATTACTGAGCTATGGGGGGAGCGGATTTTGCGCACGTGGAGGATTATATGCAGTTTGAAAAGGAAGGGCAATGGATGCTGTGATCGAGAGGAGGGTGTTGGGCCGGGTCTATGGGAATTTGGCGGTTTGGATCCCCGCGTGCGCGGGGGAGACGATGTCGGCCAGGCACCTGTCCCCGACTACCGGGGTCCATCCCCGCGTGCGCGGGGGAGACGGTGGACGATCTGCTGCACGCGCCGCCGGTCTGGGTCCATCCCCGCGTGCGCGGGGGAGACGCTGGGTACGGCGGCAGGGGATGCGGCGGGGGCGGTCCATCCCCGCGTGCGCGGGGGAGACTCCGTCTTCGTCCACGCACGGCGGCTCATCCGGGGTCCATCCCCGCGTGCGCGGGGGAGACCGGAACTGCTATGCGGCGCGGATAGCGGCGCGGGGTCCATCCCCGCGTGCGCGGGGGAGACAGTACTCTTTCACCAAGCCGAACTTTTTAAAGGGGTCCATCCCCGCGTGCGCGGGGGAGACGCCGTGCATGCTCTCGCCGAACTCCTCGACGAGGGTCCATCCCCGCGTGCGCGGGGGAGACGCCGTCGTCGGGTAGGAGACCGAGGCGCTGAAAGGTCCATCCCCGCGTGCGCGGGGGAGACTTTATCACGGCGCGAAGTTGATCAATGACTGTAGGTCCATCCCCGCGTGCGCGGGGGAGACTGGCTGCACTCCGCGAGCGAATCGCGGAGCTGCGGTCCATCCCCGCGTGCGCGGGGGAGACATATCGCCTATCAGCTCCTTCAAAGCCCGGATGGGTCCATCCCCGCGTGCGCGGGGGAGACGCAGAATACGGCCACGGCGACGGGCGGGTGGCGGGTCCATCCCCGCGTGCGCGGGGGAGACGGCCGCCAAGCGCAAGCGGCGGCGTCGTCGTCGGGTCCATCCCCGCGTGCGCGGGGGAGACGGACCGTGGCCGGAGGCCGAACCCGTCATCCTGGGTCCATCCCCGCGTGCGCGGGGGAGACCTCTGCGCGCCTCCTTGTAGCTGGAGAAAAATGGGTCCATCCCCGCGTGCGCGGGGGAGACATTGACGTTGATAGTCTTTATGCGGAGGTGACGGGTCCATCCCCGCGTGCGCGGGGGAGACCTCTGTTCCCATTCCGGCAGGTGCTGCGAATAGGGTCCATCCCCGCGTGCGCGGGGGAGACTCCTGGGTCAGGTGGTCCAGAACCACCCAGACAGGTCCATCCCCGCGTGCGCGGGGGAGACTCTACATTATAAGCTTCAGATTTCAAACAACTACTGGGCAACGCCAGCACCTTCTCCGACGGCCCAATGAATCATTCTTCATGTTGTGCCACGCTGCGCTTGGCCAGCACTAACCCATCTTGTAACACCAGCTCAATGGGCGGGGAGCCAAGCACACGCACCGCTTGGCCGCACGGTACACTATGCTCCTGCCACAGCATGACAATTGACGCCTCGCGTTCGTTGGGAAACCAACTCTCCAACACCGCCCAAACGCGCTCCCGGACGGCCGGCGAAACACGCGGGGAGCTGTAGACGCCCGGCGCCAGTTCCAGCATCACCGAGGCCAGGAACCCCCGCACTCTGCCAGATGCGTTACGAGTCACCACCACCGTCATCGACATCGAAGAGCTCCTTGATCCGGTCAATCATGCGGGGGATCAGTTTTTCCTGCCGAAACGTTCTGGCCGCGCGCCGCCGAACCATCCGTTCGATGTTGGCCACGGGACGCTCCTGAAACTCCTTGACTGAGGCGAAGGCCAGCGGCAGAGTCACATCCACACGGTACAGATCGGCGATATCCAGGGTAAAGGCGTTGCTGGATTGTTCGTGTATGAAGCCCAGCGGCGGCAGGGCGCCTACGGCAGCCACGGCCAGATCGGCCGCTGCCTCAACAAAAGTGGCGGCATGATTGATCGCCTGGTTGGGAAGATCGGCGGCGCCCGGGTTTTCGCGGTCGTACTCTCTGCCGCGCCACTGGACGCCGAAACGTTCGGCCACGCGCTTATAGCTTTCCTTCAGCCGGGCGCCCTCGATCCCGCGCAGCGTTTCCAGCTCGCGGTGGGGCAGTACCCGGCCGAAGCGCCAGGCATACAGCCGCCGGATAGTCTCCATGCGCTTGTTGGGGTTCGCCCACCGTTCGGCGTGGGCCCGGGCTACGTCAGCCCGTCCTTGGCCGAACGGCGGCGCCGTGTAGCTCTTCACGCCTCCTTCCCCAACAGCCGCAAGCAGAACCCCGTGGCGGGCGCACAAACGCATGACGTCCTGGGTGAGGCTGGTGCCCGGACCCAGAAGGATCATGGAAAGGGACTGATAGGGGATGGCGTAATCCCCGGCATCCCAGGACGGACTTTGCGCGGCCACAAACCGAAGAGTTCCGTCTTCAACGGAAAGCCTTCCGTACTCGAGCCACAGCAGCCCGTGGCGGTCGGCATGCGGAATACGGGAGGCCGCCAAGCCGAGCCGCCCCGCCAGCAAGTCGGAATCGCCGCTCATGGCCTTGGCGACAACAGGATCATCCCGAAGCCGAACGCGCGGTGGCGGCCGATGCCGCGCGCCAGCAGCGCCGCGAAGCGCTCCGGGTCCGCAATCTCCACGTCCGCGCCGAATAGCGCCTGCGGCCGCTCAACGACGCGCAGGCGGTTTGCGCCATTCCGGGCCCGCCGCAACATGCGGCTGCGCGAGGTCATCCCCAGCAGTTGGACATGCTCGAAGTGAACCGCGCCTTTCCACTGGGCGATAAACCACTGGCTGTAGACAGCGGCCCGCGGGGCGGCTTGCGCGCCCTCACGGTCCAGCGCCCGCAAGTAGACGTCTTTTTCATCGTTGTCCACCCGGGAGACGGGACACACGAGCGCCTCGGCGCGGAGCCGCTGGCCCACCCGCCAGCAGGCCGGCATCGGCTTCGAGGCCGCGCCCTCTGCCTCCAGAGCGGACCACGCCAGGGCCGGAGCGAAAGCTTGGGCGCGTTCCAGCAGCTCCGTATGTGAGAGCGGCGAGTAGGCCAACAGCTCGCTGGTGCGCTCGAAAAACCGGAAGGGCTTGGGCGCTGCTCTGCCGAACAGCGCGGCCAGCCAGACGTGCAGGCTGTAGCCCAGACCCTCCTCTTCCTGCCGTATGTCCTGCTCGAAAGCGAAGCGCAGCAAACGTGGGATCACTACGGGAATTCGCACCACATACAAAGCGCTCATGGCTCACCCCCTAGGAAGCCCGAAACGCAAGCCTCGCTGCCGAAGTGGATGTTGTGGAGCCAGTCTCGGCGGCTGAAGCGTTGTTCCGGATTGCCGGGCCCGCCCTCATCCGAAGGCCAGATGGCGCGAACGCGGGGCGGGCGGCGCCGGGGGCCGATCTCCGCCAGCGGCACAGACTCCAGGGCTGCCCTCACCCCTTGAGCCGAGGCGCGGGCCATCAACAAAGGCGCGGCGGGCAAGCAGGACTTGCGGCCAAGGAAAAGCGGGCGGGCAGGCCGGCGCAAGGCGGCTTCGAGTTCATCCAGCGAGGGGGCGCCCGTGCCGTCCAGGGCCAGCGCAACCGTGGCCACTCCGTTAGCCCAGTACTCGCGCCACCGCTGGTGAGTTTCGGTGGCGGCGGATCCGCCCTTCCGTTCTTCGGGGCGCCCGCGGGTGGTCCAGCCGGTCCCCTCCAGAAAGTCCTGTCCGAGGTCCACGGTTTGGTAGTCTGTCAGCGGTTCGGGTTCCGCGTCCCAGCGGGCGGCGAATCGCAACCTGGATTGCAGGTCTTGGAGAAGCGCGGCATCGGCGTGGTCCCAACCCAGAGCGTTTCCGAGCAGTCCCGTCAGCATGGACTTGCTGGGGAAGCGTCCGGTGGGATTGTAGTTGTCCACCGCCACCTCGCCGAAGCTGATCAAGGGCGCGTCGAAGCGAAGAATGAGGCAGTCCATATCAGCTCCACAGGGCGCTGAGCGCCGCAGCCAGGGTCTTGTCCAGAGGTTGGGAAGTCAGCCCGTCGAACTCTTTCGGCAACTCCAGGCTGGTGGAAAGGAACCGTGTTTCCGCCGCGCCGTACATCTGGTCGATCCGCTGGAGGTAGGCCAGCAACTGGCAGGCGGCTTGGACTCTGAGGTCTTCCACAGGCCGGATCGCTTTCAGGAAAGCGTTGGCCAGCGAGCGGGGTTGAGCCGCGCCGGTTTCGAGCAATGCGAAATCAGCCCAGGCGTAAGGCGCAGTGCTGCCGAGCTTGGCGCCGGGACTCTGGCGGAGGATGGCCCAAACCAGCGCCTCCAGCACGCGCTTTGGCTGCGCAGGGTCCTGCGAACGCCACTCCTTGGTTTGGCACGCGGTCAGGTTCGAAACGAGCAACGGCACGTCGACCACCACGTAGCCGTAGTAGACGCCCGCCCCGAGCTCGGACTGGTTGAGGTGGGCGGTGCCGGTTTCCTCGCCGCGGTTGAGGTCGTCGACGACCGTGAAGTAGTCCATCTCGGTGTTGGCGGCATGGACGGTGAAGGCGTGCGCGACGTGCACGGGGGCATCCACACGGGCCAGCAGGTCGGACGTGACCATGCGGCCGAACAAGGCCGCCGTGAGGCCCGCCGCCGACTTGCTCATGGCGGCAAGGTTCTTCTTTTCATCCGGGCTTTTGAGCCGGTTCTTCAGCGCCTCCGCGGGGTTGCCGTCCCGGCCGGCCTCGATCAGCATCTTTGTGAAATACTCGGCTTCCCGGAGGCCGAGCAGCACAGGCTGGTTCAGATCCCCGCTTTCGTCGACTCCTCCTTTGATGACGGCGTCGGCCAGCACCTTAATCAGGGACTTGGCCGTTTCCTCGGGCAGCCCGGCCTCGATCGCCTTGGGCAGCACCGCTCGGGTAAAGAACGAGCGGGTCCGCAGCCCGTCTGGGACATCGGCCAGCTGCTGGGTGAGCGCTTCGCGCCAGTGCCGCTTGAGGCATTGCGAAGAAACCCGCAACCGGGTTGCGTTGCCGAAGGGGATTCGTTTGGCCAGGCCCGCGTCATCGCGGTTAAGCAAGCTGGCGGGATAGGAACTGAGGGTGTGGATTTGCAGAAACATGATTCACTCCTTATGCTTTCTTTCGGAATTGACAGCGATAGAAGGACTTGGCGATGTGCCGGTGGATCCTCTCACGTTTTTCGGGGTTTGCGGCGAGCAACAGCGCAGCCGCGTCGGTCCAGTCAAAACTTTCGCCTTTTGCGGCGAGGAAACGCACCATCGACAGGAAAAGGTCGAGGCGAACGTCCTCCGGTGCAGCCAGCAGGCGCTCCAGGCGCGCTTCGGAGAAGCCGGCTTCCCAGAGAGCCTGCCCGAGCGAGCGGCCCTTGCGGTGTGATGCGGGGCCGGCCAGGGCCAAGCCCCAGGCGAGGGCCGTCCACGCGGGCAAATGGTGGTCTGCGGGAAGCTCATCGCCCAGATGGCGCAGCCAAAGGCGGTAGAAAGCGAGCGGAGACGGGCGGCTGGGGGCCCAGCGGCGCAACGCCGCCAAGTCTCCCGCCGGATAGTGACTCTGCTTCAGCACGGCGGCCAATTTTGCGACGAGGTCAGCCAGGCCCGCCTCGGGCGAGGCTTCCGGTTCAGCGGAGATGTTCATAACGCAGACTCCTGTTCTTGTTTGCTTGAATCCTCCGAAATCAAAAAACCCTTCCGGCGGAGGCGTCCGGAGAAGGCATCGGCAGCCCTAACTGCGGCGCGGTAGGTACGGTTAGACGGGATGGGCAGAATGGCCCGCGCCCGCTCCAGGATGCTTTGGGCCTCGGAGACCAGTTCGTGCCGCCAATGAGACTGGATCGCCTCGTGGTCCTCGTCTGCCCCTCGCCACAAGCAATCGAAGTAACGTTGCTTCCAGCGGGCGGCGAAGCTCGACTCGAGGCGGCGCACCCATTGCTGGACCGCACTTTGGCTCGCCTTGTCGGTATCGGGTCCGCCTTCGGCAAAAGCGGCGAGCGCCGCACGGAGCGCGTCACCGGCGATGTCGGCATCCTGCAAGAGCTTCTCCGCCAGTTCCGCGAGCCGGCCGCGGTCAGCGGGCCGGAAAAGGGCCAGGCAAGCTTTGGCCGGCACCGGCAGCGTGATCCGATGGTAACCCTCCGTCTTGCCCTCGGCTCGAGCCAGCGCGCTGGCCACGAACCAGCCGGGTTCGGAGCCAGCTCGCGGTTTCTGCAAAGGCGTGAGTTCGAAACCTTTTTCAAAAATCAACTCGGTTAACCGCCGCGGGGTGAACCCCTGTCCCGTGAGCGTGAGCGCCGCGCGGCCTTTTTTCTCGTTCCCAAGGTTCACGGGGATCCAAGGATCGCCCACGTCGCCGTTGCCGGGATCCTTCGGGCCGATCTGGCGCGCCTTGCTGGTGGCGCCCAATGCGGCCAGTGCTCCGTCAGATTCTTGCCGCAGCCGGACCGGCCGCGCCGCTTCGATGAACCAAGGCTCGAGCTCTTGCAGCATGTATTGATGCGAACTGCGGTTCCAGGGCGCGAGCCAGGTCAGAACAACACCGCGGGAGCGGTATCCGTAAGCGGCCATGACGCCCTCGCGCATGCGGGTCAGAACGGCCAGCTCTTCCTGGAAGCGGCGCGCCGGATGGAGGCTGGTGCACCAGGACACGATCGGGCGGCTGCCGTGCCCCCCGTTCATGCGGATGATCCCGTAGTTGCCCTGTCCCAGATAGCCGCTGGTTGTTTGGTAAACAAGCAACGCATACAACCAGGCTTCGATGGCGTCCGGCCCAACGCGGCTCATTTTGATGTCGTGGTTCTTCGATGTGAGCAGAACGTCGAGTTCGTCCGGGGTTCGGGCTTTCGGCTGCCAGATCCAGCCGCCGGACCTGCGCCTGGCGCCGTAGTCCTGCGCCTCGGCCTCCCAGCTTGACCACGGGTGTTGGAGAAACGCCGGCAGGGTCACGTCTTCGACGAGCAGCGACCAGGCGGAGGCGCGCCCGTCGGCCAGATCCAGCAGGCCGTCGCGCCAATAGCCGGGATCGCCCGGCAGGGGAGAGGCCGGGAACCGGGCCAGGATGCTGGCCGCCAGCTGCACCAGGAAGACATGCCAGGGGTCCTCTTGATGGGCACGGAGGCCGGTATAAGCGTCCACAGAATTGCGGGCGAGCAAGGCAAACAGCCCGGGCAGGTTCACACGCCGCTCGCCCTCGGACACTCGCACGCCGATGAGGTCGTCGGTCAGTAGGTCGTACATGGTGCATTCTCCAAACCAAAACGAGAATAACGGAAGAGGCGATCCCCGATGGGGATGCGGAACCCCTCGTCCGTGGGCTCCGCGCGCAGGCGGTCCGGGGCGGTTCCGTTTCCCAGCCAGTGCGCGGGGATTTGTAAGCGGTCGACGAGCGCTCCGAAGGGCGAGGGGCTGGGCGTTTCCAGGGGAATATCGTAGGCGGCGGCCCCGAGACGGGTTAAGACGCGCTCGGAACGGTCCGCGTAGTGCAGCTCCCAGAAGGGTTCCTCCCTGAGGACCGCGGAGGCAGCTTCGCGGGCGTCGGCCAGGAACTTTCCCTCCAGCCAGTAACCGTGGGTGCGCCACTCCTCAGGCAACTTCGCCCACGCGTCCGGGTGGGTCGCGTTCTCAATCAACTCCCGGTTGTCATCCGGCAGCGTCACCCGGTCCCGCTGCTGGAGTTCCAATAGCGTGAGCGCGAGCACGCGGCCGTCTGCGTAGACGGTTCCGATTCCAGCCGGGCCTCGCAGCTCGCCGCTCTTTTGCAGAAACGTGCAGAGCGGCTTGTCCGGAATCCGGACCCAGGCGCAAGGCCGGCTGAATTCGGGAGGCCTGGCGGGGCGCTGGTGCCGGTGCAAGCGCCCGAGCCGCTGCAAGAGAACATCCATGGGCGCCAGGTCGGTAATCAGCCAGTCCGCGTCGATGTCCAGGCTTTGTTCCAGGGTTTGGGTCCCAATCAGCAGCAGCGGGCCCGGGGGTGAATTCTTGCCAAGCGCGGCCGTCACCCGGGCGTCGAGTAACTCGCGGTCCGCGCGGGCAAAGCGCCCATGATGAGGACAGCGAATGGAGTTGAGGGCAAACATCGCCGGCAACAGTTCCGGGGTGTGCCGTTGGAGGTATGCTTCGGCGGCGCGAAACAAGGCGTTGGCGCGGGCCACCGTATTGCAAATCGCCAGAATGCGCGCGCCTTGCTGGAGGGCGGCGGCCAGGTGGGGCAACAGCGCGCTGTCGTCCAGCAGTGTGGAGCTCAGATGAATCTCCACGGAGCGGGGCGGGCGGGAATTCGCCGCGGGACGCTCGCCGTGGCGCGTCGACAGCGCAGGGTAGGGGCGCTTCACTGCCTCGCGGAGGGGCAAGACTTCTCTCTGAAAGAATGGCGCCGCCGCGGATTCGCCGAGGGTGGCCGAAAGAAGCACCGCCCAGCCGCCCCGGCGGAGGTGTCCCCCGAGAAGCGCCTGCAAGAGTTGACGCATATAGATGTCGGAGGCATGGACCTCATCGACGACCAGTAAGTGCCGGTCCAGGCAGACGGAGCGCAACAGGCTATGCTTCACGCGCAGACCGGCCAGCAACGCCTGGTCCACGGTCCCGACGGCGATGGGTGCAGCCAGAAAACGCTTGGGCCGTTCGGCGGCCCAAATGGGCTCGCGGCGCCGGGCCTGGAGGTCATCCTCCCAGAGGACTTCGGCGGCGTCGGGCAGGACCGGCACGCCATCCACCCGGACGTAGCCGGGCGCGGCGAGCAAGATTGGGGAAGGCAAAGATTCCTCATCGAAAGCTCGGCGTATCGCCTTCAGGACGCGGGCATAGAGTTCACGGGCCGCCACTCGGGTGGGCAGGGCAAAATACAGCCCATGCACATGGCCGGCGGCATAAAGCCGGAAGAACCACGCCAGTGCGGCTTCCGTCTTCCCGGATCCGGTGTCCGACTCTACCAGGACAAGGCGGGAGCCAGCGTCCAATGGCAGCTCGCCGGCAAGCGCGGCCTGAATGGACGACAAGGAAGAAAATTCAAACACCTCCTTGAGATCTTTGGGATCGCGTTTCGACGGCGGCGCCAGGCCAATGGTCTTTAGTGCGGCGGGCGCCGCCGCCCGGGCCAGGGCCCCGCGGTCTTCGCGAGGCGAAGCGCGGAACGGAAAGAAGCGCACGTCCGAGCCGATCCAGTCCGCCAGCATCACCAGGCCGGCGAAGCGATGTTGCAGGGAGGGGTTTGCGTCGATCGCCGGCACGCCGTCGCCGAACGCCGCCGGCAACAATGACCGAAGGTGCGAAGCCAAATCGCCCAAGCAGCGCAGGGGGTCGTACCGGTCTTTCGGCTTCCAATAGTGAGTGAGATTGCGCGCGCCTTCCGCGCGGTAGTCGTTCTCAGAGACGGGCCTGCCGTGGTGGGAGACGGCTGCGACCAGAAGTTGAACCAAATGCTCTTCGCCGCCGGTGAACCAACTACAGGCGGTCTCGAGGAGATCGCGCCACGGTTCGGGCCACGCCCCCTGCATTTCAAAAAGCAGCGCCAACGCCTCCAACACGTGACCAGCCTTGGGGCCGGCATCAGGACTGGCTTTCGCCTGGAACCCCCAGTTGCATTTCCCAAAGTCATGCAAAAAGGCGATTGCGGCTAGGCGGTCTTTCTGAGCTGCATCCAGCGGGGCCAGGCGCGAGAAGCCCGGCAGGTCAAGCAGGGCCCGGAATACGGCGGCAACGTCAGTACAATGATCAGCCAGGGGATGGCAGGCCCCCTCCGCAGACCGCTTCGCCCAGCATATCGTCTCACATTGGCTCATATCGCAGCATGCCAGAACTTTATATTGCCCCGCTTAGTTCAGCTTACATCGATCTAATAAGAACCACAAGCGGCCGGGACGGTGCCAGCATCGAGTCCGGTAAACAGGTAGTTCTAGTCGCAGCCGTTATATATCTCCCCAGAGTTATAAACTTTACGGCTGAAGAAAACGGGCCGCGCGAGAGTAACACCGCGCGGCCCAGCCGGACAGTAAGTCCGTCGGCGCAGCGCTCAGCGCTGGACTCGCCCCGATCCGCCGCTCTTGACTAAGTTCTTAACCTCATCGGCGGTGAACCGGTTAAAGTCGCCGTAAATGGAATGCTTCAGGCACGAGCCGGCTACGGCGAACTCGAGCGCGTCCCGGTGCGACTCCATCGTCAGCAGGCCGTAGATCAGCCCGCCGGCGAAGGCGTCGCCGCCGCCCACCCGGTCTACGATGTGGGTGATGTCGTAGCGCCGGCTCACCAGGAACTCCTGGCGGTCGTTCAGGCAGGCCGCCCAGCCGTTGTGCGACGCGCTGTAGGACTCCCGCAGCGTGATCGCCATCATCTTCAGGTTCGGGTATTGCGAAAGCACCAGCTCGGTGAGCTTGCGGTACTGCTCGATTTCCAGCTTGCCGCTTTCCACATCCACGTCCACCTGAAGTCCCAGCGCCATCTGACAGTCTTCTTCATTGGCGATGCCGACATCGGTGAGGCGGAACAGATCCGGCATCACCTCCTTGGCGCTCTTGCCCCACTTCCAGAGATTCTTGCGGAAATTCAGGTCGCAGGAGACGGTCAGTCCCATCTGGCGGGCGGCCGCCGCGCCTTCCAGCGCCAGTTCCGCCGCGCCCTGGCTGATGGCCGGGGTAATCCCGGTCACGTGGAACCAGCAGGCGCCGTCCAGGCATTTCTTCCAGTCGATGTCGCCCGGCTTGGCCAAAGCGATCGCGCTGTATTCCCGGTCATAGACGACTTTGGAAGGGCGTTGATTGGCGCCCGGCTCGACAAAGTAAATGCCGAAACGTCCTTTGCCGCGCACAATGTAAGAAGGATCTACGTTGAAGCGGCGCATCTCGCCGATAAACGCGTCGGTGATGGGGTTAGACGGCAGCACCGTAACGTAACGGGCCGGCCACCCGTAGCCGGCCACCGAGACGGCGACGTTGGCTTCCCCGCCTCCGAACGTGGCCACGAATTGCGGCGTTTGCAAAATCCTCTCAAAGCCCGGCGGGGCCAGGCGAAGCATGATCTCTCCGAAGGTGACGACAGGTTTGTTCATGATGCGGAATCTCTCCTCCCGGCCAGTGTAAAACAACGGATGCGCCGGCTGCCGGGCCGCCGGACTTCACCCAGACCGGCGGACCATTGCTCCTACGCCCGCTCCGCCGGAAACCGTCTCCGCCGATTTCCGGAATCACGCCCCGGCCGCTCCTGCTTGGCAAAATGCCTGTCCGGTGTGATAGGCTATCGCGCGTTATGAAGCGAGCGTTGATTTCCGCCTTGATGGCCGTGTGTCTTCAGGGCGCCGATTCGGTCCCCCGCCCCGAGCATCCTCAGCCGCAGTTCCAGCGCGAACCGTGGATGAACCTGAACGGGACCTGGGAGTTCGAGTTCGATGACGCCAACGCCGGGCTCAAAGAAAATTGGGCGGGCGGAGGCAAGAAGTTCAGCCGAACCATTTCGGTGCCGTTTTGTTTTGAATCGCCGGCCAGCGGCATCGGCGACCCCGGCTTCCATCCCTGGATCTGGTGCCGGCGCAGCTTCACGGTTCCGGACGCTTGGCGCGGCAAGCGCATCTGGGTGCGTTTCCAGGCGGTGGACTACCGCGCCTGGGTCTGGGTCAACGGGCAGTACGCGGGCTTCCACGAAGGCGGCAGCACGCCCTTCGGCTTCGACGTCACCGAGCGGCTCAAGCCGGGCGCCAATGTCCTGACCGTGCGCGCCGAGGATCCCCCTACCGACCGCTCCATCCCGCGCGGCAAGCAGTACTGGGAGGTCAAACCGCGCGGCATCTTCTACAATCGCACCAGCGGCATCTGGCAAACCGTGTGGCTGGAAGCCGTCGAGGAGACGCACCTGGAACGCGTCCGGATCACGCCCGAAAACGACGGGCCGGTGCGCTTCGAGGCCTACATCGCCGCGCCGCGCCCTGGCCTCGAGCTTCATGCGCTCATCCATTTCGAAGGCAAGCCGGTGGCCTCCGCCATGACGCTGGCCGAAGGTTCCCCGGCGGCGCTGACGGCCGGAGTGGCCAACCCGCGCCTGTGGTCGCCCGCTTCGCCCAACCTTTATGACGTGACCTTGGAGCTGCGGCAGGACGGCAGGGTTCTGGACCGCGTTTCCTCGTACTTCGGATTCCGCTCCGTGGCGGTGGAAGACGGGCGCGTCGTGCTGAACGGGCGGCCGGTGTATCTGAAATTCCTGCTGGACCAGGGCTACTGGCCGCAAAGCAATCTGACGCCGCCCTCCGACGAGGCCCTCCAGTACGACATCCGCGTGGCCAAGGAAATGGGCTTCAACGGCGTGCGCAAACACCAGAAGGTCGAGGATGCGCGCTTCCTGTACTGGGCGGACCGCATGGGTTTTCTGGTCTCAGGCGAGATGCCCAACGCCTACCTCTTTCATGCCGGCTACGTGGACCGCTTCACCCGGGAGTGGATCGAGGCCCTGGAGCGCGACTACAACCACCCCTCGATCATCCTTTGGGCGCCCATCAATGAAAGCTGGGGCGTGCCCAATCTGCGCGAGCCGCGCCAGCAGCAGCACTTGAAGGCGCTCTATGCGCTCACCAAATCCCTGGATCCCACCCGGTTGGTGATCGACAACGAGGGCTGGCAGCACACCGATCAGACCGACCTGTTTGCGGTGCACGATTACGCGCGCACGGGCGAGCTGCTGTTCCACCGCTGGAACCGGGACTTTTCCCGGCCGGGCTCCCCGCTGCCGCCCTCCAGCCCCGGCTATCTGATCCCCGGCTTTGCCTACAACGGCGCGCCGCTCTATTTGTCCGAATTCGGAGGCATTGCTTTCATCCCGCCCGGCCATCAGGTCCCCCAAGATTCCTGGGGCTATGCCGGCATCGAGAAGACGGCCGAGGCGGCCTTGGCGCGGTTGCGCGGCCTCTACGAAGCCATGGCCAAGCTGCCCTTCGCCGGCCTCTGCTATACCCAATTGACCGACGTCGAGCAGGAAATCAACGGGCTGCTCACCTACGACCGCAAGCCGAAGTTCGACGCGAAGGCCATACGCGAGATCAACGAACTGCTCCGCTGAGAGCGAAAGCAACGGTGGTGTTGCCGCCTCGGATCCAGGCGGCGCAGGGTGCGCCCCGTCCCTGCGGCAGGGCGCTGCGCGCGGTGAGTCAGGGCAGAACGGCCAGGGCGTCCGCGGCCAGGCTCGCATCCAAGGCGGGAAGGTCCTCGCAGGGAATCACCGAGACCAACGGAGAGGCCGACTCCGGCCACCACTCGGCGAGGATCTCCGCCGCCGATTTGCCGATGCGGCCCGAAAGCGCGTAAAGCGAGACCCAGGCGGCGTTCTTCAGCGATGCCCCGCTCTGCTCGAGCGCCTTATCCAGACGGTGGAAGGCCAGCCGCGCGTCCTCCTCGCGGAAGCCGAAGCCGATTTGGCTGCCGCTGAGCACGACCTTCGGGGCGGCAATCAGCACCGCGGCCCGGGGGCGCCCTCCGGCGGCAACAACCTGAACCGGCTCCGGCGGCGCCGCCCGCAGCCGGGCGATGATCTCGCAGGCCGCCAAGCCGTGGGCGTGCGCGCGCTGGGGCTGAACCAGATTCTGCACGGCTTTGGGGAATTCGGCGGCCAACAGGCGGCGGGATTCGGTCCAGTCTTCCAGCGAGCTCACAAAGCAGCTCACGCGCACCACGTCGCGGCCTTCCACCCGGGCGGCGGCCGCAGCCTCCCTCCATTGCTGAAGGGCCCGGCGCAGGAAGGGGGCGGCGGGAATCGGGTAGCTGCCCTCCGGCTCCTCATGAACCGTGATCAGCCCCAGCCCCGCCGGGTTTTCCACGCGGCGCGAAACCGCGGTCGCTTCCAAGACGATCTGCACGCCTTGACCGGGCAGGTTCCCGGCTTGCACCACAGTCAGGGCGGGCAAGGGCAGCTGTCTTTCGGTGAACTTCTCGGTCACGATGGTGCGCACGCGCCGGGTGTCCCCCGTTCCGGCCACGAAGGCCCGCAGCCGCACCACCGAAGCGCCGCCGGCTTGGCGCAGGATGGCGTCCACAGCGTTGGAAGTCTGCTCGCTGAGCAGGCCGCGGGACGACGGCGGAGACTGGAGAAAGATAAGCCGGGAGGTTTCCACCGTGACGGCTTGGGGCAGCTCTTTGGGCGCCTCGCGCACCTGCGGCTGTTCCAGCTCCAGAAGCAACATGTCCTTTTTCTGCTGCTTCTGCTGCGCAGGCAGTAGGACCGCCGCGGTGCAGAAAGCCAGGAGGGAAGTCAGGATGGGCGAAGGACGCATCCGCTCTCGCTGTCGATTGTACCAGAGGCGGCGCTCACGGCAGCCGGCGTTGCCGGACAGGGCCATGGCTTGGCGGACCGCTTCAGCGGCGCTCTTTCGAAAAGCGCGGCGTCCAGGTGGCAGACAGGCCGAGATCGCGCCACAGGCCGGGCAGAGTCGCCGGATCCGGGCCCAGGCGCGGACCGGCCTTGATGCTGCGTACCACGGGGTTGTCGCACCAGTCCCAAAGACGCCAGGGGCTCTCTCCGATGGGGGCCGGCCGCTCATCCCACAGCGAATTGGGATAGCAAAAGGCGCCGACACATTGGATCCCTACGGAGAAAAGCAGTGCGGCGAGGAAAGTTGTCTTCCATGTGAGATGCCGCCAGGCCGTTTCTACAGCGGGGATCATCAGGAGGATCAAGCAAGGGGCGATGTCGGTCAACAGCCGCGGGCCATAGCAGTGACCGCCCCACCAGATGGGCCACTTGCTGAGCAGCGCCAGGGAAAGCGCGGTGAACAACGAACAGGACAAAAACAGAGGCGAGCTCCAGCTCCGGCCGCTCTTGGCCCACAGCAAGGCGCCCGCGATGGAGAACAAAGTGACCGGGGTGTACACGAACAGACCCCGTGCTGGGCTGAACAGCAAGCCCGCCAGGCCCTGCCAGGGATCGCCGGTGAAACCGCCGCCGTAGCCGCCGCCCGGGGCGCCGAAGACATAAAGGTTATAGGCCAGAAGCGGAGCGGCGATCGCAGCCGGCCCCGCCAACAGCAGCCAGAGCTGCCGCAGTCCCCCCGCGGCGAGCACGGCCACTAAGACTGCTCCCAGAAAAAGGAGGTTGGTCGGCCGCACGGCGATGGCCGCCCCGCAGCCGAGACCGCACAGCAGTAGCGCTCTGGCGCTGGGCTGCTCACGCCATGCGGTTAGCCAATACAGGGCCGCGGTCACCGCTAGCTGGCTCGGCCCGTGCTGCCACAGCGCCTGGCTGGAGATGCTCCAGGTGGACGTGCCGAACGCATAGGCGAGGGCGGCGAGCAAGGCGAAGCGCGGCGCAGTAAGGCGCAGGCAGAGCAGGTAAAACAGAGCCGCCGAAAGAGCCGCCACCACGGAAGCGGAGAGTTTCTCCAGGATCGCCGCCACCGCGGCCACGCGCGGCGTGTCCCACTGCTGAAGCTTGGCTGCCAGCGCCACGGGCGCGTAGAGCGGGGTGACCAACACCGGCGCGCCGATGGGATAGCCCGAGTACGCGTGTCCGTCCTTGATTTGGAAACCGCGGGCGTGCTGCGGCGTGCGCTCGAGCACGTAAGGATAGAAGCGGTCCAGGGCCAGGGATCCGTCCAGCAGGACGCTCAAAGGCAGAAAGGAAGCGGCGGCGGTATCGCCCGAGGCGATGCGCTGCAAGTTGGCGTTATAAACGGTGAATGCGGCCAGGAACAGAAGCAGCGCCACGCGGCGCGGGCGAAGGCAACGCTCAAAGGTCACGGCGCGCTATTTCTTCTCGACCGGAGCCCCGTATTGAATCTGGACGTCCGCCTTGAACTGCTTGTAATCCTCGTAGCGCACCGTCATGCGGATGCGCTGGCTGAGGCCGCTCTGGAACTGGAGCACGTCGTCGGCGCGAGTGTAGACCGGAAACCAGTACTTGCCGTCGATCTGCTGGCGGAAGGTTTCAAACTTCGGAAACTGATTGTCCGAGCCCTTCTTCAGCAGGCCCACGCCCCGGCCGTAGCTCTTGACGATTTGCAGATCGCGGTCGTCGACCCAAACGATGCCCGCGAAGTACCGCTTGCCGGGAAGCTTGTCCTTGGGTTTAACGGCGAAGACATAGCAAGGGATTTCGTCGGCCATCTGCTTGCCGAGGTACCGGACCCAGTATTCCGGCAACTGATCCAGGGTGAGCACGAACGGCTGGACATTGCGCAGGTCCTGCTCGTCTTCGGGGGTCAGGATGATGTTCCGCAAGGTCGCCACGGGCGCGCGCACCACCTTCTCGATGCGGCGGCCTTCCGGGGTGAAGATAATGTCGGAAACCAGTTCCCAGCGGCCCCGCTCGTTGCCGAACTCGTCGAGCTCTTGCAGCCGCGCCGTCTGCCGGTAGGTGTAATTCTCGCGGGCGCGGGCGAACTCGGTCTCCTTGGCGGCGAACTTTTGGATGATCTCGTTGATCTGCTCCTCGGTGAGCTGGGGCTGGTCGATCGCCCAGGCAGGCGCAGCCAGCGCGGCCAGAAACAGGAACGGCATCCAACGTCGAAACCGGATCATAAGCCCTCCCCTGCTAACAGTCTAGCGAAGCCCGGGCGCTTTCACTGCGCCCGTGCGCGCCGGCGCGAAAGGGGGACCGCTTCCGGCGGCCGTTCACTCTTTGCAGACAAAGCTGGCGGCGTCGTTGGGATCACCCGCGCCCTTGTAGTGCGCATACTGCGGGTAAGGGCAAAGGGGACGGCTGCGTCCCGGAAACGCGCGTCCGGTGGCCACGATCGCCTCCGGCGCTTGTCCTTTTTCGACCCAATCGACGATCGCCGTGAGCATGTCGAAACGGTCCAAGGTGGCGCTGCCGCCTCCGCAGTGCCCCATGCCCGGCGCCAGGAACAACCGGCTCCATTGCTCGACCGCCGCCCGGCCGCCGTTATCCGCCATGAGGCGCTCGTAGTAGCCTACCGTGGCTAGAGGTGAAAACCAGGGATCGGCCATTCCGTGGAAGAAGATCAGCTTGCCTCCGCGAGCCGAGAAGGTGGAGAGATTCGTCCAGGTGCTGTCGCCGAGCCGGGCGTTGAAGTCTGACTCCACGCGCTCCGTCATTTGGTCCACGTCGAACTTGGCCGGCCGGTCCACCGCCACGGGAATCCGCGGGCCAAACAGCAGTCCTGGCAGTCCGGCGCTGTCCCCAATGCCCGGATCGAATGGAAAACCGGGGTAAACCTGTCGTCCGCGGGAAGTCTTCGGTCCCGCGAAGGCAATCTTGAGAGCCTCCGCCTGCTCCCGGCTCAGGCATCCTTCGGTTTTCGGCCCGGGACAGGTGAGCGTCGCCGGGTCAAACTTGCAGCCGCGGGTGTGGAAGATCATCCCGTCCTTGATTCCATCGAGCGAATCGCAGGCGGCCAGCAAAGCCTCCACCACCAGCTTCCGGTCGCTTTGGCTTAGCAACTCAGAGGACTTTTTGCCGCCCTGGCTGAAGACCGAGTCGATGAAAGCCAGGGCCAGGTTCGAGTGGCCCGTGACCATGGCCGGGGCCCCGGAGATGATCCCGTCGAAGTAGCTCGGATACCGCTGCGACATGATCATGCCCTCGCGGCCGCCGGTGGAGCATCCGGTAAAGTAGGACTTTTCCGGCGGGCGGCCGTAATAGCGGGCGATGATCTGCTTGGCCGCTTCGGTCACGCGCCCGTTGGCGGCGTAATGAAAGTCCAGCGCCGCCTGCTGGTCCGCAAAGAAGCTGCCGTCGAACGCCGCCCCTCGGTGGCCCGTATCGGTGGAGACCACGGCGAAGCCGCGCAGCAGAGCCGGCGCATCTCCGGCAGCCACGCCCCCAAGGGGCGGCTGCACGGTCCCGTTCAAGCCTCCCCCGCCCTGAAAAAGGAACCGGCCGTTCCACGAGTCGGGCATCGCCAGCGCGAAGTGAATCCCATACTCCTTTCCGCCGGCCCCCACGCGCCGGTTGATCACCCCCTCAACCCGGCAGTGGGCCGGCAAAGCCGGGCCGGCTTGTCCGGGCGGCCCCGGCCGGGTCTGGCTGGAGCCGGCCGGCAGCACCTCCGCGCGGAGCATCTCCAGAGGCACGCCGGGCAGGGTGAATCCGGTCAGGGCGGCGCAGTCCTTCACCTGCGCCAGGCCTGCACACGCCCAAAAGAACAGCAGAATCCACGCTTTTCTCACGATTCCTCCTCCCGATGAGCTTCTCCCGCTGTGCGTTCCAAACACGCTGCGGCTTCGAAAAGTATAAGGCGTTACACGAAGCCGGAAAGTTCTCTGAACCGATCCAGAGAGGACGTAGGCCGCCAAGGCGTGCGATCGCGGGTCGTCCGCCGGCCCTTTCAATCGACGGGAAGTTTCGGGCGGGTGAAGACGTAATCGCGCTGCACCACGAAGGTGGCCAAAAACAGCACCGATTCCACCGTGATTTTGGCGGTGATGACGCCCCAGCCAAAGGATTCGGTCAGGAACTGAATCATGGCGTAGACGATGGTGCCGGCCACGGCCATGGTCGTGTAGTACTTCAGAATCAGGCCGGGCAGGCGGGCGCGGCTTTGAAAGACGAAGGCCTTGTTCATGCTCAGGTTGAAGATGGAGGAGAGCAGCCGGGCCAGAACAATGCCCGGAGCCACGGCCACGCCGGAGCGGAAGGCGATGAAGAAGATCAACTGGTCGAGCAGCGCCGTCAAAAACGACGTGAAGCCGTAGCGCAGCAGCACGAAGTAGATCTTCATCGAGTCGAACAGCGGATTGAAGTGGGAGGAGAGGTTGTTGTCGAGATAAATGGTGGAGATGGGCACTTCCCGGATGTCGACATCCCTCTCTTTGGCGAGCATGAGCATGTTCATCTCGTACTCGTACTGCTCGCCGCTGAGCCGGAGCAGCTCGGGGATGAGGCTCAGCGGGATGCCGCGCAGGCCGGACTGAGTGTCGGTCAGTTTCTTGCCGACGACGTAATAGAAAACGTAGCGGGTGATCAGGTTGCCCACGCGGCTGCGCAACGGGACGTCTCCGGCGAAGGATCGGCTGCCCAGCAGCAGCGCGCGGGGGGACTGGGCGAGCTGTTCTCCCAGGCGGACGACGTCCTCCGGGCTGTGCTGGCCGTCGGCGTCGCAGGTGACGACGCCCGCCGAATCGCGGTGGTGCAGCAGGATGTGGTTGAGTCCGGTCTTGAGGGCGCGCCCTTTGCCCAGATTGACGGCGTGGCGCAGCACTTCGCAGCGGGGCATCGTCTGGAGGCGCTCGAAAATCGGAGCGAATTCGGCCCCGCCGCCGTCATCGACCACCACGATGCGGGGCGCGCCCCGGCGCAACAGCTCCTCCACCAGGTGGATCAGCGTTTCCGAGGGCTTGTAGGCGGGGATCAGGACCGTGTACGTTTGCTTGGCGCTCGGGTCGTCTGGCATGAAAAGAGAGACTCTCCGCTCCCCGCCGCGGGGGCCTGAAGTGCTCATTGTCGCACAGGGCTTGACGCTTCAGGGCGCGGGAATGCGGCTCCCGACGCGTGCGTTTCTTGAGAGCCCGGGGCGTTACGCGTCGCAGGCGCGGACGGCCTGTTCGATCGCCTTGACCGGATCGCCGAGCGGCGAAAACTCATGCGCCAGATAGCCGGTGTAGCCGGTCTCGACAATGGCCCGGGCGATGGCCGGGTAGTAAAGCTCCTGATTCTCGTCCAGCTCGTGGCGTCCGGGGTTGCCCGCGGTGTGGAAGTGCCCGATGTACTGGATGTTGTCCCGGATGGTGCGGATGATGTCGCCCTCCATGATCTGCATGTGGTAGATGTCGTAGAGCAGCTTCATGCGGGGCGAGTTGACGCGCTTGCAGATCTCGACGCCGTAAGAGGTCCGGTCGGCCTGATAGTCCTTGTGGTTCACCTTGCTGTTGAGCAGCTCCAGGCACAGGGTGATGCCCTTGTCCTCGGCCTCGGCGATCACCCGCTTGATGAACGCCACCGAGTTCTCGATGGCCTGCTCATCGGACATGCCGCGGCGGTTGCCGGCCAGCAGGATGACGTTCGGACCCTTTTCGGCCACAGCCAGGGCGATGCCCTCCCGGACCTCCTTTTCACACTTGTCGTGGAACTCGGTGCGGTTGATCGCGTCCGGAATGGATCGCGTGCCGTAGATCATCGTGGGCGCCAGGCCGTACTTGCGCATGGTGGGGATCTCCTTGGGGCCCACCAAATCCAGGCCCTTGAGCCCCACCTTCACGGCGAGCTGGCAGACCGCTTCCAGATCGTTTCGCATCTTTCCGAAGCAGCCCAGCGTCGCCGACTGCTTCAAACGGCCTTTGAGAGCCGCCGGGGCCTGCGCCGGGGCGGAGGGGAGCAAAGCGGCCGAAGCCGCCGCGCCGTACAAGAACTTTCGTCGATTCATCGGTCTCCTCCAAGCTGTCCACGGCGCCGCGCCGGACGCCGTGGGGATTTCAAGCTAACGCTCCGAACTCTTTCCACTGGACCTCGCGCTTCTCGTAGATCGCGGTCCGGCCGAGGATGGCGATCAGGGTGCTCAGAGCGGACCGCTCGGCCACATTCTCGACGTCGCCGCTCAGAATGCGGCCGATGAACTGCTCGAATGCGTCGATGGTGATGTCGCGCGGGGCGGGGATGGTTTCCTGATCGTTGCGGCCGCGGATGTGAACCGTGCGGCTGCGGCTGGTCAGGATCACTCCCTTGGTTCCGGTGAACTCTTCGCCGATCTTGGAGAACCCCGCCGGGCTCAACTGGTTGGCTTCAAAGTTGACATGCAAGCCGTTGGGGAACTCGTACGAGAGGGTGAGATGGTCCAGGATATCCATGGTGGTGCGCACTTTGCGGCCGCCCATGCCCACAGCGCGGATGGGCAGCGAGCCCAGGAACCAGTGCAGCACGTCCAGGTTGTGGCAGTCCTGCTCGACAATGATGTCGCCGGAGTACTCGCGGTAGCAGAACCAATTGCGGAGTTTCTCGATCTTGGGGTCGTCGTAGGGGCGCCGCTGAAAGGGATCATTGGCGATCCAAAAGCCGCGCGCGTTGGCCAGCTCGCCGATCTGGCCTTCCTGGATGCGCTTGTAGGCTTCCAAATAGACCGGGCCGTAGCGCTGCTGAAAGCCGACCGAAATGCAGATCTTGGGATTGGCCCGGCGGCCGGCCCGGATGACGCGCCGGCAGCCCTCCAGATCTACCCCCATGGGCTTTTCGCAGAAGACGTGCTTGCGGGCCTGAACCGCCGCCTCCAGCATGCGCGGATGCTCGAAGGGCGGGGTGGCGATGATCACCGCGTCGATGCCGGGCGAGGCCAGCAGCTTTTCGAAATCCTTAAACAAGGCCGGATTGGTGAGCTGGAGCTGCTTGGAGGCGGCTTGGAGCCGGTCCTCAAACAGGTCGCAGAGAGCGGTCACCTGAGCGCGCGGGTCCTTCTGAACAATAGAAGCGTCGTAGGTTCCGCGCCCGCCGGCTCCAATCAGACCGACGGAGACCTTCGAGTTCGCCTGAGTTCCCCGCACAGAGCTGGGTTGGACGATCGTAAAAGCGGCCGTGGCTCCGGCCACAAACGTGCGGCGCGTCCATTCGGACATAGATGTCTCCTCTCCTCACGGCCCAGTATACAACGGCGGTCAGGCGCAAACTTCCGGCAACGGCGGCATGCGCAGCTTGGTTCCTTCGGCTCGAAGGACGCGGGGCTGTCCGGGCCAGCTTCACCTAGAGCCGGCAGCTGTGCTGCGAGGCTCGGAGGGTAGGGTTCGGCTACGCCGTTCCACTTAGAACTCCGGGGCTGAATTGCGGTGGGAACAGGGGTATTTCGATCGAGTGGTGCGGGCGCGGCTTAGGGCCCGCTTCTCAGCCTCACGTCTTGCGGAGTTAAAACAAGGATCCTGGCCGCAACGAGCCAACCCGAGGTGAGGAAGGCTCTGGCGGCCCGGCCCGCTAATCACTTCCGCCATCTCCGCCGATAGGTTTAGACGCCGGAGTCTTTATGGATCGCCGACTGCTGACGGTGCTGGGCATCAGCCTCCTGTTCGCGCTGGTGGTCTCCAGTGTGTTCTACATGATGACGGCGAGGATCCGGGGCGCTTCCGCGCGGCCCAAAAAAGTGGAGAAGACCACCGTGGTGGTGGCGTCTGCCGCCTTGCCCGTGGGCAAGCAGATCCAGCCTGAGGACGTGAGGGTCATTACCGTCGCAAAGGAGCAGGTCCCGAGTGGAGCGTTTCAGAAAGTGGAGGAAGTGGTGGGGCGGCCGGTGATCAACCCGATCCTGCCCGACGAACCCGTGGTGGCGAAGCGGGTGGGGGAGAGGGGAAGCGGCTTTGGACTGGCCCCGGTGATCCCGCCTGGGATGCGGGCCGTAGCGGTGCGCGTGAACGAGGTGGTCGGGGTAGCCGGATTCGTGATTCCGGGCATGCGGGTGGATGTGCTGGCCACGGTGCGGCCGCCCGGCGACGCGGGGCCCCGGACCACAACCATCTTGCAAAACATCGTGGTCGCGGCGGCGGGGCAGCAGATCCAGCCGGACGGCAGCGGGCGGGCGGTCAACGTTCCGGTGGTCACGCTGCTGGTCACGCCCGAGCAGGCCGAAATCTTGACCTTGGCCGGCAGTGAGGGCCGGATTCAGCTTGTGCTGCGCAATGCCGCCGACCAGGGATTGGCGCAGACGCCAGGCCGGGAACTTTCGGAGTTGTACGGGAAGCCCGCGGCTGCGCCGAAGGCCGCCGCGCGCCGCGCTCCCGTGCAGACGGCCGCCTTGGCGGCGCCCAAAACGCAGGCAGCGGAGGCCGATGACCGGATCCTGGTGATCCGCGGCTCGCAGGCGAGCCTGGAGAAGATCGGGGCAAGGGAGGCGGCCCCATGACGATGCACAGCGGAAGCCGTGCCGGGTGGGCGGCCATTCTGGCCGCAGCCGCGCTGGTGTGGGCGGAGGAAGTTCCGACCGCTGCCCTTGAGATGACGGTCGGGCAGAGTCAGGTGATCGACTGTCCGGCGGAGCTGGCCCGAATCTCGACGACCGATCCGGCGGTTGTGGATACGGTTGCCGTGAGCCGCCAGGAAGTGCTGTTGCAAGCCAAGGGCGCGGGCCAGGCGACCGTCGGGGTCTGGCTCAAAGACGGAAGCCGGCGGTTGTACCGCGTGCAGGTCAGTCATGATCTGGAGCCATTGCGGAAGCTGCTGCGGCAAAACTTTCCGGGGGAAGAGATTGAGGTGGCCGGGGGACGCGAGGCGGTTGCGCTTTCGGGACGGGTGTCCTCGCAGGGGGTGGCGGAGCGGGCCGTCTCGCTGGCGGGCTCTTTTGCCAAGACGGTGGTCAACAACCTGAGCGTGCCGCCGCCGGCCCCGGAAAAGCAGGTGCTGCTGCGGGTGCGCTTTGCCGAGCTGAACCGTTCCGCGGCCGTGTCGCTCGGGGCGAACCTGATTTCGACCGGCGCAGCCAACGTGACCGGCCGCATCACCACGGGGCAGTTTCCCGCGCCGGAGCCGGGCAAGATCACCTCGGCCTCTTCGATTCTGGAAGGCGTTACGGGAACCGTTCCCGGCCATGCCTCCTCCCTGAGCAACTTCACCTTGAGCGACGCGCTGAATATCTTCGCCTTCCGCCCGGACATCAACTTGGGCGCGTTCATTCAGGCGCTGCGAACGCAAGGCGTGCTCCAGATTCTGGCCGAACCGAATCTGGTGGCGACCGAAGGCAAGGAGGCCAGCTTTCTGGTGGGCGGTGAATTCCCGGTTCCCGTGGTGCAAGGCGGGGCGAGTGTGGGCGCGGTGACCGTGTCGTTCCGCGAGTTTGGCATCCGGCTGACGTTCCAGCCGGAGGTGACGCCGCGCAACACGATCAAGCTGAAGGTCAAGCCGGAGGTTTCCACCATCGACATGGCCAACGCGGTGACGCTATCGGGATTCCTGATTCCGGCTTTGGCCACCCGGCGGGTGGAGACCCAGATCGAGCTGGCCGAGGGGCAGAGTTTTGTGATTGCCGGGCTGCTGGACGACCGGGTGACGGAGAACCTGGCGCGGATGCCAGGGCTTTCGCAGGTGCCGGTATTGGGGGCGCTGTTCCGCAGCCGGCAGGAGAAAAAGAGCAAGACCGAGCTGGTGGTGATCGTGACGCCCTCGATTGCGGATGCCGAGGCCCTGGCCCGGCAAGCGGTGGAACCCACGATGCCTTTGGAGTTCCTTGCCCCCGCTGCCGAAAGCGGCAAACGGCAGGAGAAGAAACCGAGGCAGCAGGAGAGGTAGCAGGAGAGTGTTGAGCACGCCATCCAAGCGCGGCCCCCGTCCCGTGCCGGTGCTGCTGGTTTCGCCGGACCGGCGGCTGGCGGGCTTGTTCACGGAGGCGGCGGCAGCGGCGGGCTGCTTTGAAGTTCTGGCCGAGCTGGGCAAGTACGGGCCGGCTTCGATGATCGAGATCCGGATGCGGCAACTGCGGCCCGCGGCCGTGGTGGTGGATCTGGCGACGGACGCCGAGGCGGCTTGCGAGGTGATCCGGTTGGCGGGACGGCAGGATCCGCCCGTGGTGGCGCTCGGGTTGGACTACTCCAGCCGGCCGGAGGTGGTGATGGAGGCGCTGCGGGCGGGGGCCTGCGAGTTCGTCACGCCGCCGTTCGGGGTGGAGAATCAGCGGCAGGCGGCGGAAGCGGCCCGCCGGCTGGCGGTTTGGGACGAGATGGCGCAGCCGGAGGCGGGCAGGATTGTCGGCTTCGCCAACGCCAAGCCGGGCTGCGGTGCTTCTGCGCTGGCCTGTCACGTCGCCTACGAGCTGGCGAGGCAAACCGGGCAGAGGGTGCTGCTGGCGGATCTCGACCTGGCGGGCGGCGGCGCCGGCTTCTACACCGGCGTAGAGCACAACTACAGCATCCTAGATCTGCTCGAAAGGAGCGGGGAAAGCGGGCCGGCGGCCGCCGGATCCCTGGCCGCGCCCAAGCACGGGATTGACGTGCTTCCGGCCGGACCCGTGCCCCGAAGTTGCTCGATGGATGTGGTCCAGATGCGGCAGCTGTTCGAGCGGCTGCGCAGCTCTTATGAGTGGACCGTGTTGGACCTGCCTGTGATTTTCGAGCGCATCAGCCTGCTGGCTCTAGCCGAGGCCGACTGCACGTATGTGGTGACCGGTCCGGATCTGGGCAGTCTGCACGCGGCGCGCAAGGCGGTGCGATTGCTGGGGCTGGCGGGGGTGGGACCGGAGCGGTTCGAAATCCTGCTCAACCGGGCGGGCAAACCGGAGGGGGCGCGGCTCGGGGAGATCGGCAAGGTGCTTGGGCGCAAGGTGCAGGCGGTGTTGCCGGAGGATCACGGGGCGCTGCACGCGGCGGCGGCGACGGCGGGCCAGCTGGATCCCTCCAGTCCGCTCGGAGGGGCGCTGGAGCGCTGGGTCGCATCGCTGACAGGGGCCTCGGCGCCGGAGCGGCGAGGCGGAGGCTTACTGCTGGCGCAGGGGGCGGCGTTTGCCGGGATCTAAGCGGGAAGGAGCGAGCAAAGCATGCTGACGAGCGCGGGGCGTGACCAAAGCGGTCGGCTGAGCTGGGAGCAGAAACTGGCGCGCCCGGTGGGCCGCGACACGGCGGGGTTGCGGCCGGAACACCAGGAGCTCAAGCTGAATTTGCACCGCAAGCTGCTCGAAAAGATCAACCTGGAAGCCCTGGCGGCCATTGACAACCAGCGCGTGCGCAGCGAGGTGCGGCAGGCGCTGTTCACGCTGATCGAAGCGGAGGAGACGCTGTTGAGCAGCGCCGACAAGCAGCGGATCTGCGAGGAGGTGCTGGATGAGGTCTTCGGCTTGGGCCCCCTGGAGCCGCTGCTGGAGGACCCGACGGTAAGCGACATTCTGGTCAACACGCACCGGGCGGTCTATGTCGAGCGGCGGGGGGTGCTGGAGAAGACCAATTTGACCTTCCGGGACGACATGCACCTGATGCACGTGATCGACAAGATCGTCTCTCAAGTCGGCCGGCGGATTGATGAATCGACGCCGATGGTGGACGCCCGGCTGAGCGACGGTTCGCGGGTCAACGCCATTATTCCCCCGCTGGCGGTGGACGGGCCGCTTTTGAGCATCCGGAGGTTCTCGCGGGACCGGCTGATGCCGCAGGACTTGGTGGAGCGGCGGGCGATGACGCGGGGGATGATGGAGCTGCTCGAGGCGGCGGTCAAGGCGCGGCTGAACATCATCATCAGCGGCGGCACCGGCGCGGGCAAGACCACGCTCTTGAACGCGCTGTCGGCCTTCATCAGCCCGCGCGAACGCATTATCACCATCGAGGATGCCGCCGAGCTGCAACTGAAGCAGCCTCACGTCGCGCGGCTGGAGACCCGTCCGCCGAACCTGGAGGGCCAGGGGGCGGTGCGGCAAAGAGAGTTGTTGATCAACAGCCTGCGGATGCGGCCGGACCGGATCGTGGTGGGGGAGGTGCGCGGCGAGGAAGCTCTGGACATGCTCCAGGCGATGAACACCGGCCACGAGGGATCGCTGACCACGATTCACGCCAACAGCCCGCGGGATGCGGTTTCCCGGCTGGAGGTGATGGTGACGCTGGCCAACGCCAGCATGCCGCTGGCCGCGATCCGGCACCAGATCGCCAGCGCGGTTCAGCTCTTTGTGCAGGTATCGCGGCTGACGGACGGCTCGCGGCGGGTGGTGAACATCACCGAAGTGACCGGCATGGAAGGCGACGTGATCACCATGCAGGACCTATTCGTGTTTGAGAAGCGCGGCCTGTCGCCCGAAGGCCGGGTGATTGGGCGGTTTGCGGCCACGGGCATCCGGCCGCGCTTTCACGAGAAGCTGCTGGCGGCGGGGATTCTGCTGCGCAGTGACCTGTTCGACGAGGTCGAGGAAGTCTGAGATGGCGGGCTCGGCGCAGTTTTGGATCGGCGCGGCTTTGTGCTGGGCGGTGTGTCTGGGGGCCTGGATGCTGGCCAGCCGCTGGATGCAGAGGGCGGAGGTGCGAAAGATGCAGCGGCGGCTGATGGGCGCGGCCGCCCCCAAAAGCAAGTCTGCCGAAGGCAAGACGCCGGCGCTGCTGAGCCAGGAGGATGTGACGACGGGGCGCCTGGTGCAGCGGCTGCTGGCGCGTTTCCCTGTGATCCCGACGCTGCGGGACTGGCTGGAGCAGGCCGGGCTGAAGTGGCATCCGGCGCGGTTGCTGCATCTGTGCTTGGCATTGTTTCTGCTGGCGGTGACGGCCTTGTGGCAGGCGGCGCCCGGTTGGCGGAAGGCGGCGCCGGTTGTGGGGGCTGCGGCGGGATCGCTGCCATTAGTCTATGTGCTGCGGCGGAGAAGCGCGCGGCTGCGGCGGTTTGAGGAACAGTTTCCGGAAAGTCTGGAGTTCGTGGCCCGCTCGATGCGGGCCGGACACGCGTTCTCGGTGGCGCTGGAGATGTTGCACAAGGAGTTCCCGGAACCGCTCAGCGGGGAATTCCGCCGCACCTTTGAGGAGCACAATCTCGGGCTTCCGCTGGAGGTTGCGCTTCAGAAGCTGGCCCAGCGGGTGCCGCTGATGGACGTTAAGTTTTTCGTATCGGCGGTGACGCTCCAGCGGAGAACCGGGGGCAACCTGGCCGAACTGCTGGACAAGCTGGCCTATGTGATCCGGGAGAGGTTCAAACTGCGGGGCCGTTTGCGGGCGGTGACGGCTCACGGCCGGATGACCGGCGCGACTCTGACGCTGATCCCGGCAGGCGTGGCTTGTGTCCTCTTCCTGATCAACCGGGAATACGTACGGTTCTTCCTGAACGACCCCACGGGCCAAGCCATGGCGGGTGTCGCGATCTTACTGCAACTGGTGGGGTACGCCATCATCCGGAAGATCGTTTCGATTGAGGCATGAACGATGGAGCTCTGGCTCAGCGCCGCGTTGTTCCTGGTGGTGGCCGCAACCACGGCGCTGGCGGGAATCCGCCTGTGGGCGCGGCCGCGGGCGGTCTTGGACCGGCTGGCGGGAGCGCCGGAGGCCGCGGCCTGGCGGATCCCAACCCATCCGAGCCTTGCGTTCCGGGATGTGTTGGCGCGGCTGGGCGCGGCTTTGCCGACCCCCCAGAAAGGGGCAGCCCAGTTGCGGAAGATGCTGATCCGGGCGGGCTACTATCAGACGCACGCGGTTTGGGTGGTGCAAGGGGCCCGGGTGCTGGCGGGAGTGGCGCTGGCGCTGGTGGGGGCGGCCGCGAGCCGCGACGCGGCGGCGAGCGACCGGGTGCTGGCGGCCATGTTCGGAGCGGCCGCAGGGGCCATGGCGCCTGGGATGTTTATCTCCTGGCGGGCCAGGCGCAGGCAACACCGGATCCGGCGAGGCCTGCCGGACGCTTTGGACCTGCTGGTGATTTGCGTAGAGTCGGGTTTGGGGCTGGATCAGGCCATCGCGCAGACGGCCAAAGAGTTGGAGACGTCCCACAGGGACATCAGCCGCGAGCTGGCGCTGGTGCATTTGGAGCTGAAGACCGGGGTGCGCCGCCAGGAGGCCCTGCGCAACCTGGGAGAACGGACAGGGGTGGCCGACGTGAAAAAGCTGGTCGCGGTGCTGCTTCAAGCGGACCGCTTTGGAACGGGAATCGCGCAGAGCCTGCGGACGCATGCGGACTTCATGCGGGTGCAGGCCCGGCAGGCGGCCGAAGAGAAGGTGGCCAAGCTGGGTGTGAAGTTGGTATTTCCGATCTTCTTCTGCATCCTGCCCTCGTTGTTCGTGGTGACGGTGGGGCCTATGGCCGTGCGCATGGTGCGGGAGCTGCTGCCGCAATTGAGGAACCTCTGAAGCGGGGGGATCCCCGGGGAGCCCATTCGAAGCAAGCCGGCGAGCATCGATATGACGCGGTTGCGAGGCGAGGAAGAAGGGCAGGAGGCGGATGGAGATGGAGGATTCGAAAGGAAAGGAGGAGCGATGGACGCATCTACGATACGGATCATCTGTGCGGTGCTGGCGCTGGTGCTGCTCGGAGTGATCGTCATGCGGCGGCGGCGCGCCAAGGCTGAGTAATCCAAAAGCGAGCGAGCGCACCAAGAAGGCTGATCACCAAGTAGTTCGCAGGCGGCGTTTCGCCCTGGAGGACCAAAGAGGCCGTCATCGACCGGCAGTCTTGGCGGTGGATGGGGTGTGGAAGTTGCGTACCGCTGAGTTAGGTGTTGCTCTGCCGGCGCGACCGCCGGCCGCGGGCTAGAAAGTCTGCCCCACGAGAGGGGAGTCCCCCAGAGGACAAGCCTGGAGCACAGCAGAGGTCTGAGGGCGGGATGGAGGCCTGCCCCCTAGATACTGGATCCCAAGAGGGCTGGCATCTACTGGTGGGAAAAGCCGGGACGCGGGGGAAGTGTAAGTGGGAAGACTTGCGCGGCTGAAGCCAAAGTTGGGACACGCTGGGAACGGAAGCGGGTCGCCCGCGGCATGGATGGGCAGAGTTGGGACGTGCTTCGAGTGGCAGCTCTGCGGGTTGATGAGGATGCTTGGTTGGGCTTGATGCTGGATTGGGTCTTCTTGGCTGCTCTTTCTGCTCCTTGCTGGGCTGGTTGCTGGTTTTGGTTGCCTCTTTTTTTCTTTAAGTTAGGAGGCCTCCTCCCGCCTGCTCACCCCCGGCGGCCGGCTTCAGGGACCGGAGCTCA
>Ga0078972_1003964_pt1 | contig 42446 bp, 57 predicted proteins | sample YelNatPaOPGAMG01_FD_67568 | JGI IMG/M metagenome (GOLD analysis project Ga0078972, IMG submission 67568) | Hot spring thermophilic microbial communities from Obsidian Pool, Yellowstone National Park, USA - OP-RAMG-01 (SPADES assembly) (version 2) | ecosystem: Environmental > Aquatic > Thermal...
ACTGTTTGTCAATGATGATATACTGTTTGTCAATGATGATATACTGTTTGTCAATGATGATATACTGTTTGTCAATGATGATATACTGTTTGTCAATGAAGAAAAAGATGTTTTTTTTTGCAAAAGAGGTAGTGTGTAAATTTTGAAGTACTGTTTTTGTGTACACACTTTAGTACTTTTTGCAAACGGGATACTCCATTACACTATGCAGGTGATTAAACTGCTACTAACTTCAGGTGTCAACGCCAACACAGTAAATAGTATACCTTGTGATTGAATATGGGTACCAATCAATGGTCGAAAAAAATAATAGCTGTGGGAATTATTGCTAATGGTCACTAATATAGAATACATTGGTGATAACACTGGGTTACACACAGCGATAGCTCGGAATAAATAACAACACTTTACTGTTAACAGTGTAAACCGTGACGGTGTCATACCTTTGGATTATCTTCAAACATTAAAGTGTTGTTATAGGTAGGTGCTCATGCTGATATTAAGAATAACAAAGGTTTAACACTGAGGATATTGTTAGCTTATTTTTCATATACTTAAACTTATAAATATTACTACTGTAAAAATTTTTACTGTAAATTGATAATAACCACATACCCATTATTGAAAAATGGATATTGTCCAATTAATTGCCCTGATAGTTAGTATTGGCATTTTTGCCAAAATGTATGATATCATGTCCAAAACAGAACCATTATGCTTCTATATTTCCAGTGATCTGTCTAACTATTACAGGGTGTATCAACCAGATAATAAAACCACATTTAAGGATGTTATTGGCTGTGATGATATTAAACATGAGATCTTGAATCACATTAAGGATTTTAAATCTGGAAAGAACACTGGCAAGGGATTTATCTTTACAGGAGCTTCTGGAAATGGCAAGACATTATTTGCAAGAGCTCTGGCGGCTGAGAGTCACTTGCCATTCATTGAAATCACACCAACTAATATACAAACCCAGTTTATTCCAAATATCATCCAGTTTATCATCCGAAAACACTCTCCGTCCATCATCTTTATTGATGAATGTTCAAGTGTGCTCAGTCAGTATTCTGATGGGTTTCTACGTAAGATTGATGGTCTTGATCAGAAGCAGATAAACGGAGCGTTAATTATCTGTGCCACCAATAAAAATATATCTCCAGAGATGTATCGCTCAGGACGCATCGACAAAGTAATCATGTTTAACCATCCCAACACTAAGGAACGCGAGATGACCCTGGAGCGGGCACATATTGACACGATGTGGGCAGAGGACACACAAGGATTCACTCACGCTGATATGAATGCTTTTGTTCGCGAGGTTAAACTCGGCATCGATCCAGAGACAGTTTTGATGAAGATGAAATATGGCCGCACCACTGCCAACGTTCTAATGACTCCAGAGATGAAGAAACGAGTTATCTATCATGAAATTGGACATGCATTTATGGGTTTAGTTTTAAAACATAGTCCTAAAGTCAAGATGGTTACCGTTATTCATAGTGGACTAACTGCAGGTCGCAACGAATTTAAGATTAAAGATGTTGATATTTATACACAGCGACAGCTTTTATCAGAAATATATGTGCTGCTAGCTTCATCAGAATGTGAACGGATGGTCTTCGGTGATTATTCATCTCTATGTGCTCATGACTTCTCTAGATATGAGGATATTCTCAAGGTGTTAAAGGATAACTTTTTGTGGTCTGGTGATAAATCAGTAATATCAAAAGGCATCCGCAGACACGTTCGAAAGATCCTTAGTCAACACCGTGATATTGTAGAGAGCATGGCCAGAATGTTATCAGTGAAGAACCGCCTAAATGATGAGGATCTCCGTGAACACTTCAGTGAGTATTATAATATCACAGATGTGAACATTCACCTTCTGGAGAAAAACTCTTAATTCTTTAAGTAAATGTAACTAACATAATCAAGTTTAATTATCTTTTGGGATTATCTTAATAACAAATCGGAAGTATCTTCATTAAGATACTTGAAATAATGATATTTAATATATTAATTAAAAAATCGATATGGAGATACCAGTTGAAGAATCTGATGACTCAGTTGATACTATATTACATAAAGCAATATTTAATCACAATGAGGTAACTGTCACCAAGTTAATAACTGAAGGAGCTTATGTAAATGCTGAAGATGATACTCCATTATATTTAGCTTGTAATTTTGGGTGTGAATCAATAGTTAAACTATTATTGACATTAGGTGGTAACGTTAATAATAAAAATTGTATGCATTAGCGTGTTGCTTTCGGGACACAGTGACTAAATTGCTACTTGCTGCTGGTAGTGATGTTAATGCGAGGGATGATCAGGGGTATACTCCATTACACCTAGCTTCAGCATTGGGAAATGATCTCAATGTCATTGCCTTATTAGTGGCAGGTGCCGATGTCGATATCGCATGTAATAGAGGTAACACACCTCTTCATTATGCAGCGAGACACGGCTACATATCAACGATAAAACTATTATTGTCAGTAGGTGCTAATATTAAGACCGTAAATGATTGTATCGAAACGTCATTACACACAGCTATTTCAAATATTGATATATTTACAATAAAAATGATGAACATTTATAACCTCAACCGTCGTCTACTGAAGACGTAATTAAATTACTGGTTTCTGAAGGTGATGACATTAATGCCACGAATATGTTCAATCATACCCCTATTGACTTGGCGTACAAGAGTGGTAACATGAATTTAGTAATTTTTTTTTATATCACTGGGTGTCAACATTAATGGCATATTATTTCAAAGAGATATTAATAAGACACTTCAATCAATGACAGCATAAGAATTAATGGTCACTATTTTTGTATCTATTGATACAAAAGAATTTGTCATCCGATGGATGTCAGTTAAGTCTCCACTGATATTTTAAGATTACGCAACATTACTTAAATATGATCTTCTACTAAGTTAAGTTTGTAGGAATAAACTTAATAATAGTCTGAAGCCTTATATCCCCATTTCTTTTGAGAATAGAAATCTCCGGCAATTCTCATTAAATCAGGATTGGTTGAAATATCACTAACTGAGCCATTGTAGATATCTACATTCCCATATTTTGGATCGTCAAAGTCAAAACTTCCAGATGCAAGGAGAAAAATAGAACCAATATATGGTTTGAACCCGTTCAAAGAGAAGAACTTCTTTGGATTCATCACCTCGGTAATATCAAAATGATGCAGAAGTTGTCCAAACCCTTTAATATCTTTCCTATTAATTTCCTCAATAACTGACCAATCGATTGCTTCACGTGTCATTTACAATACCTCAAAAAAAAATGTTATGATTAAATTATATTAACAGGTGAGATAATTAGTTGTGTACTTGTTTGTTAGTGAAGATAAAAGAGGTAGTGTGTAATTTTTGTGTACACACTACTACTTTTGCAAAAAAAAAACATCTTCTTCTTTGTTGACAGTATAGTACCTCATCACTAACAAAAATATTAATTTTAAGTTAAAAACACTTGGACAATATCGCTGTTAAATACGTTGTCATTAATTGCCTCAATTGAGGCAATTACTAATATAGTTAGATTGTAATTCAGCAATCGAGTTAAGATGGACATGATCAAAGCCACGTTGAAAAATAACTCATGTTAAATGGAAGTATTCTTTGGCAACACGAAAGTTGATGACACCATAACTACGAATCAAAGTCGGAAGAACCTCACCGTAACTTTCGGAAAGAATTTACCTGATTTTCAAACATTATTAATGATAAATATTAATACACAGGAAGTGTTATATATGGTGATTAATATCAGCTCTTCAAGTGAAGGGAAACAAATCGGTGACTATATCCCACCTACACAACCTGGATGTTATTTTGTATATTTATATCAACAAAAAGAAGAAATTACTTCGGTATCACTGAATAAGTTAATGCATCAACCATTGCTGTATTCGCAGAAGTTTTGCGTTCAAAATCAGGTATTAACTGAAAAACAAGAGAAATACTGTCGCTGTGTTCTTGATGTAGCCGCAAAAGACTTAAATAATACATATAATCCCTATGCAGTATGTGCCAAATCAGTTGGAACTACATATCGAACATGCACTGAAGATTATTACAATTTTGAGGATATGCCATATCTTAAATTGAGAGCCTATGCTAGATTGCATCATTTACCGATTAAAGATACCCAAGAACAGCAACTTGTAGTTATTAACAAGTATCTAAAATCAAAAGAAAAATGATAAAAAATATTGCTTTTTTATTTAAAGCGCATCGTGAATATACACAACATGGCTTCAACTCTTCGCGATGAATTGTTAAACGTCCTCTATTCGGTTGATCAAATTCCCAAACGAGAGTTGTTCTCAAAATTTCCAACCCTTACGTCTAAGGAAATCAACTCTGAACTATACACACTTTTAAAACAAGGAAAGGTAAAGAAGATTCAGGATGTTCCCCCAATTTGGGCATTAAATGCAACACCAACCATCAATGATGATTTTGCAGATCAAATCTACGAGTTCATCCTTGAACAAGGTGCAGTTGAGTTAAAGAAAATTGCGCAACACTTTAAAGCCGACAAGACAGCAATAAACAAAATTCTTTACAACACTTTAGCTAAACAAGGAAAGGTAAAGAAGATTCAGGATGGTCCTCCAGTTTGGACAGCAGTTGAAGATGAATCATCATCCAAAAAACTTAACGTGACAAAAATTCAATCACCTCGAATGCGTGTTCAAACTGTTTTTCCAGCTCGAACTGAACCGGAAGTATCTCCAAGAACTTTAGCTAACCGTAAATCATCACCATATGTAGATGAACAGTATGTACCTTTATCATCACCAAAAGGTAATTCTCCATTCGAGTTTATAAAAACCGTGTCTCCAGTAACTGACCGAACGGTGTATACACCCATCAGTGAAGATGAAGAAACAGTGTCTTAAATGTGTTAATTAATTTGTCCTAATTAGGACAAATGAAAAAAAGTATTAAAATATTTACGTCTAAAAATGACAGATGATATCGCTATTAGTGGTGTGGTTTACCTTGACAACGATATTCTCGTGTTAACCATCGTTGAGGATGGAACTTTCACGTTGAAAGAAACCAACGATGACGAAACATATACTGTTTTTACCAACGATGAGAATCTTACCGATGATGTAATCAAAACCCTCCAGATGCTTCTTCATGAATATGATGTTTATATTCAGGAGACAGATCTACTTGTTGAGCTTTTGTTAGATACTGATGAGTAATTTACCGTTTGAAGGATGTAATTGAAGGTAGTTTTAACGATTCAGCAATGTTGCTTATAGGTTTTGAATAGTAGAATATTTCTGATTTCTCAGCATTCATCGATTCATACAAATAGTAGCGATATCGCTGCTTAAATAAGATATCAAGTTCCTCCTTTTTCATATCATAATCACCATCTTCAAAATTACGTAGATATAGATATGATACTATCACAATAGTGATGGTGCCATCACTAGATACATGTTGGAGATAAAAGTAGATATTCCCTTCCAAGTCAGATAAATACTTTGATATTAGTTTACTTTCTCCATAGACTACACGCGTATCTGCAGTAGATTTGCTTAGGAATTCATCAACGGTTTTCATCATTGGAAAGTTCTTAAGTATAGGTAAACAATCCTTTCGAGAACACAGTTGAAACTTACCATTTTCCAACTTCATACCTGTTTGAAACATACCGTAATTAAAAGCATTCACATTAATACCGTATTTAACTCGATATGACATAGTAGGTGCATGTTTATAAGTGATATCTCTCGTAATAGTATACTTGTCAGTGTAGGTGTATCCCAATCTATCCAAAGCCTGAACTGCTAATACTTCCTTAATTGCATTAAAATCCTCTAGAGTAGAAGTTAAATCAGACAGTAGAATAATCCCTACTTCTAAAGAATTCTTTATTTTGAATATTAAGCAGAACCCATACCATTTATTCTTGTAAATTTTAGATAACAGTTCGATCTCATCAGCTAATAGAAATATGTCGGAGTTTAATACTTTCTTTGGAAATAATTTGGCACCATATTTTTTATCTCGGATATCCACACATACAGATATTAGTGTATTAACTGGACTCTGACCTGATATCTCAAATTTATTATCTCCAGGTAAATATATGTCGACAATCATTGCACTTTTTTCTTTTGCATTAAGAATAAAACACGGATAAATGTATTGCTTATATATGCCATAATCATTGGCATAAATATCTTTCGGAACAATTTGAAACACTGTTACCGGTTCGGGTTGGAGTTCCGGTTCGGGTTGGAGTTCCGGTTCGGGTTGGAGTTCCGGTTCGGGTTGGAGTTCCGGTTCGGGTTGGAGTTCCGGTTCGGGTGTTACTTGAGGTTTTAGATTAAAGTATGATGGTTGTTCTTCTGCGAGAACAGGCTGTGGAATATTTTGGAGTCTTAGAGGTGAAATTGGAGAATTCGGTGATATCTGTCCTTCTGATAAGCTTAATTGAGAAGGAGGTGTAACTCGGTTGGATTTCTTGGCTACATCTTCAAGAATACTTTTAAGATTATCTTCAACACCTTGAATGTGGAAGAACCATTCACCAATAAGTTCGATGTCTCGATATTGAACATATAACACTCCAAGGATTGATTCGATAGCATTGGAACATGGATTGTGCCAGTCATTGGTTCCTGGGTTATATAATTTAGCATTTGGATATAAGATTTGACAGAAACCAATATCTTGTGATAATTTGGTGAGATTTCTGTTACTGACAAAACGTTTGGTAATACGGTCATAATCGGATGATGTAATATACAAACCATATAAATCCAGAAGATATTTCATTGAGATATATTGGAGGACTGTATCTCCAATATATTCGAAGATTTTAGGTGTTTTATCCACAAACCCATATGTGTTCTTTAAATATTGATAATTACCAGTGCCACCTAATGCAAAGTTAAAGAGTTTGTGATCGATATCTGAAAAATAGGATGATATCTCCAACATGGGATTAAGAACCGCAAATGCTTTGGCCATTTTTATACATGTGTAAATTTTGTATCAACATTCTAATTAGAATGTTGAGAAGATGGTGTTTATCGTCGTGTATACGTATCATGCGACTTACGCTCAAATGTATTGAGAATACTTGGATGGAGGTCCATTTCCCGTCCATCGTAATAGATGGTGGTTAAAGTTGATATTTGACAGATCTCAGGTGGGATGAGGTGACCAGGAATCCCTCGAAGACCAAGTGTTTGAAGTTGTTTACATTTTGTAATGTTTACTGGGATATTTTCCACAGGATTATTACTGATACTGAACCAGACGAGCTTAGGCAATTCAAAGATAAATTCTGGGATACTTTTAAGTGTATTGGTGCTAACATCGAGATGCTCCAAGTTAACTAACGTGGAAAGATCAGGAAGTTCAGCGAGTTGATTTTTTGCTACCCGTATATCTTTCAGGTGTGAACATTTGGCAAGTGTGCTTGGTAGCGATTCCACATGGTTGTTACACACATCGAGGATGGTTAAGTTTGAAAGTTCCTCCACTTCAGGTGGGATTTCCTTCAGTTGACCTCGGATAATATGTATTTCCTCAAGCTGGGAACAATGGTCAATTTGAGGTGGTAATGTAGTGATATCCGCACCAAAAGCCACAGACCAGCGTTTCAAAACCTCCATTGTTTTTGAATAATCTTCATTGAAAAAAAAAAAGAAATCATTTTTAAACAGGAAGTATTACATATGTGATATGTTTATTGTCTCCAATTCGCAATCGACTTTTGTAGATGTAATAACCTTCCAGAATTAGATTCAAAAGTGTAAATACTGTCATGAAGCTCCCAGCTAGTTCAAAATACCCATACACTGTCATAATAGCGGTTGGATAATAGATGAGAAAGTGAATATATGAAAAGATCATTCCAAGAATCTCAACAGTTTTAACTCTACTGGTGTCATTATTGAGGAGTTTACAAATCTTCCACGTCATGATAGGTGACACAATTATATTGCCGATATCGGAAATAAGAGCAATTCCACTGAACGCTAGCCGGTAATAGATATCATTGGTAGTTAGAGATAGCATTGCTAGTGCACCACCAATTGCGATGAGTATATATTTTACTCGAAGAAGCCCCTGCTGATCAACATTAATTATTACTAGAATTCGAAGTACTATAATAGCAAATTCCAGTAGAGCATGAATGAGAATAAATCCAGCTACAGGTGCTGAAAACTCCAGCCCTAACCCTATCATTGTGTTTATACCAGCTGTGATTAACAGCCATGTCATGGTTAGAAATGGGTTAATTACTAAGAGAATGCGGACAGTTTGAGTTGTGGTTTCAGTTTCCACATAGTTAGCACCAGGTGCATCTTTCGCTCGGTGGAGGAAATAACTGTTGATACCCACACCGGTTGTGAGGAGCATCATTTGAATAATGTTAACTGTTACCCAAACGTCTGCAAGTGCTGGATATGTTCCCCATTTATTTGCCAGTAGTAGAGTAGATGAAAACCCATAACCTGAGTAATCATTAAAATAATCATATTGTCCCTGCCAGGGTGGAAAGAATGTGTCATTAGTAGCCATTTTTATTGAAAAAGAAAATTTCATTACTGAAAATGTCATTTTCAAGTGTTCAACAATTAGTAGATATTCTATTAACAGCTGTGAATGTGGATGGTGCAGTTGCAAAGTTAATACATGTGAACCCTCAATATTTAGCCGATACTTTTCAGGAGGTAATGACCTACGTAACTCTATCACACCAACAGCATGTTCCAATATATGATGTGTATTCCAAGCTGAATATTCCTGGGATTACGGAAACCATTGCCAAGTATGGAGATGAAGCGGATGTGATAGCGGCTGCAGTTCATCATCGGCTTCGGTTGGAAGATGTGGCTCAAAATCCAGATGCTGGTGATATTCTTCAGTATCTATTTCAACATGGGTATCATCTTAAGGATGTTAATACCCTTATTAGGATATTAAAGATAGTAATCTCATATGGAAATTTGGATCATTATTTATATCACACTCAATACATTCTGTCTGAATTATACAAGCAGGCTAAAAAGGAACATCTGGATTTTCAAAAGCCTGTAATGGCTCTGCTTACACATTTGGGTGCTTCTATTCAAGGTGTAAATCTTGCACAGTTCGCATCAACTCCGAAGCGTATGATTTACCGTCTATTTGACATTATCAATGTAGCTGTTGACAACGATGAACCATCTATTGTGATATATGCATTAGATGCGTATCGCTTAAATCATTTGCCTTACTTTTCTGACAATTTTGAACGGTTGAAGACTTTTGCTAAAGAGATGGGTGCTCAACACGTATATGTGTCCTTACTTGCGTATTCCTAAACAATATGTGAATCGGATACAATCTGAGATAGATTTGACATTGGCACTGGTATCAATGTCGAATCCATAGAAATACACATATTACTCTTCAGAAAGGGCACAAGATAATATCTCGGTGTCAAATACAGATGAAATTCAATGTTCTCATTCAAGAGATCGTTTATCATTAATACGGGTGGAAACTGATGATCAAAAACATCAATAACTACACGTATGTCCCAGGAGGGACTTAAACCTACCCAATTTATGTATGATCCTCTGTAAACATTGTCATTGCATTTGGTAAGGAAAATATTTCGGAGTCGATGCACATGCTCCTGTGTATACCAATAGTTAATATACTCAGACATTTAAAAAATTGATACTTCAATTAAATATCAATTTAAACCTACATAAGAATTCTAAAATAGCGATGAAGGTCATCGTTTTTGATTGTGAAACAAGTGGAATACCACTTGCATATGATTATACTAAACTGGTTTATTTTACCAATGCTCGGTTACTTCAACTCGGATATTTAATCTTTGACATAGATACACAGGAGTTGATAACTGCTAGAGATATCCTGTGCACACCACCAACATCAAGTACCATTTGCCCAGTTGCGGATCTTTACACTTCAGGGCGTGCGACTGTATGTGTTAAGGATGCACTCATTGAATTTGTAAACCATATTACATCAGATACTATTCTGGTTGCACATAATCTTAGATTTGATATGAATATTATTCTAAGCGAGATTTTCCGGCTTGGAGCTACCAATCACCTTGATATCACCACTACTATGGACTATATTACCCGTATAAGCACCTGTAAACATATTTGCACATATCGAGCTAAGTTCAATCTTAAACTCATTCATCTGTATCAGAGATTGTTCAATAGGGAATTTATTCAGGTTCACGATGCCCTCCAGGATGTTATGGCTACTACTGCGTGTTTTCTGGCATTATGTCTTCAAGGGTATCTACCAGAGGTTTCGCTAGAATTGAAGTGGCCGGATACTTTTTAATTAAATCACGTAATTGTGTCCAATTATATAAAGCAATCATTACTGTAAGTTCACGATATCGAGAACTAGTAACAAAGAGATCTAAAATTTCTGTTGCTAGTTCATTTTTAAAACTGATAACACCCCCTACCAAATTTGGTAGGAGTGATAGTAATTCCTCATCGGTAAGTTGTGCCATATTAATACATAATTCTGTAATGTAACCATTCGGTATATGTACCCCAAATTTACGTATAAGTTCGGACAGATATGGATAATACATTAATGGTAAAAATCTTATATTTAAACGTTTAAAATAAGCCATCTCCGTCGGTGTTGGAAGAGTCACCAATAACATATGATGTGTAATTGGTTCACGTTTGTCGATACGCGCAATCAGATCCATTTTAATAATTTAAAAATATCTTTTCGATATCAACAATCAAACCAAAATGAAGGTCGTTTCTACCTTTCAGATGCGGAAATATTACGTATACGTGAAAAAATAGGTGTGGATTTTCAGAATGGATCGTCACAATCCTGAACTTGTAAAAATTGTGATGGAACTTCCAGAGGAAGATACATCTTTAAGAATACACAAGTTTCCAGACATATTTAAAGATTGTTACACGATTGATGAATCTGTCGAGAATGATTTTCACAAATGGTTACAGAAAAATATTCACCTTGAACCCGTTGAATTCATGGAAAAGGTAAAACAAGCTCTTCTTATTACCCAAAAAAAAATGATGTTTATTTTTAATAATTTACAGATAACTCATCACAATGGATGTTACTGATCGTTGTCTCAATCTTGGTGTCATCTACCGTGATGACCCTAATATTACAACATATTATGATTTCTTTACACAAGATCCTCATGAGATGATACACACCTTGAATGTGATAAGCCCTGAAATAATAAGTTTTTCAAACACAATGATCTCGACGGCATCTGCAGAAGTTGGGGAGATTATCAGTAAGAAGCTCGGTTGGGTAAAATTAACTGACCAAATCGATGTTGAAGCGTTTAACGGCATTTGGATATCTAAAGATGTCGAAACATATCATTATGTGCCGACTGTTCACAGTCACTTACTACCCCAACCATATGATATGGGAATAAGTATTAAAGGAGTTGAATCCGAGTTGTATGTGGGTCGGTTTAAGTAATTTACATTGCTTTTTAATTACCTCAATGGAGGTAATTATTATTTGTTCATACGATAGTATATAAATATGGTCTCATTAAACTCCTACATACTGGACAGTAGATAGCGTTAGCTTTTTGTATTCGTAAATATTCTTGATATGTATTTTTGTTGTAGGTATGTGTACGGGTAGGGTTATTACACATTAAAAATGGAGACGTTATTTGCTCATACGAGATTGGATCCTGTTCATTGGGGTCACCGATAGTAACCATATGTTCACTATTCAAACATTCCAATGCTGTAGCGTAAATAGTTTTCAAAGACACTGATAGAAACATATAATCATGATAGAAATGACTGTAAATGGTATTTGCAATATCAATACATTGACAAGGTGTAAATTGAACACTATCCAAACATTTGTTAGCTTTGGTGTAGATTAATGTTTTAACTAACCTGTCACTCAGGGGAATATCAAGGAATAGAAGTTTGTTAACAGCATCAACACGATGAATAATCAAAGTTAGAATAGTCTTATCAACGATATGAGCGATACTTAACCATTGTTGTGGTGATGGATGTTCTTTCCAAATCTGCTCAATGATTTCCAATTTAGCCGTTAAGGTATTTTGATAACTCATGTGTTTGAGAGTATCTATTATTATGAGATAGCTTATACTGGTTTCAACATTACTGACAGTAGCTTTTGAGTGTTTATATCCCATTTAATTAATTAAATTAATAATGCGTTAAATTTGTTACATATTAGAATATCAGTCATTTCTGTTAGCATATCTGATGGCCGATATTTATCCAATTCAGGTCGAAAGTTTGCGCTACACGTAACATCGTGAATTGGAAATGGTGGAACTTTATTTGCCAACATATATAATGTTATTCCAATTGCATACATATCACTACGTTTTAATGCATCTAGTGTATAGAATTTTCCCCCATCACTGTCATCATTATTATTAAGAATCTCCGGAGACATATACAAAAGGCTACCGGTTAATTTAGTTGTACCTCGAACAGTTGCGGTTCCAAAATCCACCAGTGTTATTCTTCCATCATTAAATATAATGTTGTCCAATTTGATATCCCGATGTGCGATACCATACTGATGAAGTGATGCCACTGTAGTTAATAACTGTTGCGCAATCGACTGTAACATTAGTTCATCAAAGCCAGGAGCTCCCATTACCGGTGAGTAAAAATCCAAGGTCATACCAGGTATAAATTCCATAATTAGCACACGTGGAAATTCCATTGACGGTAATGTTTCAATCAAATGAGCTACATTGGGTAACTTGTGTATTTTACGAAGTATTTCAACTTCACTGTTCAAATTTTGAAGCGGCAACCACCTCTTCTTATTATGATCCTGTATAATCTTTGCAGCATACAAACACTTATCTTTCATTACCATATATACACATCCGAAACGACCACAACCAATATTTTCATCGACGGAATATCCAGCCCACTCTAATAATTCCATTTATTAAATTTTCACACATTAACTATAAATCACTTATTTTTTTTCCTTACAATAAAATGCCTCTGTTTAAAATTCAGAAATTTCTCATTCAGAATGATCCCAACAAAGTATTGACCATCATTCATCCAGATGGAGATATGATTACAATCAACTCTCAAGGGTATGTTATTTATACAGAACAAGGTCATACACCCTCTAGTGCAAATGGTAATATTCTCCTTAGTGGGAATAGTTTTAATACCGGTGTTCGTTTAAATATTAATGCTGAAACAGCAAACCTGGAAAATATCCAGTTTTCACATGTGAAAATACGTAAAAACCATTTTGGAGAAACTGTTGCGGTAAATCCAACAAGTTACGAAATTTATCTTCTAATCTGGCCGCAACAAGAAGTATTTTCATATACATTACCATCGAATCTATCTGAAACATCATACAAACTTGATAGCATGTATAGACCTAATACAGATATGAACACAGCAGCAATGCGGTTTAAACTTGATGGGTATTCAGATAAAAAACCACTCACTGAATGGATCATTAACCATATTTATTTTAACAATATTGGTGTGATGGAATTACCAGATCCATTTACAGTATCTCTTCCAATGGATACTACCAATGAACAGATTCAACAAGCTATCCAAGAACTTGACAGAATTAAAACATTACTCTTGAGCTTGATGAAGTAGTTACACTGCCTTTATGTGATTAAATACTACTAATTAGTAGTATTTAATGTATACCCCTGATATTTTAGCCGCTGAAAATAACAATAGATGTATAGTTGAAATATTATTAGCTGCAGGTGCTAGCATTAACTTTATGGGTAATACTTATTTTACACCATTATATTTGGCATCTCGTTTCGGATATCAAACAATACTATCAAAAAGAAGAAGATGTTTTTTTTGTAAAAGTAAGTAGTGGAAAAATTTTGAAGTACTGTTTTTGTGGACACACTTTTGTACTGTTTGTCAATGATGATATACTGTTTGTCAATGATGATATACTGTTTGTCAATGATGATATACTGTTTGTCAATGATGATATACTGTTTGTCAATGATGATATACTGTTTGTCAATGATGATATACTGTTTGTCAATGATGGGTTTTCACGTATCTTCACACGGGTATTTTACCCCAAAATTTTATATCTAATGAGTTATTAAATTTTCGATAACAGTTGTCAAAATTAGATAATTGACATATATATATATTTATTTTTTTTATAATATAAATCGTTATATAAAAATGCCTTACTATGCCGTTAGAGTTGGTCGTAATCCTGGAGTTTACGACAATTGGCCTGCATGTAACAATGAAGTTAAAGGATATTACGGGGCGCAGTTCAAGAAGTTCATAACCTATGAGGAGGCATTGAAATTTATTGATAAAAAGGAACTTTCATCAAGCGTAGATGAGCTTCAAATCTATACTGATGGCTCTTTCAACAATGGGATCTCGAGTTGGGCAGCGGTATATGTTAAAAACGATCAGAAGATCAAGGAGGAGTCTGGACTTGTTAATGGTAAGTATTCTAACAACACTGGAGAGCTAACAGCTATTCTAAAGGCTGTTGAGTCTGTGAATGACTCAGAGTCGGTAACCATATTGTCTGATTCGGAATATGCTGTCAAATCGTTAACAATCTGGATTCAAGGTTGGGAAAAGAACGGGTGGCGGACATCTAATGGACAGGAAGTTAAAAATCAACATATTCTCAGACCTATCTACGAACAGCTAAAAGTCAAACCCAACATCAAACTTGTTCATATTAGAGGTCATAATGGCAACAAATGGAATGAAACAGCAGATCGGCTCGCGGGGGATGAAATTTCACGTCAAAAACTCCAACCAACTGCTAAAGTTGAGACACCGAAAAGTAATTGGTGGGCGATGACAGATGGCATGGGTGAAGAGGTTGATGACATGTAACTCTGAGGTGATGATTCTGAAATCTTTATTTTTGAGCCTTTCACAAATGGGAGCTAAAATATCTAAACCAAACAAATTCCTTATATTTAAGGAATTTGTAAATCCATCCGGTATAGATTATTTACTGCCAAATAATATTACACACATTAACAATTGGCATGTATTGTTGCTTAATGAATATACTAAGCTTGGGGGTTCTCGAGTAATACCCCCTCCAGAATTAAACAAATTCACTTCACACCTCCTCTCTTCGGGTAATCTCCAACGGAAAGTAGCTAATTACACCTTCAAGTCAATTGAAAGTTTAATCAAGAACAAGATTATTAGCACACCATTATACACAGGTTGTTTAAACTTATATACCTTAGTCACAGTTCACAATACAGAATATCCAAACAATGATAGAATTCATCGGTTGCTTAATAAATTGTTAGCACTCATCCTTCCAAAAGTCGACTGTGTTGAAAACAATGTCTTCAGATGGTATATTCATTGGAAGGTGGTTATCGATCTGCCAACACTTCTTTTTTGTATTCGTAATTATAATCATCTTCCATATAATTTATTAGACATGGTCAATCTCACACATGAACAGAAGAATTTCCTGCGAAAGAATATCCATTCATTGGATAAAAAAACAGGAGAAATGGTCTTAGCTTCAATGTTAAATTGGTAACATTTGTTCAAAATTTGGTCTCCTTAAAAATGCAGTCTGGATATCCATTTGGAAATAACTACGCGTTTATCCCTAAACCCACGATAACCATCCCAGCTCCCTACTTAGAAGCTGCTCAGATAGCTATGGATACGTATGAATCTAACTCAAATGGATCCAACATTAATCTCGCGGGAACTGAAGCTTCATATGGTGTTGGTGGAGTGGTAGCGTCAACACCATCACATACTGCCACATAACCTTCGTATTGGAACTTGTTAACTCACATGTGGTAAATTAATGCCAGTTAAAAAATTGATTTTATTTTTATTTAAATTATTAATAAAGAGCTTCACTATGGCTGAATACGCTTGGGTAATGCTTTTGATGCGTGGCGATGCTTATTTGAGAGGAGCACTTGTCCTTTGCAATTCTTTACTAGAAACCAACACCAAGGCAGATATTGTGGTTATGGTTACACGTGATGTATCTATTCAGGCTCTTGAAGCTCTACGGAGAATGAGTGACAAGATTAAAGTCAAACCTATTAACTATATTAGAGGAGAGTTTAAGGCACGAATGTCCCGAAAACAGCAGGATAAATATGGTAGGTGGATGAACGATATTCCAACCAAATTTAACGCAGTTAACCTAACAGAATATCGAAAGGTTGTTTTACTTGACACTGATATTGTTGTTGTTCGTAATAGTGATGAACTGTTTGATCTACCAGCACCAGCTGGCTTGTGGGAGTTTTTCCAAACAGGAATCAATAAAACCACTGGTGAATTGTTGTATACTTCAAAAACAATGAAAGATATGGCAGAACTCAAACATGGGCAACACGTTCCAACAAGAATTGTGGATGATGCATTAAACAACTCCTTTGTGTGTTGGGGGACAAGTATGGTATTAGAACCAAACGTGAATGATTTTAACAATCTGGTCAGGCTTACCGATGAAGGATTTCACATGAAAAACTGCAAGTCAGGATTTGAAGAACAAATATTCGCATATTACTATCGTGATAGATGGACAAAAGTTGGTTTGGAATATGGCTTAGTTCCTTGGAAGTTTTTGAAGATGAAAACCGAAGATGCAAAAATCCTGCACTTTTTTGGTGATAAGAAACCATGGGACTATAAACCGAATGAACAAGTATGGCCTGATATTGTTATTTGGCGTAAATATGAAGCCATGTATATGAACAAGTTTGAATAAAAAATACGTAAATGTTGTGTCCCCAAATTTGGGAACACTGTGATAATTTATTGTAATTTGGCAATGTCGTTGTAAAGAGAACCCATTGTTGCTTGGAAGTCCAACAAATCATTCTGTTGGTATTTTTCAAAGCGAAGTTTGGGAACATTCTTCATCAATCCCAATAATTCAAGCTTAGCACCCTTTGCCTGTAACAAAACCGCCTTATATGCGATAGAGCGCAACGGATATTTATCAACACCATTACTGAGGTAATCAATAGCATTTGTTAAAGATTCCAAGGCAAGACCAAGGTTACGTTCAATCTGGAAAAAAGAAGTAGCGTTGATAGCCTTCTCAACTCGCTGACTTACAGAGACGATATTAGTCATTGAAGCCCAGGGTTCTGGGGCATTACGTGCTTTGTTCAATACTTGAACCAATTGACCTTGATCTTTTTCTTGACTTAAGACTTTACTCAATACTTGAACCAATTGACCTTGATCTTTTTCTCGAGTCAAAGCCTGAATCAGGGCATGAACCAATTGACCTTGATCTTTTTCTTGACTTAAGACTTTGCTCAAGATTTGAACCAATTGACCTTGGTCTTTTTCTTGACTTAAGACTTTACTCAATACTTGAACCAATTGACCTTGATCTTTTTCTTGACTTAAGACTTTGCTCAAGATTTGAACCAATTGACCTTGGTCTTTTTCTCGAGTCAAAGCCTGAACCAAGGCTTGAACCAATTGACCTTGACCTTGACCCAAGCCTTGACCTTGACCCAAGCCTTGACCTTGACCCAAGCCTTGACCTTGACCCAAGCCTTGACCTTGACCCAAGCCTTGACCTTGACCCAAGCCTTGACCTAATTGTGCTTGACAAACTTGTTGCTGACATACACCAAACATGATTGTATTTACTAGCTTCAGAAAAAATATTTCTGCATTATTGTTTACAGTTTTAACTTTAAAGAAAAAAAGATAATCAACTTAATTAAGGTGAGTTTTTCACACTTTTCTAATAATTACTTAGAGTTTCAAACCTGTATAGTATATAGGTATATTTTGGAGTACACTTGCAAGGTAATAATAATCATTTGGCACTTGAGGTAAAGGTGTATGTATATTTAGGAATAATTTTGAAATCCCTTTAAGTTCTCGAAGTAGTTCCTGTTCTTTTTGTATTGAAGGTGATTTAATAAATTGTTTGTAGTTGTCAAGAAAGATTTTACTTGCTTGGATATCTTTTTGTGTTTGTGACGGTTTTCGTTGTTGTTGTTTTAATGTTGTTAAATAATCAACAATAGCTTGCACATCTTGATGATCTTCAATGAGTTCCTCTGTAATCGGAATCATGTGTGTGTTTAGAAGGAGTTGTAATTGTTGTAGAGTAAGATGAGGATCGGAATATGGTAGTGAAACCCTTGCATGCTTAAGAATAAGTTCCAGAGTATCTAGGTTATTAGTTAGGAGAGCGTTAGTAACTGCTTTTTTGGTTACAGATGCTCCAATATTAAGTAAGTCTTTAGTAAGTTTTGGGTTGTAAATAATCTTTAGTGAGTTAAGAATACTTTGAAGAATATTTGGATTTCTTTCCAGTAGATGGTTGATAACAGCTGCATTGGCTGGAATAGCTTCTGTTACAATGGTTACATCTGGTTGATGATGTTCAATAAATTTAAGAAATGCTACAGGTGCTTGGGATGCTATCGCCATATTATATATTCCCTGAATATTGACGGAAGTGAAAGCTTGTTGAAGTATATATTCCTTAACAGGTTGGTAACGTTTATATTGCATGAGTATATGTGCAACAATATGTAATGGTTCCGTTAACTGATGTTCATTAATTAATACACTCAATGCTTGAGTATCATTATATTTTATAGCATCTTGTTGATTAAACGTAGTAAGTTTACCCTTAATACGTTTCAACCAATATTGACATGCATGTGAATATACATCTACTTTAAGATTGTTAGTAAGAACTTGCATTATTCGATGAAGATTAACAGTGTTAATTTCTGATTGATAGTTGAGAAGTCCCGATTCCAGAATATATAAAATACCGCCGATGTTACCTATCGATGTAAGTTCAAGCAAGTTATCCTTTCCTAATCGATATTTTGAAAGGATGACATTAGGAAACTGGGAGATATTAATATCGTTTATAAACTCTGAAATTGGAGGCAAACTACCAATCTGTCCTATAATAAAATTAATAACATCCGTAACTCCAAAAATAACTGCAACCTTTAATAACTGGTTCCACTCCTTGAGTGTAGGTTGGTAATTTTGTAACAATAACAGTGTATCAGCTCCAGTTTGCAATGATAATACCAAATCTTGCATATGAGGTTGAACACCATCACTGATTAAGTTTAACAGTGTTTGATAGTTGTTATCTTCATGATATGCAGAATGATAGTTAAGGATAGCGTCTGTTAGTTCCTCGTTTTGTTGTGGAGTGTTATCAGATTCGGAGAGTATCATTGAAGATAGTGGTTCAAAGGTATTTGCTTCGTTTGTGAATGTGGAAGAAGGTTTCGGATTGAAAAACTCTTCTTCATATTTGTTACTTGGAGTTTTCGTATGTTCAATAAACATACTTCTTTCAGGATAGAAACTCCGTTCCTGATTTAGATGTGTGCTTAAATCTAACATTGGATTGGATTTGTCACGAGTAACCAAGGATCGAAATGCCATTTTTAGTGGTCTAAAAAACATGGAATAATTATCCCATGTTGTAAAAAATTAATCGATGATATGTAGGTTACATTTTTTAGCTAGTTCAGGTAGACGTGAGTAAACATCCTCAAACGTTAAATCAGTGCCTGAAATCTGACTCTCAATTAAATTGAGAACGTTAATTGTAATGGTATCTAATGTATTCTCATACGATGTTTCTGGTGTATGTCTTCTGGTGTTTACAATAGGTAATGAAAGACGATAAATAGGAAAATTCTGTCTACTAATTTCATCTTTGATGATCATTGACTTATTACCTTTAACACCATTAACCAAATTAAACAGATGATGCTGATGATCTGAATTTTTTACTTTCACGATATCATATGCTGGAATCATTCCAATTCTATCAATAATAATATGCCGAAGTTCAACAGAAGCATAATGCATGATCTTGATTAATGTTTCAGGATTTTTGACTTTATACTTAGTTTTCAAGTCATCAACCGACATACCATCAAGATAATCTTGATATATCAACTCTGCTGTTGCGTTTAAGCTCATATTTTATACACTAACTTTTTTAAGTAAAAATATTTCTTTAAATAATCATTTTTTGTAAAAATAACTTACAGTATAAAGATAAACAGATAAAATAACTTAAATTAAACAAGAAATTATTACTGGTGATGGTAATAATCAAACAAGAATATTACGATTGGAATACGCTTGTAAACATGGAATATATTTTTCGAAGTAGTTAAATAATATACATTATATGGTGTATTTGTTACAACTGAAGAACCTTAAAATGTAAGCACAAGATTTGTAATGATTGTTGGTTTGTTATTTTCAAGTGAAAGTGTTGATGATAACAAACCATTATGTAGAAAATGTAATGATTGGAGTAATAAATCAGAAAATGTGTGACTAATTATTGGTTTGGAAAGCTTTTAATACCTTTATCCCCTTGACTGAAGGCTTGTTTGTAACCGATGTCATATAACTGTCTGGCTTTTGTTACCGTTGGTATGTGTAACAACATACCGTTCACATTAACATACCATGTGCGATTAGTTAAGATAAACTTTGATCCATCTCGAATATTGACCATTTGATAGTAATCAAGGATCTTAGGTAGAAATTGCAATAATTTCGCAAATGACCATTCACCGGATCTTGTGGTATTTTTACCATATACGATGTCCAGAGACATGTGTAAACATCCCCATGCATTGTTGATGTCAACAGGTAAGTCAACATTTTCATATATAGTTTTGTAATATAAATATGAGTTGGGATCAAAGAGACTCAAAGCATAATCAGCAATTAATCCCCCATCAATGTATTTCATACCTTCTACTACGGTGGGTTTGAACAGGCCAATCATTGACATACTGGCCATAACTGCATTGTGAACAGAAACTTGAGGTGTCGTATACACAGAAAAAATCTGGATTCGAGTTGTATCGTAGCATACAGCGTTACATAGGAAGTTATTCTTTGCAACCTCAGCTAGTTTTGAAAACGTGAGTTCTTTCATCTTCAAACCTGAAAAATGTTCCTTATATACGGGACTTGCCTTGATCATTCGCTTGATGAAATTAACCTGTCCCTTACGGGAAATGAGGGCACCTGTAAAGAATAATCGGAATACAGATTCCGATAAGTCACTGGAGAGTGTATTGGATACTGAAACCATCCATTCAAGTAACGTATCTGGTGTCCAGCCCAATGTTAAAGCTAAAGCGAGAAAAGATCCTGAGCTGGTTCCAAAATATGTATCATATGATGATAAAGATAAGATATGTTTTAACGCCCCCATCTCAAGAAAGATGTAAAAGGTAGCACCGGAGAGGAACAAAGTTCGTGTCATTTTATAGGGATAAAAAACAGTTCTAGATTTAGAACTGTAAAAAAAAATGCCAATTATGAACATTTTACGCTCCTAATATCTTTACCCTCAATTGTTCGGTACCAATTTTCAAACAAATTCCTACCTCTGTATGCAGGGAGTGACCGAATTCTTCCATTGTATCCGCTCCCAGTAGCAGTCGTAAAGTGTTGCAAATCATCAAGGGTCTGCTCTGTTCCTCGTGTATATCTTCCATTAACAACGATATTGTTTTTAACTATTAAACTACCAATAAATTCGTTACCTACTTGTGTGCGAATATCATATGTGTATACAGTTGCAATAACACTGTCACTTTCCTTGTCATTTGCAAGTCGAACGTGAGTAATCACGGAAGTCATTTTTCCGATGACAATGATTTTTTTTATTATTTTTTAAATAAAAAAGAATCAATTAAAATGGACTACGAAGCTTTGAAATTAGAAGCCGCCCTCCCCGCAGATCCTCACTTACGTCAATATCTTGTGTATTCGAATGGTGAAAATCCTCCTTTGGCTTCATTACGGCGTACATTAAGAGTTGAACAAACTGCCGAGTTGGAATATCAAAGACGTAAAGGTACACTCAAGACGACATTGGGTTGGGGTCAAAGGAAACTAGCAATTGGTTTACTTGAATTTCTTACCTTGTTTGCACAACCCAATGACATCGTTGTTTATGCAGGTGCTGCCCCTGGAACTGGAACTGTATTTGTTGCGAATCTGTTTCCAGAGATGATATTTCATCTTTACGATCCAGCTCCAAATGGTTGGGATCAACGGTTATTTAAAATGCCCAACGTAAAAGTATTCACTGAATATTTTACCGATAGTATCGCGATCAAATATACACCATCCTCTCCCGATGTTCAGAGTAAAACTCTATTCTTAAGTGATATTCGCACAGGAACTGATGAGGACATTAAAAATGGTACATTTGAAAAAGCAGTTATGTCAGATATGAATATTCAAATGCATTGGCATGAACTTATTCGACCTCGTCGTGCGCAATATAAATTTCGACTGCCATATAAGAATGAAGACACTACTGGAATTATTCCAGAGGCAATGAATTATCTAAATGGCATCATTTTCAAGCAAGCATGGGCAAAACCTTCAAGCACTGAAACTCGATTGGTTCCCTTCCCAGAAGGCGGTAAGAAACTTTGGGATAACAAATGGTATGAAGATATTATGTTTCAACATAATGTGTATGATCGAACATGCTACTATAAACATACAGTAAAAGCTCCTGGTTTAGATCACTGTTTCGACTGTGCTAGTGAAGTAGCTATTTTCAGACAGTATTTATTACGCACAAATAAACAACCTACTGACGAAATGATAGCCAATTTGAGCATGGATTTAAGTTTTATTATTTCTGGACGTCGAGATGCTTTAAGCACACAAAAAAATAAGGAGTTTGGTATTATAGATTAATTGAAATTTTTTTATAAAAAAATGTTTTATAACTGCTACTTAAAAAATGGCTGATTATTCAGACTCCGATACTGAGTTTAATGAGGTTCCTTTGTTGAACAACGCCACCACGGCTAAAAACGTTGCATCATCATCAAAAGTGGCATCTGGTGTAATTGCACCCCTGGCAAAGTCACAAAATAAATTCACCTTGGCAAAAGAACCAATTGCTACCACAGCAAAGCCAGCAATGATCAAACGACCATTAGCGGTAGGTGTCACAGCTGGCACTGGCACTGGTTTGAGACGTTCAGTTATTGTTAAGAAAGTGGAACCTGAACCTGAATCCGAGGAAGAAGAGCAACCTGAATCCGAAGGGGAGGAAGTCGAAGTATCGATGGTTATTCCAGACGATGAGGAGGAGATAGAAAATAACCGTGCTTCTCCAGCGGGAAACCGTGCTTCTCCAGCGGGAAACCGTGCTTCTCCAGCGGGAAACCGTGCTTCTCCAGCGGGAAACCGTGCTTCTCCAGCGGGAAACCGTGCTTCTCCAGCGGGAAACCGTGCTGGTCCAACTCGTGCTCCCGTATCCACGGCTCGTGCTTCTCCATCTGAAAGTGGTAGAACTCAAGTTCCAGTAAGGAAATCGGCTACAATCGTGAGTAACGTTCGCTCTTCGCCAAATAGAGGATCTTCACCATCTAATGGTGAAGATCCTGAAACCTTGCTTACACAAGCTTTCACTATTCCCGAACTAAAGGAATTCTTAAAAGGGACAAAAATAAAGCTTACAGGATTAAATAAAGCAGGGTTGGTATTAGCGGTTCTTCAATCACCTTCGAGTGAACTGGCAATTGACGCTGCAAGGGAGAAGCTTGAAAGCAACGGTGGAAAAACTAGACGACCAAGAACTACTACCACCAAATATACATCTGCACCAGGTTATAACAAGTATCCAGACTTGTATAAGAAAATCGATTCTATTTTGGAATTGTATCCTGATCTTTATCAGGATATTGATAGTTACTTAACAACCGTAATTGAAACTATTAACGAACAGCAAGGACAACAAGAGGAAGACGAGTATTAAATTACCATTTTTTTGGCTCAATTGAGTCAAAAAAATATATCTGTTCAAAATGGACGAAGATGAGGAGAGCCATTTTTGGCTAGCGATATTGGCATATTTTTTAGGTCTCTTAACGCCAGTGTTAGTATTTTTAATTGTTTATTTTACAGCAAGGTTGAATGCACGGATTGGAAATGCATATACAACAATTTTTTGTTCTAGTATCGCCACAGGAGTGTAAAAAAAATGATTTATTTTTTAAGTTTTTAAGTCCAAACATCACTATGGATATCCCAGTGAATCTTGACGAGATCATGGCGAATATTAAGATCAAAAACAGACCCAGTGGTAAAAGGTTAACTCCACCACGGGTATTGCCGGAGTTAACTGACAGAAAAAAACCATCTGAAGTGTCTACTCCGAATGTAGACACTTATCGACGACTTACACCTCCATCACAGGTCCGTATTTCATCTCGAGTGACACCTCCATCACAGGTCCGTATTTCATCTCGAGTGACACCTCCTTCGGTAAACTATCGGCAACTTACACCTCCACCAGAAATTCGTACCTCATCTCGAGTGACACCAGCTGATGACCGCGAAGATGGAGTCCCGTCCTCTTCGCGGTCATCAACAGTGATTAAGCCGGGTAATATGCGGATTGTGTCAAAGTCAACATCAGATGTGAGTGTTCGAGAAAATTCATCTCCGAGAACACCTCCGCGCAATCAGAGTGTTACACCTGCACGTGACACTGACATTGTGCTGACTCAGGAACAGAGTGAACATTTAGATCGGCTTATTGAGATGATGTCCATACGAAGATCGATTATGGACACTTCGTCAACTGGATGTGGCAAAACAATTACATCCTTAGCGTTACAGATGCATCTAGATATCCCTGTGATTGTATTTTGTCAGAAAACGGCTAAAGGTCATTGGCTTCGGACAGCTGAACGGATGGGTACATCTATTTTCATCACATCCACGTATGAGTCGATGAGAGTGGGCTCCAATGTCAAAGGAGATAATCCTTTGTTACCATATATACGAAAGGTGCGAACACAGTCTGTAACAGATGATGGTGATGTTATTATCCAGGATGAATACAGATTAACTCAGGAATGGTTTGATCTTGTGGACGATGGCATAATGATCATCTTCGATGAGTCTCAGAAGATCAAAAACAATAATGCAACCACAACTTTGGCGCATCAGCTGATTCTATCCATAGTGGAGCATAAGGATCCCAATAACCGCTCACGAGTGTTACAAACATCAGCTACACCTTTCGACAAGCAGGAATTGGTTGTCAATGTGATGAAGACATTCGGAATCTACACAAATTTGAAAATGTCTCGCAATGATATCCAACGTGGTATGATGTATGAGGGATTTATCGAAATAATGGAAAAGATTCGTAAAATAGCACCTCATGCTGACTTATCCACTGCAGAAGAGCTTATGAGTAGAAGTGGAGTCGTAAAGTCTATCAAGGGTATTCTCTTTCAGTGGTATGTGGATTATATCGCACCTATACACACACTCTCGATGCGTCCATTAGATAGCAAGCCTGTGCTTGAAGCCAGTTATTTACCAATAGATCCAATCAAAGGTATATTAGCCGGGGATATCATCAAGTCTATGATGGATATTGTACACTATGATCCTGAAACCGGTGAAATTGAAACCAATCTCGACGCCAACACGAGAAGCAAGGTGCTAACCTTAATCCACGATCTGGAGGTGTATAAAATCCGAGATGCTATCGTTCCAGAAGCACGGAAAATACTTACTACCAAATCCAAGGACAAAATCGTGATTTTTGTCAATGGTGTCAGTAAGGGACAGGTGGATATTGTAAAGAACGAGCTCGGTAAGTTTGGGGTAGTTCATATTCAGGGAGATATGAATGTAACTCAAAGAAACCACAATATCAACAGGTTTCAAACACAAGACACATGCCGTGTGTTTGTTTCTACAATTGGCACTGGTGCGAGCAGTATTTCTTTGGATGACACTGTTGGTGATTCACCCCGGCATTGCTTTATTATTCCCAGTTATAGTATCCAAAATCTACACCAGGCAAAAGGTCGTATTGATCGTGTAACCACTGCGAGTATTCCAACTATAAAACTGGTGTATTTAAACTTGGATATCAATGAACAGAAGCTCTTGGATGCTCTGGCGCGAAAAACCGAAGTGTATAAGAAGACGTTAACTAACGCAAACAATGAGGGGAAGATTGTGTATCCGGGTGATTATCCCGAGGTTAGATATGGAACAATTGTCAATGTGCTCAATGTTCACTAAAAACATACTATTTATTTTTTTTCGGCATCTAATCAGGTGCCGATTTTTTTTTGTATAACTAAAATGGAAGTAGCAACGTTTCTGGCTCCGTTAGCTATTAAAGGTGGGGTTAAAGCAGTTAAAATTATACGAGTTAAACGTAATGGCAATGAGGCTGGTGCTAGTGCCGGTAGTGAGTATGAACCACTTCATGTTCAGGCAAATCTCCAACAACTAACAGCTGAGTATGGATACATTCCAAGAATACAAAGTAACCAAGTGCCGTTACAACCAGAGTATCAGCGATATTATTATTAAAGAAAAATTCTATATACATTAGATTTTTGTGTTAAACTTGTGAAGATGTCTAACAACATATATTGATCAGTATGCGCTCACTTTTTCTGAAAAAAATATACTTTTTATCGAATATTAAAATGATATGTCCTGTAGGTTGTATACCTGCTGATTATCTTGGCGAGATTGAACCTGGAATTCCACCTGTATATCAAACCGGTGTGCAAATGTTACCTAATTGGGTGGTAGCTGTAGTCTCTGTTGGATTGGTATTATTTATTGAGGCTATTTTGTTAATTTTATTTTTCACATGGCGTGGAGAATAATTTAGCGATCATTAAAAAATGGACGATGATGAAGATGAGTCCTCGAGAGGTATCGTGTTCTGGTTTATTATTATCGCTATGATTCTTTTCTTTATTGGCTTTATTATTATGCTTATTCTATATTTCGTTCAGAGAAGTAAACTTATCAATCCTGATGAGTGTCCTACATGCACTCCCACTGGGGATTATTTAGTATTACCGGGAACAGGTGGTACCATTAACAGATGTGGCGATGGTCTGTGCACTTTCCCAGCTTCAACTTTAACTGAAGCCATTCGAATATGTGACCAGCAAGCAAGTATTTGCAATCAATTCACATGGATGGAAGGTAATGAAACAGTGGCATTTATAAGCACTACTGCACCTGATCCAACCCTCAATCTATATATGCGACAAACTGCCTAATCTTCGATAAGTTCCACTTAATCAAGTGGAACATCAGTGGTTTATTTTACATACCATACCATTAACACTCGAAGATCCGAATAAAGGTGATTCATACGCCAAACCTCTTCATCATCACCGATTGAAAATGGTAACTGTCGTGAATTTAGTTTATGTAAGTATGAATCCAGTATTGGAATGGCTACAAACAATTTGGGCAATGTGTCCATAAGATCCTTAGGAAACTCATGGTATATCCACAAGCAATATACAATATGCTGTAATTCTGCCCGTGCCATACAATATGCAACTACATCCCGAGTGAGAAGTTTCTCCAGTGTTTCAAGGGTGTTCAAACGTCCATCAGTTTGCAGTTCCAATAACAGATACGCTAACAGGGTTCCTCTAGTGTATTTTAAATGTTCCATATTGGCGATATTAGGATTAAGATCTTTCTGATCAAGCTTCTGTTTGAGGGATATCTCGGCGTTTCGCAAGAGTTGGTTTACACAAATACTGTTTAACTTCAAGGCTAGCAACATTAAGACTGTAAAGCTCTCGGTGATATTGCGTATCACAATAATCAAGAACAAGCTGGGGAGGTATTCGAGGGAATGTATATACGGGCATACATGTTTGTTTACGTGGAGATATCTGTCGATAAAAATAATCATCTCGATTCAAGCGTTGATAAAATTAACAATCGGCATTGGACGTAACTTCTGACTATACAATGCAGTATAACTATCAACAACATCAATAGAAGCCTGTATAACCCATACTCCCGGTGTATTGTGCCATTGTATTTTTACAGTGGGGTTCCGAGCGTTCATCACTGAGTAATTGGCTAATTTCCGTAACTGCCACTGACCATCACAAACAAGATGATATTGAACATCAATATCCTCCAGTTGATAACTTAGAAATACATTATAGTTATGAGCGATTACAGCCTCAGTTCGACACAGGTAGAACTTGTCAAGACTAGCTGTAACTTCAGTAGCCCGGTTACGTAAACCAGTCTTATCCAAACCTACCATAGCCACATCTTTATTATCTTCCAATACATTCATAAACTCTCTGATAACAGTCTCATATGGAATCCACACATGTGGATTTGAAAAATCAAAGATGATTCCAACATTGTCATCAGCCTGTAAATTTTCGTGCCAACAACGTTGCATAATGACGCTTAGCGCCAATACCCTCTACTGGAAATTTATTTAGATAATCCCGTAAAATAAAAAACCGACCCATACCAGGAACAGAAATAGTCATTATTGGAGTAACACTCTCCAGGTTATGTAAATATTCCTGACACAAAAACTCAAGGATGGAATGTTGCGCCACTGGTAGTTTCTCCACGCGAGATTGGAAGACATTTAAAGTTATAACCGGTTTTACATCAAACACACTTACCGGTATAAACTCATCGCGCACAAACTCTGGACTTAGGAATGTTTCACCTACAAGTAAACGAAAGGATTGTTCACCAATAAGATAATTAGGAATATTGTTAATATCTGCGAGATTATGTGGAAATTTGTCTACAAATTCCGGATATGACATGCCAAGATGAACATTCAGCTGCCATAACCAGAACGGAACCCGTTCTAACCACTGGTGAAATGTCATCCGATACATCATCACAAATACTGGAGGTAATGACATTTATAGCTACAGAAATTAACGAACTCGAATTAAAGTATTCTTCTTTTACCACAATAGCGGTAAAAGTATCGATTATGTTTACTTCAAGATATTGTCATATCGTTGTTGTTTATTGTTAACACTTTCACAACGTTTATATAACCACCCTTATGTGCAAGACATGATGGAGTATAACCTCTGCTATCTATAATATTAACATTTGCACCCTTCGCTAATAACATCATAACAATATCCATATATCCATAAGCTGATGCGCAATGTAGTGGGGTAACACCGCAAAACGCATTAACATTTGCACCGTTATCTATTAGCGCTTTTGCGATATCTGTATGTCCATGTCCACATGCAAAATGCAATGGAGTGACTTTAAAATCACTGGTGTTAACATTTGCTCCCTTAGCTATTAAAAAGTGAGCAAGTTGTTTGTAACCTTTTATCGATGCATAATGCAATGGAGTATATTTACTATAATTTATCGCATTAATATTCGCTCCACTAGCCAATAACACTTTAGCTATTATTGTACTTCCATACACACTTGCAATATGTAATGGGGTATTATTATCATTATCAACAGCGTTAACATTCGCTCCACCAGCCAATAATACTACCACTACATCTTTATATAACCACGAAGATGCGTGGTGTAATGGAGTATTACCAGTATTATCGACAGCGTTAACATTTGCACCTCCAGCCAGTAATGTTAATACTACATCACTACGTCCATTCATTGAAGCTAGATGCAGTGCAGTTTTATTAGCATCGTCAGTTTTATTAACATTTGCTCCACCAGCCAATAACACCTCCACCATATCTTTATATCCATTTAAAGATGCGTAATGTAATAGTGTTTTGTTATTATGATCAGTAGTGTTAACATTTACCCCTTCAGCTAGTAATGCTACAATACCGTCTACATCACCATTCATACATGCTTTGATGATATTACTCATTTAAATAATAAGCTAATTAGCTTATTAAATTCAGTTAAAATAATAATTGTTTATACAACTTGTTTTGTATCATCAACCACCAATGTATATTCAGGCGGTGCTGATGGTTGTGGCATCAACTGTTGAGTATCATAAGATACACAGCTTTTAACAAGAGCGTATATTGCTAATGATATTAATAATACAGTCGCTAAAAATATCAGATAATGTATCGGCACACAAATAACCATGTATGGATATGCAATTGGATACGTGTCAGGAACCTCGATACTATACATGAGCTCCTTATTGTAAAGGAATTGACATGTTTGTGGAAACAAATAGTAACCCTTACCTTGAAGCTGTTGCTGAACAATTTCCACCGCTGAATGTAATGGTGTATATGGTAATAACTCGGTACACATTGTGTTGGCAAACAGTTCATATGTATTGTGTTCAAACAGCAGATCTTGTAAAAGATTAATTTTTGCAGTGTCATTAATAACACCTGGGATGATTACTACTGAATGACTTCCATGTTTAATAACCACATCGTAGGATTCCACACACGTGCTTGTTAGTGATATCATCAATAGCACAGTTAACAACTGCATCATTTTAAGATACCGTATTTTATTTTTCCTCAAGAGATTTCCAAATTTTTTGTCAAGCACTGACAATGTTCAAAATCATTTTTTGTTGTAAAATCACATGTTTTCATTTGTTCAACAGGTGGTACTTCTTTAATTATATTCCTTCGAATAATACGGTCAAGCATGGTTAAAGTATAGGCGTACTTGCTATTGAAAACGCTGACGGAGCTCTTCACGTTCTTTAGTAAAACTGGGATAATCCATGTTGTTTTCAAAAATCATTTATTATGTGTTCTCAGATTCATTGGTTCTCTTAATTATTGTGTCCAGAATTTGTTTTTTCTTTACATTTGAGTCCTTATATAAGGTATTCTGTGCTACAGTTAGAAATACACCCCAACCAGTAGCATACATAAGCAGGAATTTAAATACATGGGACACCATTTTAATTAGCAAAATAATATATTATATGATTCATTTAATCAAATGAATAAAAAGTATTTAGAAAAAAATGTAAACTCCACAAGATGTATACGCGGGAGGGACAAACGATATTGTTTTTGAATCTAGTTACTCAACTTCGGTATGTCTACCTGTTCTTCAACCGAATGACACCACGAGACATAGACAAACAACTGTGTTATTTTAAACGTGACAACATTGCCCCTCCAGCTCCTCGTCAGGATATTTGTGATATGCATGTGGCACATGAAAGTATTTTTATGCAAGGACGTAACTGTGTGTATATACGGTGGGGAAGTGTTATTTATAAATGGTGTCGAGTTGATACTGAGCTAGTTAAATATGAAGATGTCCCACCGCGAATGTTTGTAGTGTTTGATTATAACTCAAACACCACTACTCAGGAAATCAAGTTTACCACTCTGGATCAGAAAAAGGAATTCACCAATACCACAGTTATTTGGGACAATGACTATCGGTATACAATCACTCAGGAAGGTATACATATTGATAATAACACTACGCATGTGGAATATACCCTTCGGTTAATATCAAAACCCATGTCTGCATGTATATATCACAATCGGTTATATATTGTGTGTGAATGTAATGAACATGAGAGTTATCTATATTCCTTCAAGATCTACAAGTGGCGGTTAAAGAGTAAACTCCGAAATCCCAAACGGCAACATTTCAGACAGTTCCTGAAGGTGAATTCCGATCTGTTTGGAATTTACCGAAAAGGGTATCAAAAATGCTTAACATATATACGCGATTTACCTATTCAATAGGATGGATTTTCTGTTAATTTTATAAATTTAGAAGGTTGTAAATGGAATGGTTTCAGGAAGCTTTTGACTGGAAAACACCCTATGCGAATGCTGAAGATTACCATCTTTCAGCTGAAGAAATTACACATGTATATGAAAAATACCTTAAAGCCACCACAAATGATATCACATCCGCTCTCCAGTTCTACTCAAATGAAACTTTATTTACGATACTTGTTAGCTTGTTCCCCTTTGATAACTATCTTCAATCGACATTTATACCTGCAAGTTTGAACATCGTATTGGGTAATTCACACATGCACGCGTTTGAATATTATACAAATTTACGACGTCTGGACAAACTGTCACTAGCAACTATTATCGGTGAGATACTTGATGTTCAACCCAATGCCGATATCAGTATGATGAGTATCGGTATTTTGTCCGACATTAATATTAAGTATTTGAGCACGTTGGATCTCCTAAAGTTTATGATCGCTTTTCATGTTGAGCCCACTATTCCTATGGATAGAGATATCGCCACAGGCGATTTACTTATGAAATACAATCAGCTTGGAAATCATGTGAGCAATGATTATCTGCAACAGATGCTAGTGGGTGAACAGAAATTTGATCAGGAATACAACAATAGAGTGGCATACACACATATGCAGGCTGAGCTTGCAAGTCGCAACCAAACTCAAGAAGATGCCGAACACACGCCTGTTGAGTATACACCTGTTTACAGATCACCCAACAAGGATCTGGGGAATGATCGCATTCGGGATGAGTTACTTCATCCAAATATTGAAAATGCAGTGATTAGACTTATTCCTACAGGTAAAAACTTTGACTCCATTACCCAAGCGAAAATTCCAATTGGAGCCTTCTATTTCCAATGCACTAATCCTCAGCAACCACATTATTTCAATATCAGCTCTATCCAAGATATGTGTAATCACCATCAACACAGTCGCTTTGGTAACTGCACCAAGTGTATTGTATGTGGATATGAGATGAACCCTATTCTGTATCAAAACGGTGAAGGATCTCTTCAAGAGTTTAATGAAGAATTAGCTAATGCCTCTGTCAGATATCACACCCCAACCAAACTCAAACAGCAGTTCAATATGAAACTAACACCTAAGAAACTCTTCTAACAAGAAATATACCTGTATTACTTGAAAACTCAACAATTCCTTAATTAAGGAATTAATATGTTAATCTTTAACGAATTAGTGGATGTTGAGCATTAACTTCAATGCCATAACAATTAACATAACAAGTATTCGTCACTGAGTCAGGTACATATTCCGTATATGTTTTAAGGGTTGGATTAGTACTACATTTGTCGTATACGAAACAGCCTCTTGGAGTTATACTTCCTTTATATAGACAGGCAATAGTTGCATTGAAACCATAGTAAGCTATATATGTATCCACTTGATAACCTAATAAATATAGATCTCGATATGTTCCAGGAACATATACATATCCCTTTTTATCTACTGGTGGATTTAACTGATAACCAGTTAAATTAGCTATTGGAGATCCTGTAAATATAGACTGTATAAGTGGTTGGTTAGCTGTATGTTGCAAGCAGTTATATGCACATAATTGTTTTCCAGGATCTACAATGAAACCATCAGTTAGGTTTCCAAAACCTCCACATGTAGTATATTGACATACACCTTGGCTATAAATACCCACCTTTTGGCAACAATAATCACCACTGGCTATGGAGATGTTATATCCAGTATACTTAGTGCCATTTGACCATCCAAAACAATTCTTAATAAGAGGATATAATGTAGTATTAGCGGTACCAACAAAAGGTTGAGATACATTTCCAGTAGGAGTACCAGAGAAGACATCAAGACTGCATGTTGAATTTATTAATTGTATTCCTCCTCCAATGCATATAAACGTATTCTCACCCGTCATGAACGGTTCGCATGAGGCGGTGAAAACTTGATTATTTTTACTTGCTGGATATGTAATTATAGGCCATCCAAACATATAGGAGTATTGACCTAAGGAACAATTTTGCGCCATTGTCTCTGTCGAGAGAGCACACAGCAATATAACGAACCACATAGGTGACATTTTATTCCTTTCCATTTTTACTTAGATAAAAATCAAAATAAATAATCAATATTTCAAACAACAAATATGTGTGTGTGTGAAGTAGATATTTCACAAAACTTTAAATGAAATTAATAACTAATATTTATTAATTTCCAAAAATGCATTATATTCTGACAGCCAGCCATGCTGGTAATAAGGAGCGTCTGATCACTCTTCAGTGGACAGTTGAGAGTGTCATCAAGCTAAATCTTCCAGAATATACTCATGTAATATCTATCTCAGGTAATAATTTTGAATATCCAGGAGTCAGAGTATATCACTCGCCTGAACCACTTAAGCAGTTTGAACACCTTGTCAAGATCTATGAATTGTTGAAGGGTGATATCAAAGATGATGATACTGTGACCATGTTGGATGATGATGACTTGCTGTTAGCACCTCCGCCAGGAAAGTTAGTCAGAGGTAGCCAATGGCTACCGCGTTCAGATGCAGAGTTTCCATTGGATTTAATAAATGCAACAAGTGATTATCCCTATTTTGAACGTGACTGTGAGATAATCAATGACTTCAGTGGTTACACAGTAACTGGTGCAATGTTTAAAGAATATTTTAATACTCGAGATCAAAAGAGTCCTCCTTCAGATAGCAAACTCATCTCTTCGTTATTAAACATCTTGTTAACATTAGAGGATACTAAGTTTATGAACTTTGCAGATGAACACGGAGCTGTAACACCTGAACGGCCATTTGTCTTCCACAGAGTATGGAGTGGCGCAGGTGAATGGCAACAGGTATTCATGTGAAAAAAAGAAGCAATATCCACTTAATTAAGTGGATAATAAAGTTATTTAACACATATGTTCCTGAGTAAACGTTCTCAAAGTCGAGAATGCTTTAAACAAGTGCTTGTAAAACTCAGAAGAATTGCTGGAATCAAGATGATCTCTTATCAAGTTTGTATAATATGTGAATAATGTTTGTGTATAATACTTGATAGCTTCACTCATAACATCGCCCTTATTTATTATTTCTGCATTCTCCTCTGACGCATAACCACGTTTCGTGGGATCATAAAAGATTTTCAAAACTGTGTTGATATCAGTGTAATTTTATCATAATTGGATTGTTGTCGAAGAGACTTTAGCTCATCATCGAGTTTATCACAGATCGTCTCCAGAACTCCTGACTGATTAAGATAATAGTTAATTCGAATTTCTCCAAAGAAATATCTGGACAGTCAGCAACAAGTCTGTGTAAATCTACTTGATATGTCACTTCAAAATCATCATCGGCATAAAATGCGAGATAATTCTCTGCCAACCCATCGATCGATCCAATTGGAAGATCTAAGTCAACATCAGCCATTTTCTGTATTAAGATATTAGTTATGTAGAAGTGTTAAATTTATTTTTAACAAAAGTTATGTAAACATATTTTTAGCGAAACTAAAATGTCTTTTCAAGAAGGTATTGAATTTTGTCTGTCTTTGCTGGAGCTTGAGAAGCTCCTTGGTTTCTGGAAGAACAATATCAATGACAAACGAACTTTTGACATGGTTATGTTGAAGATAAGCATGTTATCCTCATTGATTAACAATGATGTTCTTCACCGTGTGTATGCTGTCGTCAATAAGATTCTCCATGCAAATGAGTTTTCACCCGTGAACATGCCTGAGGATACTGCTCAGGCACTTATCGTCTTAATTGATTATCTTAAGAGTATTGACCTTAACGATCATATGATCGACACAATTATTACACAAATTAAGCGAGAAATACCTTATAAGAATCAAAAGGGAGTCGTCATTGCCAACTTGAACACACTGAAGAAGATTACCACCGAGAGTAGCGAAGACAATATCTTTGAGCTTTTAAATAAACTCTCCAATAAAGCAGTTGACAAGGTCTTTGATACTTATGATAACAGTAGTAATCAAAAAGATGCCAATATTGATAATGTATTACATGCGCTCAGAGATAAAGCGCCAATAATAGATAAATCAAATATTTCAGATTCTTTGAATAATCTCATGTCTAATTTTACCGAACTCATAAATGTGTGCACAGATACCATTCTAACAACCATTGATAAGTATAATTTATTCATACAGGTATTAAAAGATGAAAACATAGTGAAGCATATCTATGATCCAGAACGTGTACAGGCTGTTAACAACATCTTAAAAAAATACAACATCAAATTTGAATTTGGTAAACATACTCATTCTCCTGATGAAATATTGCAAATTTTAAATACATTCTCTACTAAATATGATAAGGATCTTCTTCAAGATCTTATCGATGAACTAAAAAACGTATATAAAGATATCGAAGAACCTAAACTTCAGGAATTACTCAAAGTTATCCCTTAAAACACGCAAACAATTTTCCTAATTAGGAAAATGGTATACGTGGGTGTAATTCCCTACGCTCGAGATCCAAGCACTGGTGAACATTATCTTCTGCTGGGTAAGGAACACGCTCAAAATGATTGGCATGACCAAAACAAATGGGCGCATTTCGCAGGTGGTATGGAAGCTTCTGACACATCATTGAAGAGAGCTAGCGCTCGTGAATGTTATGAGGAATCAATGGGCTTTCTAGGTTCATTAGAGGATATTTACAACCAGCTTAATGATAATTTCTGTTTGCGATACGAGGGTGTGTACGCATACTTGTTACCTATTAATTATGATCCTCACCTACCTCAAATATACAGAAATGTGCATGAATATCTTACCAAGTGTGCATTAAGTCACCCACATAAACCCGGGTATGAATATCTACCTACATGTCCAGATGGATTTTTTGAAAAGACAGCTATTGGCTGGTTCAACACAAAACAGCTTCAAAAGTTAATTCTAACCGGTATTTGGGATTATCATCCCAGTATTTTACTTAGACATGGCTTCTGTCAGCTTTTACGAAATTTATTTAAAAATTTCTCTTTCTCATAAAATGGATACTTTTGTAGTTCAGAAACATCTTATGAATTCCACCTCTACCGTAAAGGTGTTTAACAACGAGGAAGATGCAGTAAATTATATTAGACACAAGAAGGCCAATCACACTCCAATGCCAGTGCCTGAAGATGTTAAAGATATGGATAATCTGGTGGGTGCGGTTTCATTCTATAACAATAATGATGAACCAGTTGTGTATACTATCACCCATATGAACCATGCACAACCAAGTAGACGCTCAAGTGTAAATACCACCAGCTATGTTAGAGCTGATAACAAGGTTCCTGGAACTCCTGTTATCGATGGTATCTATATTGAAAAGGAGCGCGATCGTGGTTATCACTGTCGAGTAGCTAAAGGAGTCGAAACGGGTCCTGAAGCTGATCGAGGAGGTGAGTTTGCAGTATGCCCACCACAATTGGAACGTATTCGTCGGGAATTAACAGATAAGGAAGAACTCGCTCACGGTCGCCGTGTTAGATATCCTAACGCTATGTAAGTGGTGTTTGTGGTATACAAACAAATATTTTGGATGATCCTAATTAGGATCATCGTGAAAAAAATCTAGATATAGAAAATGGAACCTGAACTTGAACCTGAACCCTTATGCACACCCGGAAGGAAACTTCCTGGGGATTATGTTGTAGTTCGTCCTCTAGGTAAAGGAAGCTACGGAGAGGTATGTGTATCTGATGATAACACTAACGATAAGCTACCTACAAGAGCTGTAAAAATAATGCCAAATCATAATTACAGCACCGTGTCAGAAGTAAGTCTTTTATCCATGTTGGATCATCCACATATTATTAAACCAATCAATATTGAAAGTGATCTTTCCCTTGTATACATGTATATGCCTATATATGATAAACAGCCCAGCCAAAAAAATTTCGGAACAATAATAAACCGACTTCTGTCAGCATTGGCATATATTCATAGCTTGGGTATTATGCATGCAGATCTTAAACCTGGAAACATTATTTGGAAATATGAAGATTATCCTGTAATCATCGATTTTGGAATCTCGGTTCTTGTTCCTGGTAATAAACCACGATATTTAAATGCATACCCAGACGGTTTTAGATTTGTTTTACAGTCGTCACCCTTCCGTGCACCTGAAATATGGAACGAAGATGCATTTACTTGCAATGCAGATGTCTGGTCGTTAGGATGTATTTTGTTTCAATTGTTATCTGGGAAGATGTTATTTCCTACTGATAACAAAGATATTTTCTTCAAAATGGTTTCAGACATACCCATGAGGGTTTCACAAAATATTCCGGAACAGTATCGACAGATAATCCTGTCAATGCTAACTGTGGATCCACAAAAGAGACCTACATCTATTCAATTATTAAATGCACCTGTTGATGTTCATCTGCGGAATTTCATACCCTCGCCAATGAATAAATTCAAAGAATCCACACACACATTAGACAAACTTGTTTCTTACTTTAAGGAATACATGAAACTCACACAGATTGTCAAATCAGATGAAGGAGTTAACGCATGGTTACAAATGGCAATGCCGTTACTTCAAATGTATATTACTCACGATAGTGTTAAAGAATTAAACCCCACAACGGAAATATACGCTAAATATATTGCATATTTACTTACAGATAGTAGTTTTTGTGACGACCCTACATTTAGATTCCACTCACTTATAGGTTTGTATACGTATGTGTTAAGAATATAACTAGCCTTTCAAGAGTTCATCCATTACCTCATCTAATGAATCGGTGTCTTTTTCTTCTTCCTCCTCTGCTTTCTCCTGTTTGCTAGAAATGATAGCTCTAATAATTCCAGCCATTAAATATAAAAATACGATAACAGTTCCAACACTAGCAGCTGCAATTGCCAAATTCAAGATATGTTTTCTGGCGTCTGCGATTTCCTCTTCAGTAGCATTCGGTTCACCAGCCAGATACTTAGCACTGGGCATAATCTTAAAGTTAAGAATGAACACAACCCACACCAATACAAAGATAAAGATGAAATAAATACCTGCAAAGCTGAACAATCCTTTGGCCATAAATGTCGAGCCAGTAAAGAACATCAGTACAAACACTGCCACAAGTAAAATAGCTATTGAAAATAAAAACCCACCAGCAATACCTGCAAATTTACGTAGACGCCAATAATCAGGTGGACTTTGATTCAAAAGAAATACCAAATACCAGTCAATACCAGCAGCTGCAATCAATGCGAGAATTAATAATACTCGAAGAGCCCTGATGAGAAACTTCGAGTTTTTACCTTTTTTCTTGGCCATTTTAGAGTTCAGACAATTGCTGACGGTTTAACTAACAAAGCCTGATTTTGTAAATACTCATTGACTTTCTGATTAGCGGTGGTTTCATCAAGTGTAGTCCATGCAGGTTCCATAAACAGCTCAAGCATTTCCTTAGGAGCCTGTTGCAATGCTTGGTTGAAATAAAACAGAGATATAGTAGTGGGAGTGTTAATTCCGGCATTTTCCGCATCGATTCCCTGCCCCTGTTGAATGAGAACCCCAATGTTTTTATTGGTAGCTTCAACTCCCGTCCATAGGGTTTGAAACATCTTCTTTCGCTTATGGAGATATGTGGAGTTTAACTTTAGCGGGTATAGGTATTCCAATTTGGGGGTGGCATATTTCAAATCTGGAAATCCCACAAAGTGAGCTTTCAGTAATGCTCGGGTTGATAAAGGAGGTGAACCTGGGAGGTTATCATCCAGCCACTCATGGAGATTATCATATTCGAGAGGAGGTGTGTATTTTTGAAGTAACCGTTTTACCAATGGTCGCAAATATCCTGGAAGAATTTCACACCGAATATTCACATCCAAAAGCTCGGGAGAATCCTCATTGACATCCCATGGAAAGGCAGGTTCACCGGAATATAGTTCCCACAAAGTGCACCCGAGTGTCCACAGATCTCCCTGATATCCAGGTGCTGGATTGGAATATTGTGTGTAAAGTAGAAGTTGAGGTTCTTGACTTCCTGGGTCTGGAAAACTACTGTTCTGTAACGGTGCTGATGTCTGTTTGGATGCATATACAAATTCTGCACTATCAAGATTCGTTACATATACGTTTCCTCTCCACATCACAACCGAGTCTGGAGTCAGGTTTCTGTGGAGGATCTGATTGCTATGTAAATAACACAATGCACTTAGGAGTCGGTGAGCGTGTTCAAATCCTTTCAGTGGAATAGTTATCTTACTGGGTGTAACACCCCATGGTAGTAGAGCCTCATGAGATAGCCGCGTGCGAAAATACTCATCCATTTTCTGCGGTAGAAAAATGTTTAAACCAGCTATCTGGTTGGCAGTGAGTATATTAATTCTGATGATACTAGTGTTTGTGTTTGTGTTTCTGTTACGATTTCAAGTTGGAGTACAACCACCACCACTGACTGCAGTTCAGATCGTTACTGATTATCTGAACAGTGTTTCGCCATGGTCACAGTTTTCATTCACTAATATCTGTAATGTATATCAAGGTACTCACTTGAATACTACCGAAGAACCCGGTGCAAATCTTGGAAATGGTTTCGTGTGCACACCGTCAAATATGGTAGCAGGTATTAAAGGCACTAGACAATGTCTTAAAACTGGCTGTGTGGATCTTAATGGTATCCCTAGAGATATTGGCTATACAGAAACTGCCTATGTAGATTGCTCTTTTCCATACACATGTGAATTATCGCAAGCCAACTGTTTCGAACCTATTGTTAACTGTGATTATTACGGAGATGCTTTAGTATCATTGCAATATAATAATATCTGCACTGCGTATGATACCACAAATCAAAGTGTTACAAGTGGTCGGTGTGATAGACAGCCGAATCAACAGTGGCTTTTACTTCCTGCCGGTGATGGACTGTATAATATATTGCAACCATCCGGTAAATGTTTGGTGGTTGATAGCATTACCAAGAATCTAACAGTGTCCTCATGTGGAACCGGCAAATGGTATCTCGCAAAACAAGCTCCAATAACTGTAGTGATTAAGGTTTCACCATCTGAAGAACTAAAATTTACTGAGATAATGCCTCAACAATTAATATGGTCTCCTGATGGAGTAAAGATAGCTATTCCTACCACATGGTCTCCTGATGAAACCTTTGACTTGTTAACCTTACAGGGGGGTAAGGTTGGTGCATATATACCTGCATGTTCAAATAATGGTGATCTTAGTCTACCTACATGTCCAACTTTTTTAATTACATCAACTGTGCTGTCGCAATAATCTTACAGAAATTGAGGTGATTACCTCAACTTGTTCGTTAATTAGAAGTTATTTTTAAGCATAAAATAGATGTTTGTGTGGCCATTCTTTAAAGCCTGTTCAGATGCATAGTCTATTATCGATCTGTTAATGGGGGTTCCCTGTAGTTTTTGTAGACTTTGAACATCTCCATTGGTAGCCGCAGTGATAACTACTAACTCGTCTGAGTTTTTAATACTTATTTCTCTGCGATAGATATCATCCAGAATATTGAACAATATCAAGTGACCATTATCATATGCCAATATCGATCCAATACCGACAGTATTTAGGCTTACATATTTTGCCAATTCATAGGCGGTAATAATCTTTCCATATTTGCAGGTTACGAAAAACCCTTTCACCAATAGCAGTTGAGGTGGTTGGTATTCAGTAATGTAATTTAATGCAAACTGCGCATCGTCGTTGTAACAATATATAAGGAAGGGATTGTGATGTCGTTCATGATAGCTAAGACCCAACTTATTATGTGTTTTTACATACTGTTCATAGCTAGCAACAGCTGTGGACATTTTATATCTAAATAAATTATTTTTTCTTATGTTCCTGCAAAATAACGTTAACATTTCGAATCCATACTTCTAACTTTGCAATGAAGTCACGGTCGTCATTATAGGTAGTTCGTAAATTAAACACTCCGGTTAGTGATGTTTCCAAGTCCATCAGCAATTGTTCCTTGTAGCTGTTTGTAACGTTTGGGTTTTTATCCACTTCTCGGAATGTGATTAAAAGTTTGTTAAGTCGATCCAAGGTTGAGATTCTACTTTCCTTATCCCATATTCTCCGCAATGCAGTTGATAGAGAATGTGCTGGTAGAATCTGTCTGGATGCAAAACATATTTTCTCATTAGCCTGTATTTTAGAGATGAGTTTTAACAGCGCCATCAAATCTTGAATCTTATCATCCAGAAGCTGTTGGTTAAAGGTATCTATTGAGGTTACATCAGATGTAGCTTGGGTTTCTTCGTCGTCATCCATTTAAGGAATGAAATATCCTCAATTATTTTCAATCAAGTTATCAACTTTTTGTATAAAAATTTTTCACACTGTAAATCAAAGTTTATAAATGATTTCTTTCTAAGTCCATGTTTAGCATCCTAAAAGCTTATTTTGAGTTTGACGAAAATAATCAGCCACCAATTCTAACACTCTGGCAAAGACATATAGAAGCCGAGATGATCATTCAACTTATAGATTTCCAAATATCTTATCTTTCTCGAGTTCTGATAAATGATGTGAAAAGAGCCTGCTTAGAAATATTTTTCTCCTCAATAACGTGAGGGGTATCATCATTGACAAACAGTATATCATCACTATCTTATTAGTTAGTGAAGAACATCTCCATTTGTAAAAAGTACTAAAGTGTGTACACAGAAACAGTACTTCAAAATTTTTCCACTACTTACTTTACAAAAAAAAAACATCTTCTTCTTTGTTGATAGTACAGTATATCATCATTGACAAACAGTATATCATCATTGACAAAC
>Ga0078972_1003966_pt1 | contig 42436 bp, 30 predicted proteins | sample YelNatPaOPGAMG01_FD_67568 | JGI IMG/M metagenome (GOLD analysis project Ga0078972, IMG submission 67568) | Hot spring thermophilic microbial communities from Obsidian Pool, Yellowstone National Park, USA - OP-RAMG-01 (SPADES assembly) (version 2) | ecosystem: Environmental > Aquatic > Thermal...
AGTTGTGCGTAAGTAGAGGATAGGGCGTTGGCATACAAGCAGGCATATGGTGTTGGGCGCACTCCTACGACCGTCATTACAGACACATCCGGGGCAGCGCTCGTCGCACGGCTGAACCTGGATCCGAAGCCGAGGATGACCAAGCGAGCACAATTGCTCGCGGCCATCCTCGGCTTCCTGTTTGTGCAGATGCTGCTAACCCCCTCGAGGGTGTGGTACCTGCTTCTTGTATCGTTCGCGTTGGTGTTGGCCCTGGCATATGGGTGGACGCTGGCGCTCGCGCGCAACGTCCGTGTGGGCCGGCGCTACAACAGGGCTCTCGTGCAGGTGGGCGATCGTCTGGTCGAGGATTTCGCCATCGTCAATAACTCTCTGCTGCCTGTGCCCTGGCTGGAGGTACGCGACCGGTCAACTTTGCCCGGCTACACGGTGAGCGTCGCCATGAGCCTGGGGCCGCAGTCTGAAGAACGCTGGCGAGCGGGCGGCATCTGCAGACAGCGCGGCGAGTTCACGCTTGGTCCCTGGCAGGTAAGTACTGGCGACCCGTTCGGCCTTTTTCGCGCCGTCGGAGAGCAGGGGGTGTTGGCGCACTTGCTGGTTTACCCGCCGGTGGGCCGGGCGCCCGAAGTGTTGGCGCGCTCGGGGCGCAGCACCGGTTCCCGCAGCCACATGCAGCATTCGATGGAGCAGACGGTGACCAGCGGTGGCGTCCGCCAGTACGTCTCCGGTGATCCACCGCGGTACATCCACTGGCCTGCCTCGCTGCACACCGGGGCTCTCATGGTGAAGGACTTCGACCTCGAGCCAGCCGGTGACATCTGGCTGGTGCTGGACATGGCGCGGCCGGTGCAATCGGGTGAACTAGACGAATCCACCGAGGAATACATGGTGCTGGCGGCGACGGCGCTTGCGGCGCGGTCCCTGCAGCGCGAGCAGTCCGTCGGTCTACTGGCCTACGGCCAGAAGCGCTTTTACCTGGCGCCGGCGCGCGGGGAGGTCCAGTACTGGCAGGTCATGAGGGCTCTGGCGACGCTGCGTGCCGAGGGCACGTGGCCGATTGGCAAGGTCCTCGAGGTGGAGCGCTGGAACCTTGGCCCGGGATCCAGCATCGTGATCATCGCTCCCTCGGCTGCAAGCGATCTCCTCGTGGGTGTGGAAGTGATGAGGCGCGCCGGGTTGGGCACAAGCGTGCTTCTGCTGGACAGCCCGTCGTTCGGAGGCGCCGGTGACGCCGGCGAGGTGGCCCAGCGCCTGTTGGAGCTAGGGGTGCCGCATTCGGTCATCGCTAAGGGTTATGAGTTCGTTGCCCTCAGCCGGCGGGAGCGGCTGCGGCGCCGTCCGCGCCGGGAAGAGCGTTGGGGGCTGGGCAGCCTCAGTGTCTAGCGGGCGTTTCTGGCCTTGATGACGATGTGGGTGTGTTAGCAGCGGAGTACAGTCAGCGTGGTGGAGCCGAGCAATAGTCTTGTAGATGTAGCAGAGGAAAGCCTGGCGCAGAGCCGGACCTGGTTGGGCGTTGTCGCTATTCTGGGCATCAGCGCCTCGCTGCCGCTGGCTTTGCGGCAGGGCAACTGGGTCCCGGGGATGGAACGAATGCTGATCGTGTCGCTGGCGGGGGCGCTCTGCGGCATGATACTGGCGGGGCGGACAAGGCACCCGTTGGTGTGGCCTGGCCTGTTCCTGCTCGGCGGGGTGCTTGCGGTGATCGCCGCCAACGACGCCTGGCCAGTGTTGGGAGGAGGCCTGTCGAAGCTGAGCGAAGCCTGGCGCCGTCTCTCGTGGTGGGCTCAGGTCGTCTGGGCGGGCGGACGCGATGACGATTCCCTGGTACCCCTTGTTGCCGCCGGGATGTTGCTCTGGTCATGCAGTTTCTGGCTGGGCTGGGCGGCCATGGACCGCAGGGAGGGACTGCTGGCTGCCGCCCCGGCTGGAACGATTCTGGCCACAAACACCTTCTTCACTCTCGGTGGCGCTGGCTTTCTTCTTGCCTTCGTGCCCTTGAGCCTGATCCTGCTGATTCAGACGAACACGTGGTCACTGGAGGGCGCGTTCCAGGAGCACAGGACGCAGTATGGCGAGACCTTTCGCGCCCGGCTGCTCATGATGGCATTGCCCTGTGTCGCCCTGGTGACCGTGCTCGGCTTCTACAGCCCGTACGTTGCCGTGAGCGGCATCTCGCGCGCCTTCTGGCAGCACGCGGACCGTGAGTGGCGCTCGGTGGTGCGTATCGCCAACTGGTTCTTCCCCGGCCTGGCGCCCGGGGCGGAGCCGGCTCCCTGGCTGAATAACGGCCCATCCGCCGCCATGCCAGAAGCACGGTTGCTGCAAGGTTCGCAGGACCCCGGGCTGAAGCCGGTCATGTATGTGCGTACGAGCGACCCGCCCCCCGTGAATACGTCCGAGCTGATGCAGGCGGAGCGGCTCGGCCTGCAGGCGCAGAGCGGGCCGGTGCGCTACTGGCGCGGCATGACCTACGACACATACAACGGGCGCGGCTGGGCCAACAGCCATGAGGACATCGTCACCTACAATCCCGGCCAAACTCTGCAGCAACCGGAAGGGCCGCGGGAGCAGGTGACCCAACAGTTTCAGATCATCGTGCCTCGCGACGAGTTGATCTACAGCGTGGCTGAGCCGGTAAGCATTGATGCCACCAGCCGCGTGCGTTGGCGCGGGCCTGGAGACCTGGCCTACATCCACGCCAGCGTTGGCCAATATAGCGTGGTCTCTGAGGCGCCGGTCGTGACTGTTTCGGAGTTGCGCAAGGCGGGCACGGCGTACCCGGATTGGGTGACAGCTCGCTACCTGCAATTGCCGCAAGAACCGGCGCGCGTGGCTGACTTGGCGCGCCAGATCACGGCTGACGCGACGACTCCGTATGACAAACTGGCAGCGATCGAGGCCTATCTCCGCCACTACGAGTATGACCTGAACATCGCCCAACCAGCGGAGGGCAAGGATGTCGTGGACTACTTCCTCTTTGAGAGCAAGAAAGGCTACTGCGACTACTTCGCCAGCGCCATGGTGGTCCTGGCACGTGAGGTAGGCATCCCGGCCCGGCTGGCCTCCGGCTACGTGAGCGGCGAGTACGACTACAACAAGGGTTACTTCGTGGTCACCGAGCAGGACGCCCATTCATGGCCCGAGGCGTACTTCCCTGGCTACGGCTGGATCCAGTTCGAGCCCACCTCGGGTCGAGCGCCTCTTTACCGCCCCCTGGGAGAGACGGGAGCCCCTCCAGTGGCAAGCACGCAGACTTCAACGGCCAGGAGCACAGGCCCGTCGGCACTGCTTCTCGGATTGGCCGCTGCGCTGCTGGCCGCCGTGGCTGGCATCCTCTGGTTTGCACGGCGCCGCCAACGAGGCCTCGATCCCGTCCTGGCCGCATACGAAGCTATGGAACGTAGCGGGCGCTGGCTGGGCCTCGCTGACCTGGATAGCCTGACGCCGCGCGAGTTCGCCAACACCCTGGCCGCGCAGGTGAGCGCCATGGCCGTCGCAGCGGGGTTGGTTGCTCCGGGCGAGGCCGGTGCCCAGGCCCGCGCCTCGGCGATGGACACCATTGCGCTCGCCTACGAGCGGAAGCGCTATGCGGCGTCGCAGATGGGCAGTGGCAACGGCGAAGTATCGGCCGCCTGGGGCATGCTGCGCCGGCCACTCCGTCGCCTAATGGTGCGGCGCCTACCGGCAGTCGTCGGTGAGCGGGTTGCAGCCTGGAGAAAGAGGACGCCCAGGTCCAGGCCTCAAGGATAGGCCAGGCTCAGCCGGCCAAGACATTCAACTGGCGGGGCGACGGCGCGCCAGATGTAGCTACACGACCTGGGCCAGAAACGTCTCGACCTGGGCTGCAGTTGGCATGGCGGGGATCGCTCCCTTCTTGGTGGCAGTTATGGCGCCGGCGGCGTTGGCGTAGCGCAGCACCTCCTCGAAGTCCAGGGGACCGAGTGTGTCCAGGTCGCCCAATTGGAGGATGCTCTTGAGCGCGGCGGCCACGAAGGCATCGCCGCAACCGGTTGCGTCCACCGTTCGAACCGGAAAGCCAGGCACGTAGCCATGGGAGCGCGGCGTCGCGTAGTAGGAACCGTCGGCGCCTGCAGTGACGAGGCAGGCCTTTGGCCCAAGGCGCACCAGTGCATCGGCGCCTTCGAGCAGGTCCTTCTTCCCAGTGAGCAACTGGACTTCGACCTCGTTGACCTTGATCAGGTCAACCAACGGCAGCGTCTCGAGAATGCGCGCTCTGGCCGCCTTTGCGGGCCAGAGCGCGGGGCGATAGTTCGGGTCGAAGGAAATGAGGGCTCCCGCTTCTTTGGCAATCTTGGCGGCGGTGAGGGTGGCTGAGCGCGATGGCTCGCAGATGAGGGTGATTGAGCCAAAGTGAAAGACATGCGTTTGCTGCAGGTAGGCCCTGTCCAGTTCCTCGGCGCGCATGATCATGTCGGCGCTCGGGTGGCGAAAGAAGGTGAACTGAGGGTTGTCCGGCGTCGGCAAGGCGACGAAGGCGAGAGCCGTGCGTGCCTCGTCCGTCAGCAACATGTTGGTGGTGTCAACGCCACAGGAGCGCAAAGTGTCTCGCAAACACTCACCAAATGGGTCTGTACCGACTTTACCGACGAAACCGGTTGCCAGGCCAAGCTTGGCAGCGGCGGCGGCAACGTTGGCCGGCGCGCCCCCCGGAGCCCAGGTGAAGGCTCTGGCCTGGGTGAGCGTGACGCCAGGGCGATCGGCGAGGAAGTCAATCAGCGCCTCACCCATGGTGACAACGTCGAGCATCTGGGTGTCCTCCTGAAGCATTCGCGTCTATCGCCTGCGCGGGTTCTCCACCTTCCGCGCTGAGCAACCTTGGGCGCGGTGAGCAGCGTAGCCGGCTCAAACCGGCGGCCGCACCATGCCCTTCAGAAGCTACAATGTGATCCTAGTATAAGCCATGTGCAGCCGGTGCGGCTACCGTCTTTCGCCCGCCCCAGCACTGTGAGCGCACCTGATTAGCACCGGCTCAGCGATGATATCAGACTTCGGCCAGCAGGTGGGTGAGGGCGGCGTGGGCGCGCCCGAACAGTTCGGCGCCGCTGAAGCCCGCCCACTGCCCCGCAAAGACAAGGTGCGGTTCAAGGGAGAGGAAAACCTCCTCCTGCCTGGGCGCCAGCGCAGCGAGCAGTTCGCGCACCTGGCCATCACCTTCGCCGGCAGGCACGACTTCGCCGGTACCGCGAAGCGCGTCTTTCACATGCACGTAAACCACATAATCTGCAAGCAGGGGCCAGCCGATGTCGAAGGGGCGATCCACGCCCACCTGGACGAAGTTGGCAGCGTCCCAGACGGCCAGGAACCTGGGCGAGCCGACGCTGCGCAGGATGTCCGCGCAGCGTTGGGGGATGTCCCCATAGATGTTGCTCTCATTCTCATGTAACACGATCACAGGGCTGGCTTCAGCGGCGCGGACGAAAGCTTCGAGACGGCGCAGGACCTCGCTACGCCAGCGCTCTGGCTCCTCCGTCGTGCCGTAAAACGAGAAGATGCGAACGTATTTGCTTTCCAGGTATTCTGCCATGCCAAGGATGCGCCGGAAATCCTCCAGGTGTGGCGCGAACGGGGAGTCAATGGGCACTTTGCCAATCGGCGAGCCGATGGAGGAGACGCGCATCTGGCGTGAGGCAAGTGCTTGCTTCAGCCGTGCCAACTCTCGGTCGTCGAAATCCAGCACGCTCTTACCCCAGGCGCCGCGGACCTCGAGGTAGTTGACCCCCAAGCCTTTCAGCGTATCCAGTTGCTCATCGAGGTCCGCCGAGATCTCGTCGCCGAAGCCACTTAGCGTGAACATTGCTGCTCCTTTTGACGTGTTGCTGCCAGTTCAGCCGAACAGTTCGGCATAACGCCGCTCAAGCTGCGCCAGGCGATCCTGTGCTTGTGCCAGCTTCGTCTGTTCCCGCGCAACCACCTCGGGCTTGGCCCGGCTGGTGAAGTTGGGGTTGGCAAGCAGTTGTTCGCAATGCGCCACCTCGGCCTGTGCCTGGGCGATCTCCTTGTCCAGACGCGCCCGTTCGGCGTCAAGATCCAAGAGCCCGGCGAGCGGCAGGTAGATGGTCACATCTCCAGCGACCACGGTGGCCGATTGCGGCGGCGCCGGGACGTCGTCAAGAATGCTGAGCGAATCTTCGGCCACGCGGGCGAGGCTCGCGATAATCGGCGCTTGCCCTTGGAACAGGTCTTGCTTGCCGCCGGCGGCGATCACGGCCTGCACCCGCCTGGCCGGGTCCACTTTGTACTCGGCGCGGATGTTCCGGATGCCCCTGATGGCTTCGATCACCTGACCGAACTCGGCCTCGGCTCTCTCATCCCGCCGCCCAGGCGTCGGCCAATCAGCCACGATGAGGGCCTCGCCTTGGTGAGGCAGGTGCTGCCAGATGGCCTCGGTGACGAAGGGCATGAACGGGTGCAGCAGGCGCAGGGCATGCTCGAGGACGTAGACCAGCACTCGCTGGACGGTGCGTTTCCGCTCGGGCGAGCCGGAGTAGAGCGGAATCTTGGCAGCTTCGATGTACCAGTCGCAATAATCGCCCCAGAGAAAATCGTGGATCTGCCGCCCGGCTTCACCAAGCTGCCATGTCTCCAGGAAATGCTGGACGTCACCGATGAGTTGGTTGAGACGGCTGATGATCCAGCGGTCCGGTAGCTCTAGCTCATCAGCGTCTAGTTCGCTGGGCGCTTCCATATCGGGAGGCAGGTTGGCCAGGACGAAGCGGGCCGCGTTCCAGACCTTGTTGGCGAAGTTGCGGGCCGATTCGATCTTGGTCGGCGACAACTTCGTGTCGTTCCCGGGTGTACTGTTGGTCACGATGGCGTAGCGCAGGGCGTCGGTGCCGTATTGCTCGATCACTTCGATCGGGTCGAGCGCGTTGCCGAGGGATTTGCTGTACTTGCGGCCGAACTCATCGCGGATGAGGCCGTGCAGGTAGACATACGGGAAGGGTTCGCGCCCAGTCATGGCGATGCCCAGCATGATCATGCGGGACACCCAGAAGGTGAGAATGTCATAGCCCGTTTCGAGGACAGTTGCCGGGTAGAAGTACCGGTAGTCCTGCGTATCCTCGGGCCAGCCCAGCGTCGAGAAAGGCCAGAGGCCGGAGGAGAACCAGGTGTCAAGCACATCCGGATCCTGCTCGATGTCGGCGCTGCCGCACTTGTCGCAAGCGGTGGGATCGTCCACAGCGACGATGACGTTGTTGCACTGGCGGCAGTACCAGACGGGTATGCGATGCCCCCACCACAACTGACGCGAGATGCACCAATCGCGGATGTTTTCCATCCAGTTGTAGTAGACGCGCTCGAAGCGCTCGGGGATGATGCGAATGCGTCCTTCGCGGACCGCTGCCAGAGCCGGCTCAGCCAGAGGTGCCACTTTGACGAACCATTGAGTCGAGATGCGCGGTTCGGCCACGGTGTCGCATCGCTGGCAATGGCCGACGGCGTGGACGTACTCTTCGGTCTTGGCGAGCAGGCCTTCCTTCTCCAGGTCCGACACGATGAGGCGCCGCGCCTCTTCGCGAGTCAGACCGGCGTAGCGGCTGCCGGCGGCCTCGGACATGTGCCCGTCCGCTGTCATCACGTCTATGCTCGCCAGGTGATGCCGGCGGCCAATCTCATAATCGTTAGGGTCGTGCGCTGGTGTCACCTTGACGGCGCCCGTGCCGAAGGCTGGATCAACGGCAGCGTCAGCGATGACGGGTATGCGCCGCTCCACGAGGGGCAGGATGACCTCTTTGCCCACGAGGTCTGCATAGCGCTCGTCGTTCGGGTTCACCGCCACTGCCGTGTCGCCCAGCATCGTCTCCGGGCGCGTGGTTGCGACCTCGACGTACCGTCCATCATCGTCAGCCAGCGGGTATCTGAGGTACCATAGCCGGCCTTGCTCCTCGCTATGGATCACCTCGACATCGGAGATAGCGGTACCGCAGTGGGGGCACCAGTTGACCATATAGGCACCGCGATAGATCAGGCCCTGATCATAGAGGCGCTTGAAGGCCTCGCGCACAGCCCGAGACAGAATCGGGTCAAGCGTGAAACGCTCGCGAGTCCAATCGCAGGAAGCGCCCAACCGCCGGTGTTGCTGGGTGATGCGCCGGCCGTAGTTCTCGCGCCATTCCCAGACGCGTTTGACGAAGGCCTCACGCCCCAGGTCCCAGCGGGTAAGTCCCTCCTTCGCTAGCTGGCGCTCCACTACGGCGTGTGTTGCGATGCTGGCGTGGTCCGTCCCAGGCAACCAGAGGGTAGGGTCACCGGCCATGCGGTGCCAGCGGATAAGGATGTCCTCGATGGCAGCGGTCATCGCGTGGCCGATGTGCAGAGCGCCGGTAATATTGGGCGGCGGCATAGGGATGACAAAGGGCTTTTTGCCGGCGACGATCTTGGGCGTGAAATAGCCCTGCGCCTCCCACCAATCGTAAATGGGCGTCTCGAACTGCTCCGGCTGCCACGTCTTTGGCAGGTCGCGGCTTCTCTCGAACGGTAGCACGGTCTTCTCCCCAGCGGCGGCCAGGGCACGAGCAACCAGCCCCATGCCAAGGCCTAGATTAAACGATAAGCCTTCTCGTCTCAAGGGCGAGAAGGCTCGGCTTCGCGCGGTACCACCTTGCTTCCCCGGTATGCTGGCATCTGCCAGGACAGCGGGCTCAGAGGTGCGCTAACGGGCACGGCCGCGTGGGCTTACGCCGGTTCAGCCCACGAGCTCACGAGCGACTTCCTCGCACCAACCCAGGCGCAGCTTCCAGCCGCTGGCCGCGCCTCTCTGGTGGATCGCACGCGAGTACTACTCTCGGTCTCAGCTTCTCTACTCTATCCTTCGAAAATCATAGCACAAGCAGGCGATTCGTTCAACCCGAGCTCGGCGCCGGCTGCCGGCGCCTAAGCTCTGACGACTGGGCTGGCGCCTGGTTGGCGTTGCTTGAGCTGCTCATATAGATAGGCGACATTGTCCTCATGGAGGGCTTGAGTGAGCCCATCGAGATCCAGCCGCGACCCGCCAAAGGACTCGATCTGCGAGCGCCGGATTTCGTCCAGGCTGGCGCCGCTGGCAACGGCGTCGCTTACGAACTTCTTCACCTGGCGCAGATACTGCATCCTTTGTTCGAGCGCTTCTTTGATCTCTCCCTTGAGGATGACATCTCCGTGCCCCTGGATGATGGTGTTCAGGGGAAGCGCTCGCACTTTTTGCAGGCTGCGCATGAGGAGATCGGGATCGCAGCCGACGAAATGGGGCACAGGCAGAACAGCGTCGCCCGCTACGAGGATTCTTTCCTCCTCGATGTAGACGCCGAAGGAGTCGTACGAATGCCCGGGCAGAGGGATCATGTGCATCGTCAGTCCGCCGAAGCGGAGCACGATCTCGCTCGTGCCAGTGATGTCGGGCAGGCGCAGGCGCACCTGCTGCAGTTCCGGCAGATCTGCCGCCGCCTGGCTGAGAGCATTTTGCGCCTCTTCTTCCAAGGTGCTCCGGGCGCGGGCGTGCGCGATGATGCGCGTGCCCGAATAGAGGTAGTTGCCGGCGACGTGATCAAGGTGCGAGTGCGTGTTGATCAGGTAGCGCACCCTGGCACCGCCGCGGGTGGCGAAAGCCAGCACTTCTTTGGCTTCGGAAGGGAAAAGCAGGGTGTCAACGACCACATTGCCGCGGCCGGTGATGATGACTGTGGCTGTAACTTGCGCGTATAACTCGCTCAGGTAGACGTAGACTTGCTCGCCTACACGCTCTTTGGGCAAACCTGCCTCCAACTGCGGCCCACAATGGGCAAAGACGCAGCTAGCATAGCAGAGTCAGCAAGTCACAGTCAAGCAATTTGCAGCTGGAGCGGCGATCGTCGCTGCGCAGACACGGTTGTGCGGCAGGCCACTTCATGGCGATTTGACCATGAGGCGGCCCAACGGCTAGCATTTCGACCCATCGGGGTTCTTAATAGCGGCAAGCATCAGGAGCGTGAGGAATGTCGGAGTCTGGCAGGGAGATGGGGGGCTTCACAGGCAGGATTCTGCGTGTGGATCTCAGTGGCGGTAACATCTGCGTTGAGGAGCCTGCCGAGGCTGTGTATCGCCACTACGGCGGCTGTGGGGGCCTGGCGGCATACTACCTCTTGAAGGAACTGCCGGCAGGGGCGGACCCGCTCGGCCCGGAGAACATCATCGTGCTGATGACGGGGTGCATGAGCGGCACGCCCCTGTGGGGCGCCAACCGGCTGCTCGTGGCTACCAAGAACGCCTTGACCCTGGGTTACGCCGAGAGCGAGGCGGGCGGCTGGTGGGGCCCTGAGCTCAAGGCGGCCGGTTTCGATGGTGTGATTATCAAGGGCAGGGCCGAGAAGCCGAGCTACCTTTGGATAGAGGACGGCAGGGCAGAGATACGCGATGCTGGTCACCTTTGGGGCCGGCCGACGGGCGAGGTGCAGGATGCGCTTGTTGCTGAGTGCGGCGACAGGCGCACCCGTGTGCTTCAGTGTGGCCCGGCAGCGGAAAAGGGGGTGCGCTTTGCTGCCCTCTGCAACGAGCTACACCACTGGAACGGACGCTGTGGCACGGGAGCAGTGCTCGCGTCCAAGAACCTGCGCGCCATCACCGTGCGTGGGCGGGCGAAGGTGCGCATGGCAGACGAGGAGCGCGCCAAATCGGTCCTGCGCTGGCTGCGGGAGCACTACAACCGCAACGAATCCACAATGCACCTGCACGGCACGGCGCGTGGCATCCCCGGGCTGCAGGCCGATGGCATTCTGCCCACGCACAACTTCCACAAGGGCCAGTTCGACCAGTGGGAGAACCTGAGCGGCCCAACAATGAGCGAGACCATCCTGACAGGCCGGGGAAGCTGCTATGCCTGCCCGATCGCCTGCAAGCGCGAGGTGTCGGTGCCTGAGTTGGGCGTGACCCCGAAATACGGCGGCCCTGAGTACGAGACCATCGGCGCCTTCGGTTCGCTCTGCGACATTGGCGACCTGAAGATGATAGCGAAAGCCAACCAGGAATGCGCCCGATATGGCTTGGATACGATCTCGACCGGCGTCGTCATCGCCTTCGCGATCGAATGCTTCGAGAATGGCCTGCTCACCACTGAGGACACCGGCGGCCTGGAGCTACGTTTCGGCAACGCCGAGGCCGTCATTGAGATGATCGGCCGCATTGCCAGGCGCGAAGGGCTAGGCGACCTGCTGGCAGAGGGCGTCATGCGGGCAGCCGCAGCCCTGGGGCCGAAAGCGCAGGAATACGCCATGCATGTCAAGGGCCAGGAATTGCCGATGCACGAGCCGCGCGGCAAGAAGGGGCAGGCCATGTCGTTTGCTCTTTCACCCACCGGCGCCGACCACATGGAAGCCCCACACGATCCCTTTCTTGAGACACTCGGGCTGCATGGCTCAGTGTTCTCGCCCCTCGGGCTGTTCGAGCCGGTTGACAGGCTGGACTTCTCGTACCGCAAGGTGCGTGCCTACTACGTCCTTCAACTCCTGTGGGGCATGTACAACGTGCTCGGAATGTGTGCCTTCGCTGCTGTGCCCACTGGGCCCATCCCCCTCACGCAACTTGTCGAGTTCTACAGTGCCGTCACCGGCTGGGAGAGCAGCCTCTGGGAGTTGCTGCGCCAGGCTCAGCGCGCCTCGACGATGTACCGCATGTTCAATGTGCGCGAAGGATTCACACCTGACGATGACACCTTGCCACGCCGTTTCTTCCAGCCCCTGGAGAACGGGCCACTGCAGGGCCAGCGCCTGGACGTGGAGGAGTTCGAGCGGGCGAAGCGGTTGTTCTATGAGTTTTCTGGCTGGGACGCCGACACCGGCGTGCCCACGCGCGCCAACCTGCTGGAGTTGGGCCTGGAGTGGCTGCTCTGAGGCCGCCCGCCACGCTCCCCCCATCGGCTCACGGTCTCGGCGGTTGGACCCACCTGCCGACGAAGCGAGTTGCCGCCGAAAGTGCACAGGCGCTCGGCGCCCGTGCCAGGCCCAGGCTGGTGTGCTTCATGCCCTGGGACTCCGGGTGAGGTTCGCCGGATGGAAGCAAACGTGTCGTGGAGGCTGCGGTGTATGATTTGATGGCGTCGGCGCTACGCACGAGCAAGGCCGACTACACGGAGATACGAATCGAGGAGAGGGAATCCAGCCGGGCCGTCTTCCGTGGGCCGCTGCTCGAAACAGCTGACTTGAGCATTGACCGCGGCGGCATCGTCCGATGCCTGGTACGCGGCGGTGGTTGGGGTGTGGCCACGTTCAACAGCCTGGATGACCTGCCCCTGCGGGTACAGCAGGCCTATGAAGGCGCCCGCGCCATTGAGGGCGACAGCATCGAACTGGCAACAGTCCCGATTTCGGTGGACGAAGTGCCAGCGCGGTTGGAGCGGGATTTTCGCGGAGTCGCTCTCTCCGACAAGGTGGCACTTGCCAAAGGCTACAATGAGGTCATGCGATCCTACGACCCGAGCATAGTTGACACGCAGGCCGTGTATGCCGACAGCTTCAGCCGTGTCTACTTCATGAACTCGGAGGGGACGCGGCTGATGGAAGAGCGGCCCATGTGCACCGTCAGCCTCTCGGCGACAGCCCGCAAGGACGGCCTGGTGCAGCAGGCGTTCGAGGCCGTCTCGCGGGCTGCCGGTTACGAGGTGGCGTTGGGGCATGAAGAACTGGCCGGTACAGTGGCCAGGCGTGCGGTCGCCCTTCTGTCAGCGCGGCCAGTCAAAGGTGGGCGGTATGCCATCGTCTGCAACCCCAAGCTCGCTGGCGTCTTCTGCCATGAGGCCTTTGGCCATCTCTCTGAGGCCGACTTCGTCTACTCGAACCCGCAGGCGCAGGAAATGATGGTGCTGGGACGGCGCTTTGGCCGCGACATCCTGAACATCGCCGACGATGGCTCCGTCCCTGGGCTGCGGGGCAGCCACAGGTACGACGACGAGGGCACGCCGACCGGAAAGCACTATCTCATCAGGGAAGGGATACTTGTGGGCCGATTGCACTCGCGCGAGACGGCGGCCAAGATGGGCGAGGCGCCGACGGGCAATGCCCGCGCGGTGAGCTATCGTTACCCACCGATCGTGCGCATGACCAACACTTACATCGAAGGCGGCCAGACGCCCGTGGCAGACCTGTTCCACGAGGTGGAGTTGGGCATCTACGCCTGTGATTTCTACGGCGGGCAGACGGCCCTGGAGAACTTCTCCTTCACCTCTGCCTATGCCTACATGATCCGGAACGGCGAACTGGCAGAGATGGTGCGTGACGTGTCGTTGGCGGGCAATCTGTTCCGCACCCTCGAGAACACGGACGCGATAGGCGATGACTTCCGCTGGATAGAGGCAGGCGCTTGCGGCAAAGGCGGCCAGGGTGGTCTGCCCGTATCCCTGGGTGCCCCGCACATTCGCATCCAGGACGTCGTGGTCGGAGGCGAATGATGCACCCGCAGGCAAGCGAGGCTGACGTGTTGGAAATGGTACCACCGGAGGCGGAACAGGCCGAACTCTTCGAGATGGAGAGCGAGGCGACAAGCATTCGCTTTGAAGCCAGTCGCCTGAAGGCCTATGAGGTGTCGCAGAGCGAGGGCCTGGCCCTGCGCCTGGTAGCCGAGGGCCGCCTTGGGTTCGCGGCTGTAAGCGACGTCAGCGCCAAGGGGAGGCTTGTCCAGAATGCCGTGGAGTCCGCCAGGTACGGCGAGGCGGTGCCGATCCGGTTCCCGTCGCCGCAGCCGGCGCAGGCTGTCCGCGTATGCGACGAGCGGCTTGCCGACCTGCCCTCCGCGCGACTGGTCGAGATGGGCCGCCAAGCCGTGCAGTCCCTGCAGGAGGCGGAGCCAGAGGGCCAGGTTGATGTGCACCTCGAGCGAAGGGTGCGGCGCACTAGCGTGGTCAACAGCGCTGGCACCGCGGTTGTGAGGCGATCCACGGTGCTCAGCATCTCGGTGGAGATGCAGCGTGTCCGGCAAGACGATGTGCTGATGATCGGCGATTACTATAGCACCGCCATGTGGGACGAACAGTACCCAGCAATGCTTGCCAGGCTGGCGCAAAAGGTGCGGCTGGCCAGAGAGCTTGCCAGCCTGCCATCAGGGCGCATGCCCGTCCTCTTTGCACCGGCAGGCGCAGTGGTGCTGTTGCTGCCACTGAGCCAGGGCCTGAACGGCAAGAACGTCTACAGGGGCACCTCGCCCATCGGCAACCGGGTGGGAGAACAACTGCTGGACGCCAAGTTCACCTTGCTGGACGATCCAACGCTAGACGGCCGGCCTGGCAGTGCTGCCTATGACGATGAGGGAGTGGCCCGGCGCAGGCGTGCCTTGATCGAACAGGGCGTGCTCAAGGGGTTCATTTACGACCTGAAGACAGCAGCCCTGGCGGGGACGGAGCCGACCGGCAACGGCGAACGCAGCTTGTTCGCGCCGCCCGCGCCCGAGTTCTCGAACCTGGTCGTCGCGCCTGGGGAAGCGCCTTTGGCGGACATTCTGGCCGGTGTTGACGAGGGATTACTGGTGGAGGATGCTCTCGGCCTCGGTCAGGGCAATGCGATAAGCGGCGCTTTCAGCCACCCACTGAGCCTGGCATTCAAGATCGAACACGGCGAGATAGTTGGGCGGGTGAAGGACGTCTCGATCGCGGGCAACGTCTACGATGAACTGAAGCATATCGCTGCCCTGAGCCGAGAGCGTGAGTGGGTGTACGGCGGGATGTACCTGCCCTACGTTCTCCTGCCCGAACTGAATGTAGTCAGCAAGAGTGGGTAGGTTGACCTGACGTAGCCCGTGGCCCACCAGGCGTAGAGCCCTACCTGCGCTGCGGCATTGAGCCAGCGAGGGAGAGCGAGCGCTGGGCCGCCCCAGACATCGGCGCCCGTCGGCGCGAGCACGCGGATGATCTGTGGGTAATGCAGCGCCATGTTGAGCGTTGCCGTTACGGCGAAGGCAGCGTACAGCCAGCGCAAGCGCCTGTCGCCAGGCATGGCGAGCAGGAGCAGCGAGAACATCGGGATCAGGTGGTTCTCGTGGATTTGGGTGGCCAGCATGAAGAAGGAGAGGAAGAGGAAGGCGAAGGACTCATAGGTGACGGCGGCGGCGCTGTCCTTCCACGTGCGCAGCAGCACAAGCAGGTACGCCAGGCCAAACAGCCCCAACCCGATCAGCCTGTAGTTCAGGAGCGGCAGCCCCAATGGGTGCGCCAGGTCGCTGAGCCTGCCCTGGCCGAGGCTCGCAAACCACCAGAAGTTGTGTGCAGTGGCGGAGAGCATCGGGTGGTACGACTCGGGCCGGCTGACGCGGGCCCACATTTCGCCTAAGGTGCCGTAGGTAATGAATGGGGCGAGCACCACGAGAGCGCAGGCGAGCGCGGCCAGCAACGCCCGGGTGAGCCGGGCCGGGCCGTAGCGTCGCCAGGTGAGTATTGCCATCAAGGGCAGAAAGACATCTGCTTGCGGCTTGGTCAGCATGCCCAGAGCCAGGGCGACCCAGCCCCAGCCTGGGTAGCCTTCGGTCAGCCCTGCCACAGCCAACAGCATGAAGAGCGAATGCACTGCCCCCGTCTGGCCGTAGTAGGCGGACTCGAAGACGACGGCCGGGTTGAACAAATAGGCGGCCACGGCCAGGAGCGCCCATCTCTTACCCCAGTGCTTCAGCACCAGCTTGTAGGCTGCTGCGGCAATCAGGCCGGTGCTGGCGAGCGCCGGCAGACGCAGCAGGAAGCGCAGGTAGCCCTGGTTGGTGCGATCCAGCCAGGGTGGCGGGAAGGATGGCGACCAGAGAGCACGGAAGACCTCGCCGGCCAGCCGGAAGGGATAGAGCAGCAAGGGCGTGGTGTTGGGCGGAGCCACGAAGCTGGGAGCGTAGACGCTGTGGATGCCGGAGTGGGTGGCCTGCCAGGTCCAGGCCATGTAGATCTCAATGTCTCCCCAGTAGCCTGTGGTTGTCGCCAGAGGGAGATAGACAGCCAGGGCGACGCCGGCCATCAGCACGAGCCAGAATGCTTGCGGGTGGCGAGCCCTGAGGCGGCCCAGCCAGCGGCGTAGCCGATGCCAGGACCGTGGCACAAGGCTCACTGCTACAGGCCCTGCCCACACGGCCAGAGGCGCGATCCAGACCCAGGGAAGCAGAGGCCAGAGGCGCAGCAGCCCAACCAGCCCAACCGGCAAGAGGCCGAGCGTGAGGCTCAGAGGCTGAGGGAGAGGGATACGGGCAGGGCGGCGGGCGAGCACCAGCCAGGCCGTGGCCAGGAGCAAGGGAAAGAGCACACGTGCCGGCGGCGCTGCAACGCCGAAGACTGGATCGAGCTCAACCCAAGCCACGGCGACGCCCAGTTGCCGCGTGTCCGGCGGGGCGACGAAAGGCGTTGCCCTCAGGCTGATCTGCAATTCGCCGTTCCAGCCGAACTGAGAAGGGTCAAGGGTGAGGTCGTGCTCGGCGAAAGCGCCTCCGGCCGGAAAACGGTCGACTTCGCGGCCGTTGATGCCCACAATCACCGTGGCTATCCCTTGCGGCCGCAGGGCGTGGGCGTAGAGGCGCAGGCGAAGCGGCCGGACGCCGACGTGGCCGAACGTGATGACGCCCTGGGCCTGGCTCCAGCGGAAGGCGGTGCCGTCGGGGGCGAGTTCTGGCTGGTAGAAACCGTCCAGAGCCGGGGCTGACGATATGCTCCCCAGCGACAATCTCGTTGCACCGCCCTGGTAGGGCAGGGCCACACACAACGCCGCCAGAATCAGGCCGGCGGCCAGGCAAGCCACGGTTCTCGGCAGGGTCGGGCGACTACCGGAAAGCAGGCGCATCGGCGGCGACAACTTGGCCCCGCATGGACCACGGGCCAGCCCATTCCACCTTGACCATGGCCAGGCGGCCGGCCAGAGGGATGTCGCTATTCACGAAGGTGAGCTTGTTGGTGCGAGTGCGGCCCCGCCACTTGCCGCGCACCTGATCCTCGAACAGGACCTCTACCTCCTTGCCGACCAGCGCGCGGTTGATCTCCCCGACCACTCTTTCCTGTAGGCGCTCGATGAGCTGGCGCCGGCGCTCTTTCTCCTCCGCAGGGACATCATCCGCCAATTGAGCAGCGGCCGTTCCCGGCCTCGGTGAGTAGCAGGCTACGTGCACGGCATCGAAGCGGACCTGCTCGAGAAGGCGGTAGGTGTCCAGGAATTGCTGCTCGTTTTCGCCGGGAAAGCCGACTATGACATCGGTCGCCAGGGCGACGCCCGGCAGGCTGTGGCGGATGCGCTGGATCAGGTCCAGGTACTGCTCGGCGGTGTAGTGCCTGTTCATCCGCCGCAGTATCTCGTCATTGCCGGATTGCAGGGGCAACTCGATGTGCTCGCACACCTTGGGCAGGCCAGCCACAGTCTCAATCAACTCCTGGCTCATATCCTTGGGGTGATTGGTCAGGAAGCGAATGCGCCGCAGCGCCTCGATCTCGTGCACTGCCCTTAGGAGAGCCGCCAGGCTCGGCTGGCCTGGCAGATCGGCTCCATAAGAGTCTACGTTCTGGCCGAGCAGCGTAACCTCGCGAGCCCCTAGCCTGGCGACGCGCTGACACTCGCCAAGCACCTCATGTACCGGCCGGCTGCGCTCGCGGCCACGGCGATAGGGTACGATGCAGTAGCTGCAGAAGTTATTGCAGCCGGTCATGATCGTCACGTAACGCGCTACAGGCGAGGCCGGACTTAGCGGCGAGGCTGGAGCACACCCCATGGCATTGGCGGTAGCCTGGGTATCGAGACGCTCGAGCAGGGCTTCAAAGCGCGAAGGCGGCAGCCACATGTCAACAAAGGGGTAGCGGGCCGCGAGTCCGGCTTCATCGCCGGAGACGCCCACCAGGCAACCCATCACGGCGATGAGCATATCGGGGTGGCGCCGTTTGAGCGGCTTGAGTGAGTTTAGGCGGCCATAGGCGCGGTTCTCAGCGCTCTGGCGGACGACGCAAGTGTTCAGCACCACTACCGTGGCATCGTCGGGCGTGTCCACCTGGCGGAAGCCGCGTGCCGACAGCTCCTCAGCGAGGCGGAGCGAGTCCCCATCGTTCATCTGGCAGCCGGCGGTCCAGATGTAGAAGGTGCTGCCTGACTGACTCACCGGAGCCTAGCCTCGATTCCCTCGGCGGCCAGCAGGCCGGAAGCGGCGGCTTGGACCAGGCCGCGCGTGATGCCGGCCCCATCTCCAGCTGCGAACAGGTTGTGCACCTCAGTCTCCAGGTGCTCGCTTAGGCGGAGGCGGGAGGAATAGAACTTGGCCTCAACGCCGTACAGCAACGTATGCCGGGAGGCGACCCCAGGCGTAAGCCGGTCAAGGGCGTAGATCAGCTCCAATATGTCCACAAGGTGGCGGTAGGGGAAAACCAGCCCCAGGTCGCCCGGCGTTGCCTCGCGAAGCGTCGGTTCCACGATACCATGCGAGAGGCGCTCGCGCGTGGAACGCCGTCCCTGTTCCAGGTCGCCCAGGCGCTGGACGAGCACGCCGTTGCCGAGCAAGTTCGCCAGCCGAGCGACGGATTGGCCGTAGGCCAGCGGGTCATCGAACGGGTCCGTAAAGGTCTTGCTGACCAATATGGCGAAGTTGGTGTTGGCAGTGCGACGCTCGGCGTAGCTATGCCCGTTCACGGTGGTGACGCCTGCGGCCCGTTCTGTGACGACCTCGCCATAGGGGCAGACGCAGAAGGTACGGACCTTGTCGTCGAAGCGTTCCGAGTAATAGACCAGCTTCGGCTCGTACAGCACGCTTGTGAGCGGCTCCATCACGGGTGCTGGTAGCTCTACCCGCACGCCCAGGTCTACGGGGTTCCGCGCCAGGCTAAGGCCGATCTGGCCTGCCAGGCGACGGAGCCAGTCGGCGCCACTTCGCCCGGGTGCGACCAGCACCGTCTTGGCGGCTACCTGGGTTCCGTTGGCCAGAACCAGGCCAGCCACGGAGCCATTGTCGGTGAGCACCGACGTGACCGGCGAGTTGGTGCGGATCTCGACCCCCCGTTCGTCCAGGGCGGCGCGCATCGCTGCCAGAATGCCCCGCGTGCGCTCCGTGCCGATGTGACGCACGGGCGAGTCCACCAGTCGCAGGCCCGCCAGAGCGGCGCGTTTCTGCCAGTCCTCCGTGGCGTCAGAACGCATCCCATATACCGGCCCGGTGTCCCCATACTGCTGGAAGAGCTTGTCTACCTGTTCAATCAGGGCCGCGGTCCGCTCCTCGCCGACCACCTCTGCCAGGTGGCCGCCGACGGCCGAGGACAGCGTGAGCTTGCCGTCGCTGAAAGCGCCCGACCCACCCCAACCAGAGGTGAGGCGGCACGGGTTGCAGTGGATGCACGGTATATGACGGTCGCGGGCGGGGCATGTGCGTTGCTCGAGGCCGGGGCCAGCCTCCAGGAGCAGGATGCGTCTTCCTGAGGTCTGGCTGAGCGCCAGAGCCGCGAAAATGCCCGCCGGCCCGGCACCGACTATGGCTACGTCGTAAAGGTCAGGCATGCTGCACCTCGTCGGCTCCTGTCGCCAGGCCGAGGGCTTGGCGCAGGTATTGCCCGGTGTAAGAGGACTCGACCTCGGCAACCTGCTCGGGTGTGCCCTCGGCGATGATGGTGCCACCACGGCTGCCGCCCTCCGGCCCCATGTCTATCACCCAGTCCGAAGCTTTGATGACATCGAGATTGTGCTCGATGACGATGACAGTATTGCCCTGGTCCACCAGACGGTTGAGCACCTCGAGCAGCTTAGCCACATCGGAGAAGTGCAACCCGGTGGTTGGTTCATCCAGGATGTAGAGCGTCCTGCCAGTATCACGGCGAGCCAGTTCCTTCGCCAGTTTCACTCGCTGCGCCTCACCGCCGGAGAGTGTGGTCGCTGACTGGCCCAGGCGCACATATCCCAGGCCGACATCGGAAAGGACCTTGAGGCGGTTGCGGATCTTGGGCTGGTTGGCGAAGAACTCCATCGCCTCGTCCACGGTCATGTCGAGCACGTCAGCGATGCTCTGGCCACGGTACTTGATTTCCAGCACTTCACGGTTGTAGCGGCGCCCACCGCAGGTCTCACAGGTGACGTAGATGTCGGGCAGGAACTGCATTTCAATGCGGATGAGGCCCTCTCCCTGGCAGGCTTCGCAGCGCCCGCCCTTGACGTTGAAGGAGAATCGCCCCGGCTTGTAGCCGCGCGCCTTGGCCTCGGGCAAGGTGGCGTAGAGATCGCGGATGGCGGTGAAGATGTTTGCGTAGGTAGCCGGATTGGACCGGGGTGTGCGACCGATGGGCGACTGGTCCACATTGACGACCTTATTGAGATACTCAAGTCCTTCGATGCCGTCGTGGAGGCCCGGCCGTGCTTTGGCACCGTACAACCGTTGTGCCAGGCTGTTGTAGAGGATGTCAATCACGAGTGTGCTCTTGCCTGAGCCAGAGACACCTGTCACTGACAGCAGCATTCTCAGGGGCAGGCGAACGCTCACGTTCTTGAGGTTATGCTCGCGGGCACCACGCACGAACAGGCAGCTGCCGTCGCCCTGCCGTCGCTTGCTGAGCAGGGGGACGCGCAACTCGCCGGAGAGGTATCTCCCCGTGAGTGAAGCAGGGTTGGCGGCGATCTCCTCCGGCGTGCCGGTGGCCATGATTCTGCCCCCGTGCTCGCCGGCGCCGGGGCCAAGGTCAACGACGTAGTCAGCGGCACGGATGATGCCCTCGTCGTGTTCCACCACGATCACGGTGTTGCCCAGGTCGCGCAGCGACTTCAGCGTCTCAACCAGGCGCTGGTTGTCGCGTGGATGCAGGCCGATGCTTGGCTCGTCCAGGATGTAGAGGACTCCCATGAGGCGCGAGCCCAACTGCGTAGCCAACCGCACCCGCTGAGCTTCGCCGCCCGAAAGTGTATCGGTGGGCCGGTCCAGGGTGAGGTAATCCAGCCCCACGTTGTCGAGGAAATCGAGGCGGGAGGACACCTCCCGCAAGACCTGCTGAGCGATGGTCGTCTCGCGCTTGCCGAACCAGCGTCGCCCCTCCTCCCCTTGGAGGCTTGCCACCCAGGCGTGCAGGTCTTCTATGGTCATCGCCGCCACGGAAGCAATATCCAGGCCGGCGACGGTGACAGCCAGGCTCTCTGGCCGCAAGCGCTTCCCACCGCACACCGGGCAGGTGGCGCTGCTCATGTAGCGCTCGAGCCGGGCCTTTTCCTGATCGTCCTCGCTCTCGCGATAGTGACGGCGCAGATAGGGCAGCACTCCCTCAAAGGGCATGCTCAAGCGCCGCACTTCGCCATCCTTGCTGGTATAGGTGACGTCTATCGGCTTCGAGCGCGGACCACCGTGCAAGACAATGTCAAGCTGGCTTGCCGGCAAGTGCTGCACCGGAGTGTCGAGGCTGATGCCAAACCGCTCTGCCATTGCCCGCAGGAGCGATTCAAAATACGGGAGGTTGCGCTTGCCCCGGGCCCACGGTCTGATGGCTCCCTGTAGAAGTGAGAGGGTGCCGTCCGGGATCACCAGACGGGGGTCGAAATCCATTTGCACACCGAGACCGGAACAGGCGGGGCAGGCGCCGCGTGGGTTGTTGAAACTGAAGGAGCGCGTCTCGATAGGTGGCAGAGTGATTCCGCAGTGGAGACAGGCGAAACGTTCGGAGAACATAGCGTCATGCTCGCCAGTCCCATCCACCCGCGAGACCGTGATGAAACCATTACCCAGGCGCAGTGCCGCCTCCACGGAATCGGTGAGGCGGGCTGTATCAACGTCCTGCCCCCTGGCGATCAGGCGGTCAACTACTACCTCGATTGTGTGTGAGGCCTGGGGGTCCAGGCTGATCTCAGCGTCGAGCGGCGTGACCACGCCATCAATGCGGGCACGGACGAAGCCGGAACGGCGTAACTCGTTGAGAACGGCCTTCAGGTCGCCGCTACGGCCGCTGACCAATGGCGCCATGATCATGATGCGGCTGCCAGGCTCGAACTCCAGGATCGCATCAACGATGTCCTGCACCGTCTGGCGTTGGATCTCACGGCCGCACTGAGGGCAATGTGGAATGCCGACGCGTGCGTAGAGCAGCCTGAGGTAGTCGTACACTTCGGTGGCGGTGCCCACAGTGGAACGGGGGTTATGGGTGGCACTGTGCTGGTCAATGCTGATGGAGGGCGAGAGCCCATCTATGAAATCCACGTCAGGTCGGTCCATCTGCCCCAGAAATTGGCGCGCATATGCCGAGAGAGATTCGACGTAGCGCCGCTGCCCTTCGGCGTAAATGGTGTCGAAGGCCAGGCTGGACTTGCCCGACCCCGATGGGCCAGTGATCACGACCAGTTGATCGCGTGGCAGCACGACGTCAATGTTCTTGAGGTTGTGTTGCCGCGCGCCCCGTATGACTATGTCCTTGCTAGCCATCCGCCCTCTTACGCGAGCAAAGCCTACATTCTGCCGTCATAGGAATGAGGTAACTCATCATTGTAATCGTCCCTGGGGAAAGCCAGCAAAGAGTGGTCTGGCACGTATCGTGCTATCTATGTCAACGATCGTTGGCCAACGCCGCTGACGATTACCTATAATGTGTGTGCTCGCATGGTTGCACTGAGGAGGGCAGGCTTGACGAAGCAGCAGGCCGTGGCGCTGCTGACAATCAACGCCATCGTCTCAATTATCATCAGCCTGACGGTGGTCATGATCTTCGACCGATACCGCGGCGGCGTCCCTGCCGCTGCAACAGCTACCCCAGGAAGTGGGACGGCCCTTGCCGTCGCGTCGCTGCCATCGGCGACGGCGACGCCGGGCACCTCAGAGGTGAGGGCGGTAGCCACATATGTCGTGAAGGCCGGGGATAGCCTTTCCTCCATCGCTTTCCGCTACCAGGTCCCGCTCGATGCGCTGATGAAAGCCAACGGCATTGACAACGCGAACTACATCACAGTGGGCGAGTCCCTGCTGATCCCCGAAGGCGGTGTAGTGCCAGAGAGCAGCCCCACGCCCAAGCAGGCTCCCACTCTGGCGCCGGTGCTGACTCCGGAAGGCGCCGCAGTGCCCGTGGTCATCGAGTCGGTGACCACGGCCGAGAAGGCTGATGGTGAATACGTTACCATCAGTAACAAGGGTTCCAAGGGCGTCGGCCTTGAGGGCTGGACGTTGGAGGATGGACACGGACATGCCTTCACGTTCCCCAATCTTTTCCTCTGGCGCTCGGGCACTGTGCTTGTCCATACTGGCCAGGGAACTGATTCCGCCACCGATCTGTACTGGGGCCTCGCCGACCCGGTATGGCAGCAAGGAGCGAAGGCGACGCTGCGCGATGCCGATGGCAAGGTGGTAAGCGAACTGGTGGTCGGGAGCAGTGCCAACGGTGGCTGAGGGTGACAAGGCTCGCGAACGGAACAGCGATTCGGAGCGGCAGCAAGAGCTTCGCGAAGCCATCAAGGCGATAATCGTTACACGTGAGCGCACGCCACGAAGCCCTCGTTGGGCCGCCGCCTGGCGGCGCAGCCTCTTCCGCTACGTGGAGGAACTCAACTCTCTGTCCGGGCCCAAGGCTGGCGATGCTGGCGAAGCGAAAGGCGATGAACAGGCAGGGAAAGGGGAGGGCGGGTGCTAGGAGCATGGGCGAACCTTTCCACCGACAAGGGGCTCAGGCTCTTCAACCCTTTCCGGGACCTGCCGGCAGTGGCGGTCCTGCTGCTGCAGGCGTTCGGCGACGAGATGGCTCTCGAGTCGGCCGCGTCGGCGCGTGCCCTGCGCTTGGTCAGCCGCTTCCCGTTCTTAAGCTGGATGTGGCTTGGGGCTGACGCCTGGTTTGACAGCGACCTCGTCGGCTTCGTCTGGCTCGAGGACGGCCGTATCGTCGGCAATGCCGATATCGCGCCGGCGGCAAGCGGCCGCCAATGGATCCTGAGCAACGTAGCTGTAGAACCGCAGTACCGCGGCCGTGGCATCGCGACTGCGCTTGTGCGCGCTTGCATCGGCTATGCCAGCCGAGAAGGCGCCTCCACCGTGCTGCTTCAGGTGTGGACGCGGAACGAGGCGGCGCGACGGCTATACGAAAAGGAAGGCTTCAGGCCGCTGAGCAGTGTTGCCCGCCTCGTGCGGCAAGCGGAGCCAGCATTAGCGCTGCCAGCGGCACAATGCCCGGAAGGCTGGCAGTGGCGGGACTGCCAGGCCAGCGATGTGCACCGACTCTCTCGCGTCGCTGGCGCTATGCTGCCGTATGAAGCTCAGGCAGTGCGACCTCTGTCGGTGGCGGCCTTTGACATTACCCTCGGGGAGCGATGGCGGAGGCTTGGTCGGATCGCGGGGCGGCCATGGCAGGCTCGCCAACGCGTGCTCATCCAGGGCGAGGCGGTCCTGGGCGGTCTTGCTTTGCAGCGTACGGCCGGTACCTGGCGGCTGGTGGCGGTCCTGCCCCAAGTCGAGGCACCCTTAGCGGCGGAATGTCTGGCGGTGGAGGCTGTCAGGCTGAGTGGGCTGGCCGGGGGCTCCGCGGTGATTTGCGATGTGCCGGATCACCTCGGCGGCTATCGGCGCGCCTTGGAGGCAGCGGGCTTTGCGTATCAGGATAGCTTGATGCAGATGTCGCTGACACTCTCATAGAACCGGGTAGGGGCATGTTCAAGATTAGCGTCGAAGAGTACGCGCGCCGGCTGGATAGGCCATTCCTGGTGGCGGAGCTGGCGCAGGTTGACAATTATCTGGTGAGCGTCTACTCCTGCCAGGGAGTGATGGCGTGGCATCGCCACCTTGACGAAGACGAACTGTTCATGGGCTATGACGGCGCCGCCACGCTGGAGACGCCGTGGGGTGCGACTTCTCTTTCCTTTGCCGAGCTGGTTACGGTGCCCAAGGGGCTGCCTCACCGCTCTCTGTCGGTGGCGCCGGCGACACTGCTCCTGGTCCAGACGCGCGGTCTGCCCTGGAGGCGCAACGGGCACCAACCGGGTATCCCGGGCGTGGGGCGGATAGAGAAGGTGTCTATTGCCGCCGAGGCCGCCCAACTGAGCGGTTTCTATGCTCCGAGGCGCATAGCCACGAGCGATTCGTTGGCTGTCAGCGTCGAGATCTGCTTCGGCCCGGAACAATGGCACACGCATCCTGTGGACGAGCTGGTATTCTGCCAGTACGGACAGTTGCTCTTGGAGACGGAGGAGGCCGTCGCGCCGCTCATGCGTGGCGAGTTCGCCGTAGTCCGTGCGGGGGAGCGCCATTGCCTGGAGGCCGGGCAGCCGGCCACGGTCGTCCTCTTCAGCAAGGAGGGGCCATAGGCGACGACTCTTTGCCCGGCCGGCGTATCGTGCTTATACTTGCGTTGATTGGTCGCCACCCTAGCTCAATCGGCAGAGCGAGCGCTTCGTAAGCGCTAGGTTGTCGGTTCGATTCCGACGGGTGGCTCCTGTAGGGGCCCATAGCTCAGCGGTAGAGCGGCCGGCTCATAACCGGTTGGTCCTTGGTTCGAATCCAGGTGGGCCCACCACGTGAAGCTATGTCGGTCAGGCAAAAGGCAGGCGGGCTCCCTCCCCGGGTGGCCCGCCTCAGTCGTTTTCCAAGGATGTTTGCCCGGGTTACTGCGAACGGCCTCTGGCATCCACCGTCCAGGTGCCGATCACGCGCTCGCCTTGCACAAGCTGGTAACGGTCGTAAAGGTTGATGGTCGTGCAGCCGTGCGAAGGGAGAAGCTCAACCTTGTCCCCCAAGTGGAGCTTTGCCGTTCCTTCCCCTTCAAGGATGCCGTGCTCCTCGGAAAGCTTCACCGTTTGCAGGCCCTCGGGCTGCAGCACCGGCGGCATGCCGAACTCGGGCGTGATGGACTTCATGCCGGCGTCCGTGATTGCTCGCCCAGGCACCGGCAGGCTGATCACGGTGGCCAGGACAGTGAGGGCCGGCTTGAATTCGGGCACGATGGTGCTGTAACGGCCATCCATCGTCGCATAGGAGCCGGCCTGGATTTCCGTGACGCCTGGGTACGTGCCCGTGGTACGATAGGTACCGGTGCCGCCACCGCTGACGATCCCGACCTGCAGGCCGTGCTCCTCGATGTAGGCCTTGGCTGCCAGCAGTTGCGCCATGGCGGCAGCGGCGGTTGCCTGGCGCTGTTCAGGGTCGGGCAGCATGACGGCGTGCCCCTCGTAGCCCATGATGCCGGCAAAGCGCAAGGCTCTCGCTTTATCCACCTGCTGTGCCAGGGCGAGAGCGGCTTCGGGTGTGGTCACTCCGCAGCGGCCCATGCCGACAGCCACCTCTACGAGGATGCGCACGGTGACTCCGGCTGAGGCAGCCGCCTCGGCCAACTCTGCCACGTTCTCGGCATTGTCCACGGCGACCATCACGTCGCTGCGCCGGCGCAGTTCCATGAGGCGAGCGATTTTGGTCGCGCCCACTATCTGGTTGGCGATGAGAATGTCCGGCGCGACGCTCGCCATGGCTTCTGCTTCGCCCACCTTGGCGCAGGTGATACCGATCGCGCCAGCGGCCAGTTGCAGCCTTGCGATCTCGGCGCACTTATGCGTCTTGCTATGGGGGCGGAGCCGCGCCTCCTTGCCGGCGAGGAAGCTGGCCATGCGCTCGATATTGTCCTGCAGTACATCAACATCCAGCACCAGTGCGGGTGTGTCCAGGTCCCACTTCGATATGCTTCTGCTTGCGTGCATGCTCCTCTACTCCTGTCCTGATCTAGGGCTCGGCCCAGCCGCGAGCGAGGCCGACGGCACGCTGCCATTGGGCGTAACGGGTGCGACGCTGCTCCTCGGAGCTTGTCGGCTCGAAGACTCGGTCCACCCGGCGCAGGCGGCGCAACTCATTCAGGTTCGGCCAGACGCCAACCGCCAGGCCGGCAAAGTATGCTGCTCCCAGGGCGGTGCTCTCTGTGAAAGCTGGCCGCTCCACCGAAGCACCGAGGATGTCGGCCTGCAGTTGCAGCAGCAGGTTGTTGCGGGAGGCGCCGCCGTCAACACGCAGGAGCCCGAGCCCGATGCCGGTCTGTTCAGCCATCGCTTCGAGGACGTCGCGGGTCTGGAAGCAGATAGCCTCCAAAGCTGCCCTTGTGAGGTGCGCTTTGGTGACGCCGCGCGTGATGCCGACAATGGTACCGCGGGCGTGCGGGTCCCAGTAGGGGGCACCGAGGCCGACGAATGCGGGGACGAAGTAGACGCCAGCTGTGTCGGGAACGGACGCCGCCAGGGCCTCGCTTTCCTCGGCTGAAGCTATGACGCCAAGGCCGTCGCGCAGCCACTGTATCGCTGCACCGGCAACGAAGACGCTGCCTTCGGTGGCGTACACGGGGCCGGCGCCCAGGTCCCAGGCGATAGTGGCCAGCAAGCCGTGTTCGGGAAAGCGCAACTCGCTGCCCGTGTTCATCAACAGGAAACAGCCTGTGCCGTAGGTATTCTTGGCCTCCCCCGGCTCGAGGCACATCTGGCCGAACAGAGCCGCTTGCTGATCGCCGGCAGCGCCGGCGATCGGGATGGCAGCCCCGAGGATGCCGGGGTCTGCGTGGCCATAGACATTGGCGGACGGCATTACTCGGGGCAGCATGGCCTCTGGAATGCCGAGGCGGCCAAGCATGAAAGAGTCCCAGCAACTGTCACCGATGTTATAGAGCATAGTGCGCGAGGCGTTGCTGGCGTCGGTGACGTGCAGCCGGCCCCCACTGAGGCGCCAGATGAGAAAGGAGTCAACCGTTCCAAACAGGGCCCGACCTGTTTCCGCCTTTCGGCGCAGGCCCGGCACATTCTCGAGAAGCCAGGCCAGTTTGGTGCCGGAGAAATACGGGTCGAGCACGAGCCCGGTGCGCCGTGCGACCTCCTCCCCCAGGCCTTCGGCGCGCATCTGGGCACACAGCGGCGCCGTGCGACGGCACTGCCAGACGATGGCGTTGTGGAGAGGCTCGCCCGTCTCGGCATCCCAGACGAGCGTCGTCTCGCGTTGGTTGGCGATGCCGATCGCGGCGATTTGCGCCGGCTGGATGCCGGCCCTTGCGATGCATTCCTTGGCTGCTCGCATCTGGCTGGACCAGATGGCCTCAGGGTCGTGCTCGACGTAACCCGGCTGAGGGTAGATCTGGGGGAACTCGAACTGGGCCGATGCCAAGGCTGCACCCGCTTCATCGAAAAGGATGGCGCGCGAACTGGTCGTACCCTGGTCAAGAGCCAATATGTAGGCCATCGTCCGCTCCCGAGGTCGAAGCTTGCGCCCGGCGCTGGTGCGCCGCCGACAACACTGTACGATTGCAGCGGGAGGCCGTCAACGCCGCATGCCGAGGTGGCACCTCAGGATGCGCCCCCGGCGACAGGCGTCTGCCGCGCCTCTTTGCCTGGCTCGGCGAGGAGGGCCAGGTGCAGTTCTCTCAGCTGCTCCTCGGAGATAGGCGAGGGGGCGCCGAACATGAGGTCTACGGCACTCTGTGTCTTGGGGAAAGCGATAACCTGGCGGATGTTGCTCTCGCCCGCCATGAGCATCACCAACCGGTCTATGCCGGGGGCGATGCCACCATGTGGCGGTGCACCGTACTCGAAGGCGCGCAGCAGGTGGCCGAAGCGTTCTTCGATGGCCTCCGGCGTGTGCGCGAGCAAAGCGAAGACTTTCTCCTGAATGTCCCGCCGGTGGATGCGGATGGAGCCACTGGCCAGTTCGTAGCCATTGCAGACGAGGTCGTAGCACTTGGCACGGACACGCGCCGGGTCAGTGTCCAGCAGGGGGATGTCTTCTTCATGGGGCATGGTGAACGGATGGTGAGCTGGGGCCCAGCGCTGTTCCTCCTCGCTCCAGTCGAACAGCGGGAAATCGGTGATGAAAGCGAAGGCGAGGAGGTCGCTTTGAGCTAAGCCGAGCCGTGCGCCCAATTGGCGGCGCAATTCACCGAGGACAGCACTGGCGGTAGCGGCCTTGTCGGCCACCGCGAGGATCAGGTCTCCATCCTGAGCCCCTGTCCGCTCGACTATCGCTGCCAGTTCATCGTCGGACAGGAACTTGGCGACAGGCGAGCGCACTTGAGAGTGTTCCACGGCGAAGGTCACAAGTCCCTTCGCTCCAAGGCTCTTGGCTGTGGCCGTGAGATCGTCGATCTGGCTCCGGCTGTAATTCGAGCATCCGGGGGCGACAATCGCCCGCACCGCTCCGCCGGTGGCGGCCGTCTCGCGGAAGACGCGGAAACCGCTGGCAACGGCGCTATCCGTCAGGTCAGTAATGGTCATGCCAAAGCGTAGGTCGGGCTTGTCGGTGCCATAAAGGGCGATCGTGTCGTCGTAGCGCAATCTCGGGAAGGGGGATAGCACACGCCACTCGGGAGTGACACTGGCAACCATCTTCGTGTAGAGGTCCTCGATGAGGTCGAGGATATCGTTCTGGTCAACGAAGGACATCTCCAGGTCGAGCTGAGTGAACTCCGGCTGGCGATCGGCACGCAGGTCCTCATCTCGGAAGCAACGGGCGATCTGGAAATAGCGTTCGTAGCCGGCCACCATGAGCAGTTGCTTCAACTGCTGTGGGGATTGGGGCAAGGCGTAGAACTCGCCGGGGTGGATGCGGCTGGGCACGACGTAATCGCGCGCTCCCTCAGGGGTGCTCTTGATGAGCATTGGCGTCTCGATCTCAAGGAAGCCGCGGGCGTCCAGGTAATCGCGCATGAACTTGATCACGCGGTGCCTGAGGGTGAGGTTGCGCTGCATCCGCGGCCGGCGCAAATCCAGATAGCGGTACTTCAGGCGCAACGTTTCCTCGGCCGGCTGCTCATCGGCGATCTCGAAGGGCAAAGGCTTGGACTCATTGAGGACGCTCGCTTCCAGGGCGTGGACCTCGATATCACCCGTGCTGAGGTTCGGGTTCGCCATGCCAGCCGGGCGCGGTGCTACCAGCCCGCGAACCTGTATGACCCACTCAGCCTTGAGCGAAGCGGCGATTTCGTACGCTTGTTGAGAGCGTGACGGATCGAAGACGCACTGCGTGATCCCGAACCGGTCCCGGAGGTCCACGAAGATTATGTTGCCGTGATCGCGGCGGCGATGCACCCAGCCGGCCAGGGTGACTTCCTGGCCAGAGTGTTCCAGCCGCAATTCGCCACAGGTGTGGGACTTCAGCATACCTGCCCTCCGGAGTGCCCGCGCAAACGTGGACGCCATTATAGGCAGCAGATGCCGGCCGGACAACCCCCGCTTGACTGAGGCGCGCCCCTCTCTGGCACCGACATTGCAAGTCCAGATGAGTGCTGCAGGCGTGCCAGGCCCGCAACAGCGTTTGCCCGGACCGGCAGACGGCCCCTATAATCGCTCAGTTATTTAGCCTCGCGGGAATGCCTGCCTCGAACAACTGCTGTTCTGGAGGTCTTGTGCAGAGACGGGACTGGCGGCTACTTGCCTTCATCGTCGTGCTTATCATCGTGGCGGCCTGGATGGACTGGCCGAGCACGCAGGGCTTCAACCTGGACCTGGGGCCGATCCATATCCACCGGGTGATCAAGCTGCAGCAGGGGCTGGACCTGCGCGGTGGCTTGGAGATGCTGCTGGTAGCGGACGTCCCCGCAGGCCAGACGGTGAGCGCCGACTCGATGGCCGCCGCCAAGGTCATAGTCGAGAACCGCGTCAATGGCCTGGGAGTGACCGAGCCCCTGGTACAACTGCAAGGCCAGAACGCGATTGTCGTAGAACTGCCAGGCATCAGCGACCCCGAGCAGGCGATCAGCCTGCTCAAGACCACAGGCTCTCTGGAATTCGTGGATGCCGGGACCACAGTCATCCCCCAGGGCGCCCTGATACACACCACAGGCACGGCAAAGCAGCAGGCGAGCAGTGGCAGTGCGGAGCAGTACTTCGAGCCCGACAAGGTCTTCGAGACCAAGTTCAGCGGCGCCGACCTCGCCAACGCCGCCCCGGGGCGCAGCCAGACCGGTGCTTACGAAGTGAACATAGAGTTCAAGCCGGAAGCGGCAACCCGATTTGCCACCTACACCAGCCAGAACGTCGGCAAGATCCTGGCGATCGTGCTCGATGGGCGGGTGCTCAGTTCACCCAGGATCGAGAACGCTATCCCGGAGGGCCGGGCCAGTATCACTGGCAACTTCACCCTTGAAGAGGCACGCAGCCTGGCGCTGCAGCTCAAGTACGGCGCCCTCCCCGTGCCCCTGAAAGTCGAGGAGTCTCGCAATGTAGGGCCGACTTTGGGCCAGGACTCAGTGCGCAAAAGCGTCACGGCAGGGATCGTGGGGCTTTCCATGATCCTGCTGTTCATGCTGGTCTACTATCGCGTGCCCGGCCTGCTGGCCAGCATCGCCCTGGTGACCTATGCCCTGATCAACCTGGCGCTCTACAAGTTCATCCCGGTCACCATGACCTTGCCTGGGATCACGGGTTTCCTCCTCTCTACCGGCATGGCCGTGGACGCCAACATTCTGATCTTCGAGCGCATGAAAGAGGAACTGCGCTGGGGGCGAGGTGTGGAGGCAGCAATTGACGCCGGCTTTCATCGCGCCTGGACGAGCATTCGGGATTCGAACCTGTCCACCTTGATCACCTGCGTGATCCTCTACTGGTTTGGCTCGAGCTTTGGCGCCAGCCAGGTGCGCGGCTTTGCCATCACTCTCTTCTTGGGCGTGCTGATCAGCATGTTCACGGCCATCGTGGTGACCCGCACACTGGTGCGGCTGGTCTTCCACTACTGGGGACAATGGCTGCGGGCCAGGCGGTGGGCCCTGGGAATGAACGTTGGGGGATAGGCTCAAGTGATAGACATCATCGGCAAGCGCAAGTGGTATTTCCTCATCTCCGCCCTGGTGATCCTACCGGGAATAGCGGCGATGGTCTACTCTCTGATCACCTATGGCACGCCGCTGCGGCTCAGCGTGGACTTCACCAGCGGTACGATCATCGAGCTGCAATTTCAGAAACCTGTGCCGCCGGCGGAGGTGCGTGCAGTCTACCTTGAGCATGGCTACGCTGACACGGCGGTGCAATCGGTGGGCGATGGCAGCACGGTGCTGATCCGATCCAAGCAACTGGATGATGCCACCAAGCAAGCGATTGAGGCAGAGCTCCAGCAGAAGCTTGGCCCGGCAACAGAACTGCGCTACCAGTCCGTCGGCCCGGCAGTGGGGAGGGAAGTGACACGGGCGGCGACGATCGCCGTAGTGGTTGGCGCCCTGGCTATCCTGGCCTTCATCGTTATCGCTTTCCGTGGCGTCCCTAACGCCCCGCGCTACGGCGTATGTGCCATCATTGCCATGGTCCACGACATCCTGGTGACGGTTGGCGTGTTTGCAATCTTCAGCCTGTTCCTAGGCTGGGAGGCCGATGCGCTTTTCCTCACCGCCCTCTTGACCATGATCGGCTTCTCTGTCCAAGATACCATCGTGGTCTTTGACCGTATTCGCGAGAACGTCCCCAAGATGCGGGGCGAACCCTTCGAGGTCGTCGTCAACCGCAGCCTATCGCAAACGCTGCACCGATCGCTGGCCATCGAGCTTTCGTCGCTAACCGTGCTGACTGCCATACTGCTTCTGGGCGGCGCCACGATGAAGCAGTTCGTGGCAGTGCTCATCGTGGGCATGATCACTGGTGCCTACTCATCTATCTTCAACGCAGTCCCCCTGTTGGTCGTCTGGGAGAATGGCGAGGTGCGGGGGTTGTTCCGACGCCTACGTGGCAAGCCTGCCGCCGCCTAGCCGATTATGTGGGACTAACGAATAATGTCAATCCCTCCGGAGGCCGGCCCGCCAGCCCTCGATGCATGCGATGATAGCGGCTTGGTCGTAGCCCGGTTCGGCGAAATCGCACTCAAGGGACGGAACCGCCCGCGCTTCACCGAGCAACTGCGCCTGAACATCGCCGAGCGTCTGCGCACCTGCGGCATCGCGGCACAAGTCGAGAAGGTGGAGCAGCGCTTTTACGTGCACACGGCAGATCCTGAGAGTGCCGCTGAAGCGCTCACACGCGTGTTCGGGGTGACGTCGGTCAGCCCGGCGATGCGTGCGCCCAGGGATATCGCCTCCATCCAGCAAGTGGCGCTGTCCGAGTTGGTCCGAGGTGGCTTTTCGGAGCGCTCCAGCCTGCGCGTGGAGGCGCGGCGTACCTACAAGGACTTTCCGCTTACGTCGCCTGAGATCAACCAAGTGGTTGGGGCATTCCTGCATGGCGCGCTTGGTGGACGTGTGGATCTCTCGAGGGCGGCGGATTTCACCGTCGGCATCGAGATCATGCGCGACCATGCTCTGGTGTACGCGCGCTCGCTTGCCGGCGCCGGCGGCATGCCAGTACCGCTGAGCGGGCGAGTGGTCTGCCTCATGTCGGGCGGGCTGGATTCGCCCGTGGCGGCCTGGATGATGATGAAGCGCGGCTGCGCCATCATTCCGCTGCACCTGGCGCAGAGCGAAGAAAGCAAAGAGCGCTTCCTGGCTCTGTGCGAAGTGCTGCAGCAATGGTCGCAGGGGTGGCGCCTGCGGCCGATCGTGCTTTCCCACGCTGAGATCATGGGAGACATACGCCAACGCTTGCTTGAGAACAACGCCGGCCGGTGGACCTGCCTGTTCTGCAAGCGTGCCATGCTGCGAGCTGCCTCAGAAATCGCTGGGCGTTACAAGGGCCAGGGCATCGTGCTGGGGGACTCTCTGGGCCAGGTGGCCAGCCAGACCCTTGAGAGCATGCGCATCATCTCCTCAGGGTGCGAACTGCCCATCTATCGGCCGCTAATCGGCCTGGACAAGGTAGAGGTCATGGCGCTGGCGCGCAAGGCGGGGACCTATGAGTTGAGCGCTCGTCACTCGGCGGCGTGCCCGTACCTGCCCGAGAACCCGGTCACGCAGGCGTCGTTCGCGAAATTCCAGGCATTGCTGCCATTGCTGGGCGAGGACTGAAGGCTGCCAGGCCGACAGCGCGTCGGGCCCTACCCGGCGACCTCGACGCCCCACTCGCCGGCGATCACCTCGCCGACGCGCCAGGCACTTATGCCCTGCCTCTGGCACTCCGCAACGTAGTCGCGTGCCTCAGCCTCTGGCATCACTAGCATCAGGCCCCCCGACGTTTCGGGCGTGAACAGAAGCAGGCGCATCTCCTCAGGGATGGTATCGGCGAAGGTCACTCTGCTGGAGAAGGCGGACTCGTTGTTGCTGGTGCCCGCCGGGAAAAGCCAGCCGTTCGCGTAGTCCACTGCGCCATCTACCAGAGGCAAGTCCGCGAAGTGAAAGCGCAGGCGAGCGCTGCTCCGCTCAGCCACTTCACTGGCGTGCCCGACCAGGGAGAAGCCGGTGATGTCGGTGCCGGCGTGGATCGGGAAGCGGCGCGCCAGTTCCGAGGCGGCTCGGTTCAGTGTTGCCATTACTCTGACCGAAGCTTCCAGGTGAGCCAGTTCCGCCTCGCCGGACTTGGCAGCGGTGGTGACCAGGCCGACGCCGAGTGGTTTGGTAATGACGATGGCGTCGCCGGGCTGAGCGCCGCCCTTGGTCCATACCTTATCTCGCGGAGCCATGCCGATGACGGCCATGCCGTAGAGCGGCTCAGGCCCGTCTATGGTGTGCCCGCCGGCCAGGGCACCGCCGGTCTCGCGCATTTTGTCGGCCCCACCGCGCAGGATCGCCGACGCCGCCTCGTCCGGCAGGCACTCGGGGAACACGGCGATGTTCAGGGCTAACAGGACATCGCCTCCCATGGCGTAGACGTCGCTCACGGCGTTAGCGGCGGCGATCATGCCATAGCTGTAGGGGTCATCCACGATCGGCGGGAAGAAGTCACAAGTGAAGATGAGGGCGCGCTCGCCGTCGAGGGCGTAAACGGCAGCGTCGTCCGGCTGATCCAGCCCGACGAGCACATTGGGATATGCGTTTGCCTGGAACATGCCAAGCAGTGGGCGCAGGACCTGCGCCAGGGCCGCGGCCGGCCGTTTGGCCGCTCAGCCAGCTGCTTTGGTCATGGTCGTGAGCCGCACCGGTTCGGCGGGCATCGCCATCACTTGCCTCCGCAAAGGTGGTTCTCTTGTACTATGCTGGCACCCAATTGGCAAGCCGAACCATCCTTTGGTGACAGGCATGCAGGTTGAAGCGGACTTTTCCTGCCTATGGCTGGGACTGCCAACGGGCAATCGCAATGAATGGTGCTGTTCCACATGGTGCCGGCTCAAGGCGGATAGGGTGAGAGGACTCCATTGACAGCCAAGAGGTGGTTTCTTATCATCGCACTATTGCGTGGAGTGTAAGATTGGCTTCCTCGGTTCGCGGCATAACCCTCGCCAGCGCTTCACCACGGCGCTTGTGGCTGGCTCGGGCTTTGGCTCTGCCCATTGCGCTAAAGCCGGTCGAGGTGAACGAGGGGAGGCTCCCTGGGGAGCTGCCGAGTGACATGGTAGTGCGTCTGAGCCGGGCAAAGGCGCTGGCCGCTCCATTTGATCGCCAGCATTCGCTCGTCCTCGGCAGTGACACGGTGGTTAGCTTCGTGGACGGTGGAGAGGTCCGCGTGTTGGGCAAGCCGGGGGACCGCGAGGACCTGGCCGCCATGCTGGCGTCACTCGCAGGGCGGCTGCACACCGTCTACACGGGCTATGCCTTGCGGGATGCGGACAATGGCGGCCTGGTGAGCGGTTACGAGGCGGTGGAGGTGCGCCTGCGTCACCTCAGCGCTCGCGAGATGGAGGCGTACCTGGCCAGCGGCATCGGCGACGACAAGGCGGGCGGATACGCCCTGCAAGACCGGCAGTTCCGCCTCGTCGAACAGGTGCGAGGCTGCGCCGCCGCCGCGGTTGGGTTGCCGCTGCGCGCGGTCTGGCAGGCGTTGCGCACGGTCGGTGTGACTGTACCGGGCCGAGAGAGCCTGGAAAGGGCGTGCGGAGAGGTTACGGGAATGGAGTGCTGTCTAGGCGTGAACTGGGCCTATGCGGGGTTGAAAACGCATGGATAAGCGGATCGTTGAGCTGCAGTTTGCACATCGGTTGCTGGGCGGCAATGCAGTGGCCTTGGTGGCCACCCGCTACAGGGATCGGGTGAATGTGATGCCAGCGAGCTGGATCACGCCGATCAGCATGAAGCCGCCGATGCTGGCGATAGCAGTAAGCAAGAACTGCCTGACGCACGACTATATCGAGCGTAGTGGCGAGTTCACTCTCAGCCTGCCGGGAATTGGCCTGCTGGAGAAGGTGCATGCCGCCGGCATGATCAGTGGTTACGATTGCGACGACAAGCTAGAAGAGGTGGGCCTGAGGCCGGTGGCAGGAGAGGCCCTGGACACGCCTGTGATCGAGGGCTGCCTCGGCTACCTGGAGTGCACGGTTGAGGAGGCGTACGAGGCGGGCGAGGAGCATACGCTGTTTGTCGCCACCGTGGTCGCAGCCTATGCCGAAAGGGAGGCATTCGACGATACCTGGCTGCTGACTGAGGAAGAGGCCAAACCACTGCGTCATCTGGGCGGACACTTGTACAGCGTCCTTTCGCAGCGCATCTCGGCGGAGCCGAAGGCGACGGATGGTCAGGACCTATGACAGCTGGCAGCAAGCGACGCGTGCTCTGTATCGAAGATGACGCTGAGATGATCACTCTGATCCAGCTGATCCTTGACGGGCACGGTTATGAGGTCGCTGGTGTGACCAGCGGATCCCAGGGCCTGGCTGCTGCCAGAACGAGCAAGCCAGATGTCATCCTGCTGGATCTGATGATGCCCGAGATGGACGGCTGGGAAGTCTACCGTTGTCTGAAACAGGACGCGGCCCTCTCGCGCATCCCGGTAGTGATCGTTACCGCCAAAGCGCAGAACATAGACCGGGCGATGGCCTTGCGCATAGCAAAGGTAGATGACTATATTACTAAGCCATTCGCTCCTCAGGAGTTGGTGGAGCGGGTCGAAGCGGTTCTCAGTAAGCGCATCGCGTCCGACGGAGGCTAGGTATGGCCCTGAGAGTCTACATCATGACTGACATGGAAGGTGTCGCCGGCGTGTTGAGTGCGGCGGACTACACCAGCCCGGGCTCGCGCTACTATGAGGTCGGGCGGGAATTGGCGACCCAGGAGGTCAATGCCGCAATAGAGGGGTGCCTTGAGGCGGGAGCGACTGAGATTCTCGTGGTTGATGGTCATGGTCCAGGCGCGATTGTGCCGCAGCTTTTGCATCCGCAGGCTCGCTTGCTCGCTGGCAGGCCGATGGGCTACCCGTTCGGCTGTAGCCGCGACTTTGACGCGGCGCTCATCATCGGCCAGCACGCTAAGGCCAACACAGATGGCGGCCACCTGTGCCATACCGGTTCCTTCGACGTGGAAGAGCGCACGATAAATGGCGTTAGCCTGGGGGAACTGGGTGTCAACATGTTGTTCGCCTCCTACTTTGGCGTGCCGACTGTCGCCGTGAGTGGTGACCTGGCCGCCTGTGAGGAAGCACGGGCGCTTGTGCCCGAGGTCGAGACTGCGGCTGTCAAAGAGGGCCTGCGGCGGGGCTCCGCGCACGGCTTGACAGCCGAGGAAAACCAGGCCTATAACGGTGCAGCCTTCCACTTGAGCCCGATAGAGGCGCGCAAACGCGTGCGTGCCGCAGCTCGTGCCGGCGTGATGCGACGTGCGGAGATCGGCCGCTATTGGCTGGAGCCGCCTTACGAGATGGTATGGACGTGGCGTCCCTCCGGAGGGTTATCTGGACGCACAGCCAGGATAACAGCCGACGACCTTCTGCAGTTGTTGAGCAAGCCCATATAGCCTCGAATCGAAGGTGCACTGGGGCTGACAAATGACAAGGAGCTTGATTTGCCGAAGCTGACCGCTGAGCGACTCCTGGCCTACGCCAGGAGCATCTTCGAAGCCGCCGGCGCGCCTGCAGGAGCGGCGCAACGGGTGGCGGAGTCGCTAGTCCTATCCAACCTGGTTGGCCATGATTCCCATGGTGTCATTCGCATTCCGCAGTATATCAAGGCCATCAGGGCCGGCGCGCTTGACCCGGCAGTCGCGCCGTCGCTGGTTCGTGAGACGGCCACTACGGCTCTCATTGACGGGCACTGGGGCTGGGGCCAGGTTGCTGCCTGGCGTGCCGTCGAGGTGGCGGTGGCCAAAGCTACTGACGCGCACCTGGCAGCGGTGTCTCTGGTCAACAGCTACCACGTCGGCCGCTGCGGTGAGTACGTTGAAGAAGTGGCTCGCCGGGGCATGATCGGGCTGCTGACGCTCAACAACAGCGGCGGTGCGGCCCAGGTGGCACCCTTCGGTGGGCGCGAGCGGCGTCTCGCCTCCAACCCGATCGCCTTTGCCGCGCCCACCAGTGGAGCGCCGTTGCTGGTTGATATGACCTCGTCCGTGGTAGCCGAGGGCAAAGTGCGAGTGCTGCGCAATCAGGGCAAACTCGCGCCTGAGGGCTGGCTCATTGACGCTGCGGGGAGACCGACCAGGGACCCCAACGCTCTGTATAGCAGCCCGCCCGGTGCCCTCCTGCCGCTTGGCGGCAGCCTCGGGCACAAAGGCTATGGCCTGAGCGTCCTCGTCGAGGTACTGAGTGGCGCCCTGAGTGGAGCGGGTTGCACGAACCTGGCGGCGAAACATGTCGGCAATGCCGTGTTCCTTGAGGCGATCCGTGTGGACGCCTTCACCACAACCGAACAGTACTACGCCGAAGTGGACGGTTTGGTGGCGTCCCTCAAGTCCTGCCCTCCGGCGGAGGGCTTTGAGGAGGTGCTGCTGCCGGGAGAGCCGGAACACCGTACTGAGAAGCGGCGACGAGCCGAAGGCATCGAGATCGATGCCGAGACCTGGCGTCAGATTGGCGATGTGGCCACGAGTCTCTCTTTAGCCATCCCCGAAGCCTAGACAATACCCGCCGGGCCGTAGGCCTGGCACGAGCGAACGCACAGAGGAGGCTAGTAGTGGTGGACCAAGGACCGGTTCAGGCGACGCCGTCGTATCCGCAGGGCCCTGAGATCACATCGAACGACAAGACGATGGGGCTCTTGGCCTACATCATCCCCCCGATCGGCTCGGCCATCATCTTGTTGAGCGAGAGCAACAAGAATCGTCCGTTTCAGCGCTATCATGCCATGCAGGCGCTGGGGTTGCTCGTGGTCTACATCCTGGCGGCCATTATTGTGAGCATCGGTGGCATGATCCTCGCGGCGATTCTCCACGCTATCGGGAGCGTGGTCGCTTGCTGCGTGAACGTAGTGCTGCCTTTGGCGATTCTCGCTGCCGCGATCTACTGCGCCGTTCAGGCCTACCAGGGCAAGGTCTTCGAGATCCCGTACCTGTCCGCTTTCATGATCGAGCGGGGCTGGCTGAAGCGCGTCTAGTCCCCGGCTCTCAGGGCCTGGATGTTGGCTCTGGTCAAGCGTGCACCGTAGAGGTCGCCGAGTTCGTCTCTGAGCGCCAGCGAGCGTTCGTAGAACTTGGCGGCCTCGCGCGGTTTTCGCTGTGAGGCGAGCAGCAGGCCGAGGTTGTTGTAGACGCTGGACAGGCCGGCCTTATCGCCTCGGCGCTCCATGGAGGCGGCTGCCAGGTCCAGGTATTGCCTGGCCTTCTCCCAATTGCCGGCGCGCCGGTAAGCTACGGCGAGGTTGTTGTAGGTCCGGGCCAGGCCGGCGTCATCCCCAATGGCGCTGAACACGGCGGCGGCCTCTTCGTACGCCTTCACCGCCTCTTTGCGCTCGCCCAGCTCTAGGAGGGCGTTGCCCATGCCGTTTTGCGCTATTGCGACGGCGCGACGGTCGCCCGAGGCGAGTGCCCGCGACAGGGCACGGCGCTGGAAGTCTAGAGCCTCGTCCCAGCGCTTTTGCCGCAGATAGGCCTGGCCAAGGTCAACGGCGGCATCCACGCCAGAGAATGCCTCCCTTTCCTCCAGGTGTGCCGCTCGTTCCAGGGCCTGCAAGGCCCGCTCCCTGTCGTCGAGTCGCAGATAGGCCTGGCCGAGGCCCCGATAGGCCTGGAGGCGGCCTTCCTGGTCACCAGCCGCCGTGAAGGCTTCCACAGCGAGGGCGAACTCATCAGCAGCGGAGACGTAGTCAGCGGCATCGGCGTAGTGGCGGGCTAGCGCATAGTGCAAGCGCGCCGTGCTCAGTTCGGCCCCCGGCTGGCCAGGCAGCAAGGCGAGCGCCTGTTTGTAGTACTCAGCGGCTTTGGCATCTTTGGCCATGCGGGCCGAATCCCCTAGTGCTGTGAGCACACGCACCTGCCCGGGCCCATCCTGCAGCCGCTCCAGCCATGCCAGAGCTCTCTCCAGTGGCCCGCGGGCGGCCGCGGGGTTGCCGCTCTCCCAGTGCATCGCGCTGAGGCGGACCAGAGCCTCGGCGGCGTAGCGCAAGTCCTTGGCCTGTTCGAGAACGGTTGCCGCTTCCTCGTAGCCGGCGGCGGCGGCGCCATAGTCCTTTGCCAGGCGCCAGTTCTCGGCCGCTTCCATGAGCAGGTAGCCGCGAGCCCCATAGTCCTCGAGGCGACGAGCCGCGTCTTCGCCGGCCAGGGTGACCTTGAGGGCCTCGAAGACAAGGCCCCAGCGGCGCAAGGCTGGAGCCAGGGCCGACGCGATGTCGCGAACGAGAGCCGCCCTGCCAGCCAGCGGCCCGCTCTCGCTGCTGGCCGCCAGCAGCGCCGCCTGGTAATTGCTCAGCATCTGCAGCAGTTCGCCATCGGTGTCCTGGCGCTGATCGGGGCTTTCTGCAGTACGCGCACGCCAGGCGAGGGCCTTGGCATTCTCCGTGAGCGCTGCGGCGACGCGGTCCATCAGGGCAGAATCGGGCGGCATCTGCTTGGCGAGGGCAGCTTTGACGTGGGGGTGCAGCTGCCAGGCACCATCCGTCGCTGTCTCGACGGTCAGGCCGGCCCGGGCCAGGTTCTGAAGGGGCGTGGCTGCGTCATGTCCGACCACGCTGGAGACGAAGTCCGTAGAGAGGGGCCCCGGCAGAGTGCAGAGTACGGCGGCGGCCTCAAGGTCTCGTCGGCCACAGCGTTGGATGGCGATAGCCAGGAGAGCATCTAGGGTGCCGGCGTCGCGGGCCGTACGTACGGCCTGCAGCAAGCCAAGCCGGTCGGAGAGGCCGACGGCGAGGCGCATGCCCAGGGCGTTTGCGCCCGTGCCGCTGAGGAGGGCGCGCACGCTGTCCTCGCTGATGTCCCGCACCACCTCGAAGCGCTCGTGCCTCCCCAGCCACCGTATCCAGGCCAGAGCTCCAGCCAGGTCGAGGCCCTCAGCGGTCACAGTGGTGCCGACAGCTTGGACAGGATGCTCGGCTGTGAAAAGAAAGGCGGTGCCGCTCTGGCACGCTTCCGCCAGAGTCACCAGCCGCTCGATGTCCGACTCGGGCAGGCGATCAACCCCGTCAACGATGATCAGCGAGAGCTTGCGCTGCAGTTCGGCGGCCACCGCATCAGCCAGGTCCGCCTCATTGTTGACCTTGCAACCCAGCGCGATCGCGACACGCGCCAGGACGTCTTCGGCGCTCTGGCGAGCCATACTGGCACAATCTACGTAGTGAACCAGGGAGTAATCCTGGCTCAGGCGATGTCCGGCCTCTATGGCCAGGGAGGTGACCCCTTTGCCGGCCTCGCCCGCCAGGCACACGGCTTTGGCGCCGCCGCGGAGAACGGTCAGCAAGCGCGAGAGGGTCTGGGTTCCGTCCCGGAACCAGGGCTGCCAGCGCAGTCCGCGCGCGCCTGGCGTTCGGCCAAGCTTCAGACCCTGCCTGTCTGTTGCGCGGTCCACGAGTGAGCGCCAATCGCTTCCGACGATGGTGGGTCTTTCGCGCCCTGTCACACCGGCATTGTCGAGAAGGGCCATCGACGAGGTCAAGGCTCGGGCGACGACTTCACCCTGGGCAATGGAGTTGACAAGCTGGGCAAGCAGCTGACTCCAGGTATCGTCACTCAAGGACGGTGGCACGATCACGATGGTGCCCAGGCTCTTCTGCAGCAGCTCTTCTGTGGGCACCGCTATTGCTTGTCCTGGCCCCACCTGCCGGAGTACGAGGAGCCTGATCTCGCCGCTGACCAACAGGTTGCCGAGCTGCCTGTAGCTCAGCTCCTCAGCCAATCCGCTCGTGTTTTCAAGCAAGATGCCAGTCCGGCTGGGTTCAGTCTCGATGACGGCGATGTGATAATGCGCCTGGCTCGCCATGGCCTTCTGCAAAGCCTCAGGCGTGGCTGGCCACAGAGCCGCCAGCTCTACGTCGGGGTTGTGCTGCTTCAGGGCATCAACGATCAACTGGTGGGCTACTCTGGCCGCGGCCATCTGGCCGCTGCGATCGAGCGGGCGAGGATGGGCCAGCAGCACGCGCAGCCGATCGCGGCTCAGCACGACCGGCACCGTCTCAGAGGCGACAGGACTCGGAGGCTCGGGCGGTGCCGTAGCCTCGGTGCCCGAAGGAGGCTGCGGCAGACGCACATCCGGTCCTGAATCGGCGTGCGAAGCACCGGTGCCTGGTGGGCGAATGCGGCCGACGGATACCACGTACCAGGCGATGAAGAAGGCCAGGCCACCGCCCACCGACGCCAGCGCCAGCCCGATGAGGGCCGGCCTGGGGAAAAGCAGGGCCAGAGCGACAGCGATGGCGCACAAGGCAATCACATAGCCGAGAGCCCGGCCACGCGCCACTAACT
>Ga0078972_1002342_pt1 | contig 42422 bp, 44 predicted proteins | sample YelNatPaOPGAMG01_FD_67568 | JGI IMG/M metagenome (GOLD analysis project Ga0078972, IMG submission 67568) | Hot spring thermophilic microbial communities from Obsidian Pool, Yellowstone National Park, USA - OP-RAMG-01 (SPADES assembly) (version 2) | ecosystem: Environmental > Aquatic > Thermal...
AATGAGGATGAATCCAGATTTCTATCTGAAGGAGAACAACTCATATGAGTTCTTCAGCAGACTTGGGGATCTAATATTCACAGGGCCGACTTTGACAAATGTAATGGATATATTTATAGCTCTAATCATTTAATTTGAAGCAGATGCTCAGAAGTTGTTCACATAACCTCAAGCTGATCGGCTAAGAAGGTGTAGAATTCGTATCTGTCAAGTACTTGGGCCCCTTAATTCCTACCAAACCAGCAATAACTGCTATTATCACGAGGCTCAGAGAAAAACATAATTCGTGCGGTGTGTTATCAGCTCCTATAAACCTTTTTTGAAGCAAAAAGCTTTAATAGAGGAAAAGCTTTAAATAATAGTTATTGAGAAAAGGAATTTATAGTTATAAATTCTATAAATAAGGTATAAATTGAACAGCTAGGAAATCCAGTTTATTTTATAATTATAAAAAAAGAATATAAGTTAAACTATTATTTGCATATTGGCTTGATGAAGGGGAATCTGAGAGCCAAAGAAGGTGATGGAGATGTCTGAGGTAGTTGTGGCCGAGAAGCCGGATAAGCTCGCTTCATTTGCTGTTCTTCCAGAGCTGGTGTATGATAGTGTCTCCTTAACCTATAGAGCAGCCATCAGACCCACTCTAATACTAAAATTGACTACCGAGAGTAGTCTAAGGAGAATTGCTATAAGGCCTACGCTCATCTCTAAACTTTTGGCAAGATAAACAGCTGGGTGGAATACAATGTTCTCTTCCCACACTTTTTTTGATGAAAATCTACATGTTATATCACTCTTCCCATCATATTCTTGTAATCTAAAATGTCCGTACTGTTATATTCCATCCTTCGGAGACGAGCACGTGTTAGAACTGGAGATAATTGACAAGGTTCTCTCTGAGGCAAGAAAAGCATTGGATTTAGAATCCCTTGATATAGTAGGAGGTGAGCCTCTTTTGCTTCCTATACAATATTTAAGTCGAATTCTTCGTTATGCTGAGAAATTCCGAGTAGGAATTTCAACGAATCTAACTGTTAGAGATTCATTAAAGATTGAATTATTAAAATATGTACATATTATACAAATAAGTATGCATCTATTTAGATTTTCGGACTACAATTCTATGATGAACTATGCAATTGATATAAAAGAGCTCTTGGAGAACATAAATAAGGAACCAGAAAGTGTTATAATAAACATTGTAATTACAAGAGAGATGTTCGATCCTGTTACATACGGGAAGTTTTGTCTAATGATCGAAGAAATATTGCAGGTGCTTCATGACTTCTCATCTAACTTTGAGATAATGATCCCCTATCCCTATGGTCATGCACTTGTAAATAGATTCTCTCTGCCGACATATACACAAATTAGTGCTATATGTAATCTAGTCTCTAAATTAAGGGATACTATTTGTCATGATTATAAGATTAATTTAGCATCTAATGCATGCGATTTCTTCAGACCAAGGCCCAATATGTGGGGGAGACTGGGCATCGTATTAGATCCTTATGGTAATATTTTACCCATGGATGAAGGTAGTGTTAACCTTGTGAATAAAGTGCCCATAAAATTTGACACATGGAAAGATCCGTTAGATAGGATATGGCATGAATCTAAGGTACTTAACATGTTTAGACCAAGTAAATGGTTACCGCCTCAATGCGTGTCCTGTCCGTCAAGAAACCTCTGTAGCGGAGGTAGCAGAATTAGTGCGTTTAGCATCACAGGTGACCTTTTCAGGATGGATCCATTCTGCCCTTTTAGTGAGGATCATAAGATGGTACTGAAGTTATACAGTGGGTAATACCATGAGAAGCTTTTATTTGATCGCCTTTATGCCGACTCTAGCCTTTTATATAGCCGGCACTTATCTATCTCCTTGGATTTATGAAATTAGCAGGACCTATGCCGGACTTCTCATCGGGATATGGAGCTTAGTGCAGCTGCCAGTACTTATTTTGCTGCCCTTCATTGGGATAAGAGGCAAAGTGCCTCTGTTTCTGTTTTTAATATCTCTCTCATTTCTTCTGCTTGTTCTGCCTGATATATGGATCCTACTTTCTGCCAGAATAATCGGTGGAATTTGTTCTATTCTCTTCAGCGTGATCCTTGTGGAATGGTCAATCTTGCTTGCTGGATCCGCTGAGAGAAGTGGGAGGTTCTACTCTTACTTGAACTTCCTCAATGCCCTTCCTGTCATAATAGGTCCGCTCATAGCAAATGCGATCTATTCGACATGGAAAATTGAGATGGTCTTCGTTTTCTCATCTCTTATAATTCTAATAACTGTGCCATTCTCCATTCGGCTGAGCAGAAATCTAAAAACATCCAGTAGAGGTTCGAGCTCCCTGAGAGAGCTCTTCATAATATTAAGGATAAACTGGGACATATACTTATTATATTTTATGGAAATGGTCTTATTTATGTATTGGTTTACTTATCTGCCCCTTTTGCTGGAGCATCTGAAAGCTGGACATCTGACCGGCATGCTTCTCTCCGCTGAGGCCCTGATATACACTACCGCCCAATTAGTAAATACAAGGATAGTACACAGACTGAAATCTAGGGCGCGGATTGCTCTGCTTATATCATCTTATGCTGTTGCTGTATCTGTCCTGACAGCAGCTGCTGAAATCGGGCAGATCCCTCCACTATTAATTCTGATATCTGTAATATCAGCGCCGATAACTCCTACACTATATTCACTAAATGCTGACAGGACGCCAAAAGGCTTAGAGAGGGCATCATCTATTGCGATGAATGTTGTTTTAAAGGCCGGTTGGGGAATAGGGCCTATAATTGCAACAACAGTATACTCCACAATTCATATATAGAATTACTTTATTATATTTAAGATCCTTCGAAAAATTTAAGTAGAGAAAAGGCTTAAATATCCCTATTAAAGGGAGCAAGATCTATGATATAAACTTTTATAAATAAGGTATAAATTGAGCTCTCTGGCAGCCTAGTTTATTTTTTTTTTAAGAATATAAAGAAAAAACATTATCATCTGCTGGCCTTGGGACGTCCAAGAACCGACATGCTAGGAGGTGAGGAATATGCATGCAAAGGTAATTGATACCTCATACCAGAAAGCCAAGGACAGAATTGGTGTTTTGAATCAGATTTATGATAATGTATGGTATCTTTTTAAAGAGTTAAAATCAGGCGAACTTAATGAGGAGGGCATCCCTTAAAGAGGTCATTGTTTCTTGCTTAGAGACTTCGCGCTACCTTCTATATGATCAGCTTCTGGTTATGTTGCTGTGGTTGTTGTTGATGGTAATAGCTTTCTACTCCGCCATTTTCAGAAGAGATTTCATCGACCGTCTTACTTCAATATCCAGTGAGAACTTTAGTGTTCTCATGCAGCTGGGACTGTTCATACTCCTTCTTGGTGTAGCTGGTGGTTTAATAAACTTATTCTCGGAGTACAGGATTCGGGTTCTCGGGATAAAAGCCTACAGTTTAATTTCAAGAAGAGCAATGGAGAAGATCTTTTACTCTCGCTCTAGGTTATCAGGTGGGGATATTCTGACTAGATTCATCTCAGATATGCCGAATTTGAGTGATACTCTCGGTGCACTTATCCCATCTCTCGTTGTACAGGTTATCAGAATTGCTGGAGGCCTAGTAATAATGTTAACTCTTTCAAATGAGCTTACCTTACTTGCCCTAGCGCTTCTAGTTCCATTCTACTTCCTGTATAGATACACCTCTAAGATGACCATTTTTTACTCATCCAAGGAGAGAGAAGCAATGTCTGGCATGTCCTCGGAGATCAGGCAGACAGTTGAGGCATCCGATCTGGTAAAAAGGACATTGAGCAGGAACTATTTCCTGAGCAGGACATGGGGTTCTACAGTTTCATGGATGAACAATCTGACAAAACTGCTGTTTTTCAAGGTTTTCTTCAATCAGACCTTTAACTGGGCTTACATGATGCTGGGTATTGTGATACTTATAGCAGGAGGATACTTCGTCTATTTAGGTCGCACAACAGTTGGTAGCGTGGTGGCCTTCACAGGAGCTATGTACAACATTTACGAGCCTCTTGTAAATATAACCGGATCCTTAGTGGAATCCTTAAGCATGATCCCCTATGTGGAAAGGTACAAGGAGATTATACATTTGGAAACAGAGAATGTGGATGAAGGAAGGCCTCTGGAGGAGATAGAGCAGCTGGAAGCAGAAAATATGAGCATCAAATTGGATGGCTCCACTATTCTGAAGGAAATCAGCTTCTCAGTAAGAAGAGGAGAGATAATAGGTATAACGGGCCCGAGCGGTTCCGGAAAGACAACTCTTCTCTTGGCTATGATAAGATTTGTGGAGCCCTCCTCAGGGCATCTGCTGATCAATGGCTCAGACTACAGAACCTTCAGATTGAGGGATCTGAGAAGGCTTATTTACTATGTCCCTTCCGAGGACTTTATACTAAAGGCATCTCTGCGCGAGAACCTCTCCCTAGGAGATGATGCAGAAGAGGATGTGTTCAGGAAAGCGGTTGAGGTAGCTGGCATAGACTTTGCCACATTGGACGATATTGTCGATCCTGAAAAGCTATCACTTGGACAAAAACAGAGAATTGCCCTTGCTAGGGCCTTAGTAAGGAGGCCTCATGTTCTTCTGCTTGATGAATCTCTTAGCGGGCTGGAAACTCCTCTAGAAGATATGGTGCTGAGGAAAGTCATAGAATATCTGAAAAACTCCATAATATTGGTTGTATCGCACAGACTTTCAGCGCTTAGACATGCAAGCAGGATATACGTGATGTCAGGTGGGGAGATAATAGATGCTGGATCGCATGAGGAGCTGTACAAGAGATGTCAGCTCTATAAAGAAATAGTTGAAAAATATAATATATAGTTGCCTTTGTCATTTTAGCTCTTTTTCCATATAAAGGGATTTCACGATATATCCCTTCTTTTTGTACCAGTTCACTAGATCCTCTCTCGAGCTCTCCACTCTCAACCCTATCTTCCTATATCCTTTTCTTTTGCAGAACTCCTCAACAGCATTGAGCAACATTGTTCCAATACCTCTTCCTCTGTACCCCTCTTTTATATTTATGTCCATAAGGTAGGGGAACTTCACATAGTTCACAGTGTCCCATATTATCTTTATCCAAGCAACCCCAACTATATCTCCATTCTCATCCAAGGCTGCGAAGAACCTCTGCTCCCCTGGACTTCTGAGCAGCTCGAGAAAGAGTTCCCTATGTCTCTTGGCATACTCTTCATAGCCGAGCTCCTCCTTCACCTTATCATCAACAAACTCCCAGCTGACTTCTTCATCCAGCTTTATTATCTCCTCAAGTCTTTCCTCTCCCACTTCCTCTATCCTCACCCTTTAACGCCTCCTCAAGCCCTATAGGAACCCACTCATCCTTCTGAAGGTAGACAATTCCCTTTGCATACTGAAGTAATATCCTGTATATATGCTCCCTGAACTCCTCAGGTATATTATCGAAATGCGAGTTTCTGCTGTCAAAGTGCAACATCTCAACTGTATCGTCCCTTCTCGCAATCCCTATTTTCTTTCCATATCTCTCATTTATGAGATATGAGGAATGTCTCAGCTCGGATTCATCAAGTCTGACTAATCCCTTCTCTATCCTGTTCGGCAGATCCTCTACATCCTCCTTTTTGTACCCGATGAGCTCTGGATTTATCCCATTTGCAAGAAGGAAGGTCATTATCCCATTGCACTTTATGCATTTTCCGCATGGAATTATCCTTTCTCCCTCCATATGAGTTCTGTGACAACTCCTTTGAAGCCTAAATAGCTCAGGATATCTGTTAAATAAAATTCTCTCAACTATCAAGCCGCTTATAGGCCTCACAGCTGACCACTGCCTGAAGTTGAACCCACTTCTTCTGAACCACTCTGTCATGTACTTGTCAAATTCCTGTGTCTGATCGTAGACCGCATTATAATGTTTTATTCCATTCACCTCATAGCTCTGTCCTCTGGGATCATCGTACTCATTTCCCATTACTATGTTTCCGATCCTCCTCTTGTATAGAAGTGGCAGAAAGGAGAATATGAAGTGCTCGAAGAAGAAGAGATGTACTGGGTATATATCAGCTTTTATCCTCTCAAATCTCGGGACTAGGATTTTCATTCTTCTGTTCATGAACATATAGAATCTGTCGACGTTAGACCACACTCTCAGCGTTGAATACCTATCCTTGAAATACCTATAAGCTGTCAGGGCCGTGAACCAATGCCTTCCTGATTCATTGAAGAAGCAAGCATAGGTATCGCATCCTATCTCCCTCAGGATACCGAATGTGAGCAGGGACTCCTTTCCTCCAGAGCTCATCACAGCACACTTCTTATAGTCCAGCTTTAGGTCAACTCTGTCTTTTATCACCTCCTTCACCGATATTTTAGCTCTGACCTCCGCATCTTTCGGTCCAAAATCCTTCGGAATATATTCATCTTTTATAAATCCTGTCTTTTTTGCTATTCTATTGACAAATATATCTCTTGCGGTCGCATCCATATTATGTTTGAGAAATTCTACCTCCTCCTCCGTCAGACCGTATCTCACCTCTATTTCATCCGAGAAGAGACCGTAGTTAATTGCAGGCATGAGAACCATTAATCTTGCGAACTTATCCGCTAAGCTTCCATTCAGATCCTCCTCATAGCTGTTAATAAGTTTAAACTCATCGCAGAAACCATCTCCCTCAACTCTATAGATTGCATATATCCTTCTGCCCTCTACAACAGGAGGACCAATGGATATCCTGTCAAAGCATTTAAGATCGGGCAATTAGATCACTTTGCCCTAACAACAGCTTTGCTTCCTATCTCAGGAAACTCCTTCTTTATTCTCTCCACTATCTTCCCGACCCCATGCCATATTGGATCGCAGGCCACTACATCATACCTGTTCTCGTACTCCCTTATGTACTCCTCCACTTGTTCTCTTGTCAGGTTCTCATGATTTATAGTTATGGCTATAACTTTCCTCTCTGTCAAGAGCTCTATCACTCTGATCATTCTATCTAAATCCGGAAGGGGATATCCTGGGAATCCATCAAGATATCTCCTGCCTGGAGCATGCTGCAACACTATTGCATGGGGCTTTCCTGCAGCCAGAAGCTCAAAACTTCCAGGAAAAGCTGGATGAAGTATTGATCCTTGGCCGGGTATGACAATAACATCGGGGTTTTCCTCCTTATATGCCCTCCATATCTCGTGCTCTATTCCCCCTGCAACAAAGTCATTTATCATCGCATCTATGACAACTCCATACCTGCCATCCTGCATCCAAGCAGTCTGTCCAGTTCCAACAAAGACAGCTTTTATTCCGGATCTATTTAGCTCTTCCACAAGCTTTATAGCCGTTGTTCTCTTTCCTATCGCTGAATCAGTTCCGAGAACAGCTATTCTCAAGGACCTAACTTCCTCTATTTTTCCTGTGTAGAATATTTTCATATCTCTAAAAATTTTCCTCACGTCAACTATCTCCACCTTATTCTCCTTTGCTAGCGATGAAAGCTCCGGGTCATCGCTCAAGAACTCATGAAGGCCTGAAACTATGTTCATGCCTCTCATTATCGCCTTTTTTATTATTTCTCTATATTCTTTCGGAAGAAAACCTCCTGGAGTTGCAACGCCGATTATCAGAGTATCTGCATCCGGACAGCTTGCTAAGGCCTCATCAAGGGAGCTGTATATCATTATCCCCCTCTTTATGCCATCCAAGACCTCACCGGCATCCCTTCCGGCAAGAGTGCTATCTATAACCCCCAGAATTTCGTACTTCCTTGAGTATCTCACCAGTCCATGTGCGGTCTTTCCATCTGTTGTGCCGAAGTAACCCTCAGCCAGTATTACTGCTTTTTTCATATGATCGACCTCCCTGTTATCACAACAACATGATCTCCACGAACTCTTCTTCTGAGGACGAACTGTCTTAAAGCATCTATTGCTGATGCAGACGCAGGAAGCACGCTTATTCCCTCCAAGTTCCTGAGAAGGTTTGCATAGTAAATCATCTTCTCATCAGAGACGAAACCCGCATATCCGCCGCTTCTCCTTATTGCATTTAACGCCTCATCTCCTTCATAAGAATAATAGGCCACAAGAGGCTCGTTCACGTCTGTTTCAACTATCCTGTCCGGGCTTAGAGGAACCATTCTTCTAAATCCCATTTTAAAGCTTCTGACAACAGGATTACCGTGTACTGTGCTCGCTCCTATCATCCTAGGAACTCTTTCTATTAAGCCCTTTTTCCTCAGCAGAAGGAAACCGTGATATATCCCAGCCAGAGTAGTTCCATTTCCAACAGGGACAGAGACAGTTGTAGGAGCTCTTCCAAGCTCCCTGTATATCTCATGTGCTATTCTTGCATATCCCATGAGGCTTATTCTTCTGCTTTTTCCACCCGGATTTGCATCATACCATCCGTTTCTTGATGCCATTATTGAACTGAGTTTCACAGCCTCCTCGTACTTTCCATCTACCCGTACTATTTCAGCTCCGTAATCCCTCATCTCTCTTTCTCTGATAAGAAGATATCCCTTGGGAACAAAGATAACAGATCTCAGCCCACTTAGTGATGCATAGTATGCTATTGATGCACCGTAATTTCCACAAGTTCCAACAGTTATCGTATCAAATCCGTTCTCAGCAGCTCTTTTGGCATGAAGAACAGCAGCTCTATCCTTCTGAGTACCTGTTGGGTTTCCTCCCTCGTATTTTATGAATATCCTTCCAAAGCCGAAAACCTTCTCAAGACCATATGCCCTGAAGAACGGGGTCTCTAGGGCAAGTCGTTGATGTGCTTCAGACTCCTCCAGCTCCATCTTCTATCCTTTTACCTCCACGCCTTCCTAAGGCTATTCGTATAAAAAAATTCCAGAGGAAGCTTGAGAGACTGAGTAGGGACAACCGGTCATCTATATGTCATCAGATCCCAATGGGTTCTGTAACATTCTCGCGGGAAACAGTTTAGCATGGTGAAAGGTTAGCTTGTTTATATCAGTAGCTTAAATAGAGATATTAACCAGAAATTCCAATGAAAAGAGCACTATAATCCTAACAGGACTCTTGAAAACTTTTCTGGAGTTGAAAATTATAGTGGGGGCGCTGGGATTTGAACCCAGGCCTGAGGCTCCCAAGGCCTCCATCCTAACCAAGCTAGACTACGCCCCCGTCTTCATGCGCTATCCCTTAATATAAATCTGCTTCCCTAATTATAAATATTTTTACTATTTTTCCATGACTTCCTTCAGCCTCCTATAAGTGCTTTCAAGGGCTTCTCCTAGGACTTTCGTGTCGGATATAACTGGCATGAAGTTTGTATCTCCGTTCCATCTCGGCACCACATGTATGTGAATATGGCCCTCAAAACCCGCACCAGCAACTCTTCCCAAGTTCATCCCTATGTTGAATCCATCAGGATTCATAGCCCTCCTTATGACATCTATTGAAATCATTAAGGAGTTCCAGAGGTCAGCTGATTCCTCTTGACTCAACATCTCCGGCGATGGTACATGCCTATAGGGTGCGACCATTAGGTGACCTGGGTTATATGGATAACGATTCATTAGTATATACGAGTATTTCGATCTATGTATTATTAGTGCATCATCATCCTTCTCCTCTTGAAGAGAACAGAATATGCATCCACTCTCCCCTTTCGAAGCTATTTCGATATATTTTATCCTCCATATAGCCCAGAGCCTGTCCATAATCACCCTCCTTTCTGCAACAAATAGTTTATTGCCTCTGCGAGATCCCCATTTTTATCTATTAGGGCCTTTCTAGCTTCTTCCTCACTTACTCCTGCCTGCGACGCTACAAGCTTGACATCCTCATCAGGTGGGGAGTAGCAGCTTTTAGGCAACTCTATTTCATAATTTCCTACTATCTGGAATGTTTCCTGTCCCTGAACTCTTGTTAAAATCACGCTAGGGTTTTTGAAAACATAACTTCTCCCATCTCTCAATTTTATGAGGACAGTCTCTGCGTCAATCTCCTGGAAATCTATGTTCATCCCCCTAAGAGCTTTTCTCAAATCTCTCATGCTTCTGCCATGCATAAAATGTCATGACCGAAGTTAAAAGTAAACTTTACTACTAACCTCCATTGAACATCAATGGGGAGCATGAAGAGGAAGGAGCAGATATATGTATGTGAGGTATGCGGTGGGACATTTGTAGGAACTCCTGTCACTGTGGATCTCGGCAGTTATAAGCTAACAGCTTGCCCTAGCTGTGCAAGAAGCCTTAGAGCAAGTACAAAGAGGGTAATGGAGATAAAGGAGGAGAAAACTCCCCCAAGAATCAAGGAAGAGCCTGCTAGACCTACAGTCAGGAGAAAGCAACCAGGAGAAATAGAGCTTATTGAGGGGTTTGGCCGAATTATAAAAAAGGCGAGAGAGGATCTAGGCCTGACAATAGATCAACTGGCAAAAGCATTGGGGATAAAGTCCTCTCTTCTCAGACATATAGAAGCTGAAGAGATACTTCCAAGTGCTGAAATTGTGAAAAGCTTGGAGAGAATATTAGAGATATCTATAACTGTGAGAAACCCGGCATATGCAGAGGAGCTTGAGAAGGAACATGCAGAACCTGTTCATGACAGGCTCACTTTGGGTGAGATGATAAGAATAAAGGGCAAGGAGGGGGAGAAAGGTGCCAACGAATCTTCCTCCTGAAGCCCTGAAAAAGTGGGAGGAGTATTCTGAAGCCCAAAGTCCTGAAGAGAAGCTGAGAAAACTTCAAGAGTTTTACTCTCTCATGCCAAAGCACAAGGGAACAGAGAAACTAGAGAAATTTGTGAAAAGAAGAATGTCAGAGCTTAGAGATGAGATAGAGAGACAGAAGGCAGCAAAGTCAAAAAGAGGAGGTTTTGCTGTTGAGAAAAGAGGAGCTGCTCAAATGGTGCTCATAGGGTTCACAAACTCAGGAAGAAGCACTGTTCTGTCAAAGCTGACAAATGCAAATCCTCTTATATCTCCCTATCCATTTACTACTGTTGAAAAGCCTGAGGAGGGTATGATGGAGTTCAAAGGAGCACAAATACAGGTCGTAGAGGCTCCTCCTATAGTTCCAGATGGAGGTAAGCTTACAAATCTTGCTATTTCTCTATCATATAATTCAGACATACTCGGGATAGTCTTAGATGGAAGGATCAACCCAGTCGATCAACTCAATGAGATAGCTTCTATTTTGGAGAAATATAACATATCACTTAAGAAGCCTAGAGGAGTAGTAAGGGTGATCAGAAGCAAGGCAGCTCCAGGGATAATAGTGAAAAATAAGGGAAGGATACTGGATGGAAGCGAGTATGATGTGAGAAAAATTCTGGAGAATTATGGAGTAAGACAAGCATGGGTTGAGATAGAGGGAGAGGTCTCCCTTTCCGATGTTGAGGAGTCAGTTCTCTCAGAGAAGAAATACAAACCCTTTATCCTCTTTGTCACTCATGCGGATGATGAGCTTGCGAAGAAGAATGTAGAGGTCCTGAGAAAACTTGGTGTCCTAGTAATACCAGTAGACCTGAGCTCTGAAGTTGACAGGGAGTTTCTTGGGGAGTATATTTTGAAGGAGTTAAATCTGATCAGAGTGTACACAAAGTCCAAGGCTGAAAAAGGATTCTCAGAGAGAGCTCTGGTGGTGAGAAGGGGGACCACAGCAAGGGAGGTCGCTAGAATAATACACAAGGATCTTTATGAGAACTTCAAATATGCGAAAGTGTGGAGCAAAAGGCTTCCCTATAGCCCGATGAGAGTTGGCCCTGACTTTGAGCTAGAGGATGGAGATGCCATTGAGATAATTGGGTGATAACTTGAATGAGAAGGAGGTTGTGGCTAGGTTTGCTCTGACATTAATAGGGGATGCTGAGGTGATAGGACTTGGATCAGGAACCACAATGATGGCATTTCTTGATACTGTTAGATGCTGGGAGGGAAGAAAAGGGAAAACCTTTATCCCATCATCCGAGGAGATAGCGAGAAAAGCAAGGGAGATAGGCTTAAAGATCGCAGATTTAGAGGAATTTGAGTATGCAGATATAACAATAGATGGTGCCGATGAGATAGATAGGGATCTCAACCTGTTGAAGGGAGGAGGAGGATTTTTGACGAGGGAGAAGATTCTAGCAGCTTCCTCGAGAAGATATGTGATAATAGCAGATCATACAAAGCTTGTTGAAAAACTCTGCTCAAGAAAACCTCTCCCAGTTGAGGTCATCAGGTTTGGCTCCTCTTCAACCTTAAGGAGGATAATGGAGAGGACTGGATGGGTTTGCAGGATAAGAGAGGCTGGATCGTCAAGATATATCACAGACAATGGGAATTACATAATCGATCTATTCCCAGATAGACCTTTGGAGAAACCCCATGAGGTGCTGAGGATGATAAAGGAGATACCCGGTGTTGTTGAAGTGGGTCTCTTTCTCTCAATGGCAGATGAGGCATATGTAGCATTTGGGGATAAGGTGAAGGGGATAAGAAGGGGCGGTGGGCCCCAGCCCGGTGGGAATGCAGTCCTGATCCATCAGGAGAAGGGCTAACCCTCACCTCCGATATCCTGCAGCATCCTCCGTCTGTGTTAGGGCTGCTCCCTTCCGGGCCTGACCCATTTCCACAGCAAAGGGGCGGTTATCGCCCCTCCGGGCGATCCTCTCCCCACCGGGGATCCGCAGGGTCGAAGGATCATCAGCTCACCCCACCCTATAGGATCAGGAATGCAATCCGCCCGAGCTGGTTATCCGGCCCCAGCATTAGCCTTCTGGTACAGGGAGCGGCTACCTCCCCGGCCCTACCCCACCGCCCACTTCTTTCTGGAAACCTGATTATATAAACCTAGGTTCTCTTTAGATAGTGTAGATCTAATATATATTAATGAATCTACACTACAATAGTGCATATGCTTTTATTTCTCTACAGACTCTGTAAAAAGGCCGGGGTAGCTCAGCCTGGTGAGAGCGCCGGACTCATAATCTCTGCATAGGAGGGCTCGATGAGATATCCGGAGGTCGCGGGTTCGAAGCCCGCCCCCGGCACTATTTTTGTCATGGGAAATTCATCCTTGGCAACGAACCCTGCAGAAAGCTTCGATAAAAAGGTTATTGCAGTCCAGTTCCATCTGATAATGAATCATGATATATTCTCGCTTTCAAAGAGGGCTTGATGGCAACATAAATCGATGAAGCCCTAAAAACAGAAATTTCTGGGCTTTTGCTAAGAGAGAAGCGTCAGCATCGTCAAAAAGCCAGATTAGATAGAGAAGATGAAAATAAAAATTTCATGCGGTTGCATAATATTTAGAGATACTTGATGATAAAGAGTAGCAAGAAGTAAGCAGAGAATGCGAGCAATATTGATGTTGATACAAGCTTTATGATGAATGTAGCAAGTCTGCTGTTGTAATCACATCCAGTTTCTACCATCTTGGGAAATAGCGAAATCCAGATCATGCCACTTAGTGCTAATCCAGCCATCCACGGTATCCCAAACATCGAGATTGATGCTAGGCCAGCTGTCAACCACCACGTAATCTGAACGGGGTTTACTACTCCTATAGTCAATCCCTTCAAAAACAGAGGAAATGATCCGGAAATTGGCTTGCCCTCTGTCTTATCATGCTCCCCTCCCTTATAGGCATCAAATGCTAGGTATGCAAAGATCACTGCGGATGCTAAATAGAAGTAACACAGGAATCCCTCTATTTTCGACCTTAGCATCTCATAAAGCGTGATAGTGGCTCCCATAAGGACAAAGTCGGAAATAACATTTCCAATTCCAAAAATAAAAGCTCTTTTCCAACCTTTAAGGGCTAAATTGGCAAGATAAGCATTGAAAGGACCCGGAGATGCGATTGATGATAAGCCCAAGACAAATCCCACAAAAAGATTCTCTATAACTCCCATGGGCCACCACCAACCTCCGCTATAAAGGTGCTAGTGGATCCTCCGCAGAACCTCTTTATCAACTTGCTGAGCTCCTCTAGGGCCTCCTCAAGCCTGTCCTCATTGGACAGAGACTCCATCATAAGCACAACATCCTTGGTACATGCCTCTATCTTTGTCAGCTCGCTATCCTTGTAGTTCAGGAATCTCGTGAGCACCTTTTTCTCATCAGAATATACTATCTCTCCTGGCCTAGTCAGCTCCTTCTCAGTGGAGCCGAGTGGAATGAATTCCTCGTTTCCGCTGGATGTCCTGAGGTGGATATTCCCCTCTATCTTCGCTAGGTCATATCCGCCGGCAGGTATCAGATATCTCAGCTCAACAATTAGGTAGCTGTCAACCAATGTATTTATGGTGGGAATGGGCTTACCTTTAGCCACACGATTGAACATGGCTACAAGAGTGGGGACATGCTTCTTCGAGCTAACTCCCATCCTCCTGTAGGCATCCATCCACAAGTTTATGGCTTGCGGCAGCTCACATCTCTCCTTCAGAGAGATTATATGCGCTTCAACTTCTTTCTTCAGATTCTCCAGCTCTTGGCACTCATGCTCAATAGAGAGCCCTTCACCCACCAAAACTCCCACTCTTAATTCCGGAAATATGCGTGTAATTTCCTCAGAAATGAGGAATTTATGCCCGGGGAAAGCCATTTTTCTCACTCTTCCAAAACTTAAGAGTCAAGTACTCCTCCATAATATCTCTTTTAGAGGTATCTCGTTATCTTTACTCCTTCTGTTTAAAACCACAAGCTTTCTATATGTGCGCATAAACTCATTCATTACTCTTAGTTGCTAAGAATATCTTTATAAAATTAATGTGATATTCATGGTTATCTGTAGCAAAAATAATCAGGAACTTCAGGGTTGAGGCAAATAATTGAAAAAAATATATAAAAAAGAGGAGGAAATCAGGCTGGAGGCAGTTCTGTGTAGATCGTCCTGATGTCTACACCGCGCTTCTCGTTATATGCTAGGAATGCTACGTACACAGCTGAGCCCACTCCGAGGAATATGCTTATCAGGAGCATTCCAATAACTTGGACTTGCGTGGCTGATATCAGGAAGAAGAGGAAGTTGGCGGCCCATCCCCATATCCCTATTATGGTGAGAACAGGTACTCCTGCTATGCTCCAGGTGATAGGAGACTTTTCATATAGATCTCTCCTTGTATAAGGTAGAACAGCTCCTGCAAGACAACCGAGCATTCCGGTAAACATAGCCAAGTTGGATGAAACTCCCGCCACAGCCCAATCACTTCCGAAGTATGGTAATAGTAGGAATATAAGTCCAAATATCAATGTTAAGGTGATCGCCCAATATGGGGAGTGGAATCTAGAGTCAACAGCAGCGAACATCTCTGGGAAGAACCTGTCAAATGCCCATGCGAATACTATTCTAGTGGCCACTAAGAAGAAGGCAGGGAGATCCTTCAGAAGTACTATCCCAACAAAGGTTCCGTTAATCACCTGTAGCCACTCCAGTCCTCTAGGAACGAGAGGTATAGTGAAGGAAGTTACTGCACTCGGGGGAAGCAGATATGAGGCATCTGGAACGCCTATAAGCTTTGCAACCTCCTTGGCACCAAGAGTACTCATTAGATAGTTATAAAGGACGGTAAAGTAGACCCTGTTTGCAGGGATATTATTCTTAGCTAGGTAATCCATGGCTCCTGGGATCTTTGCCAGCACCTCCTGAGGAACTACATATGCTGAATAGGCAATTAATGGTAACCCAACATAATAAAGCATTATTATTACAGTTCCTAATGTTTGGGCAACGAAAAGAGATTTTACTGGGGTTTTTAGCTCTCCTCCAACATAAACTGCTGCTGTTATCCCAAGATATGCGAATACAGCCCCAGATGTAGTGCTCATTGTATCTGCTATACTAAATGGAGCCAAAGGAAGCTTTCCCTTTGCCATTCCTATCTCAAACGCCTTATTTACTATCTTTTCATAGGCACCGGGGCCATAGAGACTGTCCCATCCTTTAACGGCTCCCATTGGAGCTAATCCCCAGGCTCCTAGGATTATCAAGTTGGTCAGGCATCCTATAACAGCTATTACGCCTAGTATGTTTATTACCCAGCCGTAAACCCTCATGCCAAGGTATGCTATAATCCCGAATATGAGGGCAAATGCAAATCCCAGAACTAAGTGACCCTGTAGCGTTACCATCCACTTGGCCATTCCTAGGAGAGAGTTATTATGAAGGGCTATGCCAGCAGCGGTGATAGCGCCAGCAAAGAAGTCAACAGACATCCACGATAGGAGCCCATAACTTACTGCTTCTTTTACCCAAAAAGCCCAGGAGGCAATAAAGCCCATAGCTGGATTCAGACCTCTTGAGATGAATATGTAATCTCCTCCAGTCCTTGGCATCATTGCTCCCATCAGTGTGTAGATTAAAGCAGTGGGTAGGGCTAGAAGGATGCCCGTTATCAAAAATGCCAATGGAATATCAGCTCCAGGGGCAGTATATATGCCAATTACAGCCATTTTATGTATTCCTCCTCCTACCACATGGGAGAACACTATCATGAATGCTGTGAAAGGTCCAACGGTCCTAACAAGACCAGAGGCCCTCCTAACGAATAGTGTAGGCGCCTCCTCCGTTCCCACACATATCACCTCTGCATTCGTCGATTTCACAATCCCTCTTCGACGAGGGGTGCTCAATTCAGCAAGGTTTATTATTTAATCCTTGCTGAAATAGGGTTTAATTAAGTGACTTTGATAACAAAAATAGTATAATCATAGCTAATTAGCTTAACTCTGTCTAAAACTACTTCATTCCTATTCCAGAAGTCTCCTTCCCGATATTATAAAGCCAGTATGCCCTATCATTCTGGTAGAAGGCCTAGTTCTCTCCTCATCTGATTCTATTCCCCTTATAAGGATCTCATTCACCTCCACAAGTCCAAAACCTGTCTTTCTCATTTGAACAACTGTTTTCTTCACTTGCTCAAATGAGGGAACAAATACAATTACTGGCGATCCCGGCTTTATCGCTTTTTTAACAATTTCAGTGACATCCCATGGCTCCGGCAGATCCAGAAATGCAGCATCAAGATCCTTTTCATCAACTCCCTCTTTTATATCCTTAAGTCTAAGCTCCACATTCCCTAGAGAAAATCTCTCAATGTTTCTCTTCGCCACTTCATAGAATCTCTCATCTTTCTCATAACTGTAAACTTTGCCCTCTGGACCTACAGCTCTTGAAAGAGCTATTGTCATGGATCCCGATCCTGTTCCTGCTTCCAGTACCTTGGCCCCAGGAATTATCCCAGCTTTTATTATCATAAAACCGGCATCCTTGGGGTATATTATCTGAGTTGCTCTGGAGAGCTTTTCCATCACATCGTACGTTGTCGGTCTAAGAAGCAGGACTCTGGCTCCTGTGTTCGTTTTGGTGACAGAACCGAACTCCTTTCCTATAATATCATCGAAATTTATATATCCCTTATGTGTATGAAAGCTCTCTCCCTGTTTCACCCTGACCAGAAATCTCTTCTCTCTCCTTCCCTCAACCACGAGGAGGATGTAATCCCCGCTTTCTATCGGCATAATACCACTACGATGTAAGAAGTTTATGGGCTATCTTAACTGCTAGTATTGGGTGTCCCAAAAGCTTTTGCACTGTTTTCCTGATGTTTATTCCATTGGCCAAGTTTAGCACGTCCTCGGCTGTGAGTATGTCTGCAAGCTGATTGAACTCATCATCTGTGACTTTCTCAAAAACTCTCATCGCTCTTAAACTATCATTTATCCTCCTTATCCATGGGTCATACTTTGAGAAGAAGTCTTTGAAGCTCTCTTTGCTCACTTGATCGGATAGGGATGCCTCAGCAGCAATCTCTCCTGCCACTTTTCCTGCGGATATTGATGAGTGTATGCCAGCTCCTGTGAACGGTATAACAGTACCTGCTGCATCCCCGACTAGGATAACCCCATCTGCCATTATCTCCTTCGCTAAACCACCTATTGGAACAGCCGCACCTCCAGCTCCCAATATCTTAGCTCCGCTGAAGTACTCTGGATGATCTTTAATGAACTTATCCAGATAAAGCTTCGGGCTCCCTGGTCTAACCCCTATGCCTACATTAAATATCCTATCTGATTTCGGGAATATCCATGCATATCCACCGGGCGCAATGTTGTTTCCTAAGAAGATATGTCCTGAATGGAAATCTATCTTCACTCCAGTCATCTTATACTGGTATGTTGGTATTAGCTCTGTCTTGTTGTTGATTCCACAGGACTTGGCGACAACGGAGTTGTATCCATCCGCTCCTATGACAACCTTAGCCTCATATATCGATCTAACTGTTTTAACTCCGGAAATTTTTCCATCTTTGAAGTACACTGACTCCACAGGCTCGCCTACTATAAGATCTGAGCCTGCTTCAACGGCCTTTCTTGCAAGTTCAAGCAGAAAGAGATCCTTGTTTATAGCATACCCGGTCTGTCCTATCTCTACATATTTTCCGTTTGGTGCATAAACTCTCATATTCAACTCATTTGATACTATGCCAGGTTCAGGCTCTATTCCAGCTGTCCTAAAAGTCTCCTTGCTCACTCCCTCTCCACATGGTTTCCATGCCTTTATCTCAGGTTTTGCCTCTATAAGAAGAGTTTTTGCACCTTTTTCAGCAGAAGATTTCGCTGCAGCAGCACCAGCTGGCCCACTCCCGACTACTATTACATCCCATCTCTCCATGAAACTCCCCTTTTCTACCTTTCTCGGGTTCTATAAATCTGTTGCGGAAGAAACTTCCAGATAAGTTTGTATATTCGAAAAGTAGAGCTTATCTCCTATGTTAACTAAAATTAGAATATTCAGTAAGATATTCTACTAAAACCATAGTCATGAAAGATTTCAAGCTGAATAGATGGGGCTTCGACTTCCAAACAGACTCTTAGCCGGTATTAAGGCTTGTAAATCTATTATCTTAACAGAAAAAGCTCATTCGAACTATTATCAATATCAAGAGAAGCTCCTGCACGGTCTTGCTAATTATTTTAAATGTTGAGGAGAACTTATTCGTCAATCGCAGACAAGGAAACTGTCAAATGCTAATCTTTATTAAGCCAAGAGCTCCTATAAACTTGTGGGGGGAGCTGAGGAGACCTGAGAGGGGGGAAGGGTGCCTGTATTGAGAACTCTGTTAGGTGCGCACTTTAGGATTCTAAAAAGGCTGGAAAAAGCGGGAGAGGACGGGGTTGTTGCATCTGAACTTATTCCAAGCAGGGAGGCAAGAGAACTGGTTTTGGGGATGCTTTCAAGCGATGGCTTAATAAAGAGAAGAAAGAAGTTCAGGGGAGAAAGAGTTTTCATAACGAAGAAGGGGCTAATTCTCTTAAAGTCGATGGGAGAGGAAATAGTCTCATGACCCCCTATTTTTTATTAATGAGGTAAGTTGATGCCCGACCTAAAGGTGAAGAGAAGGGATGCCTCAGCCAGAATTGCCGAGCTAAGCACGAAGAGCGGGAAGCTCCTGTTGCCCAATTTCTTTCCTGTGTTCAACCCGAATAAGCCTGTTGTAACTCCCGAAGAAATGAAGAGAATAGGGGTTGAGGCAATAATAACGAATTCATATATAATTTATAAAAACGAGAAATTAAGAGAGGATGCCCTAAGGCGCGGAATTCATTCAGCAATAGGCTTTGATGGCATAATAATGACGGATTCAGGTGCTTATCAGCTCTACAGGTATGGTGATGTTGAGATAAGCAATAAAGAGATACTGAGATTTCAGCATGCTATAGGAACTGATATAGGAACCATACTGGATGTGCCTATGTCATCCGATATGAGCAGGGAGGAAGCTGAGAGAGGAGTTAATATAACAATAGAACATGCTATGGAATGGAAATCTCTATCAAATGAACTTAGGGGGACTCTATGGTTAGGCACGCCGCAGGGTGGCCCTTATGATGATTTAGTACGCGAATCTGCAAAAAGAATTTCTGAACTTGGGTTTGATTACTACGGTGTCGGATCGATAAAAGTGGCGCTTGAAGAATATAACTTCACTATGCAGGCAGATTTGCTGATGAAAGTGAGAATGTTCCTTCAACCAAATAAGCCGGTTCACTTCTGGGGCATAGGCCTTCCATCCAGCTTCTCTCTTTTCGTTGCGCTGGGAGCAGATACTTTTGACTCCGCATCATATGCTCTCTATGCGGCCGAGGGAAGATACATGACTCCTGAGAGGACAATACCTTTAGAAGAGCTGGAGGAGCTTCCCTGTAGCTGTCCTGTATGCTCGAAGTATTCCGCTAAGGAGATAAAGGAGATGGAGAGAAGGGAAAAAGAGAGGTTAATCTCGATTCACAACCTGTATGTAAGCGTTCAAGAGATGAAAAAGATAAGAACAGCTATAAGAGAGGGATGGTTGTGGAATTTAGTTCAGGAGAGAACTAGAGCACATCCAAAACTACTAAAAGCACTTATTCACATCTTATGGAAATATAGAGATGAGCTTGAGGAAAGAGAGCCCGTCACAAAAAGAAGTGCAATATTCTACAGCGGACCTGAAACTCTGATGAGACCTGAAGTTATTCGTGCAAGAAGGATTGCGAGAAAACTTGAAGCAAAGAGATTCTTCAGGACATCGATATACGGCGATGTTCCTCTGGGGCTCAAGTATACCTTTCCGTTCGGTCAAACAGTGTCAATGGACGAGGATGTGAAGGATGAGCCATCGGATGAGGAGATGATCCTAAGCATATTGTCATACCAGTTTGGGGTTGAAGCAACAAGAGCATTCAGAAACTTGAAAGTGAGGAGATCTAGAAGAACCGGAATGCCTAGAGATGTCTATAGCGATGATATCAGGATTGGATTCATAAGGCCGCATGATGGCTTCTTTATTCCCTCCCTAGAAGGAGCTAAGCTGCTTATTAAGGTACTTCCTTGGCCAATGTGCAGAGTTGTGGTAAAGAAGGAGCATGAAGATGAGGTGGCGAGGGGAACAACTGTTTTCTCCAACTTTGTCGAGGAGTTGGATCCAAATATAAGGCCCCATAGTGAGGTCATAGTTGTGAACAAGCTGGATGAAGTCTTGGCAACCGGAAAAACAATTCTCTCAGCATCCGAGGTTAGATATTTTGAGAGACATCCGTTTGTGATAATAAGACACCATTCTCTACACAGAAACTAAACTACTTCAAAGAGCTCATAAAGAAGCTTTATAGCTTCATCCTTCACATCATCTGTCACTAGGACATGAACTATTCCCTCCTTAGGCTGGCCATAAAGAACATATGATCCTTCTGGGGCCATAATTACAGCAGGGAAACCGAGAAGATCCTCCTCTCCTTCCACTAATACAGCAGTTCTTATGCCTCTAGAGGCTATTATTATCGCATCTCTAACGGATGCCCAAGCATCCTTAGATATAGTTCCTCTCTCATTTCTCGTTCTTAGAAGCAGAAATCCTGAGATATTCTCAGGAGGTCCTATGAAATTCCTCTCTTCCATCATATCAAATATGCATACATTAGGTATAAAACCTGCTGAAATAGCAGACCTCAGAACTCTATCCCCCACTGTTATGATGAATTTAGAGGATATCTCCCCCAATATAGATTGAGATAATTTTCCTCTTGCTTTTCTGAGTTCATCTGCTTTCTCTATTCTCAGTTTTATATCGGATGAAAGCTCATAAATTCCAGCCCTTCCGGAGAAAATCATATGATGCCGGAACTTAACAAAATAAAAAGTTGATCAATAATAAATTCTAACATAAACTTTAATTCCCCTCTTGGCTTAAACAAATATAAAAGATATCTATTAGTTTATTTAAATAGACAGTAAAGTTAATAAGGATTGGGTTTTAAGAAAGTTTAGATGCCTAGGAAGAATCCGAAGAATGAGGACGTCTTTTCCAGTTGGAGAGGAAATCTTGGAAGGAAGGCCACTGGCCTTGTGTATGGAACTCCCTTTAATAAAGAGGAAAAACAGATAGTACAGCCAGGAGACGAAATAGAAGTTCTAGTGACCTCAGTAACTAGAAGAGGTGAGGGAGTAGGAAATTATATGGGAATGAAAGTTATAGTGAATGGAGCTGCTGATCCCGGTGAAACAGTGAGAGCAAGGGTGCTTAAAATAAAGGATAACAGGATAGTAGCCAATATAATAAGGGAATAGGCAATGGAGGATTTTCTTGATAAATTAGAGCTTAAAAAAACTGAGAAAAAGATATTTATGGCTTTAATCTCCTCAGAGAAGCCGTTAAGCATAGCAGAGATAGTTAAGATATCGGGTATTCCAGTCACAACAACATATAAAGTGACGAAGCGTCTGGTGGACAGGGGCTTTGTAAAAGCTGTTGGAGGAAGGCCTGTAAGGTATGCAGCAAGGTATCCAATCGAGATCATCTCGATGGAAATTCAGGAGAAAATGGATGATATCGTGAGAATTTGGTCGATTTTCTCAGAAATATCTAATAATCCACTGTTAATAGATATGATGAGGGACTATCTCCCGGATATAATGAAGATAGGCGGAAAATCCGTGCCTGTTGTGCTGGAATGGATACTATCAAGGAAATCAGACCTCAGAGTATTAATTCCAACATCTATCTCATTCCAATACAAAAATATGGTGGAGAGGATAGAAAAAGGAAGCAGTGCTCTAGTTCTAGTGGATCTGGACAGCAAGTTAGCTGAGGAGCTTGAGGAGAAAGAAAATCTTAGGGTTAGAAAGGTTAGAAATAAATTTATATTCGGATTATGCAATGGAAAAGAAGCTGTTTTAGGGATAGAAGGAAGCAGGCCTAGTTATATATACGTAAAGAATGAGCTTTCTAGGCTTTTTGATCCTTTATTTGAGTCTTTCTTGAGGAAATCTATTTCTGCAAAAATCGGGGGATCGACTTGAAGGTGCTAATCGTAGCTCTAATTTTAGCTTTATCCCTCCTAGTCTTCATTTTGCTATATCCCCATATAGAGCAGAAAAGCAATTTCTTCATAAAAGAGGTATATGGTAACAAAATTTTATTAAAAAATAATGGAACAAATGTAGTAGATATAAAAATGCTGATCATAAGGTGCAATGGGGAAGTGATGAGCGTAATAGAGCCCAATTTATACTTGAAACCAGATGAAAGCATTGAGGTAGAGGTTAACCTTTCCTCCATTAAGGGTTGCGAGATTACTTTCATATCCAGCGATGGTGCCTGGGTGTCCTCTCTTATAAAAGGTTGAATTTATTTTTCTCCTTTTAATTTCTCAGGATTTATTCTGAAGAAGAGGGAATACTCGCCATCCTCCTCCTCAGCTATGCTGACATCTTCTTTCATGACCTTATCAAGGTCGATCTCCCATGTCCCCTCCTCTTGTAATCTCATAGCAGGTCCTATGAAAGTCTTATTGGTCTTTTCAGTTTCTTTTATCTTAAATTTCTTTTTATCTCTTTTCTTTTTCTCTACAGACCAAAATGCAATGTATTCCAGCTTATTACTTCCACAAGAGGGGCAGGTCTCCATTATCTCCGATGGATCCATTAATATCTTGGAAAAGCGGCATTCAGGACACCTAACCATAACCTTGAAGACCAAGATAACCACCATCTTATTTCACAAACTTAACTCCATCCTTCTAGAGGTCTTTCTCATTTTAATAGAACCTCTTCTCCACATGACGACAGGACCATCAGGACCTATGGAATCCATCTCTATATCAGCTGTTCCATCCGGTCCAACTCTGCTCATTACTACTTCTATAAGCTTGGCATGGAGGTCTGGTTCTACTCTGCCCATTATGACTATATTCCTCTTATCAGCCATCTCAATAGCCTCATTGAGATCTTTCTCTATCAACTTTCCAAGAATGATAAGCCTCATCTCTTGGCCACCTCATATATCTTTTCATAAAGTAACTCTATGTTCTCTCCTGTAAGAGCAGAGATGGGGACCACTATCTCCTCAGGAAATGATTTTATCACCGACTCAGGCCTAGAGTAAGGAAGATCTATCTTATTTGCCACAACTATGTAGGGTATCCCTCTAAACTTCAGATTTCCTGCTATTACAAAATTCACCTGAGAAGTTGGATCCTTTGTAGAATCCACCACTAAGAGGGCTATGTCTACCCTATCTAGGGATTTTATAGCCTCAATAACACCAAGGGCAGCTTCCCTAGCTCTCTCTATTGCTTCCTCCTTTTTCATTCCATATCTAAGAAATGTCCTATAACTGACCTTTGTAGCTATACCAGGGGTATCTATTATGTCCATGAGAAGCCTACCTCCGCCAGGAACTCTTATCTCGACATTCTCCACGTATTGTATCTTTCTAGTCTCATGGGGTATTCTGCTAACCGATCCAACGCTTACTCCAGCAAAATCTCTGGATATCTTATTGGCTAGTGTCGTCTTTCCGGAATTAACGGGTCCATATATTCCAAGGACAACCTTTTTCTTCTTGGAGAATATAGAGAAAAGCCTCCTTATTATACTAGAGATTCCCCCTCTTCGGACTTCAACGCTCTTCATTGTCATCGACAAATAATTTTTCATGATAAATAAAAAGTAAGAGAGCCAGATGTAATACCAAGATATTACCCTACAGTCTCACAAGCTCGCCTAAAGATGGCCTATAAACAGTTAATCCCCTTTCATCTATCTTCTTTTCTAAATCTATCATTTTCTCCTCCTCTCCATGTACAAGAAATACCTCCTTCAGGTCTTTAATAGAAGAGATGAATCTTAGGAGATTTACTTGATCGGCATGTGCTGAAAAGTCGGCAAACTTAACATCTGCTTCTATATGCACAGTCTCACCAGTTCTCGGGAGAGTTATATCCCTTTTTCCATCTAGTAGTTCTCTTCCAAGTGTTCCCTTGACTTGATACCCAGTTAGATAAATTAGATTTCTTCTATCTGTTCCGATATACTTCAGGTAATCCAGAACGGGTCCACCCTGCAACATGCCAGACGTTGTCACTACAATATAAGGCTCGTTAATATCAACTATCTCTCTTCTATCCCTCACCTCATCCACATAAGGGTGATCAAATGGGCTCTTCCTCAGGGCTCTTATCTTATTTCTAAGCTCCGGTCTCAGCCAGAACCAGTGTATTGTGTATATCTTGTTCACCTCTTTTATCATCCCATCTACAAATATCGGGACTTTTTGGAGAACTCCTGAATCCATATGATCGATCAATGTGAGCAAGACTTCCTGAGCTCTTCCTAGGGCAAATACAGGCACAAGAACTTTTCCTCCGGACTCTATTACTTTCTCTATGTCCATTACAAATTTCCTCTCGACCTTCTTCCTAGATGGATGTACATCAGAGTTCCCTCCATAAGTCGACTCTATTATCAGATAATCCACAGCAGGTAAATCAAGTTGAGCACCTCTCACAGTTCTTGTGTTCGTGAGGTTTATATCTCCTGTGTAAAGGATTCTCTTCCCGTTGAACTTTATGTAGATCATCGCACTTCCTAGGACATGTCCTGCATCAAAGAATATTATTTCTGCATTTCTGAGCGTGAATGGAATTCCATAGCTGACAAGCTTCTCCTTTTTCCTTAAATACATAACATCCTCATGCGTAAAAGTCCTCTCCTCTTTTGGGGTCAGGCTCAGCAGATCCAATAGCAGAAGTTCTGAGAGGTCTCTTGTAGGAGGAAGGGAGAAAAGAGGGCAGTCATGGGATTTCACAATTTCAGGGGAGTAGCCTGAGTGATCAAGATGGGCATGTGTTAGGAGGAGAGCATCAACTTTTCCATATGGTTCAATAGGATTTCTATCTCCTGAACCCAAGTTTATGCCGGAATCCAACAATATTCTGCCCGATTCTCCTAGCTCTAGCTCTATACATGATCTTCCTACCTCCCTTGCCCCTCCAAGAAATCTCAAGGCAATGCTCAAAATCGGAACCCCTTATTGTATTCGCTTTCTCCTTATAAATTCCTCCACAGAGTTAAATACACTTTCTGCTATCTCTTTTCCCATTCCAAGATAGTTTTCTGGCTTTAAGAGTTCATGTATTTCATCCGGAGTCAAATATTTACTCACTTCACTTCTTAAAAGAGCTTCTTCAAATGTAATACCTTTTTTCATAGCTTCCATTGAAATCCTTCTTATGGTCTCATGGGATTTTTGTCTTCCCAAGCTTTTTGAAAGCTCCATCATAACTCTCTCAGCCATTATAAAGCCCTTTGTCCTCTCTATGTTCTCCTTCATGGCATTACTGTTCAGCTTCATGTTCCTAACAACGTAATTCAGGGTGATAAGCTGCTCTTCAAGCAGCAGAAAGGCTTCAGGAATTATTATCCTCTCGACAGAGCTGTTTGTTAGATCTCTTTCATGTTCTATTACTACATTCTCCAGAGAAGCTACTGCAATACCCCTCATCACCCTAGCCAGACCGCAAACTTTCTCGCTATTTATTGGGTTTACCTTATGGGGCATTGTGCTCGATCCAACTTGTTCTTCTTCAAAGGGCTCCGTGACTTCTGCTATCTCAGAGCGATGGAGATTTCTTATCTCATTAGCCATCATTTCAAGAGTGGAAGATATAAGAGCCATTGTAAGCAGAAGCTCGCAGAGCTCATCTCTTGGTACTATCTGTGTGGTTATCTCCTCAGATTCCAATCCAAGCCTTTCCATCAATTTTCTCTGGATCTCCATCCCTATTCTCCCTAGGGAAGCCATTGTTCCAATCGCTCCGCTGAACTTCCCTTTTACAGCTCTTCTACAAGCTAATTCGTATCTATCTATATTTCTTTTCATTATAGAAGCCCAGAGAGCGAACTTGAAGCCAAATGGCATTGGTATTGCAGCCATTCCATGCGTTCTTCCAAGTGAAATAAAGTCTAAGCTCTCCCTTCCTCTTTTTATAATGGCCTCAGTAAGCTCTAGCATCCTTGAAATTATTATTTTTGATGCATCTCTAAGTTGTATCGCCATCGCAGTATCCAATATGTCATTTGATGTCGCCCCATAGTGGACGTATTCACCATAATCCCCTGCAAGCTTAGATATTGCACGGACTAGAGCCATAGTCTCATGTTTTACTATCCTCTCCTCTTCCCTTACAAGATCAGATGTCACCATCTCAGCAGCTTTGCCTATCGCATCAGCAGCCTCCTTTGGTATTATCCCAAGCTCAGCCTCAACTCTGGCGAGTTCAGCCTCAACTCTGGCCATTATTCTTATCCTGTTATCATATTCGAAGATGTTTCTCATCTCCTTACTCCCATATCTACTCTCTATTGGATGGATCGGCATAAGAGATCCTCCTCTTGGCATCATTAATTATTCTTTTGGCAAGAACCTCCCCTATGCCAGGGACTTTCATAAGGTCTTCTGGCTTTGCTCTTGCTATCTCTCTTATTGAAACAAAACCAGATCTGTAGAGTGCCCTAGCCCTTACTCTTCCTATCCCTTCAAGCTTAACCAACTCGATAAGATCCTTTCTTATGCCATACTGAACTCTCATGGACTCCTCAAGGAGGAACTTTGCAAGATCCTTCTTTCCACACAGCTTTGATACCTCAGAAAATGAGTAAAGCATCCAAGAAGCTGTTTCTACAAATCTATGAAGATCTCCTGGCTCAACTCCAAATCTTCTCTCTATTTCTCCCTCTCTCATCTCCTCGATCCATGATTTCAGGACATAATAGGACTTAACAGCTCTAACAACATCAATATACGAGCCTATGGGCAACTTTTCGATTGGAAGAAGCGCGTTAAACTCTTCCTCCACGAAACTCTCTACTTCTCCTCTTGTCACCCCTAAGGGGGGCATATCAGGCAGGAATGACAGAGTTTGAAACAAACTTGACTCAAGTTCATCAATCTTTTTGGCTGATAGCAGGCTTGATGCTCTATCAACAGAATCCCTCATCATTATAGCTGACACAGGATCTATGTAGAGCTCGGATGTCCTCCTTCCAAGCGCAGTGGGAACCATGATTCCATCATCTACTTCTATCAGCCCGTTCTTTGCTAAAAACTCCACAATAGATTTAATAGCGCTTCTTATTCTATCAACCCCTATCTGAACTGAAAAAAGAGTCCTGCTGAGGAATTTTCTCAAACCATCCATGTCTATTTGTCCCTTCATTGCTATAACTGAGAGGATCTGAGCTCTGAGCTGTGTCATATCATTAAGCCTTGATGCTATAGGCTCAGGAATTCCTTTTATATATCTATCGATTATAATTTTAGCCTCTCTTTTGGACTTTGCCATTATTATCCCATATCCCCTTTCATCATACAACGGTCTTCCAGCTCTGCCCATCATCTGTTTTATCTCAAAAACAGGTATCTCAGTGCTAAAACCAACCTCCTGATCATATCTCTTATGATCCCTTATAATAACCGTTCTTGCTGGAAGATTAACTCCAGCAGCAAGCGTTGGTGTTGCTGTGAGAATCCTTATCACCCTTCCCCTAAAACCTTCTTCTACCATGCTCCTAATCTCATGAGATAGACCTGCATGATGAAATGCGACTCCCTTAGCCACAACATCGGAAAGAACTTTATGCATTGAGGAATAGGGATCAGCCTCTGCTATTCTTCTAGATAGTTCCTCGGTCTCCTTGCTTCTTTCTCCTATTTTGTTCGCTAGCTTCACAGCTAGATTTACAGTAGTTTTTCTCTGTCCGCAGAATATCAGCGTTTGGCTGGAGCAAATATCAGATCTCAGCAGGTTTATGAGGTCATCATCTTCTTTATTATCCACTTTTATAATATCCCCGTTGTCGAACAATATTGTGTCATTGTTGAAAACTCCTGTTTTGAGCGGAACTGGCCTCCAGCTAGAGGAGATATGCTCAGCTTCAAGCCATCTTGCTAGTTCTTCTAGATTCGTTATAGTTGCGCTGAGAGCTATTCTTCTTGCTGTTGGATTAGAGTCCATGAACTTTGCTATTGTCATTTCAACTATTGCTCCTCTTCCAACTGTTCCAACATAGTGTATCTCATCGAAAACAACCGCTCCAACATCTTTTAACCAAGATGGTGAATGGCGTATTATGGAGTCAAGCTTCTCGTATGTTGTTATTATCACATCATATGAGGATAGGGGCTCCTCAGATGAATCGTAATCCCCGACAGATATTCTGAGCTTGTATCCGAGAGGCTCCAAATGATTTGATATCTCCGAATACTTTTCAGATGCAAGGGCTCTTAGTGGAACAACATATAGCACCTTTTCTCCCCTAAATAAACTGTAAAGAGAGGATATCTCAGCTATCAAGGTCTTTCCAGATGCTGTTGCAGATGCCAGTATGAAGTTCCCACTTCTGTGAAGACCTCTTTTTATCACCTCCGCCTGAGGAGGGTATAAGGCAGTTATTCCCCATGAAGAGATTATCCTTCTCACATTATCCTCCAAGGGAAGATCCTCTATCCTTATCAATGGCGTCACTCTCTTCTAGGGACTATCTTGATATATCCGGGCCTAGGTATGTATATCCTTCCGGATTCATACAAGCTCCTTATGTCCTTCTCTATTATAACTTCCTTCCCCACCATATTGAGTTCCTTTGCTGCTTGAGCTACTAGTTCAGCTCTTGGAACCTCTCCATTCTCATATTGCTTCTCCATCTGGCTCAACAACCTCATTATATGCGATCTTCTGTAACTTGAGCTCTGGAATGATTCATGCATGAATCCAGAGACATCATATGTACCGGTGACTTCATCGTATCCTACATCCTTAAGCATAGCTTTAAGGAGCTCTATTGCAACTCTTGCATCCTCAGCTGTAACCTCCTCTCTTAGGTACAGCTTTGCTCTTGCCTCACTCAACCTAAAAAGAGCCTCAAGCTGCCTTGGAGTTATTGGAATGGGGGCTTGTTCCATTATCTCAACGGCTTCAGCTTTTTCCTTGCTCATCTTCCTCATGCTCAAGTAGAACCTGTTTATCTCCTCCCCCGCCTCCTTAGTCAGCGCAGGCCTGATGTTCTGTCTTGCATATGCTATGTATTTTCTGAGAAGATCTATTGGTATGGGGGGTTCTGCCTCCGGATTGTAGCCTCTTCTTGTCTCAGTTATGTGCCTTGCAATTCTTTTATCCAGATCCTCAGAGGGATCATCCTTTATCACATAGATGAGGTCAAATCTCGACAGTATTGTAGGGGGCAAGTTTATGTTCTCAGCCACGCTGAGCATCTTATCATATCTTCCCTTTTTTGGATTTGCTGCAGCTATTATAGTTGTTCTAGCATTCAATGTAGCCACTATTCCAGCCTTAGCTATGCTTATAGTTTGCTGCTCCATTGCCTCATGTATGGCCCTTCTATCCTCCTCGCTCATCTTGTCAAACTCATCTATGCATGCAGTTCCTCTATCAGCTAGCACCAGAGCACCCGCCTCAAGGGTCCATCCCCCTGTGCTTGCATCTCTCACAACAGCTGCTGTCAGACCTGCTGCAGTTGAGCCTTTGCCTGTTGTATAGAGGCCTCTCGGGGATATTCTTGATACATACTTCAGAAGCTGGCTATTGTGAACAACAAGACCATTTGCAATGAAATTTCGGCTGGATGGAACCTCTATATCATACACCCATCCATCAAATTCCTCTCTTGAGATTTGTTTCACTTCATCCCAAACTACATCTGAGGATATTATAATCTCAACATCTTCAACAGGGATTCCATTTTTCTTTGCTATATCAACAATCTCTCTAGCGATGCTTATTGGTACAGGTCTTCCTGATGTAACAAACTTTCTGACCTTTTTTCTAAGATCCACAGCCTCTTTTGATTTTATTCGCTTCAAAATACCAATTAATACATCACCTATTCCTGGAACACGATCTTCATTTCTTTTTCTAGTAGCTATAGCCACTTTAACCCCAATTTTCCTGAACAGATCTGATAAATCCTCCCCTTTTATCATTATGCAGTGTCTTTTTCCTTTTGTATTCATAAGAGGCCTATACCCCATGGAGATAAGGGCAAGCATGATCTCTATTGCTACCTTTTTGCTGTACACTGGTATGCTTAAGGTTCCTTTTGCTCTGTTTATTCTACCAGCAGCTGCAACAATTCCTTTCATCAGGCTCAGAAATTCTCTTTCATCGAACAGAAGATGGCTCGGAAAGTCTCTCCTCTGTCTAGGCACCTTTAAATAATCATCGACATCATTTAAGGAGATGGAGAGTCTGCCATTCCCATCTATATACTCCAATTTACTTCCAAGTGGTATAATATCGTTTATTCCCACTAAATTGGGATTCCTCAGCCTGATCTGTGCTCTAACTTCGCTTCCAGAGCTTTTTATATTCGAATAATATAGTATGCCAATGAGCTCCGGAGAAAGATAATCTTCTCTATTTGCGTTCAGCTTGGGCACCTTTCCTGCAACAGCTATGTAAAATCCAGGATGCAGATCAGATGCCCTTCTGTACTCAGTTTTTCCATTTACAATAGTCAAAAATGGGTGTGTTGGAGTGACCTTTATTTCAAATCCCATTTTAGTCCTGACAGTTATTATTTCCCCTTTATGTCTCCTCTTTGCTATAGCTGATGATTTTTCCCAGCAGATCTTCATAGTTCTGTTCAGCGATGCTACTTTCATCTCCTTTTTCCATACGAAGTCCTCCCCGTCAGGAATAGGTTCATATTCCGGAATTAACTCCTCAACTTTTTTCAGATCTCCTTCTAAGAGAACATAAGAATCTCCTGTTATGCATTTAGCAGTTCCAGGATCTCCCACAAGCAGAAGATTTATCTCACCTCTTATCTTAGTTCCATCCCTGAGTATCTTCTCATTTCCTCCAAAAAGAGCTAAAGCTATGGCCCTTTTTATCGTTTCATGCCCATATATTGACGGAGCTATTGACTTTACTATCTTTTCCTCCAGCTGTGGATCTCTTGACAACTTCTTTATCTCGTCCTCGTCCTCAGGAGTTATGACAACTCTCTCATACTCCTTGCTGGATGTCTCCACAAAGTTTATCTCAAGAAATCTCCTGAAAAGAGGTCCAAATAGAGCATCTCCGATGTTCTTTCTGTTCTTTCTCAAATTTATTATTGCAGAGGTCTTTATTCTATCTCCAGGCTTCACTTCATCCACTATATCATCTAGGAGAATTGCATCTATGTACTTTGGCATACCTCCTGGTGGAAGATCCTCAGGTCTCTCCTGAATCCTTATGTACTGCCAGTTTATGAAACTGCTTCTCTCTTGATTGAACTTCATGACTTGACCGCAGTTAGGACAACTAGCTGGAGGTTTAGGCATTATATCGTCCTCAACTGGCATAGACACCTCGTAACCACAACCTGAACATGTGTAAACTGCCTCTGCTAACTTATCATAGGTATCTGAAACTCTTGTAACTATGCCTTCAACTGAGACTATTTTTCCAAGGGAGTAACTTGGTATCTCCCTTATCCCAACTCTTATTGGAATGTTTGAGAACCTGGCATGAAAGGGCTTACTGAAGTATATAATGTCATCAGAGAGAGGTCCTGCGTTCATTCTCAGAAACTCTTTGACTGCTTGAGATGCTGCTCTTATGTTGGTAATAGGTCTTTCAAGAAGATCTAATGCCACATCCCTGGTCTCTATATTTGCAAATAGATCACCATAATCTATAACAAGGGATCTCTTTTTCGACTCTACCGCCTTTAGGGCCAGGTCTTCATACTTTCGGGATCCGGATTCGTCCTTAAAAGTCTTCAAAAACTCAAGATACTTCTCCTTAAGCTTCACTTCATCCACTATCTTTGGTTCACCTGTTATCATCCGGATCCCCTCTCAAAACCCTGCTATAATGCCTCATCAAAGAGAGGATAGAGCGGAATAACACAGCTTCCTCCGGATTCAGCTTCTCGACTAGTTTCTCTAAGCTTGTTTCCGGTCCTTGGAAGTTTACATACTTTGCCAACTTTCCAAATCTGGCTTTTAATATGTCATCAAGATCTATTCTTGCTCTTTCAAGCTCAGCTGCTCTCGCAGGATCCTTTTTAAGCTCAATTATTGTATTCCTTACCCATCTGAACAACTGTTCACTTATCTGAACTGGTCTGAGAGAGTTCTTCTCTTCCAAGAGCAAGCTGTCAAGATATCTTAGATCTATCCTCTCCTGAACTTCAACCAAATTTCGCCTTTCCAGTATTTCAAAAAGCCAAAGAGGAATCTTAACTCTATTTCCCTTGATGAGCTTCCATTCCAACAGGTCAGAGGAACCTATATCTTCCTTAATTATTGCATCTACTCTCTCTATAAGCTCCAAAAGCTTTATGCCTTTGTCATCGAGCACTGGAAGCAGGAGCATATTATCTCATGAAAAGGTGGATATCTCGATTTTAAATTTGAGTGGGCGCATATTCCACTACATCCTCTCCGGGAGTGATATCAGATGAGGATAGAGAAAGGAAAACCGGCAAATAGTATCTTCTTGACGATAAGACCGGACTTTTCCGGCTTAAATGAGATAGAAGAATCTGTAAGAAGGATGTTATCTGAGGCAGATGTGCACATAGTTGAAGATCCTTTAGAAGCCGACGTGATAATAGCAATAGGCGGAGATGGAACCTTTCTGAAAGCAGTTCATGAATCTAGTGGAAATGTGCCAGTTATAGGGGTGAAAAACGGCACTTATGGAACTCTAATGGAGCTGAACCATGAAAATATAGCAGATGGTCTCAGAAGAATTGTAAGAGGAGAATATTTCGTTATGATTGTTCCATCTGTTGAGGCGAAAAATCTAAAAGAGAAAGCATTTAACGAGATTCTTCTTACAAATCAGGAGAAAGGAAAATCAATGAAAGTAGAGCTATATGTCGAAGGGGAAAGAATAAACAGCTTTATAGCGGATGGCATTGTTGCTGCTACACCGATGGGCTCATGGGCTTACTCTTTATCACTAAATGGTCCAATATTGGATCCCAGAGTAAATGCCATGATACTAGCTTATATAGCTCCTTGGCCTCCTAGTTCTGAGATACCTCTGAATCCAATAGTCGTTCCAGAGGGTGTCGAGATAACAATATCCTCTGATTCAGAGATGATGGTGGTGCCCGATGGGGTTTACAGAGGTTTAACGGCTAGAGAAGTGATCCTCAGTCTAGCTAGTGAGGGATTTATGCTGGCAACTTTATCCGATGATCCAAGATACTTTTACAGGAGGATTATAAATAGAATAAGGAAAAAAGCAGAGTTGCGCAATCTTTAGTTTACATGCTCTAAGCTTTAGAGATTTGTGTTTATCGAAGCCCCATCAGCTTCTATAAAGATGGATTTCTTTATTCCACTTATAAGCTCAAATAGATTTAGAAACGAAGAAAATCTTTTTTAAGTATCTCTTCTCTGAAATATTTATCATCTATATCTGGAACATTATAAATTCCATTTAATAATATTTCTAAATTTATAGATAATTAGTAACTAATGGCTCCCAGCAGTTAACTTTATAGAGTGCAAACTGGCTATCTGATAGAAGAGGGCGGGGGTAGCCAAGCCAGGTCTACGGCGGCGGACTCAAGATCCGCTCCCTGAGGGGTTCGTGGGTTCAAATCCCACCCCCCGCACTCTTTTAGGATTTTCCATCCTTCCTCTCTTTATCCAGTTTGACGATATGAGCTGAATTATTTTTAAGAAAATTGGTAGAGAACTTGAGCGATATGCTTGGCTTCTATCTATCAGGTGAGCATGATACCCTGCCATTTTCCGAGGTGAAGTCTATATTGGAGACCTATGGTCTTCCATATGAGGAAGAGATCAGAGTAAAGCAGCTTCTCCTAATTAGAACTGATGAGAGAGCTATTGATATAGTATCTAGGAGGTCTGCCTACACAAAGGAGATATTTTCTGTGGAGGGAATTGGAAAAACAATTTCTGATGTGGAGAACTTAAAAATAAGGCTTTCTAAAAGCTTCAGAGTGAGATGTATAAGGATAGGAGGCTCAATGAGGGATCTATCTTGTAGTGATGTTGAGAGAAAATTGGGAAGAATTTTGCTCTCACAGAATCCTAACTTGAGAGTGGATCTAAACAATCCAGAGGAAGAGGTGCTAGTTTTCCTATCAGATATGGTAGTCGTGGGTAAAAGTCTGAAAAAAGTGGATAGGTCTCTTCTAAAAATAAGAGAGGTTTCTGCTAGACCCTTTAAGCACCCATCATCAATGGGTCCAGTTCTCGCAAGAGCGATGGTAAATCTCTCCAGAGTGAAGGAGGGAGATCTAATGCTAGATCCATTCCTAGGGGCTGGTGGAATAGCTTTAGAAGCTCTTATGATGGGAATTAGAGTTATAGGAATAGAAATAGATGAGAGGACTGCTAAAGGGGCTCAAGAAAACATGTTTTCCTACGGATTCTCCGAGGAGGACTTCAAGATAATATGCGGAGACTCTAGACTTGTAAAGCTGGACGAGGAACTGGACTCGATAGTGACAGATCCTCCGTATGGAAGGGGAAGCAGTCTGAGAGGGGAGAGGTTAGAGGATCTCCTTAGGGATGTTCTGGAGAACATCCTTTCATGCTTGAAGAGAGGGGGACATCTAGTTATATCCCTCCCTCACTGGCTTGATGCTAGAGATATCATGAGGGGTTACAATCTAACTCTTATAGAGGAGCACAGAATGAGAATCAACAGAGGTCTTTCTAGGAATATAATCGTGCTTAGGAGGTGATTAGATGAGGATAATATTTCTTGGAACAAGCGCGGCTGTCCCCACAGTAGATAGGTCTCTTTCATCTATAGCAGTAGATATGGGCAGGGAATACATCCTAATAGATGCCGGAGAGGGTGTTCAGAAGCAGATAATGCTAACTGGACTTGGATTCGGCAAGCTATCCAGGATAATAATAACTCATCTTCATGGTGATCACTACTTTGGCATCTTTCCGTTACTTCAGACGATGAGCATACTGCGCAGAAGCAGCCCACTCGATATAATTGCACCAGCGGGATTCAGCTCGATATATAAAGCCTTAAAAGAGATAACACCAACTCTTACCTCATATGAAGTGAGAATTACAGAGGTTAATGGAGAAAATGAATTCAGGCTGCTTAACTGCACGCTCAAGATGTTTCCTGTATGCCATGGGAACACGCCGACATATGGCATATCGATAAAAGAGGATGATAAACCGGGGAGATTCGATCCCGAGAAATCAGATAAACTAGGTGTGCCAGTTGAGCTGAGAGGAGTTCTTCAGAAAGGCATACCGATAAAGCTGCCAGATGGAAAAGTTATAAGACCAGAGGATGTGATGGGTCCTCCGAGAAAAGGGGCAAAGGTGGTTTTCTCCTCTGATACACGTCCATGCGATTCACTGCTGAAAGAGGCAGAAAACGCAGATGTTCTCATACATGAGGCCACATACGATGATGATAAAAAAGACAGGGCGGAGAAAACAGGTCATAGCACTATATCAGAGGCTATAGAAGTTGGAATAGCCTCTAAGGCGAGGAAGATAGTGCTAACTCATTTCAGCGCTAGGTACAAAAAGGAGGACTTGGAGAAAATGGAGACAAAGATCAGGGAGAAATACGAGAATGTGATTTTTGCAAGAGATCTCATGATCATAGATCTCTGATCATGGAAAGAAACTCCTCAGTGCTTAACTCCTTAACTATTCTCCCCTTCTCAGTTTTTGGGGCAAGCCAGTCTATAAAAGCGTTTATTGCACCAGGAACTCTTATACTAACCTTTATTGCACCTAATGGAGATTCTTCTTCTGTCTCACAAAGATGGACTCTTCCATTAAAAGCAGCCTGTTTATGAAGCAGTATTTCTGTTTCATCTCCGCGAACATTGGATTTAAGCAACATTCTTGCAGTATCCAAGATTTTATTGCTTCTCAAGCTATCCCTCAGCTTAATCAGACATTCATGTCTGTTTGATGAAACTCTTATTTCCTTCACAGATTCCCCTGATATCTCCACATCATCCAAGCTTTCATCAAATGGAATCACGTTTTTTACAGCCATAAGGACTCTTTCAGCGCTCTCCGAAGGAAATGCTCTTGTCCAGACCTCTATATAGATCATCATCAACCACCTTATAAAAATCTTCTACCTTATCCGGGAGACCCAGAGCCCTGTACTGATACCTAATCCACTTTATTACTCTTCCTCCTCCGCTTTCTATCTCTCTGGATATCTTGGATGCCATCTCCGAGCCCTCTCGATCAAAATCAGTCAAAATTATGAAGCTCTTTCCTTTGAAAATACTTAATCCCTCCTTTTTCACTAGAGCTTCTATGTCCTTGACGTAAACTATCCTCCCCGAGATGCCAGCGGATCTGAGGGAATCCCTATCCTTTTTTCCCTCAACGATTATAATGGCTCCTTCCTTAGATGCACTTTCTATCTCAGATATCCACTCGATTACATCGACTCTAGTCTTATGTTTCCTTCTCATTACGTAGATCCCATCCTTATATATGATGTGCAACTATTTAAGTAGATGTCCTCCAGTGGTCGCATGATGAACTGCAGAACATTGCTTATGCTGATCCTCCTGCTTTCTCCACCAATAATTGGAATAATGGGGGAACAGGAGACAAGAGCGGGACTAATTAAAGTTAAACTCACCATTTCCACTGGTAACTATGCCCAGCTTAGCTATTATGGTGAGCTGACCGCTGGAGATACTGCAGTCAGATCTCTTATATTCCCGCTCATGGAGTGGAACAGGTGGATGGCATCTCCAGATGTCAGGAGAGTCGATGTGATAAATCGCTCGGAGAACGTGGATGTTGCCATTGTTAACACAACATACTATGCTGTGAACATCCTTGTTACATTTAAGGAGCCGGTCAGACCAAGAAGCAGTGAGAAGTTCAGTTTCACGGTAAATATAAGCAGGAGTCTTTTTGTGATACCAAGAGGGGAAGGAGGGAATTTCACCCTGTTGTTCTATGTCATATCTCCTAATGCTACGCTTCCAAAAGAAAATCTAAATGCAGCAGTATTACTTCCACAGGGAAGTCTTATAAGACCGTCTGAGGTTAAAAATCCCTTTACAGCAACTCAGACATCGGATGGAGTTCTGGTGGAGTTCTTGGATCCAGCTCTTATATGGCCAACAGCAGCAGGGTATCAACAATTCGTGTACACAATAAATTATTGGGTGCCGCCGAAGACGTCAAACAACACACAGCCTCCACCTCAGCCATCGCCAAATATACTTCCGTTGATTATTGGTGCATTTTCTGCTCTGATAATACTTCTTTCAGCGTTAATTCTACTTAGAAGAAGGAAGAAAGAGGGAAGGATTGAGATAACACATCCAAAAGAAATAGAGGCAAGGATAAACTCATTAGATGAGGATGAGCTCAAAGTCCTCATGAAGGTAGCTGAAAACAGGAATGGAGTGAAGCAAAAGGATCTCTCAGAGCTTGTTGGATTCTCCAAAGCAAAGGTATCCAGAATTCTGAAGAAATTGGATAACATGGGCCTAGTGGTAAGAGAGGATCTCAAAAGAACCAAGGTGATAAAAGTAAACGAACTGGCAAGGGAAACCTTGATGAACAGAGTTAAAAAGGAGTGAGAAATGTGAACTCAGAAGGATCTGAGGAGATTTCTTATTCTCTCAATTAAATTGTCTATTCCATCCCCAGTTAATGCGGATACTTCTGTGTACTCATATCCACTTAAAAATGCCAATGTCTCCCTCACTTTATCGGGGAAATCAATCCATATATCCTTCTTGTTTAGCACAACTATCAGTCCTTTCTCGGAAAAAGTCTTTGAAATATCTCTTAGAACATTCATCTGCTCTCTAACAGAATAACCACAGGTTTCTGTTGGATCCAAAACGAAGAGAATTATTCCGGGGAGGTTCTTTAGTGCTGTTATAGCCTGAAGCTCGAGCTTGTTTCTCCTGTTTAAGGGTCTGTCCAACAATCCCGGGGTATCTATCACTTGAGCCATTCTGAAGTTTCCAAGATCCATGTGACCCAGAAGAAGCCCCTTTGTTGTGAATGGATAGGGAGCCACCTCTGGTTTTCCAGTAGATATCCTCTGTGTTATGCTGCTCTTTCCTGTGTTTGGCATTCCGCTAAGTATCACGCAGGGAATATCAGTTCTTATATCAGGTATTTTTCTTAACTCTGAATAAATATCCCTGAGATAGTTTATCTCCGGTTCTATCCTCCTCAAAATAGAGTTCATTCTAGCTATTGCCATGTTTCTCAGCCTTTCCATCTCCACCGGATCTGATGTCTGCCTTAGGGAGGATATTATCTCCCTCTTTATCTTTCTTATAGTTGTTGACGCCCAGCTCAGCGCACCCAAGCTGTGCTTTAGCTTATTTCTATCCGCGAGGGAATCCAGAAGATCCAGATAGAATCTGTCGATAGAGTCTAAGTTTGGATATGATCTGACAACAGACATTAAAATAGCGCTTGATGTATCCATCATTCTTCTGACCCTATCTATCTCCCTTCTTCTAGCAGAGCTTAAACCTACTCCTCCTCTAGAGGATCTCATTCCTCTTCTTGCTGAAATATCGACAATTCTCTCAACTTCAGGAGGCCTAAGAATCTTTTCAAATGGATTCATTCTGTTCACTTCAACATTATGAGAGAACTAGCCATGTCGAAGATAAGTACAACAGCTGTCATCAGGGATATTGCCTTTATCAGATACTCAGCCCGCTCTTTCCCATAAACAATCTCCAAGAGATCTCTTACTATGAGTCCACCATCGAGAGGCACTAGCGGGAGAGAGTTAAACATAGCCACCCCTAAATTGAGAATTATGGCCCAGAAGAGAAACTCTTCAAGTGGCATAGCGATATTGATCGGAAGGAATGTCCTATAATAGGGGAGGGGGGAAAGAAGAACCCCTATTAGTGGCTGAGTGGAGTTGTTTGAAGCCCCAAGCACAATAGATACATTTCTGTCAAGTGTCTGTATTACGACAGTCTGTCCCGGTTTCATTCCTTCCTTCAGCTTCTGAAGCTGATCCATGCTATTGATTCTCGTCCCATTGATCCCAATTATCACATCTCCTGGCCTTAACTTGCCGTAAGATGGTCCATCCTTCATCACATCTGATACTAGAACGCCATGAGGAGATGTAGGGAATCCTTGAAATATGAGAACTGCTATTATCAAGAACAGCAAACCAAGTGCTAGATTTGATGCTGAACCAGCTGCTTCTATTCTGGCTCTTTTTTTCGGCTCAGCTTTCTTCATCTCGGCATCATCCGGCTCGGTAAAAGCACCAGGTATGACAAATAGGATGAAAAAACCAAGCTTTCTCACCGATATTCCTTCTACAACTGATGAGTAGCCATGAGCTAGTTCATGGACAATTGCCAGCAGGAATATGGAGATTATCACAGCAGGGGTCAAGCTGACTGTGATCCCAGGTATAACAGGGATGACCGAGATAGATGCTTGGCTGCTCTGGAAAAGAGTTTTGAAAAATGAGATAAATAGATATATCAGCGTGATTGAGCCCATTATGATTGAAATCCAGATCGATGCTGTGGAAATTTTTCTCATCCAAGAAAATTTATTTTTATCCAATTTATTTATAAAATCAGCAGGAAGATCCACTTGGAGATAAAAAGGTGATATTTTGATCCTCTTCAGCTTAACTATTCTGCCTGCTGCGTAGAGGATAATCCAGAAGATAGCTAAGTAGAAAAAGAAATCTAGGCTCAGGAAAAATCACCTCTTATTGAGAAGAATGGAAAGGGCCATCTCTAATATATTTGTAAGCTTCACTACAGAATCTATATACACAAATTCATCGCTTGAGTGTCTGTTCCCGCCATCCGGTCCTATTATGACAGATGGTATCTTGGCTATGTTGTTCAAGTAGTTTGCCTCGCTTACTGATCTGTGTACATCAACAATAGGTTCGCTGTTGAGAGATCTGGCAAAAGAATCCCTTAGCACCCTCAGGAGATCTGAGTTCTCATCGAGTAAATATGGTTCCATGAAGGGAGTGGGTCTCTTCATCGGCTTTATAGATACCTCTGCCTTTAGCCCCTCTGTCCTCTGGAGATATGAGATAAGCCTCTTCCTAACCTCATCCTCGGTCTCTCCTGGGGGATAGTGGTGGTCTATTCTCAACAGACATATGCCAGGATGATCCATTATGAGCTCAGGGGATTTTATGGAGAGAGGAGCTATTGTCCCCGGACTTATCTCCGGATATCTTGTTGCATGAAGCACTATCTTGGATGCCTCAACTATGGCATTTGTAAAGGGCTCAACCCCAACTCCAGGCCGACTTTTCACCTCTACATCTAAAACTATCCTCCCATAAGCTCCCTTCATTATCTTTAAGCCAGTTGGCTCTCCAACTATGGCCCCTTTTATGCCGTTTAACTTCCCCGATTTTATAAGATGGTAAGTCCCTCTGCTAAATCCCTCTCCATCACAAACTGCTGCAAGGACAACTCCATCGAGGGGCTGTTTCTCCCTCAAACTTCTTACGGCCTCTATCATGGCGGCTAACGAGGACTTTGAGTCGAGTGCTCCCAAGCCATAAACAGCATTGTCATCTATCTGTCCCCATGGATTTCTCGTCCATTCTCCCATTAGCTCAATGGTGTCCATGTGAGTGAGGAGAAGATATCTTCTCTCCCCTCCAAAACTCGCCAGGACATTTCCCCCGCACTCCGGTACAGGTAGAAGCTCAACTCTATCTGCTATTCTCGAGAGTCTGTCAACTAGATAGCTAGCTATTTCAGACTCCCTTCTAAAAAAACTTTTTATTCTGATCAGGTTTATAAGCTCGCTCAAGAGGCTGCTCCTATCCACTTTTATGATCTCCTCCCGACATCCTTCCACTCTATCCTAGCGGGAACGAACTTCTCCTCTGTTCCGCTATCTGATATTATCAGAATATCTATACCATCTCCTGATAGCGCATCCCTCTCTATAGCAGCTCTCATCGCCCTCTCGGCTATTTCCACTGCTTCATCCTTCTCAAGATCCTTTTTAAAATATCTCTCCAATATTCCAGTCGCCATCTGAGCTCCTGTACCAGTGGCTGCATAGTCCTCCTCCAGCATTCCTCCAGCTGGATCGAGCACTATTATCTTAGGCATGTTATTTTGTTCCAATCCTCCAACCAATATCTCGGCATAAAAGGGGCCATAAAACCTCCTCTGATACATTATTATCGAGAGAAGTCTTGCAATATTCGTTGGAGTTGCTTTTCTCTCTATATCCATTTCATAAAGAGCTATATTATAGCTGAGAATTTCTGAAAGCTCCTGAAAATCTGCAGGCAATCCGCTCATGGATAGACCAACACGCTCATTTATTTTCATCACTTTCTTAGCAGCCTTGCTGAGTATAAATCCTCCATAGGATACCCTTCTATCAGCAGCTAAAACAACACCATTCCTGAATTTTACACCCAGAGATGTGGCAAGAACCATATCATCACTCTCCTTTCCAACAACATAGAGCTATTCTAGTTAAGCATAAATCATCATCCATCTATTTTTATACTTGTCTCTTGGCCACTCCCATAAATCCTTCTCACATTTTGCATAGGAACATCTCATTCTCCTAGCCTAGCA
>Ga0078972_1003968_pt1 | contig 42410 bp, 32 predicted proteins | sample YelNatPaOPGAMG01_FD_67568 | JGI IMG/M metagenome (GOLD analysis project Ga0078972, IMG submission 67568) | Hot spring thermophilic microbial communities from Obsidian Pool, Yellowstone National Park, USA - OP-RAMG-01 (SPADES assembly) (version 2) | ecosystem: Environmental > Aquatic > Thermal...
GCCCCCCCCCCGCCCCGGCGCCCCCGGCGGGAAAACCCGCCGCCCGAATGTTTTGGGAGGGGTTTTGCCCCGGGGCCCGGGGGGGGGCGTTGTTCGCGCTCGCCTACGGCTCGCGGCTAAACAAAACAACAAATCCACATATCACCAATCGACCACGGAACCATCGTCGGCATCATATTCTTCGCGATTCCTCCAATCGTGATCGATTTTGTCGGCCAGCGCATGTTCATCCAGCTCGATGCCGAGTCCCGGCCCTGTCGGCAAATCGAGATAGCCCTTATGCACAGTGAACGGCTGTTTGAGATAACCTTCACCGAGCGTGACTTGTTCTTGGGCGAGGAAGTTCGGGATCGACGCAGCTAATTGCACGCCGGCGGCCAGGGCGATGGGGCCAAGGGGGCAGTGCGGCGCGATGGCGGCGTAATAGGCCTCGGCCATGCCGGCGATGAGCCGGCATTCGGTGAGGCCGCCGGCATGGCACAGGTCCGGCTGCAAGATCGTCGCTGCTTTTTTCTCCAACACTTCGCGGAAGCCCCATTTGGTGAAGACGCGCTCGCCGGTGGCGATGGGCAGGTGCGTGCCGCGGGCAATTTCGGCCATGATGTCGTGGTTTTGTGCCTGGCACGGCTCCTCAATGAACATCGGTTGATACGGCTCCAGCGCTTTGATGAGCAGCTTGGCCGTGGCCGGGCTGATCGCTCCGTGAAAATCGATGGCGATGTCCACGTCATCGCCGCCGGCCTTGCGCAGCTCGGCGAATTTGTCGGCGATGTGATGGACCTCCGCAGGGGTCTCGACATAGCGCGCCGGCCGCCGTTTGGCCGGTCCTGTCTTGAAGGCGGTGAACCCCTTTGCTTTCAGCTCTTTCAGCTTTTCCGGACTACGGACATGGGCGTAGACCCGAACGCGCTGTCGCGTCGGCCCGCCGAGCAATTCGTAGATTGGCACGCCCAACGCCTTGCCCTTGATGTCCCACAACGCGATGTCGATGCCGCTGAGCGCGCTGGTGAGGATCGGTCCACCGCGATAAAAGGCGTGGCGATAGATGGCTTGCCAATGATGCACGACTTGCCGGGGATCTTTACCGACGAGATACGGCTCGATCTCCTTGACGGCCTCGGCACAGGTTTTGGCCCGACCTTCGAGGATCGGCTCGCCCAATCCGGTGATGCCGGCATTGGTGTGGATTTTCAAAAACAGCCAGCGCGGCTTGACGAGAAAGGTTTCGAGCTTGGTGATTTTCAGCGGCTCTTTGGCGGCAATGGGAGCGTCCTTACGACGCTCCTTGGCACATTCGGCGCCGGACAGCACAGACAAACCAAGTCCAGCCAATCCTCCGGCAAGAAGGGCGCGGCGATCCGGAATCAGAAGACAATGGGGAGTTGTCATGGTGCATATCTCCTGTGTGAACGACGGTTGGCCTATGCTGCGCAGACATTCTCCACAAGACAAGGGCGCAAATCAGCAGGTACATCCCCTCAACCTAGCAACGATTTCACCGCCTTGACGATGTGCCCGGCGTCGATGCCGGCGGCCGCGAGCAGCTCGGCCGGGGTCCCCGAACCCGGCATCTCACGTACCCCCAGCTTGACCACGCGCGGCAGCGTCCCCGCGGCCGCATAGGCCTCCAGTACGGCATCGCCCAGGCCGCCTTCGATCCAATGGTCCTCGACTACCACGATCTTACCGCCCGTATCTTTGGCGGCCTGCATGAGGGCAGCGTGGTCGATCGGTTTTACAGAATAGGCATCGAGGATACGGACAACGATACCTTCGGCTTTGAGCGTCTCGTAAGCCTTGAGTGCCTCATGCATGGTGATGCCGGCAGCGACGACGGCGACTTTATCCTGCCCCGATTGTTTGACGACCTTGCTGCCGCCGACGGGGAATTTTTCATTCGCAGGATAGATAATGGGTGTTTTCTCGCGCGTGGTCCGCAGCCAGGAGATGCCCTTCAAATCTACCATTTGACCGACTAACTGAGCGGTCTGGTTGGCATCGCAAGGATAGAGGACGGTACTGCCACAGACGGCCCGCATCATGGCCAAATCTTCCAGGCCCATTTGCGAGGGGCCGTCTTCGCCGATACTGACGCCCGCATGAGAACCGCTGAGGTGGATCGTAGCATTGGAAATGGCGGCCATGCGGATCTGATCGTAGGCGCGTGTGAAAAAGCAGGCGAATGAGGAAGCGAACGCTCGCTTGCCCATGACGCTCAAGCCGACGGCGGCGCTGACCAACTGCTGCTCGGCGATGAACATCTCAAAAAAGCGATCCGGATAGGCTTTTTTGAACTCGTCGGCGTGCGTGGAATTGGAGACTTCGCCGTCCAGGACCACCACGTCGCCGCGGGCAGCGCCCAGGGCGACGAGGGCGTCGCCGTACGCCTTGCGGGTCGCTTCTTTTTTGCCGACTTCATAGGTAGGTAATTTTAGCGGTTGTGGCGGCGGCAGCGGCGCCGGCGGCTTATTTTCCGGTTTCGGCGTGGCGACGGTGAGATGGCGCACTCCTCCCAACTCGGCGAGAGCGGCCTTCTCCATGTCCGGCGGCAGCGCTTTGCCGTGCCAGCCGTCCTTGTTAGCCACTTGTGAGAACCCGTGGCCTTTCTCGGTCTTGGCGATGATGCAGGTCGGCTGGTCTTTCTGAGTGAGCGCTTCGGCGTAGGCGCGATCGATGGCGTCGAGATCGTGGCCGTTGATTTCGATAGCGTGCCACCCGAAAGCGCGGGCGCGGGCGGCGTAGGCCGCGCTATTCCAACCCAGGGCCGTTTCACCGCGCTGGCCCAGACGATTCATGTCGAGAATGCCAATCAGGTTGTTCAGCTTGTAATAGGATGCCTTGTCGAACGCTTCCCAGATGGAGCCTTCGGCCATTTCACTGTCGCCGAGCACGACCCAGATGCGATAGGGCAAGTGATCAAGATATTTACCGCACAGGGCCATGCCAACGCCGATGGGCAGCCCCTGCCCCAGTGAGCCGGTGGCGACATCGACGTAAGGCAGTACGCGCGGGTTGGGATGTCCTTGCAAGCGGCTGCCGAACTTGCGCAACGACAGTAACTCTTTGTCGTCGATGGCCCCGGCGGCCTTGAACATGGCGTACAACAGCGGGCAGGCATGGCCCTTGCTGAAGATCAGGCGGTCGTTTTGCGGTTTGTGCGGCTCAGCCCAGTCGTAGCGGAGATATTTGGTCATCAGCACGGCCATCAAGTCGGCAGCGGACATGCCGGAGGTGGGATGTCCGGAGCCGGCCGCTGTTGTGCAACGGATACAATCGACACGCAGCTGGGCGGCCAGTTCACGCAGGTCGGTCATGAGGATCCTCCATTGGTAAAGGACAAGCGATGGTTAGCGATCGGAAAGTTCTGGGGCGAACCAGTGACAGCCATCACGGGCCAGCAGCTCATCGGCTTCTTCCGGGCCCCAGCTGCCTGCGGCGTAGTTGGGGAAATCCAGGGGGGGATGCGCGCTCCACTCTTCGAGAATGGGTTGCACCACCGCCCAGGCCACCTCTACCTGATCGCCGCGCATGAACAGCGTCGCGTCGCCGCGGATCACATCCAAGAGTAGTGTTTCATAAGCTTCCGGCGGCGGCGCCTGGAACGATTCCTTGTACGAGAACCGCATCTGCACCGGACGCAAGTGTAAGATCGGGCCGGGCTGCTTGGCCTGGAAGCGCAATTGGATGGCCTCTTCCGGCTGAATGCGGATGGCCATGCGATTGGGCATCCACGTCGTGTAGGCGCTGGCTGGAAACGAACGGTGCGGCACTGGCTGAAATTGCACAAACACTTCCGAGACGCGCAGGGGCAGACGCTTGCCGGTGCGCAGATAAAACGGCACGTCCTGCCAGCGCCAGTTATCCACGTACAACTTGAGGGCCGCATACGTCTCCGTCGTCGAATCGGCAGCCACGTCGGGTTCTTGCCGATAGGCCGGCACCGCCTGACCACCCACGACGCCTCGACCGTACTGGCCGCGAACGGCGAACTGCGATACCTGCTCGCGGGAAATCGGCCGGATCGCTTTGAGTACATCGGTTTTCTTGCTGCGCACCTCGTCGGCCTCGAAGGAGACGGGCGGTTCCATAGCGATGCAGCACAACACTTGCAGCAAGTGGTTCTGGATCATGTCGCGCAGGGCGCCGGCATGATCGTAGTAACCGCCGCGATGTTCCACGCCGACTTGCTCAGCGACGGTGATCTGAACGTGATGGACGTAACGGCGGTTCCAGATCGGCTCCAAGAAACTGTTGGCGAAACGCAGGGCAAGGATGTTTTGCACCGTCTCTTTGCCGAGATAGTGATCGATGCGATAGATCTGCTCTTCGCTCATCAGGTTAAAGAGTTGGCGATTGAGCCTGCGTGCCGAATCGAGGTCGCGGCCAAATGGCTTCTCGACGACCACGCGCGAGCGCTCCTTCTGAGCCAAAAGCTGGGCCTGGTGAAGTTGGCGAGCAATGACGTCGATCAGGCTCGGCGGCGTGGCCAAATAAAAAATGTGGTGCGCCTGGACTTGCCGGTCCTTATCGTACTTACTCAGGTAGTCGCTGAGTTGAGCGTAAGCGCCGGCGTCCGTGAAGTCGGCGCTCTGGTAATGAATGTGGGAGGCGAATTGTCCCCATTCGAGGTCTTTGGTTTTGCCGCGGCGGGAGAAGCGATCGACGCCGTCGCGGAGGCGTCGGCAGTAAGCGTCGTCATTTAGGTTGAGGCGATCGACGCCGAGAATGGCGAACTCCTGCGGCAGCCAGTGATCGAGAAAAAGATTGTACAGGGCGGGGATAAGCTTGCGATGCGTCAGGTCACCGCCGCCGCCGAAGATGACTACTACCGTGGGACTCAGATGCATGTGCGGATCCATAGAAGTTCCTCTCTTGCTCCTGCCGTCTCTGTACAGGTGCGGCAGCGGTTATCTCTCATGATAGGGCGGAAGCAGTTGGGATTCCATTTGGACACGAAAAAAGGCGACCCGCGGGGGAGCGGATCGCCTTTGCACGGGGGCCAAGGGCCGGAACACGGAGGGGATCAGACGGCAGCCGGGGGAGGCTACCGTCCAAGGGCGCCCGTCTGTTTGCCGTTCTGGCATCCGGGGGGACGAGCACAAAAACGACCAAACAGCGTGCAGGCCGTGTCCAGACGCCGCATTCGGTAGCCCTGGGGCGGCCCTCCGCGGGGGGAGCGAAGACAACCGCCCGGCTGCCCAGCGCCGTGCGTCCGGAAAACAATGGAGAGGGAGCAAAAAGTGTACCAGAGCCACCGCTGTTCCTCTGCTCAATCCGGGAACCACCTTGACAGACAGAACTTACGTCATCGCCACTTTTGTGGCAGCGCGAAGAAGCATCGTCGGCTTTGTAAAATGTCCGCAGCCTTTTGTAAAAAATGCCCAACGAGCGAGGAGGACGATGGACGAAGAGATCATCCTGGGACGCGATGCAACCAACGAGGTGTTCAAGCGGTTCTTGGCGCAAGGGGACACGCCCGCTTACATCCGCCGCGCCCGCCGTGTCGAGGCGGCGCTGGAGCAACTGTTGGATCATTGTCGTCGCCGTCGCGCGGAGTGGTTGGAAATGGTGCGCCTGCGCATTAGCATCCTCCACGCCTTGGCCGGCGATTGGGACAACGTGCGCCCGTTCCTGGCGGATGAACAACAGATCAACATCTTCCGTTACTCTTTGGCAGCGTTGGTTTCTCCCCTGCGCACTCCGGTGGGACCAACTGCCTCCGCCCGCATTCTGCGGCACGCGCTGTACGAGTTGCAGGATAGCCTGGAACGCTTCAATCAACACTGGCAGGAATTTCTGGCAAGCGTGGACCTCACCCTCATCAACGAACTGCGCGACGGATACAACCGCTACTATGTGCTGGAAAAAGAGTGTGCTGTCCGTTCCCCCCGCGTCGCCCGGCAAGGCTTTGTGCCTCTGCAACCCCTGACGCATGAAGAACTCGCTTCGCAATTTCCCCTCTTACCTGTACCGCAGTTGCGTGATTGAGTGGTCTGGAGGACCAACGTTGTCTTGCCTGACTCTGCCTTCCTATAATGCCAAAGGGAAGCGACCGATTGTTTTCCGGGGACATTCAATCAAGGAATACGATTTCAGAAAGGCGGCACGCATGGCAAGCGCCAATGTGATCGAACTAACGGCGGCGAACTGGGAAAAAGAAGTGGTGCAGAGTGACAAGCCCGTCCTGGTAGATTTCTGGGCCGTGTGGTGCGGCCCGTGCCGCATGTTGGCGCCGACGATCGACAAGATTGCCGATCAGTTTGCCGGCAAAGTCAAAGTCGGCAAGCTCAACACCGATGAGAACCAGGAAATCGCCGTCAAATACGGCATTTCCGCCATTCCGCAGCTCTTGCTTTTCAAGGGAAAGGGAAGTGATCAACCCATCGACAGACAAATCGGCAATCAGCCGATGGAGAACATCATCAAGATGCTCAATCGCGCGCTTGAATCGTGAGGGCGTGTTTACCAGTTCGTCCAGCCTGCCGTGTCCGCAAGGGATGCCCTTGAGGGGCGCGGCGGGCCGGTAAAGTAAATTTTGCAGGGACCATTGGCCGATAGAGGGAGAGACTCCGAATCGCGCCATCTGAGGATCACCTGCATGGAACGTATTCCCGTCTCTGCGTCCGAACCCTCGGATGATGCCCTGTCAGCGCAAGCGGCGCTTCAGGCCGAACGCGACGCCCTGCGCATCCAGGCGGCGGCCGTGGCGGCGCAGCAAGCGGACTTGGCCGAGCAAGAGGTCCGTCTTCAGCAGCATCGCAAAGCTCTCGAACGTCAGAAAGAACAGTTGGCCGCTCATCTCGATGAACGACGCCAACAGCTCTTGCAGCTGCGCGAACAGATCCGTCAGGATCGCGCCGCTCTCAAGGCCGAGACGGAAGCAACACGGCGGCAAAACGAGGAAGTACGGGCTGCCCTGAACAAGGAACGCGAGGCCGTACAAAGAGAATTGCAACAAGCCGGTCAAGAACGCCGCCGATTGATTGAGCTGCGCAAACGCTTGAAAAAGCGTTGGCGCAAGCATTGGCAGATACATGAGGCGGCCTTAGAACGCCGGGAGCAAGAGTTGAAGAATCAGCACGCTCATTTTGAGCGTGAGACGGAAAAGCTCCAACAAGAACGCGCGCAACTAGTGCAAGCTCAGCTGCGATTCAACAGCGAGATCGAACTGGAGCGCCGTCGGCTACAAGAGGAATGGCAACAGCTGGGCCTGGCTCAGCAGCAATGGGAAACCTGCTTGAATCAGGAACAGGCAGAGCAAGCCCGGCGCGTGCGCGAACTGGAACGCCGCACTGCAGAAGTAGCGGCCGCAGAACAGAAGCTCGCCCAACAACGCCGAGCCGCCGAGGAACTTCAGCTTCGACTCCGCCGGGAAGCTGAGGGATTGGAAGCGCGCATCTGTAATCAGCGTCTCAAGCTGTTGGAATACGAAAAGCAAGGGAGTGCGGTCGCAAGCGAACGCCCGTCCGTAGTTAAGCTGCTTCAGGACTCCGATCCCCCTCACGGGGCGAATGCTCCTCGGCGTGACCCCGATGTACCGCGCGTGTTGGCCCGTCTGGCCGACGCTTTGGCTGACCAACGCTCCCACCTGCTCGAACAATGGCAATGCCTGCTGGAACTGCATGAAATGTGGGAACCGGAACGTTCTGCCATCCTCGCTCAATTCGAGGCGGCGGCGCGCGAGCTAGTGCGCATCGAGCAACGACTCGCGGAGCGTGAACAGGCGCTAACTGCCGGCGAAGCAGACCTCCATCAACGCCGACAAGCACTACTTGACATTCGCTGCTCGCTGGAAGCCTGGCAGGCACGTTTGACGGCGCGCGAAACGTTCTTGGATAACGAGCGCATCATGCTGCTGGCCGATGTACGAGCGCGCGAGGAGATGGCCGAGGCCCAGGCGCGGCGGCTGGAAGAGATACGGCAACGGCGAGCCCGGCGGCGCAGCCAGGAAATCGAAGAGCTGCGCAGCGCCCGCGCCCAGCACGAGCAAATGCGCCGCGATTATGCTTTGCTCTGGCAGGAATGTCAGGATCGCCGTGCCGAGTTGATCCGCGCGCACCGTGAGTTAGCGGCCAAGGCGCTCGCTCTGGAACAATTCCGCCAGGAATTGCTTGCCCGCGCCACCGACACCCCACGCGCGGATAAGCGGCTGGAACGCCTGCGCCGCCGCAATCTCGCCCGCATCCAGGCCGAAGGACGCGATCTGCAGCGCGAACGTAACGCCCTGAGAGAGGAAACGAAACGACTCGATCTCCGCGAGGCAAGGTTAATTGAATGGGAAGAAAAGCTCCTCGCCCAGCATGAAGACTGGATGAAACAAATCGCCGACTGGGAGGAACAGCAGGCAGCTGCGGCTGCCTTGGAACAACATCGCCAGCAGGAGCTCCGACACTGGCAAACGCTGCACGAACGAGATGAACGTGAACTGATTCAGTTGCGCGAGGAAGTCGAACGCATCGCCGGGCTGCTGCTGGAAGAAAACGAGATCGCCAAGCCCCCCCTTGCGGCATAGGCGCAGCAAACCCCGCGGCGAGCGGGGTTGCGTAATAGAGGCGAGCGGGGGTGTGAACCCTCCAGTGGTTCTCTGGCGAGCGGGGGTGTGAACCCTCCGGTGGTTCTCTGGCGAGCGGGGGGTGTGAACCCCCCGGTTGTGCTACCGGGGGGTCACACCCCCCGCTCGCCGGCGCTGACGCAACCCCGCTCGCCACGGTCTGGGTCGATCTCTGCCGGTGCTGTTTCAAAGAGCCAAAAGCGGCGCGGGTCAAATCAGGACTCAGGTAGCATACAGCCAACTCTTGCGGTTTAGATACAGCGACGGCGCAAGCAGTACCAGAATGAGCAATCCAGCAGCGCCGGCCGTGGCGGTCGCTAGCACGGCATCGAGCAGAATCAGGCCCAGGAGAGCGCGCTCTACGGCAGTCTGCACCCGAGACGGCGCCGGACTGCCGATGGCCCGCATGACCGGCCTACCTACCCAAAAGCCCAAAGCAACGAGTAGGTACGGGAACAAAAACGAGCTGGGCCGTCCTTCCGGTCGAAACAGCGGCAGCGGCAGGGCCAAAAGCAGGCTGACGAGCATCAGCGCCGCTGCACCGCGCAGCATATTTTGTTTGCTCAGCTGGGCTTCGGTACGTGCGAACCAGGTCACGCCTACAATGTAGCATCCGACAATCAGCGCCAGGTATCCGCCCAGCGGCCACAGCAGCGTGCCGCTTGCCGATATGCCCAGCAATACATTCAGGAAGCGGCACGTCCCCATGGCCAGCGGTCCCGCCCATGTGTGTTTGAACCAGCTGTCATATGCCAGGATCGCGGCTACAAGCCAGAGGGCGAGGAACACGGCCGTTCTCCCCGCTGGGAGTGCCAGCAACACGCCGCTGCCCAGTAAGGCCGCACCGAGTTGGACGGCCTGACGGGGAGTAACGCGGCCCGACGGCAAGGGGCGAAACGGACGTTCCCGGCGATCTTGTTCTCGATCGAAGTAATCGTTCCACACCATGCCGGCCGAATACAGACACGCCGATGCTAACAACAGCAAAACGAAAGCGAGACTATGCTGCGGCAGCGCAGCGGCAGCCAGCGCCCCCAGGCAAATGTCGGCAAGGGCAGTCGGTAGGTTCGGCAAACGTACAAGCTGAGCGTAGGCGCGGAGATCAGTCATAAGTTGGCCAGGACATTCTGAATATATTGGCGTGCGCGACGGGCTGCGCCGTCGGGATCTTCGACATAGGGATATAGCTCGATCGTCACCCAGCCTTGATAGTTGATGGCCTGGATGGCCCGCAGCGTCGCGGTGAAATCGATGGCCCCCTCGCCGGGAATCAAGTGATGATGGACGCGCGTGGCAGCGATGTCCTCCAGATGGATGTGGCGGATGTGCTGGGCCATGCGCGGGATGGTCACAGCAGGATCGTCGCCGACACAATACGCATGGCCGATGTCGAAATTCAGCCCTACCGCTGGCGAATCGATGCGCCCTCGGAATTCGAGATACTGATCCATCTTCTCGATAAGCAGCCCCGGCTCCGGCTCAACGAGCAACAATACACCCTCTCTCTCGGCGTGTTCAGCAACGGGCTTGATCTCTTCGACGAACAGCGCTAGCGCCTTCGACCATGATGCGCCTGGCTCAACGGGACCGCCCGGCTCCGTGGTAATGCAGGCCGCGCCTAGCTCGCGCGCCAGGGTCAGGCAGCGCTTGGTATGTTCGATACGAATACGGCGATAGTGTGGGTCCGGCTCGATCCACGAAGGGTGCCAATAGCGCTGCCGCGGATCGTTGACGGCATGCATCATGAAGGCGTTGACGTTGGCGATTTCCAGGTTGTTTGTCCGGAGGGCGTCGCGGAGGGCTTGTTTTTGCTCGTCGAGCAAGAAAGCCGGCCAGGCGTGCGGCACGTCCGCCATGATCTCGACGCCCTTGTAACCGATGGCAGCGAGGCGCCGCACCGCTTCTGAAAAAGGATACTTCAGATACGCATTTGTGCTAAAAGCAAGCTTCACGTCGATTGCTCCTCGTATGCGTGTCCAGACGCCAAGCCAAAACGATAATCACCCTCTTGCCATTGGTTTTTTCTTTCTCTTCTTGCCTTGGCATTCATGGCGTCTTGGCGGCCCCACACTGCTTGACATACTCTTCGAGCATGGCGAACTGCTTGAAGAAATCGTGTTCTTGCACGTCCATCGGGTTTTTGAAGAAGCAGGCCAGGTGCCGCAGTACGCCGACCTCGCCGCGCCGCTGGGAAAACAATGCCAGCCGGGCCAGGTCCAAGACCAAGGGGCCGGCCAAGATCGAATCGCAGCCCTGCCAGATGAACTGCAACGTCATCTTGGTGCCGAGGAAGCCCTTGAAGTGGATATGGTCCCACGCGGTTTTCCAGTCGTCCAACGAATCGATGTACTCGATACTGACCAGTGTTTGCGGTTTGTAGCCAACGATCGAGGAAATGACCTGGTCCTTGGTGCGGATTTTCGAGGCTTTGTTGGCAGGATCGTCGAGGACTTGGCCGTCGCGGTTGCCGAAAATGTTGTGGCCGACCCAGCTGAGCAGCCGCCAATTGCGCAGAGCGAACATCGGCGCCAGCACACTTTTCAAAAGGGTTTCGCCGGTTTTGCCGTCTTTGCCGCCGATGACGGCGCGGCGTTCTTGGGCCAACTCTACCAGCGCCGGCAAGGATGCGCCGAGCGAGGGGGTGAAGTTGATATAGGGCAGACCGAGATCAAGAGCAGCCCAGGCATAGAGTGACGATGCCGGCAAAGGCGGCGGGCGGCGCTCCAGGGCCGCCGTCAGGCGCTGGAGCGATTGGTGTATTTCGCTGGTCTCAAATGGTGCTTCTGTGGAAGAAACATTGATAACGACGACCTGCTCCAATTGGTTGCGCGCGCGGAAATCATGCAAGTCGTTCTGAATGCGTTCGAGAGCATGGCGGGCGGTGGCGTCGCTTGGCAAATCGCTTCGATCGGCGAGACGAGCAATGGCCGGGCCGCTGTTGAGCAAGGTGCCAGGCCGCAGGTTCGCTTCCCAGCGTTGCAGATCTTCTTGGCAGGCATCGGCGAGGGCCGGCTCGAAGATATTGGAACGTTTTTGTAATTCGCGCACCGTCTGACGGAAACCCGCCTGGCGGATTTCATGGCCGCCGACAACGAATTGGGCTGGCTCATCAAGGTGCAAGGGTTCAAAGAGCGGCAGGGCGGTCACCAGCGAGGTACTGTCGCTGAGGCCGCGGCTTAAAGCGGCCAAGCCCAGCGCAGCCGTAGCGCCTACGCCACCGCAGGCGCCGATCAACCATAATCCAACACGTCGTATCGTCATGAATTTCCGCAATGGAGGGCAGGAGGTCGTTGGCAAGGGCCTATCTTTTTTCATTGTCTTACTTCCGACCGTCGCGGTCAAGCAAGAGCGATGTAAAATAAGAGTTAGTGGCGAGTCGAAAGGGTCCATGTCCCTGTACGTTTGCCGGGACGCAGACATTCCTTGGCCGCCAACAAAGGAGCAAACATGTCTACCCCGCAAGAAGGGTTCTGCACGATTGAGGAAGCGTTGGAGGAACTGCGCCAGGGGCGCATGATTATTCTTGTCGATGACGAATATCGTGAGAATGAAGGCGACCTGGTGATCGCAGCGGAGAAAGTGACGCCCGAAGCGATCAACTTCATGGTCCGCAATGGCTGCGGCATTCTGGGCTTGGCCCTGTCGCAAGAGATTTGTGATCGTCTGGAGCTGGAACCGCTGCCGGGCCGTAATGTCGATCCGCAGGCGACGCCGTGGACACCTCCCATCGATGCCCGCACCGGCATCACTACCGGCACTTCTGCTTTCGACCGCGCCCGCACCATCCAGGTCGCCATCGATGAGCGCTCCACCGCCGCCGACCTCGTCGTCGGCAAGGGCCATGTGCCCGGCCTGCGGGCGCGCAAAGGCGGAGTCCTCGTCCGCGCCGGCCACACCGAAGGCAGCGTCGATCTGGCCCGCTTGGCTGGACTCAAGGAAGCTGCCGTCATCTGTGAGATCATGACGCCGGAAGGCCGTATGGCGCGGCTGCCTGAGTTGATGGAATTCAGCCGTAAACACCATCTGAAAATCTGCACCATTGAAGACCTGATCAAATACCGCCGTCAACGTGAACGGCTCATCCACCGTGAACTGGCGCTCAAGCTGCCGACGCGCTTGGGCGATTTCGACTTGATCGTCTACACTTCGGTGGTCGATCCGGAGCCGCACCTGGCTTTGTGCATGGGCGGCGTCGGCGTCGAGGTAGGCGGTGTGGTGCCGATCCAGGAAGAGCCCGTGCTGGTGCGCATCCATAGCCAATGCTTGACAGGCGATATTTTCGAGAGCAAATTGTGCGATTGCGGTTCGCAGCTGCACCAGGCCATGAAACAAGTGGCCCAGGCTGGTAAAGGGGCCATCTTGTACATGCGCCAAGAGGGACGCGGCATCGGCTTGCTCTCCAAGCTGCAAGCCTACAAACTCCAGCAGGAAGAAGGGCTGGATACCGTGGAAGCCAACCAGCGTCTCGGCTTCAGCGCCGACCTGCGCCATTACGGCATCGGTGCTCAGATCCTGCTCGATCTGGGAATTCGCCAGATTCGCCTGTTGACGAACAATCCCAAGAAGGTCGTCGGCGTCGATGGCTATGGCTTACACATCGTCGAGCGCGTGCCGATCCAGATCACCCCCAACGAGAACAATCTTCGCTATTTGCAAACCAAGAAGGAAAAACTCGGCCATCTGCTCGACGAGATAGACCAGCAGATTTGAAGGCGTTTCCCTCTTTTCCCCTCTTATACTGGGCACGGAGAGCTCTGCCATCTTGGCGAGCGGAGTTGCGTCAGCGCTCCGAGGGCGAGCGGGGGGTGTGAACCCCCCGCTCGCCAAAGTTACGCAACCTCGCTCGCCTCGGTTGGTGTCCGTTACGGATTCTCTCTCTTTCGCGGATCCCACTTCGGTGGGCTGGAGACAGCGCCCTTTCGCCTGGAATCCCTATAATGATAGAGCGAGAACAGGTTCACGAAACCTCAAGGTACGGGCATTCGCACGCATGTCTTCTGCACTGTTGCGCCGGCGAGCGCCGGCAGCTTCCTCCCCGTGGGAGTTGGCTGCGGAAACCATCGCCGTCAAAATCCGCTGGTTCGGTCTGCTGGTTGGCTACGTCTTGGTCAATCTGTACGCGCAAGACCTCCGCCGTCAGGCCATCCTCAATGCCCTGCTCACCCTCGGCTTGGTCTACACGCTGCTCGATACCTATTTCAGCGTGCGCGGCCGGGTCTTTCTCGGACGATCGCCGCTGGCCGTCTCCATCATGGAAGCTCTGTTTATCGGTCTGTTGTGTTACTTCGACGCCGGGCTGAATAGCCCGTTCCGCTATTATTATTTCCTGTCGCTGATCTGCTGCGCCATCCGTCACCCCTCGCACGTCACCTACCTTACTTGCGCCCTGCACTGTCTCAGCTACGGTTTGCTCTACCTGGCCTTGCCGCCGACGGAGCGCTTGGGGGTGCCGTTCATGCTCACGCTCGTCATCCTCGGCTGGGTGACATGGGCCAGCAATGCCATGGCGCTTCTGCTCAAGCGTGTCGGCGAATACCTGAGCCAACTCAACCAGGCCTTAGAAAAGAGCAAGGCGGAACTAGAAGCCCGCATCGCCGAGCGCACGCGGGAGTTGCAAGAGGCGCAGGCGCATGTGCTGCATCAGGAGAAGATGGCTGCCTTCGGATTGCTTGCCGCCGGCATCGCTCACGAGGTCGGCAATCCGCTCACGTCGATCAGTTCGATGGTGCAGATGCTCCAGCACCGCGAAAGCGACCCGTACACGCTCAACAAATTGGCGTTGGTCAGCGGCCAATTGCAGCGCATCCGCGGCACCTTGCGGGAATTAATCGAGTTCAGCCGGCCGGCCAGCAGCGAGCGCACGCGGGTCTCTTTGGCGGAAATCCTCGACGAGGCGCTGAACATCGCCAAGTATTATAAGCGCATGCGTGGCCGTATTCCTACGCCGGCGTTGCCCCCCGACCTGCCGCCCCTGTTCGCCGTCCGCGATCAACTGGTGCAAGTATTTCTCAATCTCGTCCTCAACGCCCTCGACGCCACCGACCGGGACGGCCGGATCGATTTGTCGGTGACCCGGCGGGACGGCGGCGTCGAAGTGAGCGTGCGCGACAGCGGCCACGGCATCGCCCCGGAACATGCAGCCCGACTTTTTCAACCGTACTTCACTACTAAAAAACACGGTACCGGATTGGGCTTGTTCGTGACGCGCCAGTTGGTCGCTGACCACGGCGGCACCGTGACCTTCGAGTCTCGTCTCGGCGAAGGCACGACGTTCCGCGTCTTTTTGCCCTTGGCCGAGCATCCAGACAAGGGACGGAGGGAAACCGGCGTCCTGGCGGCCCTTGGTCCGCCAGATCGGCAAGTTTCCGGTCCCCTCTGCGATTTTCAGTTTTCGGAGACGGAACAATGCAACGCCTGAATTCCCCCATCCGAAAACCGAAAGCCGAAAACCGAAAACCGCTCGCGGACGCAGCTATTCTTGTGGTGGACGATGAGCTGCTGATCCGCGAAACGTTGGTCGAATTCCTTAGTCAGGAAGGGTTCTCTGTCGTGGCCTGCTCCAGCGGTGAAGAAGCGCTGGAACTAGCCGAAGGACGGCGCTTTGACATTGTTCTGTGCGATGTCCACTTACCGGGCCTTAATGGTCTGGAATTGTTGGACCGTTTGCAGCGCATCAGCCCCGAAACCTTCGTGCTGCTTATAACTGCTTACGCTACGGTCGAAAGCGCTGTGGAGGCGTTCCAGCGCGGCGCCCATGATTATCTGATGAAGCCGATTTTGCTCGATGAGGTACTGAGCAAGATCCGCCGCTTGCTGGCCCACCGAGCGTTGTATCTGGAAAACCAATGGCTGCGCCGCGAGCTGAACCGGAATCGCTATTTGGAAAGCGAACAGATCATCGGCAAGAGCAGCAGCATGGTGCAGGTGCTGGAAATGGTGCGCAAAGTAGCGCCGACGCCTTCGACCGTGCTGATCGTCGGCGAGAGCGGCACGGGCAAAGAACTGGTCGCCCGCGCCATCCACGCCGGCAGCGTGGAGTCGGACGGCTCCGGGGAGGAGCGACGCTTCATCGCAGTTAATTGCGCCGCCATCCCTCATGATCTGCTGGAAAATCAACTATTCGGACATCGCAAGGGGGCTTTCACGGGCGCCGACCGAGACCAGGCCGGCGTCTTCGTCCACGCGGGCAACGGCACGGTATTTCTCGATGAAGTCGGCGAAATGCCCCTGGCGACCCAAGCCAAGCTGCTCCGCGCCATCGAACAAAAAGAGGTCTTGCCCATCGGGGCCAACGAGCCGATCCGCGTCGAGGCGCGTGTGCTGGCGGCGACCAACAAAGATCTCTTCAAGGAGGTCGAGGCCGGGCGTTTCCGCGAAGACCTGTATTATCGGCTCAACGTGGTGCGCATTGCCATTCCGCCATTGCGCGAACGGCGAGAGGACATCCCCGACCTGGTGGAGTTTTTGCTGGCGCGGCATGCGCGGGCGTTGGGCAAACGTATCAGCGGCGTGACCCATGAAGCGATGCAGCTGCTGCTGGCCTGCCGTTGGCGCGGCAACGTCCGGGAGTTGGACAATGCTTTGCAGCGCGCCGTCATTCTTGGCGAAGGGCCGCTCATCACGCCGGCTGATCTCCCGCCCGATCTGGCCCCGGTCGAAGGAGACCCCGCCCTGGTGGACGATCTCGGCGAAGCCGTCAAACGCTTCGAGAAACAGCATATCGAACGCATCCTGCGGCAAACGCCAGACAAGAAAGAGGCCGCCCGCCGCCTCGGTATGGGGCTTAGTTCGCTGTATCGCCGCATCGCCGAGCTAGGTATTCAGACAGTGGATAAAACCGAGCCGCGATCGTAAGGCAACGGTCCTGCGAAAACAGGCCTCTTCGCGCTCTTACGGCCGCGGCCTTGGCGAACGGAAGAAGAAGAATGACCACGGAAACCCTGACCTGTCCCTACTGCAATGCATCGCTTGGCATCCAAGCCGGCTGGTCGGCCGGGCAGCGCATTACCTGTCCACGCTGCGGGGATTCTTTCCCCTTGCCCCTCAGCAGTCCTTTCCTGGATCAGCCGAGTCTTTCCCAGCCTTCCGAGCCGAGTAGCGCCGCTGACACCCTGGCCTCGGAAGGTCCGCTGCCGACGCGCTGGTCCAATCGCCTGGTCGCTGGCGTGATCCTTGGCGTTATGTTTTTCATGGCCAGCAGCAGCCTGGTCTTCATGCTCCTGACTCAGCAACAACGTCGTGCCTACGATACCAGTCGGCCGCCGCGACGGCCCGGAAAACAACGCGGCATACTGGAAGCGGACAAAGCCCCCCCCGGCGCCAGCGTCACTCCCGATAAGCTCGCTGCCCTGGGCTATCTGCCCTCCGGCGTCAATTTTCTCTTGGCGGTGCGCATCTCGGAACTGCTCGCCAGCCCCCTAGGCACACAACTGCTGCGCGAGCCGATCCAATGGGGCGATGCGTCCTTTCACCTGAACAACCTGCTGCAATGGCTGGGATTTCGCTTGGAAGAGATCGATCACCTCCTTTTGGCCGCCCGTATCGATGACACCGTGCCCCCGCCTTTCTACGTGGTCCTCCGTACTGCTCAGCCTTACGACCCCGAGCAGCTGCGTCAACGGCTCAAAGGCTCGCACATTCCCAGCTCCAGCAAAAAGAAGCTCTATGTCTTTCGCATTCCGCAACAAGACATGCCGCTCCACGCCTGGTTCGCCGACGAGCGCACCGTGGTGCTGGCCTTACTCGCCGATCATTTGGAAACCCTGCCTTCTCAGCCTGTCGACGGCCTTCAGCAATTGCCCGAAGAGCTGCGCACGTTCCTCAAACAACATCGTGAACCGACGGCGCTGGTTTGGAGCGCTGGCCACTGTGAGGATTGGAGCAAGACTGCCGCCGCGCTGTTGTTCAACCGCATGAAAAAAGAACAAAGGGAAAAACTGGCCTCATTGAGGACTTTTGCTATCTTTATCATCCCTGCGCAGAGCGACCGTTCCTCCGCCGAGCATAAAGACAACGCGTTAGTTGTCAAAGGCGCCTTCGCCTGCAAGGAGGAAGCCGGAGCGCGGGAATGGGCGGAACATTGCCGCGCCCTCTGTGGCCCTGGCGCCAACCTTAAGACTGCTGTGGAGGGGCCTTCGTTCCTGTTACAATGCCACACAAGCCTGGACTTCTTCACGCGCCTGGGGAAACGATAAGAAGGGGCGCTCCGTGCCATACCGTGGATTCCCTGTTCAACCCTTTTTCTCAGGAGGTGCTTAGCTGCTATGAAACGTCTCCCCATCCTCACCATCTTTGCCCTTGCTTGCGCGGCGGGATGGCAAGTCTCGCCGCGCGGCGAGGAAAAAGCTCCCCCAACGCTCGGCCAAATCGAACGGCTCGATGCCGCCTTCGATGAGTTGATCGGGCGCGATGCGCAGCTAGAAGTGCTCGCTACCGGCCACATCTGGGCCGAGGGCCCCGTTTGGGTGCCGCGCGACGGCGGCTTCCTGCTCTTCTCCGACATTCCCCGCAACCGTGTTTACAAATGGCAGCAAGGCAAAGGCGAGTCGGTGTTCCTGGAGCCGTCCGGCTACACCGGCTCAGCAACCAATTTGAAGGAACCCGGCTCTAACGGTCTCTTGCTGGATCCGGATGGCCGACTCGTCCTCATGGAGCACGGCGACCGCCGCGTCGCCCGCCTCGACAGTTGGGACAGCAAGACCAAGACCACCCTGGTTGATCGCTACATGGGCAAGCGCCTCAACAGCCCGAACGACGGGGTGTTCAAGTCCAATGGGGACCTCTATTTCACGGATCCGCCCTATGGCCGCACCCTCAAGGACCGTACCGGCGAGGAATTTCCCGACCGCGACCTGGATTTTTGCGGCGTCTATCGGCTGTCCAAGGACGGCCAGCTGACACTGTTGACCAAGGAGATGAGCCGGCCCAATGGCATCGCCTTCTCTCCAGATGAAAAGACCCTCTATGTAGCTAACTCCGACCCGGCCAAGGCGCTTTGGATGGCCTTTCCCGTCAAGGAAGATGGTACGCTCGGCAAAGGACGAGTGTTCTTCGATGTCACCTCATGGGTCGGCAAGAGGCCCGGCTTGCCGGACGGGATGAAAGTGGATGCCAAAGGCAACGTCTTCGCTACAGGCCCTGGCGGCGTGCTGGTGTTCACACCCGACGGCAAGCACCTGGGTACGATCGTTACCGGGGTACCAACGGCCAACTGCGCCTGGGGCGATGATGGCAGCATGCTGTACGTCTGTGCCGACAAGGCGCTGACACGCATCAAAACAAAAACCAAGGGCAAAGGATTTTAATGAGGAGAAGACGGCGGCGGGTGAGAAAAACTTCACCTGCCGCCACCGCATTGCCACGTGCCAATATATCTTTCGCATGGTTGTATTGTGACCCTTTTCTCCTCACTCGGCGAGCCGCCGGGTTAAACCCGGCGGCTCACTCTCCCCGGCGGCTCACCCCCCTGGCAAAAGTGCCGTTTCAATCAGGGGTAGTAGAATTTACCCGGCTTGAAACATTGAACGGCCCTGGGAGATAATCCGATAGATCTTGACATGTTGTATCGGCTTCGACTACATCCCAACGTCTCCGTTTCCGTCTTGCACCTCGGAAGGCGGAGCGGGTGAACAGCAAGTTCCGGGGCAACAGATGAGGAGGCTCCCATGCTCCTGTTGCGCAAGCTGGGCTTGGCCGCCTTGCTGGTGATTTGCTGCCCGTGGAGCACCAGTCAGGCCGGCGTTTACTTTGGCGTCGGCGTTGGCGGTCCCGTCTACTATCGGCCCTACGGCTGCTACCCTCATCGTTGCTGTGGTTGGGGTTATTATCGTCCCTATGGGTTCGGCGTGGTGGTGGCGCCGCCGGTGGTGGTCGGGGCTGCGCCCATAGTGGTCCAGCAGCCGGCCATCGTACAACAGCCGGTAGTGGTGCAGCCCAGTTATACGCCGCCGCCTCCGCCGCCGTCGCCCGCGCCGTTGCCCATGCCCACTCCAACCACAACCCCTGCGTCCGCCGCACCCGATGTTGTACCCACTACAGGGGTGAGCAACACACGGGCCGACATCGATACGGCCTTGCAGCAGCTGCGTAGCGGAGATGAGCAAGCCCGCACAGACGCCGCCGTGAATCTGGGCCGGCTTCATGCGGAGCAAGCAATCGGTCCTCTTGTCAAGGCGCTAAACAGCGACCCTAGCCCCAAGGTGCGTGAAGCGGCGGCTCGCGGTCTAGGGCTAATCGGTTCCGCTTCTGCCCTCAGCGCCCTGCAATACGCCGCCCAAGCCGACGACGACCCCGAAGTGCGCCACAGCGCCGGCTTCGCCTACGAAGTCATCCGCAACAAGCAGACGAAGCGTTAAATCGCCAACCCCGAGGCGTAAGATCTGCCAGCCAAAACTTCCTCGCCCCTCATGGGAGAGAGCAATCTTTCTCCCTCCCCCCCTGGCGGGGGAGGGAAAAGTCTGCTAACTCCAAGCGGACGGTTGCTTGGCCGGCGTTTACGCCTCCAGCTCGTTAGTTCTCTTTGCCTTTTTTCTCCCAATGGAGAATAGCGATAATCGGTTGTTCCGGCGGCTTGGCGGCTGGATCGATGATTAGCTCATTGCTGCGCTGTAAGCGCTCCACTTTGCCCATCTTCTGCTCGTCGAGGAAATAGGTCAAATCCAGCAGATCGGTGTAGACCGACGTGCCGTAGTGCATGGGCAGGATGTAGCGCGTTGGCTTGAGCTGCTCGACCACTTTCTGGGCATCGAGGCCGTTGAGCGTGTAGACGCCCCCGACCGGAATCATGAGCACGTCGATGGGGTGTTGCTCGCGCGGTTTGCCCTCGACCTTACGGATCTTCCGCAATTGTTCGCCGCGCAGCAGATGGCCAAGGTCGCCAAGGTGAACAATGCGCAAGCCGTCTACATCGATGATGAACACCCCGTTCTTGCCGCGCTGCATTCCCGCCATGTCGTCGTGATACGTACCTACGGTCTGGATATGCACGTCCTTGAATTTCTCATCGACGAGGTTCCAGGTATCACGGCCGTTCTCGTCTTTTTTCAAGGCAGGGATCTGTTTGGCCTGTTTGAGGTTTGTAATCGCATCGGTGGCAGTATGATCGACGTGGAAGTGCGACAAGAGCACGAGATCGGCCTGGACTTGTGGGCGACCATAGGCGTCGATGGCGTGCGGATCGGTGACGATGCGCGTGCCCCGGGTCGAGAGGATCTCGAACATCGATTGGCCATACCAGCGAATGATGACTTTGTTGTGGGACGAAGGTGTCGGCGCCGCGGCGGCACACAACAGTAGGACCAGCAAAACAGGAATGCTGCGTACCATATCAGAGACTCCCGAAGAGGCCGAAAACTCACGAGAGGATAGTATATTCCGCACAGAGGAATGTGACACGGCCCCTCAGCATGGTCTTTTTGCCAAGTCCCGCTGGGATAAAGAGGACCATGCTGCGCAGCTGATCGCTGCCGCCTCAAGAGATGCGAACAGGGCCCGTTTGTCTCATCTGCTCAGGCACATCGATAAGAAAACTGAATGAGGAACTTCTAAAATTTCCGTTAGTCGGCTATTTACTTATAGGGGATTACCCTGGCCAAGCGAGTGGCGAGAGTGTACGCAGTATCACTTCTTGGCGGAAAGCGCGGAGGCTGCGCATATGCCCGAAGTGAGAAATGGCCCTCAGCAACGTAAACCCCAAAGAGAAGCGCAGTTTGTCCAGCTATTCCTGGAAAACCAAAAGAAAATCTTCGGTTTCATCCTTACTTTGGTGCCGAACTGGGCCGACGCTGAAGACGTGTTCCAAGAGACGGCCACAGTGCTATGGAATAAATTTGATGCTTTTACGCCAGGCAGCGACTTCCTCGCGTGGGCACTGACAACCGCACGCTTCCAGGTTTTGTGTCATCGGAAAAAACAACAGCGAGACCGAGTTCGTTTCAGCGATCGAACCATTGAAATGCTCTCGGAGCGCTTGATGGCATTCATAGAGACAAATGAACGGCGTAAGGAAGCCTTGTCCCATTGCCTGACGCTCCTAAATGATCGAGACCGCGAGTTAATTCAATTGCGTTACGCTATGGGCGCCACCACCCAGGGGGTCGCCACAGCTGTGGGACGTTCCATCCACGCTGTCTACAAAGCGCTCAACCGCATCCACGCTCAGTTGCTTTTCTGCGTGCGTAAATACTTGGACGCAGAGGGAGTTTCATGAGGAACAATCCGGAAAAGTTTGCGGAACTCGACGAGTTATTGGGTGCCCTGCGCGATAACACCATCACCGACGAGCAAATGGTGGTGCTCGATCACTTGCTTGCTACAAACGCGGAGGCACGGGAATATTACCTCGAATACATGGATTTGTGCGCGACTTTGGGCCACTTCCAGGGCGAATTGACGGGCCGTAGCAGGCCGGACGGAAGCACAGTCCCTCTCACTCCTCAGTATAGTGGAGCGCGACGGCGACGCCTTCCTGGTTTGCTTACCTGGTTGTCTGTCAAAACACGGAAGTGGTTGCTGGCCGCAGCCGCCGCAGTATTGGTCGGCTTCAGTTTGAGCACGTTTTATTTGGTACGCCAAGCTGAACCAATAATCCAGAACAATGAAGACATTGAAGATGACGTCGCTTCGCAAGGTGTGGCTGTCTTGACCCGTGCCGTAGGGGTTGAATGGGAAGGCGAGACGCCGGCGATCGGTTCCAAATTGCGGACGAGAGAACGACTGCGCCTGCGCTCGGGGATCATCCAGTTGGAGTTTTTCTCCGGTGCATTGCTTGTCATCGAAGGCCCAGCCGATTTCGAGTTGAAGGGGGCCGAACATATTTACTGGCGCGAAGGCCGGATGCGAGCCTGGGTTTCGCCGCCGGCTAAACAATTGGTCATCGATTCCCCTGCGGTGGAACTAATAGATCGCGGTACGGAGTTTGGCTTCCACATCAATCACGCCGGCGAGGCCGAAGTCCATGTCTTTGCGGGCAAAGTCGAATTACATCCTTTCACGAATAAACCCCTTGGCGTGAGCTCGCAGTTCTTAACGACTGGCAACGGCGTCAGCATCAGTCCTAACGGCGCCTTGCGCAAGATCGCCGTCGCACCCAATTCTTTTGTCAATTCCGCCAGACTAGAGCAAAAATGGCGCGATGAACTCCAGCGCCGACACGAAAAATGGCAGACCTACTCCCAACAACTGCGGGCGGACTCGCGGCTTATTTTATATTACACTTTTCAAGACCAACAGCCCTGGGAACGCATTTTACTCAATCGAGCCATTACTCATGAAGGCGACCTCAATGGGGTAATTATTGGCTGCGCCTGGAGCGAAGGCCGTTGGTTGGGCAAGAAAGCGCTGGACTTCAAACGGCCCAGCGACCGCGTCCGTCTCCATGTGCCAGGAACGTATCGGTCCTTGACCTTCTTGGCCTGGGTGCGCGTCGACGCCTTCGATCAATATTTCAGCGCTCTGATGCTTACCGACGGCTGGGACTTGGGAGCGCCTCACTGGCAACTGACAAATCAAGGAACGCTGCTCCTGGGCGTCCGAAGCCAAGTCGCCATGGGATACAACTATCCGTCGCAGGTATTTCTGGAACCGGACAAACTAGGCACTTGGCTCCAGCTAGCTACAGTGTACGATCATCGCTCGCGAACAGTGACGCATTATGTAAACGGCCGATCGATCAGCCGAGAACCGATCTGTTGTGATGCAATCTTGCAAATCGGCGATGCCGAAATCGGCAACTGGGGATTTCCTCGCCCTCAATCGCGGCCGCACGAGGTCATTCGCAATCTCAATGGCCGGATCGATGAATTCGCCCTCTATGGTGAAGCACTTTCTGCAGAAGAAATCCAACGGTTGTACGAGATCGGCAAGCCCTACCCGTAGGCGCCATTTTAGTTTGGAGTATTCGGAACTCGATTTGACGCTCTCTCGAACGAACAGGAGATAGATTCATGGCCAAGATACACTCCCGATCACATAATGCTTTTACGCTCATTGAACTGTTGGTAGTAATCGCGATCATTGCCATACTTATCGGTTTGCTGTTGCCAGCTGTGCAAAAAGTGCGCGAAGCTGCTGCACGAGCCCAGTGTAGCAATAATCTCAAGCAAATGGGGATCGCCGCCCAAAATTGTGCGGACGCTTACAGCAACCAACTGCCGCCGTTGATGGGTTTCTATCCCGGCAATCCAGCTAATTACACTGGAAGATCTCTGTGGGGCAGCCCTTTTGTCTTTATTATGCCCTTTATCGAGCAGCAAAACTATTACAACGGTATGATGGCATTGCTGCCCAATCCCAACGCTGTTTCTACCTATGCCGGAACCATCAATGTGGGCATCAAGACTTATTATTGTCCCTCTGACCCAACTATTTCACCTCAAAGCGATCCACTCTACTGCTCTTATGCTTGCAATGGTTTGCTTTTCGGCGGTTGCAAGGTCACAAATTTGGGGCCGCCTCCGAGCGCAGTTATAGTACCTATCCCAGCGCCAGTCCATGGCGGAAGCGCTGCCGCTGCTTTGGGAGGCGCTACTTTCCCAGCTTCTTTGCCCGACGGCACTTCGAACACGATCATGTGGACTGAAAAAGTCGGCAAATGTGGAAAAGGTTCGAGCACCTCTATTGTCGGAGGAGCAATATGGGCAGAGACCTCGTCATATAACAACAATCGTTTCGCTTTTCTTAATCCCTTTCTGGCTGAAGTAGGTGCAGATAACGAATCGAATCCCCCAAACGCCAGTTTTCAAGTTGGCGTTGGGTCGATTGCTTCTTGCTTACGACTCGCTGATGCTGCAACTGGTCATACGGGCGTCCTTTTGGTTGGAATGGCCGATGGGAGCGTCAGAGGGCTCGCCCAAGGCACCAGTATACCTACATATAATCTTGCCCTTATCCCAAACGATGGCTATCCCATGCCGTCCGATTGGTAATAGGCTTGTTAGTGCTGCCGATCTTTCGTTTGCTATGAAACATGAAATCGGTAGCAACTTTATAAACCTCTTGACCCAAGGAGCACGTCATGAAACTCTCTTCTCGTATTCCGGCTCAGCGTCGAGCCAATGGCTTCACGCTCATCGAGTTGCTGGTGGTGATTGCTATCATCGCCATCTTGATCGGTTTGCTATTGCCGGCTGTGCAGAAGGTGCGTACGGCAGCTGCACGTTCTCAATCATCCAATAATCTCAAGCAGATTGGCCTAGCTTGTCACAACATTAACGACACGATTGGCCATCTGCCCGATAGCTACGACCCTTATCCTGGCCCAACTCAATACGCCTCCGTACACTTCGCCTTGTTACCCTATATCGAACAGCAAAATATTTATAATATTGCATTGCAAGTCGGCCTTTACTCGACTTCTTCTACAGGTCCTTGCGCTCAAACAATCAAAACTTATTTGTCGCCTCTAGATCCGAACTCAAATACGACGCACCTCGATCCGTTCACCGGAGACATCTATGGTCTGACGAATTATGGCTGGAACAACGCTGTGTTTAGCACCCCTTGTGTAACGTTTCGGTCTATGCTGACTTTGGCCGCAGGGTTTCCAGACGGCACTTCCAATACCATTCTTTTCGGTGAACAGTATCGGGAATGCGACTACGATTACCGAGGATGGGCCTGGTCGCCTTTGCGTAATCCTCAATTGGGCGGACCTCACGTCCGGGTTAATCTCCTATGTGGCATGTGCCCTTTGAATGTGGGCCCTACTTCGACTGCCATTCCTCCCCAAGATAACCCGATTCAAAGCGCCTGCAATCCCGATGATTATCAGGCCATGAGTCCTGGCGTGGTCCAAGTGGTACTGGCCGACGGCAGCGTACGTAGCGTCTCCACATCGATTAGTGGAACGACTTATTTACGTGCTCTTGTGCCTAACGACGGCTTGCCGCTCGGTCCCGATTGGTAATTTTAACGGTAACCGTTCACGGGTTGAAAAATCCCATGATTTCTGCGGTTCCGGTATCGCCCTTGTTCCGTGTACATCTATTTTCAGGCCGTGAACGGTTACATTTTAACGAGACATGCCTTTCATTGAGGTTTGGCTAACTCAACGTGTGAAACAGGGCGGTTCGACCTGTCGTTATTTTTGAATTTCAGAGGGGCGTCCCCCTGTTCAAAGCTCTGTCTAGCAGTCTCTAACATGATACATTGAGAGAGATAAGCCATGGTCTGTAAACTTTCCACGGTCTCACTTTTGAGCTTTTTTGGGATATTTCTGTTTTTTGTTGGTTGTGCGAAAGACCATAAAGACTTCAGAATTAAAGGCACTGTGTCTTACCAAGGAAAGCCTCTCTCTTCAGGCGTTATTAGGCTACATATGGCTAACGGTCGCGTAGCAGCTGCCCGAATCCGGCCTGACGGGTCTTTTGAGATCACTGATGTCATTCCCGGTGAAGTAAAAGTAACCATCGAGGAGGATCCCGCCGAAATAGAGCGAAGGACGATGCCCCTCCCTCAAGAACCTATGAAACCTGCTGTTATGAAATCATCTGTTCAGGTTCCCGCCAAATATAAGGACGCTAAAACATCCGATTTGGTCTTCACTCTAGTCCCTGGACAGCCACTCAAGGTCGAGTTGCACTGAAAACCCGGTTTTTGACACTGCAAACGGAAGGTTAACCATGTCCTCTACCCTTCGATACATGAGAATGATTTTGACTCTAGGAATTTTCCTCTGCCCGACCGTTGGCCGGTCGGAGGATCTCATAACGCCCCGGCGTCCGAATGTCTTGTTTTTGTTCAGCGACGATCAGCGAGCCGACACAATCGCTGCTCTTGGGAACAAGTATATTCAAACCCCTAACCTTGATCGTCTGGTTAGAGAAGGCACCGTTTGCACACGCGCTTACTGCATGGGCAGCCGGTTTCATGGGGCCGTCTGTGCTCCGTCGCGCGCCATGCTAATGAGCGGGCGCACACTTTTCCATGTTCGGGAAGACCTGAAGGGCCAGGCGACTTGGCCGGAGATGTTTCGCAAAGCTGGCTACGTCACATTCCTGAGCGGCAAATGGCACAACAGCGTCGAGTCTGCCCAGCGCAGCTTCGACGAAGGACGAGCCGTTTTCTTCGGCGGAATGGGTGATCCCTACAAGTTGCCGGTGTGCGACTTCAAGTCCTCCGGCGGTTTGACGAACAAAAAAGAGAGCGGCAAACATTCCGTCGCCTTGTTTGCTGATCGTGCCATCGAGTTTCTCCAAAAACAAAAAGGCGAGCAACCATTTCTGTGTTATGTCGCCTTTAACGCTCCACATGATCCTCGTATTGCCCCCAAGGAATATCATGAGCGTGCCAACACATCTAAGCCGCCGTTGCCACCGAATTTCTTGCCTCAACATCCCTTTAACAATGGGGAACTGACCGTCCGTGATGAGCGCCTGGCGCCTTGGCCGCGTACTCCAGAAGTAATACGTCAACATCTGGCCGATTATTACGCTTACATCGCGTTCCTCGATGCTCAAATTGGCCGCATTCTCGACGCTCTACGGACCAGCGGCCAATACGACAACACGCTCATCGTTTTCAGCAGCGACCACGGCTTGGCTATCGGCAGTCATGGATTGATGGGCAAGCAAAACCTCTATGAGCATTCCATGCGTGCTCCACTGTTGTTTGCCGGGCCAGGCGTGCCGCACGGTCAGCAGATCGACACCCTGTGCTATCTGCTGGACATCTTTCCGACACTGGGTGAATCAGCTGGTGTCCCTGCCCCGGACGGCAATGAAGGCAAGAGTCTACTGCCGGCGTTGCGAGGGAAGCAGAAAACGATCCGAGAGTCGATCTTCACGGCTTATCGCCAGGTCCAGCGGGCTGTATGCGACGAACGCTGGAAACTGATCGTTTATCCACAAATCAACAAAATTCAACTCTTCGATTTGAAGACCGATCCGACAGAGCAGAAAGATCTAGCTGGCGATCCTAAGCATAGGGCCGAAAGAGAGCGCCTTATGCACCTTTTGAAGGAGCAGCAGAAACAACTGGATGATCGTCAACCGTTGCAGAGGGAAATGCCGTTGCCTGAGGCGTTTGATTTCTCTGCGGTAGATCAACCAGAGAAAAAATAGTGATCGTTCAGTCGATTTTTCTCTTTAGCGAACAGCGGTTTTCCTTGAGGACAGGCGTTGTTACAGTGAACGAACTCGGCCCACGGGAAGTCGTTCCCAGTGGCCCCCGTTGCCTGCCACGAGCGAAGCGAACCGGCAGATCCCGCTGTTCGCTCCACCTTGACTAGCGCAGAGAATCCGGCTAAGGAGGGTCGGCCTAATCTGGCGACAGCCCTTCTTGGTACTGGGGCTGGCAAGGCAAGGAGCGAGGACCATTCATGCGATCCCTTGGCACGCTATCCCTATCGTTAGTCGTCCTGGCAGCGATATTGCGTCCGTCCGCGCAGGGGGGGGCTGATTTGCGCAACTTCGAGGATGCAGCGCTTCATGCCGTGCAGTTCTGGGACAATCGTGAAGGCTGGGCAGTCGGCGAGGAAGGCGTGATTTGGCACACTATTGACGGCGGGAAACACTGGGAAAGACAATCCAGCGGCGTCCGGGCCTCACTTCGCTCGCTGCACTTTCTCGATCCCTATACCGGCTGGGTCGTCGGTCGTGAAGAACTTCCAGGCGGTGGCAGCGTCGGGGTGGTGTTGTTCACCAAAGACGGCGGATTAAGATGGCAACGGCTCATGCTCAACATGTTGCCGGGACTCCATCGCGTCCGCTTCGTCGATGAAAAAGCAGGGTACAAGGTCGGCTATCTGGTCGGCGATGGCAGCGACGCCCATCCGTCTGGTGTGTTTGTGACAACGGACGGGGGGCGCACCTGGCAGCCGCTGCCGGGGGCGCGGTCGGCATCGTGGCTGGCGGCGGCGTTCGCTGACAACGGCGAAGGCGCTTTGGCCGGCGCCTGGAATCGGTTGGCAACGGTGCGCAAAGAGCGTGTTTTTCAGGTCAACATGGACACTCTGGGCGGCCGCAGTTTGCGAGACGTGCAACTGCGCGGCGATGATGGCTTGGCGGTCGGACAAGGAGGATTGCTCCTCCGTAGCGAGCGTACGCGCGGTTCGACCTGGAAATATGTCACTCTGGACGTAGCGGAAAACGTCCGTCGCGTTTGGGACTTCCACGCTGTACATGGCGTCGGCAATCATTATTGGGTGGTAGGCCGGCCTGGCTCGGTGGCGTTGCACAGCGTGGATCGCGGCCAGAGCTGGCAAGTGGTGCGCACGGGGCAACAACTGCCGCTCAATGGCATCTTCTTCATCGATGAGCAACACGGCTGGGCGGTCGGCGAATTGGGCCTCATCCTGGCAACCAGCGATAGCGGCAAGACCTGGCAAGTACAGCACCGCGGCGGCCAGCGGGCGGCGGTGTTGTTTTTGCACGCCCGCCCCGGCGGCCTTCCCTTGGATGCCATTGCCCAGCTCGGTGGACAGGAAGGCTATCTGTGCGCTGCCCTGCGCGTGACGGCATCGGATTTGACGACGGCGGCGCCCGACCGTTCTAGTGAGGCCGCACGCTTCGCTGCCGCCGTGCGCCAGGCCGGCGGTGCGGCCGGCGAGATGCTGTGGGCCTTTCCGGTGTCGTCGCATTTGCTCCGTGTTCCGCGCCTGGAACTGCTCCAGGCCTGGAACACGATGCAGCAAGACCAGGCAGCTGAGCAACTTCTGCGCCAGCTCGTCTTGGCGATCCGCATGTGGCAACCTGCCGTCATCATTACCGACGACAGCGAAGAGCGACCCAACGGCTTCGGCTGTGATGCCTTGTTAGCCGAGGCCGTGCATGCCGCCTTTGAAAAGGCCGGCGATGCCAAGACGTTTCCCGAACAGCTCAGCGATTTGGGCCTGACGCCGTGGCAGGCGGCCAAAGTTTACAGCGTTTGTACCACGCAAGCCACGGTGCGACTCGATCTGACCACCATCGCTTCACGCTTACAAGCGCCTCCCCGTGAGTTCGCCACTGCCCCAGCGGCGCTGTTGGCCGGAGGAGCCGTTACTCTCCCCGACTGGCGCGACTTCCGTTTGCTTGCGGCCCATGTCAAGGATGCCGCCCGCCATCGCCACTTGATGCAAGGCATTGACCTTCCTCCGGGCGGACTGGCGCGGCGGCCAGTCGGCGACGCCCAGGAAATACCCGAAGAATTGGTCAAAGCGATCCGTCAGTGCTCGACTTTGCGGACGTTGGCCGAAACGCCAGCCAGTGCTTTGAACGATCCCAATCGTCTGCTCTCGAACATTGGCCCCATGCTCGCGGACATGCCCGACGACATGGCGGCTTCCACCGCCTTCGCCGTGGCCAATCGCTATGTCCGCATGGGGCAATGGAGCATGGCCCGCGAGATCTTCCTACTTCTGATCGAGCGCTATCCGGTGCATCCCTTGGCGATGGAAAGTTACCGCTGGCTGATTCGCCATAACAGTAGTTCCGAGGCCCGGCACCGCCATGAGCTAGGCCAATTCTTAGTCATTGAGTCCGAGCAGCACGGCGTACCCATCAAGAAGGGATCGACCCTCGGCAGGCCCGGCGATCCGGACGCCGCCGTACCAGGCATCAAAATGCCGGCCTGGAAACCGGGTATGAATAAGCCTCCGGACTTACCCGATCTCTTGACGAGCGAGCGCGACAAGCAGCTGTTCTTGTTCGCCACAAAAGAGCAAGTTCGCCAATGGTATCAGAGCAGTCTCGTCCTGGAGCCGCGCCTGGCTGGCTTCGGGCCGTTGTTGACCAGTGATCCATCATTGCAATTCTGTTTACAGGCGGCGCGGCGCAATCTCGGCGATTTTCAGACTCCCCAAAAGTGGTATTCACACTTCATCAGCCACCAACCGGACGGGCCGTGGCGTTCCGCCGCATTGGCCGAGTTGTGGTTGGTCAACCGCAGCGGCGCTCCCCCCAGGCCGGTGTTGACTTGCCGCTACACCGACCAACGGCCGCTGCTCGACGGCAACCTCAACGATCCGTGTTGGCAGAGCAAGCCAAGCAAATTGCAAAACGCCGCCGGCGATACCCTAAAGGAATGGCCTACGGAAGTGCTCTTTGCCTACGACCATGAATTCCTCTATCTGGCTCTCAAATGTACTCATCCTGCCCATTGCTATACGCCTCCAGTCAAGCTGCGCACCCGTGATGCCGAGTTGCGCGGCCGCGACCGCGTCAGTATCCTGCTCGATCTCGACCGCGATTATTGCACCTGTTACCATCTGCAAATCGATCAGCGCGGCTGCGTGTGCGAAGATTGCTGGGGCGATAAAAGCTGGGACCCACGCTGGTTCGTAGCCCTGCACAGTGAGCCGAGGGGCTGGGTCGTGGAAGCAGCGATCCCGCTAGCGGCCCTGACCAGCGACCGCATCACTGCCGGCCGCGCCTGGGCCTGCAACGTAGTACGCGTGCTGCCCGGCCGCGGCGTGCAAGCGTGGTCCCTACCCGCCGAAGTACCCGAAGAATCGCCGCGCCCCGAAGGCATGGGCCTGCTGATCTTCACCCAGAACCAACCCCCAAAGGACTGACGAGCCGATTCATGCAGCTTGTCGGGTTGGGGTTTTGTTGTCTGCAGCCTTAATCTCGGGGGCGCGAGCGTGCGCGCGATGAGTGTGGAAGTTTTCCTTGTACGCCCGTACCAACTCCGGATGCCCTTTGATGACCAGCAAGTTCTCGGCGTTTTCGTTCTCTGCCTGGTGCGTGAAATTGAAACTGCCGGTCAGAAGCGTGCGATTGTCGATGACCATGACCTTGTTGTGGGCGATGGCGTGGTGTGGATCGATCACGGGCGTCAATCCTTGCTCCAGAAAGAAGTGCATGTCGGTGTACATTTCATGCTCGTTGCTGTGATCGAGCACGATATCGACGTGGACGCCGCGCAGCTTGGCATCGACTAACGCTTGAGCGATTGGTTTCGACGTGAACGAATAGGCCAGTACGAGGATTTCGTGGCGGGCGTGCCGAATCTCCCGGACGATGGCATCCGTACATCCGCCTTTGGGGGAAAAGTATGTCTCTATCGACGGCGGTGGGAACCAAGCGTGGTAAGCCGTGCGGAGCAGATAAAGCAATGTCAGCGCTCCGGTAAATCCTGTAGCGATCAACAGCCATTCCATGGCGTCCATAAACGGCCTCCTGAAAATCGATGTTCGCGCCGCCGCAAAATACCATGACGAGGTGATTTTGTCAGCCCGAAACGGGCCGTTTCCATCGTTGCTGAGGTGAACCGCGCTCATGGACTACTTCAGTAGTTCTCTTCCGGATGCAGCAATGCTCGCAGCACTTCCTCTGGTGCAGGCCGATACTTGTACGGCTCCATCGACGACGAGGCACGGCCCTGGCTGAGACTGCGCACTTTATCGGCATAGTCGAACATCTTGGATAACGGTACGATGGTTTCCAATATGCATAGACCGTCGCGGTTTTCCAGCTTGTTGATCTCGGCGCGCCGAGCATTAAGGTCCGATGTCACTGGGCCAAGAAACTCTTCGGGCACGGTCACTTCGAGTTTCATCCACGGCTCCAGCAGCACGATGTTGTCGCGCATCGCTTTGTGGACGGCGTCCGCGCCGGCAGCCTGGAAAGCGGTGTCGTTGGATAATTGCTCGTCCATTTCGGCGTCAAGGATCACCGCCTTGACGTTCATGACGGGGAAGCCCAACTCACCCGAATCGAAGGCGCCGCGGATGCCTTGCTCAGCAGCAGCGACGAACAACGGCGGTAGCTTGTCCGGCGGCAGATGCGATTCCACGACGATCGATTCGTCGCCCCTGTACGGCTCGAAGGCTACTTGCACTTTGGCGAACAAGCTGCCCTGGCCAGCATGCTTGATACACTCGCCTGTCACTGTGACGGCATGGCGGATGGTCTCGCGGTAGCTGACACGCGGCTGGCCAACGCGCACTTTCAAGCGGAAATCACGCTCCATGCGGTGCTGTTTGATTTCCAGGTGCAACATGCCCATGCCGCTCATCAACGTTTGTCCGGTGTCCTTGTCTGTGTTCCAGGTGAAAGTCGGATCTTCCTTGCGTAGGATGTTCAGCACCGAGATGAGCTTATCCTTGTCTGCCGAGGATTCCGGCTCGATGGAACGGCTGACGACAGCCTCAGCGAACTGGATGCGTTCGAGCAGGATGGGATGCTGAATGTCGCATAGAGTATCGCCCGTGATCGATTCTTTCATGCCGATGATGGCCACGATGTCGCCGGCGACCGCCTCGGGGATTTCGATGCGCTGGCGAGGATCGGCCTCGGTGTGATAGAGTTTGCTGACCATCTCCTTGCAGTCGCGGCCGGGATTGTAAGGCCGGCTGTTGGCCTTCAGAGTACCGGAGTAGATACGCACAAAGTACAGTTCCCCTTTGACATCGGCTACGATCTTGAAGACCAGGCCGCAGAACGGCTCTTTGGGATCGGGCTTGCGGATTTCCACCTTGTCCTTCTTCTTGGGATGGACGCCGCGGATCGGAGGGCGGTCGAGCGGGCTGGGCAGGTACCAAGTCACTGCATCCAGAAGGGGTTGAATGCCGATATGCTCCCGTCCCGATCCGCATAGCACCGGCTGAATGAGGCCCTTGAGCGTCTGCTCGCGCAGCACGGCCCGAAGGGTGTCGGCAGAGATTTCCTTGCCTTCCAGATAAGCACTGGTCAGCTGGTCGCGTTCGTCATGTTCCGTTAATTGATCGAAGAGCTTCTCGCGCCAACTTTGGGCCTTGGCCCGCAGTTGCTCGGGGATTGGTCCAGCATGAAACGTCTTGCCCTGGTCGGCGGGATCGAAATACAGGGCTTGCATCTGGAGTAGATCAATAATGCCTGAAAAAGGCGTGGCGCTGTCTTTGATGGAGCCCGAACCAATAGGGATGTTGACGGCGACGGGGTTGCCTGCCAAACGGCGGCGGATGGCCTCCAGGACGTTTTCAAAGTTAGCGCCGACCACATCCATTTTGTTGATGAAGACCAGCCGTGGTACTTCGTACTTGTCGGCCTGCCGCCATACTGTCTCCGACTGTGCCTCAACGCCTTTCTGAGCATCGAAGACGACGATGGCGCCGTCGAGCACACGCAAACTGCGCTCGACTTCGGCGGTGAAATCGACGTGGCCGGGCGTATCGATGAGATTGATGGTGCAGTCACGCCAATGGAAGGGAATGCAAGCACTGTAGATGGTGATGCCACGCTGTTGCTCCTCGAGATCATAATCGGTCTCCGTAGTGCCGGCATCGACGGTGCCCAAGCGATGCTTGACCCCGCTGTAATAGAGCAGGTGCTCGGTAGTCGTGGTCTTGCCCGCATCGATATGGGCGATGATGCCCAGATTGCGGAACTTGCTCAGATCGATCTTGGCGGCAGCCATAGCTCATGCGTCCGTAGTCCGTAGTCTGTAAAACATAGTTATAGCAGAAAAAAGAAATCTGTGGTCAGCAAGCCCTTGTCTACGGCTGAGGACCAGAGGACGAGACCTGTTTCTCACGACGCCTTGCGTTCGCCCGACGCTGGCTCCGGATATTTGATGCGCGAATGGTACAGGGCGATTAACCCTTTGCACAGCGTCTCTTCGATGATGTGCAGTTCCGTCAGGGTCAGGCCGCTTTCCTCGAATTGGCCGTCGAGCAGGCGTTTCATAAGCAGGTCGTGGACGAGTTTGCGCAGGCTGGCGGGTGTGGGGGTGGCCAAGGCGCGGCTGGAGCTTTCCACCGCGTCGGCGAGCATGACAATGCCGTTCTCGCGGTTCTGGGGTTTGGGACCGGGATAACGGAAGCTCGGCTCCAGCGGATGCGGCTGGCCGTCGCATCGCGGCGGCGCGTTGCCTTGGCTCTCGTGCAGACGGAGCGCCTCGCGGTAAAAGTACTCTACCAAGGTGGTGCCGTGATGCTGCTGAATGAAATCGATGATCGGCCGCGGCAGGCGATACTGTTCGGCCAGGGCGACGCCATCCTTAACGTGACCGATAATGATGAGCGTGCTTAGGGCCGGCTCTAGGGAGTCGTGGCGGTTTTCGCCGGACTGGTTTTCGATGAAGTACTGGGGCTTAAGCATCTTGCCGATGTCGTGGAAGTAGCTGCCGACGCGGACCAGGAGTGGGTTGGCGCCGATGGCTTCGGCGCACGGCTCGGCCAAGGTCGCCACGGTCATGCTGTGCGTGTAGGAGCCGGGTGCGCGGCGGACCAATTCCTGCAACAGGGGATGCGAGCCATCGCCCAATTCCAGCAGGCTGACATCCGTAACAATGGCGAAGCAACGTTCGACTAACGGCAACAAACCGCTGACGATAAAGCCGGCCAAGATACCCCATACCAAGGCCCAGATGGAATCGCTGATAATTAGACTCCACGTCTGGCCGGTGTACAATTCCGTAGCCAGGGTCATGGCCAGATAGGCGCAGCCGACGCCGATGCCCACTTTGACCAGCCGGGTTCGCGTGCGGATGTTGCGCAGGGTGAGAATGGCCGTCGCTTGTCCCCCCATTGCTACCAGTAAATCGTTGAGCGAACCGTCCAGCATGACAATCATGGCCAGCGACAGGCTCAACGACATCAGCAAGGCAAACGGCGGATTATAGGCAACCGTCAGAATCAGGGCCGTCACCGTCAAGGGGATGAGGACGACGTGCCAACAGACTTCGTAGCACAAGAACAGGCCGATTACCAGGGTCAACAAGACGATGGCGCAGACGCCGACGACCATGCGTAAGCTGGAGGCCAAACCTTCCTGAAAGCGAACGACATAGAGAATGACCAGCAAGGCCAACAAAGTGAAGATTAAGAAGATAGAAAATGTGCGCACCCAGATCTTGCTTCCTTGATTCTTCCAGTAAGCCTGGCTTTCGGCTTTGAGCAGTTCATACTGCTTCTCGCTGATGGGGAAATCGCGCTCCACCAATAAGGTGCCGGGAGTAAACTCTTGGACCACCTTCGTCTCTTTGCGGACACGCTCGATTTCCTTGGGGTCGTGTTGCTGGGCCCATGTTAGGTTTTGTAGGGCCTTATCGCGTTCGCGCGCCGAAGCTTCCTTGTCTTCGATGTCAAAAGCAACACGCGCGCGCAGGTCGTAAGGTCGGACCTCATCGACGCGATAGGTTATCAGGCCGCCCCAGTTGTGCGCGAGGTAGGTGGCGCCCAGCACCGTGGCTAGGACGGCCGCCAATCGCAACAATACCGCATGACCAAATAGCTTCGGCGACTGGGGGCCATTACTGCACGCCGCGCGCCGCCTGCCATTCCATTGGCTCAGCCGCGAGGGTTTTTTGAAGAGAGCAAACATATTTGGTCCGCAGTCCGCTTTCCAAGCCGCGGCCGCAAGGGAGTAGTATTCTTAACCGCTCCCTTAGTGGTCGCGGCTTAGATGGCGGATGGCGTTACTCCTTCTTTTTGCGGGGCCGTTCTTCCTCGTAGGCCCGCAGGATTTGCTGAACTAACGGGTTGCGAACGATATCGTGCTCATCGAGGTAGATGATGGCGATACGTTCGAGATCGCGCAAGCGGTGAACGGCGTCGGTCAAGCCGCTGCGTGTTTGCTTGGGCAGATCCACCTGAGTGACATCGCCGGTGACGATGATTTTCGAGCCATTGCCCATGCGGGTCAGAAACATCTTCATTTGCGGGACGGTGGTGTTTTGGCCTTCGTCGAGAATAATGACGGCCTGGTTGAGGGTACGGCCCCGCATATAGGCCAGCGGAACGATTTCAATAATATCGTTCTCCATATAGCGCTTGACCTGCTCTGGTTCCATCATGTCGTTGAGGGCGTCAAAGAGCGGTCGCAGATACGGGTTGACCTTGGCGGCGATGTCGCCGGGCAAAAAGCCGAGCCGCTCGCCAGCCTCGACCGCTGGGCGCACTAGGACGATTTTCTTGACCGCGCCCTGCCGCAACAGGCTGACGGCCATGCCGACGGCCAGCCAGGTTTTGCCCGTGCCAGCCGGGCCTACGCAGATGGTGAGGTCGTTTTCGCGCATGGCACGGACGTAACGGGCTTGCCCATCGGTGCGCGGCCGGACATAGCGGCTGCCCGCCTCCGCTGACTTATCGGTCGGAAGGCCGATCGCCTCGCCGCCTTGCGTCACGACTTCCAACACCGTCTTGACGTCTTCACTCGATAACCGGCCTTGCTGACGCAATAAGCGGCGCAACTGATCGAAAACACGCGTGGCCAGGGCCAACTGTTCCTCGCTGCCCTTGAGCAAAATCTGATTGCCGCGGCCGACTAATTGTTGCATGCCCAACTGACTGCGAATTTCACGCAAATATTGATCGCGGCTGCCAAACAGTAACACCGCTTCATCACGGCTATCGAGGGTGATGGTTTCTTCGCTCATCTCTGTGTCCGGGGGCGCGACCAGGGGACGCCTATCTATCTCTTGGCCAGCTGGCAGTGCCAGCAAAGACCTTCTTTGCTGGCACTGCCAGCTGGTAAAATCGCTCTTTATCATCGTAACCAATAATAGGCGATAGGCGCAGCGAAAAGGATGGAATCGGTCACGTCGAGTACGCCGCCAAAGCCGGGCACCATTTGCGAAGCATCCTTGCGCTGGCAATCGCGCTTAACCATCGATTCTGCCAAATCTCCCAAGACGCCGGCGCCACCTACAACCAGACCGAAGGTGGCAGCGCCCGGATCGCCACCAGGTACTACGGACAGGGAGCGGTTGATAGCGACCGCCGCCGCCGCTGACAAGAGCAGTCCGCCCAGCAGTCCTTCCCACGTCTTTTTGGGACTGAGCACGGGCGCCATCGGATGGCGACCCAACAGTCGGCCCGTAAAATACGCACCTATATCACAGCATTTGGGAACGAAAATGCCCAGGGCGAGCGCTGTCCCGCTGAACCAACGCAGCTGCAACAGAAAACTGGGCAACAAGCCGAGGTAAACCGTGATCCACACGAGTAAAGCAAGGTGGGCCACCACGGCGCTGCCTGGCAGGGAAACCTCGGTGTTCTGAGAAGGGGGGCGAAAAGCGGCCATCTCCACAAGAAAGCCCAGCAACATCACCGCAGTGAAGGCGGCGAGGACAAAGGGCCAGGGATCGTTGCCAAACCGGCTCGGCCACAAATGCGCCGGCCAGTTGGCCAAGAGTACCATCAAGACCGAGCCGCTGCTCAGCCACAGCGGCAAACCGTACGCCGCGCCAACGAGTTGATGTAGCTCCACGCTGCCGACCGCAGCAAGCAAGAGCGCCAGCATCAGAAGAAATGGATACCAGGGGGCCGGATCAAACAGAAGGACGCAGATCACCAAGGCAATCAGGAGCGAGCCCATCCACAGCCGCGTCTTGAGCATGGCCAAGGCCCCAGCTAGTCCTCGGTGAGGATGCCGCCGAAGCGCCGCTCGCGTCGGGCGTAGTCGCGCAGCGCCTGGTGCAACGTATCACGGTCGAAGTCCGGCCAGCATCGCTCCGTCACCCACAATTCGGCGTAGGAGATCTGCCAGAGGAGGAAATTGCTGATGCGCATCTCACCGGCGGTGCGAATGAGCAAGTCCGGATCGGGCATACCAGCGGTATACAAAGCATTGCTGATGACCGCTTCGTCAATGGCCTCCGGCGTCAACGTGCCGTCGCGTACCTGACGAGCCACGTCGCGGACGGCGTCGATCAGTTCGGTGCGGCCGCCGTAGTTGATGGCCAGGCACAGGCACATGCCGGTGTTGTCCTGACTGAGTCGGATGTTTTCGTCGATCTCGTGCAGCACGTTCGTGGGCAGGCCGCTACGGCGACCGATGGTGGTGAAACGGATGTTTTGATCGAGGATCTCCCGGCGCTCTTCGATCAGATAGCGCTCCAGCAGCGTCATGAGGAAATCAAGCTCCGTCCGCGGCCGTTTCCAGTTCTCACTGCTGAGGCAATACAGCGTCAATTGCTGGATGCCAAGCCGACAGCATTCCTCGACCACAGTGCGCACGCTGTGGGCGCCGCGAGCATGGCCTTCGATGCGCGGCAGCCCCCGCTGTCGGGCCCAGCGGCCGTTGCCGTCCATGATGATGGCGATGTGAGCGGGCAAGCTCTCCGGTTTCAGGCCGGCCTCGGCCAACTGTTGGAGCTCTTGCGGCGATGGCGGTTTGGTTTTCATGGTCCGTAGCCTGTAGTCCGAGCCGCGCACGCAGCGAACTGGCCCGGATTGCCGATTACTGGACGAAAATCGTCTGCGCCCGATCCGGCCCCACAGAGATAATGGTAACGGGCCGCCCCAGCAATTCGCCGAGGCGCTCGACATAGCGCCGCGCCGCCGCCGGCAAATCTGTGAGGCGATGGACGGCGGAGAGATCCTGACGCCATCCCGGCAACGTTTCATAAACCGGCTGACAACGCTCGAGCACGAAAGCATCCGTGGGGAAATGATCCAGACGCCGGCCGTCCAACTCATAGGCAACAGCGACGCGAAGCTCCGGCAAACCACTGAGCACATCCAAGAGCATGACAGCTAATTCATCCGCATCGTTGAGGGCGGCGCTGTAGCGTGCGGCCACCGCGTCGAACCAACCGCAACGACGCGGCCGGCCGGTGACGGTGCCATACTCGCGGCCCGTCCGCCGAATGCGCTCGCCGACGCCGTCAGGCCCATCATTCAACTCCGTCGGGAAGGGGCCGCGGCCAACACGCGTCGAATAAGCTTTGATGACGCCGATGACGCGGTCGAGCTTGCGGGCCGGCACTCCTGAACCACTCCACACGCCCGCTGTCGAGCTGTTGGAGCTAGTCACGTAGGGATAGGTGCCGTGATCTACATCGAGCAGCGTACCTTGAGCGGCCTCGAAAAGGATGCCTTGGCCCTTGCCCAACGCCTCGTGCAAAAGCTGTGAGGTGTCGGCAATGTGCGGACGAATTTGCTCCATGCAGGCCAAGTAGTCGCGGCAAATCGTGTCGGCGTCGAACTGCCGCGCCTCCGGGCTGAGGGCGCGTAAAAGACGATTTTTCCTCTCTACAATGGGAACAAGCCGTTCCCGTAACTGTTCGGGGTGGAGCATTTCCCCCAGACGGATAGCAAACTGCCGGCCCACTTTGTCTTGGTAGCAAGGACCGATGCCGCGGCCGGTGGTGCCGATGACCTTGCCTGTCCCGCCCTCGTTGAGGCGCTCTTCTTCTAGGTGATAAGGGAAAATGACGTGAGCGTGATCGCTGACGACGAGGTTGGCGCCGATGGCGATGCCGGCCTGGCGGAGATTGGAAACCTCCTCCACGAAACGCGGCGGATAAACGACGACCCCATTACCGATCACTGCTCGCACCTTGGGGCGCAGTACGCCTGTAGGCAAAAGCGACAGTTTAAACGTCTGCCCATTGCTGACGACGGTATGGCCAGCGTTAGCGCCGCCGTTATAACGGACTACAAAGTCGTGATTGTCGGTAAGCAGATCGACAATCTTCCCTTTGGCCTCGTCGCCCCATTGCAGACCGACGACACAGGTGCAGGGCATGGTGTTTCACCTTGATGGAGATATAATTTCGGTGGCGACCCTACTATAGGAGGCGTCGCTAACCGGCAAACATAAAAAATGCCTGAGGTCGATAGACCACAGGCTGTCACGCGACGTTACGGAGTACGGAACCGCTCGTCTTTCTTAGCGGCGCACGCTGCATTCGTCAAGAGCGAGGGGGACATCATGTTTTCGGTGCATTGGGGGATGACCGTGTCGGTTTGCGCTCTACTCTTCTGGGTAACGCCGCTCCGTGCTGAAGAGGAAGAGCCCGTCTTTCGGGGCAAGAAGCTATCCGAATGGATCGAGCAGTTGCAGAACGGCAAAGACCTGCGTGATCGCCAAGCGGGCTTGCTGGCCATTCAACTAATTGGACCGCGCAAGGACCGAAAAGTCACGCAGGCCTTGATCGCAGCTGTGCGCGAAAACACCGCGGAGAGCATCCGTGCCGGCGCTGCCCGCGCCCTGGGCAGCATCGCCGCCAAGGCCCGTGATGAAGATGACATCCCCCTGGACAAAATCCGCGATGCTTTGGCGACATCCTTAAGGGCCGATAAGAAACCTGTTGTTCGCCGCGCCGCCGCCAAAGCGTTAGGCGAGATGAAAGGCAGAGCGATTGGCGCCGTTGACGTCCTGGCCCTGGCTTTGAAAGACGCCGACGCCGCCACGCGTACCGAGGCGGCGCGCTCGCTGCGGCTGCTCGGCCGCAACGCCGACGAGGCCCTCGCCGACTTGCAAACCGCCCTCAAGGATCCCCGGCTGGAACACCTCACGCGTGTCCATTGTGCGTATGCTCTGGGGCATATTGGCTCTTCGGAATCCGTGCCCGTTTTGAAGGAAATCCTCACCGATACCAAGAACGATACGGAACTACGCCGCGCCTGTGCAGAAGCGCTGGGGGAATTAGGACCGAAAGCGGCCGACTCGGTGCCGGCGCTGGCCGCCGCACTGACAGCCAAGGAATCCGACAGTCTCCTGCGCCGTGCCTGCGCGGAGGCACTGGATCAAATGGGTCTGGAAGCCCGTCCGGCCCTGCCGGCCCTGCGAACAGCCCTCAAAGACGACGATCAGTTCGTCCGTTCTCTATCACTGCACGCTATCAGCCAAATGGGCCGTGAACTCGGCGACGAACGCAAGGCCGTCATCGAGGGCATCCTCATGGCCCTGGACGATAATGTCCTCGAGGTTCGCATTACAGCTATCGAGGCGCTGGGCAATCTCGGGGCAGACAGCCTGGGCGATGAAAACCAGGCAGTAGTGACTCGCTTGACCGCAGCCACGCGCGATCCGCAAAAAGCTATCAGCGATGCGGCCAAAGTCGCTCTGAAAAAACTCCAAGGTATGCCCTGAAATACTTTACCCCGAAAGGAACCTTATGACGGCAAACTTGACTCGACGGACTTGGTTAACCACGGCTGCGACGGCCGTCGGTGGAATGGCAATAGCCGGCGCTGCGGCCTCTGCGCAAGAGAACAAGGACAGGAAAACCGCCGCTCCGTTCCGCTATGGCCTGAACACAGCAACTCTCCGGGGCCAAAAGCTGTCGATCGTCGAGGAAGTCGAGATTGCCAGCCGGGCCGGTTATCAAGCCATCGAACCGTGGGTGAGTGAACTCCATCAGTACGTCGCGGAGGGCGGCAGCTTAAAAGACCTGGGCAAACGCATCGCCGATCGCGGCCTGAGCGTCGACAGCGCCATCGATTTCTTTGAGTGGATTGTGGATGATGATGCCCAGCGCAAAAAGGGATTGGAGAACGCCCGGCGCAGCATGGACCGGGTGAAACAGATCGGCGGCCTACGTATCGCCGCACCGCCCTCAGGTGCTACCAACCGAGCCGCCATTCCCTTGTTGACCGCGGCCGAACGCTATCGGGTACTTCTGGACATCGGCACACAAATCGGCGTCATCCCCCAGGTCGAAGTGTGGGGCTTCTCGAAGGTGCTGAGCCGTCTGGGGGAGGCCGCCCTCGTGGCTATCGAGAGCGGCCACAAAGAGGCATGCATCCTGGCCGATGTTTATCATCTGTACAAAGGTGGTTCTGGTTTCGAGGGAGTGAATTTGTTAGGCGGCTCAACGATGCACGTCCTGCACATGAACGACTATCCCGCCGATCCACCGCGAGCCGTCATCACCGACGCTCACCGCATCTATCCCGGTGAAGGGGTTGCCCCGCTGAAGACGTTCCTGCGCGATTTGCGCCACATCGGTTTCCGCGGAGTGCTGTCGCTGGAGCTGTTCAACCGCGAATACTGGAAGCACGATGCCCTTGCCGTAGCGCGAACGGGGCTGGAAAAAATGAAGGCGGTGGTGGCGAGCAGTCTGGAGTAATTGGCGGCCACGGCCCGCTCCCGCCTCGTGTCCTTCGGCAATGATCGCCGGATTGAGCAGCCGCGGGCCGGCAAGAGAGTGTTCGCACTTCTGTGTAAATCCCTTCGGGCTAACGGACAAAACTCCCTCCCCCCTTGTGGGGGAGGGCTGGGGTGGGGGG
>Ga0078972_1003969_pt1 | contig 42401 bp, 39 predicted proteins | sample YelNatPaOPGAMG01_FD_67568 | JGI IMG/M metagenome (GOLD analysis project Ga0078972, IMG submission 67568) | Hot spring thermophilic microbial communities from Obsidian Pool, Yellowstone National Park, USA - OP-RAMG-01 (SPADES assembly) (version 2) | ecosystem: Environmental > Aquatic > Thermal...
CTATATTGAATGGCTTCTAAGATATGTTCTGCTTTGATTAATTCAGAACCCGCCAAATCAGCAATGGTACGGCTAACCTTTAAGATACGGTCATAACTGCGGCAAGAAAGATTCATCTCCTGTAATGCCATATCAAAAATTTTTTCTGCGGAACTTTCTAAAATACAGAATTTCTTTATTAACCGGGTATTCATCTGGGAATTAAAAAATATATTTGTGTCTTGGAATCTTTCCCTTTGAATCTTTAAAGCCTTTTCTGTCCTTTTTCGGATTACGGAAGATGGTTCTTCTTCTTTTTTCTCCAAAAGCGCCTTATACTTTAATTCCGGAACCTGAATATGCAGGTCAATCCTTTCCAAAAGTGGACCGGAAATTTTGCTCCGATATCTCTGAATCTGCGAAGCACTGCATCTACAGGCACGCAAAGAAGAAGTATAATATCCACAATAACAGGGGTTCATCGCACCGATTAAAAGAAACTTACTTAAAAAAGTAATGGTTCTATTTGCTCTGGCGACCGTAACTTTTCCATCTTCTAATGGCTGTCTTAACGCCTCTAAAACATCCCGATGAAATTCCGGCAATTCATCTAAAAATAGAACTCCGTTATGGGCTAAACTTACCTCTCCGGGCTTGGGGTTTTGTCCGCCTCCGATTAAGGCAATATCAGAAGCAGTATGATGCACCATGCGGAATGGGCGCGTAGTAATAAGCGGGAATTCCTTGTTTAATAATCCGGCAATACTATAAATTTTGGTTGTCTCAAAAATTTCTTCTTCACTCATCTCTGGCAAAATTGTAGGGATCCTTTTTGCCAACATTGTCTTTCCTGCGCCTGGCGGGCCGATCAAAAGGATATTGTGCATCCCAGCCACTGCCACTTCGATTGCGCGTTTTGCCTGGCTCTGACCTTTTACCTCGGAAAAGTCTACATCATAATCTCTCTTTTTAACCAGTTCATGCGGAGAAACTCTTAAAGGCTTCTTTTCTAAAAAATTGCTCAAAAGATAAACCAACTCTTTTAAATTATCAACGGGATAAACCTCTATCTCTTTTACCATACCTGCTTCGTATGCATTTTCCCAAGGCACAATTATTTTTTTCGGCAGGTTTTCTTTTCTTAAATATAAAGCAGCGGGTAACACACCTGCTACCTTTCTTAATCTCCCATCCAAAGACAATTCTCCTAAGAAAACGAAATTGTCTAAAATCTCACGCGGTATCTGATTGCTGGAAACCAAAATCCCCAAAGCGATTGCTACATCAAAACAAGAACCTTCCTTTTTTATATCCGCAGGGGCTAAATTTACAGTTATCTTGCCTGCCGGATATTCATAGCCGGAATTTTTGATTGCGGACTTTACCCTATCTTTTGATTCTTTAACTGCTTCATCAGGAAGTCCCACTACAGAAATGCCGGGGAGTCCTCCGGAAACATCCACTTCAATCTCTACCAAATAAGCATCTGTGCCTAAAGTAGATGCGGAAAATAAATGTGTAATCATAACTCCTCACCTCCAATATAAAAGACGAAAAAAATCAAAAAATCTCACACCGAAAAGACCGTTTCTTATAATATTAGTTAATTTCGTTTAGTTCGTTATTTTCGTTTTTTTGTTTTTTACTTCCTAACTCCCTAACTTACCTAACTTCCTAAACTTCTATCTACTATCTACTAAAATTACTCTGTGTGCTGGATTTTAATTCTTGAATAGTTCTTTTGATGCGCAGGACCCTTTCGGGTGAGGAAGGATGAGTAGAAAGGTAATTGCGGATCATTGATTGGGGAATTTCAATAGCGAATCTTTCCATAAAGTTAGCGCATACTTCCACATCAAAACCTGCTTGATAAACCAAACGCGTGCCAAAGTAATCTGCTTCTCTTTCCAAATCTCTTGAGTATGTTGCCTTAAAGATATTACCGATATCCGTAACTACTTGACCGCTTCCCGGTGCTTGCGATTCTAAAAGGATACTTAAAGGAAGACTTAATAGAAAAGTAATTAAAGACACTCCTTCAAATTTCTGAATATGCCCCCGTATAATATGGGCTAATTCATGAGCCAAAACCGCAGCCAGCTCATCATCGGATTTTACAAAATGAAGTAAACCATAAGTAACAAATATACCTTTTGGAGTAGCGGCTGCATTTACCTCTTGAAGATCTACCATATTAATCGGAATATTTAAAGCAACCGAACCTACTTCTAAAGAAATAGTTTCTTTTATTCCCTGACGCAAAATATTTATATTTATGATTTGACCTATTTTGAATTTCTTTGCCTCATTATAAAAATCAAAACTACTATTTATTTTTCTTTGATTTATACTTACAATCATATCCCCTTTTAAAAGACCTGCCTTTTTTGCGGGAGAGCCATCGATAACTATACCTACTACCACTCCTTTATCTTGGGATAAATTATATAACCTTTTAAGATATTTATTTATATCAAAAACATATACGCCTAAAAATGGTTCAAAAGTTGTTTTAATATCCGAAGGCAAAATCGCATAGATAAGCCGATACCCGATATTATTTACATGCTCAAGTTGTTTAAACCGATATTCTAAGGCTTTTACTTTAAGTGTCTCTTCAAATTCGATAATTTCCTGTTGACTAACTGTTGGTCCAGTAATTGTAGCGCAACCGTTGAGAAATAAAATTAAAAATAAACTTAATTTTTTAAGCATTAAGTTTTAATTAAAGCCAGAGTTTCTGCACGGGTTTTTTCATTCTCTTTAAAGACTCCCCTTACCACAGAAGTTACAGTTAAAGTTCCGGGTTTTCTTATTCCCCGCATTGACATACACAGATGCTCTGCTTCAATAATTACCATGCAACCTTGGGGTTTAAGTTTCTCCATAATAATATCCGCAATCTGAGTAGTAAGACGTTCCTGAACCTGAGGTCTTTTGGCTAAAATATCTACTACGCGTGCCAATTTACTTAATCCAGTAACTCGACCATCTTTGGGAATATAGGCAACATGTGCCCGGCCAATAAAAGGAAGTAAGTGGTGTTCGCATATTGACTGCAGGGGAATATTTTTAAGTAAAATTATCTCGTCATGCTTCTGGTCTAAAATTACCTCCAGTTCCTTTCTCGGATCTTTATCAACCCCTGAAAAAATCTCTGCATACATTTGGGCAACCCTTTTTGGCGTATCTTTGATGTCTTTACGTTTTAAATCTTCTCCCAATGCTTTCAAAATCTCTTTAACTGCAGTTTCAATTTTTTTCTTATCCATAACTCCTCCTATTTATATATTTATAAATATTGGTTAATTTCGTTAGTTTCGTTAATTTCGTTTTTTAACGCTATAACGTAATAACGCTACTTCCTATCACTACCATCTACTAAATTAATCTTTTTATTTTCCAATACAGAATTGGGAAAATATTTTATCTAAGAGATGTTCGTTAAATGATTTTCCTAAAAGTTGGTCTAAGTAATTCAACCCTTCTTTTAAATCTTGGCTGACAAATTCTATAGATAGATTATTTTCTAAAGAATTTTTTGCCTCTTTAAGATAATTTCTTATTTTTTCTAAAACCTCTTTTTGCCTTAAAGTGATTACCACTTCCGGTGGTGCCAGTTCTATCTTCTTATTATATACAAAAGATTCAATCTTTTCTTCTAATTTATCGATATTTTGAATTCTTTTGGCAGAAATTTCCAGTATCTGGCTAAAATATTTCTCGATAATTTTTCTCTCTATCTTCTGTTTAAGGTCAATTTTATTGATCACCGGTAAAACTAATTTTTTCTTTAATTTTTTAATTAAAAAAATATCCTCTTGGCTCAACTTTTTACTTCCATCAAAAACTAAAATTATTAAATCCGCCTCTTTTATATATCTTTTGGCGCGTTTTATGGCTTCTTTTTCTACCAGATCCTTAGGCTCAATTATGCCGGCAGTATCGACTATCCTTATAGGAATGCCTCTTATATCAATCATTTCTTCTAAGGTATCGCGGGTAGTACCGGGAATAGGCGTAACGATAGCGCGTTCTTCTTTTAAAAGGGCATTTAAGAGGGAAGACTTTCCTACATTGGGTTTTCCACAGATTACGACTTTTATGCCTTCAGAAAAAATCCGACCATAGTTATAGGTTTTTAAAAGTTTATCTGTTTTTTCAATTAATTCATTTATTCTTTTATTTATTTTCTCTTTATCCAAAGAACCGATCTCTTCTTCGGGAAAATCAATATTTGCTTCCAACAAAACCAATATATTTAAAATTTCTTCCCTTAATTTTAAAAATTCTTTAGAAAGTAGCCCTTTAAGTCGGTTGGTGCCTAATCTTAAACTGGCTTCGGTTTTTGCACGCACTATCTCTAAAACTGCTTCTGCCTGAGTTAAATCAATCCTGCCATTTAAAAATGCTCTTTTGGTAAACTCTCCTGGTTCTGCCAAGCGTGCGCCGTATTTTAAAACTAGCTCTAAGGTTTTTCTTAACGGAACAGGCCCTCCGTGGCAATTTATCTCCACCACATCTTGACGGGTATAAGAATAAGGTGCGCGCATTACTGTTAAAATTGCCTCATCAATAAATTCTTTTGGGGCAAGTAAATCCTTTTTTATTCCAGCAGCATCCTCCACAACCCAACCGTAATGTATAGTATAGGTTTTAAATTGAGAAGGGCTTTTACCAATCTTTGAAACAAAAATCCTATCCGCAATTTTTAAAGTATCTTTCCCGCTTATCCTAACAATGCCAATTCCTGATTCGCCTAAGGAAGTGGCAATTGCGGCAATTGTATCATCTAAGGAATAAATTTTCATCTTTATTTTTTCTTATGCTCGTTAATATCGGTATTTTCGTTAGTATCGTTAGATTCGTTATTTATTCTTTTTAACGCTATAATGCAATAACCCGATAACTATAACTCCTGCCTACTAACTACTACTTACTAATTAAATCGTTATCTTTGTTTTTAAATACTGTCTTATCTCACCCGCAACAAATAAAGAGCCACAGACTAAAATTAAATCTTTAAAACTTGCCTTTCTTTTGGCTAACTCTATTGCTTCTTGGGTATTCTGGGTAGTATATTTTTCTTTTTCTTTAAAATATTGGGATAAAACCTCTGGGGTGGTAGCCCGGGGATTATCTGCTTTAGTTAAAATAACTATATCCGCTAAATCTTTTAATTCTTCGCATATCCCTTTAATATCCTTATCGCGCGAGATACCCAAAATCAAAATCAATTTTTCACAAGAAAAATTTTCTCTAATGGTTCCCTTTAATGCTTTGCTTGAGGCAACATTCTGCGCACCGTCTAAAATAATAAATGGCGTTTCTGCAATCACTTCGCATCTTGCTGGCCAAACAGTATTAAAAAGCCCTTTTTTTATCGTGTTATTATCTATATAAATATCAAAAAAACGTAATGCCTCTGCCATGCCTATAGCAACCGTGGCATTAGCTAATTGGTGTTCTCCCAAAAGTCGGGTTTTTAGGTCCAGATACCTTTCAAAAATACCCTTTACATAAAATCCTTTTTTTGTTTTTTTATACAATAAATCCTTATTTACCTTATATAACTTTGCCCCTACTTCTTTGCATCTATTTCTGATTAACAATTCTGCTTCCTTCTCTTGAGGTGCACTAATTACAATCTGTTTATCTTTAATAATTCCTGCTTTTTCGTAGGCAATCTCCGCTAAAGTATTACCTAATTTCTGGGTATGCTCATAACTTATAGGAGTAATGCCGCAGACTAAAGCATTAGCTACATTAGTTGCATCGAGTCTACCCCCTAAACCGGTTTCCAAAACCACAAAATCTACTTTTTTTTCTTTAAAATAAACAAATGCCAAAGCAGTATAAACCTCAAAAAAAGAAAGTGGACCATATTTTGAATTGCGATTATATTCTTCTATTGAAGGTTTTAGTTTTTCTACTAATTCTGAAACCTCTTCTTCAGAAACCATCCCTTCAAATTCCTCTGGTAACTTGTGGCTTATTTCTGTTGACTTTTTCTCTAATATCCTTATTCTTTCCCGAAAACAGGCTAGATGCGGAGAGGTATAAAGTCCGACTTTAAAGCCCCCCTCTTTCAATATATAACTGATGAAAGCGCAGGTTGAGCCTTTACCCTTGCTTCCGGCAATATGTAAACAATTTAAACTATTTTGGGGGCTACCTAAATAAACAAGGAATTCTTTTATTCTTTCTAATTTTAATGACTCTTTATATGGCCAGCGGGGAATTTTTTCGTAGTTAATAAAGGACTCTAAATACTGGATTGCCTCCTGGTAATTCATTTCAATGTTTAAAATGCCTGATTCCGGTAAAAACCATAGGAATTTTATATTTATCGCAAATTTTGATTATCTTCTCATCTGCTAAAGAACCACCGGGCTGGATAATCGCTTTCGCACCTGCTTTAATTGCTTTTAACACCGCATCCTCTTTTGGAAAGAAAGCATCTGAAGCAAGACAGCTGCCTTTGGCTAATTTACCTGCTTTCCTTATGGCAATAATCACAGAATCGACCCTAGACATCTGGCCAGCACCAAAACCTACGGTTTTTGTTCCCTTTGCCAAAACTATGGCATTTGATTTTACGTGTTTAGAAACCTTAAAGGCAAAGACAAGACTCTTAAGTTGAGCTTTGGTGGGTTTACATTTGGTAACTACCTTTAAATTATCTAAATTCACTGTTTCAAAATCTTTTTCCTGAATGAGCAAACCACCCGAGACCCTCTTTAAATCCCATTCTTCTTGTTTCGATAGATCGTTTAATTCTATAAGCCTTAGATTTTTCTTTTCTTTTAATAGCCCTAAAACCTCTTCTTCAAATGCTGGTGCAATAATACATTCTAAAAATCCGCTTTTTAAAATTCCTTTTGCGGTCTTTAAATCCAATTTTCTATTTAAAGCCACAATTCCCCCAAAAGCTGAAAGCGTATCGCATCTAAAAGCATTTAGGTATGCTTTATCTAAAGTATCTTCCTGCGCTACGCCGCAAGGGTTATTATGCTTTACAATTACCGCTGCAGGCTTTTCAAATTCTTTTACCAGCGAAAAAGCGGCTTCTAAATCCAAAAGGTTATTAAAGGATAGTTCTTTACCTTGGAGCTGCTTTAAATTGATTAAACCTGCTGTCTTTATATTCTCTTTGTAGAAAGAAGCTTTCTGATGGGGGTTCTCCCCATACCTTAAATCAAAAAGTTTCTCAAAACTTAAAACTAAATTTTTAGGGAAAGATTCGGTTTTTTCAAAACGCCTGCTTAAATAATTATAAATGGCGCTATCATAACTTGATGTTAAATTAAAAACCTCCAAAGCCAATTCCTTCAGAGTATCTTCGGATATCCCCTGATTATTTTTAAGTTCTTCGATAATTTTATGATACTTTTGTGGGTTACAAACCACCGCTACAGACTTATAATTTTTAGCAGCAGAACGGAGCATCGCTGGTCCTCCAATATCAATATTCTCTATTGCCTCCTCTAATGCTATATCCGGTTTATGAATTACCTTTTGGAAAGGGTAAAGATTTACCACTACCATATCGATAAGTTTTATATTATGCTCTTTGAGAGTTTCTATATGTTTAGAATTATCCCTTAAGGCTAAAAGGCCGGCATGAATTTTAGGATGTAAAGTCTTGACCCTTCCGTTAAGCATCTCGGGAAAGCCCGTATATTCAGAAACTTCTATTACGGGAATACTGTTTTCTTTTAACATTTTTGCGGTGCCACCGGTAGAAATAATCTCTACCCCCAATTTATTAAGTTCCTCCGCAAATTCTACTATCCCGGTTTTATCCGAAACACTGATAAGCGCAGTATTTACCTTGAGCATAAAGCCTCCTTCAATTAAACGTTAAATCTAAAATAAATTAAATCCCCATCCTGGATAGCATAATTCTTTCCTTCCAACCTTACCAATCCTTTTGCTTTTGCTGCGGATAGGCTGCCTTCCTGCTTAATGGTGTTATAATTTATCACTTCGGCGCGAATAAATCCTTTCTGAATATCAGAATGAATTAAACCGCTTGCCTCGTAGGCGTTAGCCCCCTCTTTAATTTCCCATGCCCGTAATTGTTTTTCATTGGCAGTAAAAAAACAGATCCGTTTTGATTTATAGTATAATTCTTTTATTTTGTGAGGAAGCAAATCTACCTCTTGTTCCTCCATAAAGATAATTGGTTTTGCGGTAATGAGATTAAGCGCCTGAATAATTTTGTTTTCCTCTGAGCTAAAAGAAATCTCATTCAATAAAACCTCTTTTTCTAATTTTTCTTTAAGCAGCATAAAAAAATCTTTCCTTTGGGAATCTTTTAAAATACCTTCCTCTATTTTTTCTAAATCCATAAGCAGAAGGTCTTCTTTTAATTCTCTCTTAACAATCAAAGCATCCAACTCTCTGGAAGAATCGAATCCTACAAGTTCTACTTGGATAGAAACGACGTTTTGAGGATGTAAAATCTGGGATAATTCTTTTAGGCGTTCATCCGCCAAATTTTTCTTGCCTAAAGCAAAATTTAAGCTATAAATAGCGATTTTCAAGGTTTTAAAATTTAAATAAATTAGGTTTGTTCTTCTTTTTTTTGCGCCTGATATTGGCTGATAATCGCAGAAGCAACCTTGGCAGGAACTTCTTCGTAATGAGAGAATCTCATAGTATAACTTCCTCGTCCGCCGGTTATCGAACGCAAATCATTGGCATAAGTAAACATCTCTGCTTGAGGAACCTGGGCTTTAACTATCTGCAATTTCCCTTTGGTTTCCATCCCCATAATTCTTCCTCGACGGGAATTTAAGTCACCTGAGATCTGTCCTAAATATTCCTCCGGGATAATCACCTCCACATCCATCACAGGTTCTAGAAGCACGGGACCGGCTTCCTGCACCGCTTTCCTTAAAGCCATTGCTGCGGCAATCTGAAAAGCAATATCTGAAGAATCCACTTCATGATAAGAACCGTCATAAAGTACCACTTGAATATCTACAATTGGATATCCTGCCAAAGCTCCTTCTTCCATCGCCTGTCTTATGCCCTTTTCTATTGAAGGGATAAAATTGCGGGGGATCGCTCCGCCAAAAATTTTATCTACAAATACAAAACCCTTGCCTCTTTCCAAGGGAGAAATCTCAATCCAAACATCTCCATATTGGCCCCTCCCTCCGGATTGGCGTTTATATTTGCCTTGCACCTTAGCAGTCCTGGTAACAGTTTCTTTGTAAGCTAAACGGGGTCTGCCCAAATCCACTTCCACCCCAAAACGTTTTCTTAACCGCTGCACCATTACCTCTAAATGCAGGTCCCCTAATCCATGGATAATTAATTCTTTAGTTTGTGGGTCGCGGATGGCTTTAAAGGTATAATCCTCTAAGGTAAGCTTGTTTAAAGCTTGAGAGATTTTCTCTTCATCTTGACGCGAGCGCGGTTTTATAGAAGCTGACATCATCGTTTCCGGAAAAACCAAAGACGGAAAAAGCAAAGGTTCTTTTTCTGTACCCAAAGAATCCTGCGTCTGCGTCTCTTTTAGTTTGGGGATAGCCACTATATCTCCACAAGTTACCTCATCTACGGGTCTTTGTTCTTTCCCTTGTAAAATGTATATCTGCCCAAATCTCTCCTTTATTTTACGCGTAACATTATAAAATTCTGTGTTGGATAAAAGTTTTCCTGAAAATATACGCACCAAACTTAATTGCCCTACATAAGGGTCAAAAATGCTTTTAAAAACAAAAGCAGAAAAAGGCGCATCTGGGCTAAAAATTAATTCTTTTTTTTGGGAAGTAACCGGATCTTCCACTTCTATTTTTGCCCGCTGAAGTGGATTGGCAAAATACTGTTTTATGGCCTGAAGCAACTCTTTTATCCCTTGGTCCAATAAAGCAGAACCTTTAATCACCGGGAAAATTTTTGCTTTAATTACCGCCTGTGATATTCCCTTCTCTATTTCCTCCGGAGTCAGGATTCCTTCTGAAAGATATTTTTCTAAAAGCGCATCGTCGCTCTCTGCGGCTAATTCCATTAATTCATTAGTATTTTGGGAATCCAACACTACGGCTTTTTTAGAGAGTCTTTCTTTTATCTCCGCATATACTTTTTCAAAATTTGCCTCTTCTTTATCTAATTTATTTACAAAAATAATACGGCTTAAACCCTCCTCTTCCAACAATTGCCATGCTTTTTCTGTGCCTACCTCTACGCCCGTAGTAGCGTCTACCACCACAATAGCGTTATCTACGGCACGCAAGGAGGAAACAACTTCTCCAAAAAAATCAGCATAACCAGGAACATCCACCAGTTGAATCCTTATCCCTTCAAAATCGAAAAACATAAAACTAGAATTTATGGAATTTTTACGCTCAATCTCATCAAAACTATAATCGCTTACCGTGGTGCCATCAGCAACTGACCCTTTGCGGGTAGTGGCTTTGCAAAAATACAGGATACTTTCAGAAAGAGTCGTTTTCCCCACTTGGGCATGCCCCACTAAGGCAACGGTTCTTTTACTTTGAATATCCATAGTTTAATCCTTTCTTATAACGAAGAAGGTTGAGAAATTTATTATAAGAAAAAAATTAACCGCCGTCAAGAATAAAAACTCCAGACTTATATTTATATTAATTTATTAAGATAACTTATCAAAGGAAAAATCGGTCTTTTTTTGAAGACGGGGCAAAAAAGAAGGAATTTTGCCAGTAAACTCTAATTTATTTTCTTTTTCTTTATCAAAAATAAAGATGTCTTGTATCACATATTCTTTACCTTTTAAGACCTCACTAATTTGAACTATCCTTCTTGAACCATCGTTAAACCTACTCGTCTGAATTATTAAATCAATAGAACGTATTATCTGTCTCTTGGATATCTCGGATGAAAAATTAGAGGGACTACCCATAATAAACAGTGCCTCTAGGCGGTCCAAAGCATCCAAAGGCGAGTTGGCATGTAAAGTAGTCATCGAACCTTCGTGCCCGGTATTCATCGCCTGAATCATATCCCAAACCTCATTGGACCGCACCTCCCCTATAATAATGCGGTCTGGACGCATATGCAGGGCATTCTTAACCAAATTCCTTATGGTAATTTCTCCCTTACCTTCGATATTAGGCGGTCGGGCTTCCAAATAAACCACATGATTTTTTAAAATATTTAATTCCCTAACATCTTCTATAACAATTATTCTTTCTTCTTCGGGGACAAAAGAAGCCAAAATATTCAAAAGTGTGGTTTTACCTGCGCTTGCTCCTCCGATGATAAGTATATTTAGCCGCGCAAGTACGCAAGCCTTCAAGAAATCCATTACGGATTTGTCCGCAGTTCCTAATTTAATAAATTCCTCTACGCTAAACTTATGGTGCATAAATTTTCTTATTGTAACAACCGGACCGCTTGAAGTAATCGGCTTTCTTACCACATTCAATCTTGAACCATCATTTAACCGGGCATCAATGTAAGGCTCAAATTCTGACAATCGCCTCCCCGTAGGAGCAAGCATCTTCTCTATAAAATATAAGATATGCTCCTCATCCCAAAAAGAGATATCGGTTAATTCAAGCCCGCCTCTTTTTTCTATGTAAACTTGTTTTGGACCATTAATTAAAATTTCAGAAATTTCCGGGTCTTTAAGCAACCTATCAAGGGGTCCTAAACCAAAAAAGTAAGATATCACATCTTCAACTATCTCTTCTTGCTGTTGAGGGGAAAGACTGATATTGTTATTTCTCTCTATAGTTTTTAATGCTATTTTCGCTCTTTGTGAAATAACAGATGCGTTGACCTTTGAAAAATCAAAACGCGAATTTCTCAACTCTTCTACTAACTGTTTTAGAATTTCGTTATTTGCCATTTAAACCCTTCTGTTAATCTTGCGCAATAAAAAATATCAACGCCCCTAAAAAAAAGTAAAAAATTTTCATTCTAAATAAGTATAAATTTTTCCTTTATAATTCCTAAGGACATATTTTCCTTTTGCCTGGGAAAGGATATAGTTGGGCCCTACGGGAATCTTTCCTCCTCCACCTGGACCATCGATCACATAAGTGGGCACTGCATAACCTGAAGTATGCCCCCTGAGTTTTTCCATAATGTTTATCCCTACTGCTACGGGAGTGCGAAAATGGGAAGTCCCTCTTACCGGGTCGCACTGGTAGATATAATAGGGCCTTACCCTTATTTTTAATAACTCGTGCATAAGTTTTTTCATAATATAAGGGCGGTCATTTATCCCTTTTAAAAGCACAGTTTGGCTGCCTAAGGGAATTCCGCTATCGGCTAACATATCGCAGGCAATCTTACAACGTTTGGTAATCTCTTTGGGATGGTTGAAATGGATGCTTACCCATAAGGGAGAGTATTTTTTAAGCATGGTTACTAACTGGGGAGTGATGCGCTGGGGAAGACTTACAGGAACGCGGGTGCCTAACCTTAACAATTCTATCTGGGAAAGCTCCTTAAATGCTTTGATTACCTTTTCCAATGTATCGTCTTCTAAAATAAAGGGATCACCTCCGGAAATCAAGACATCCCTTATCTTGCGGTTGGATTTTATGTATTCACAGGCTTTTTCTAAGCGGGTTGCAAGGTCTAATGTTTCTTTTTCTTCTCCTACGCGGCGGCGTCTAGTACAATGGCGGCAATACATCGCGCATTGTTCAGTAACCAAGAATAAAACCCTGTCAGGATAACGATGCACTAAACCCAATGCTGGCATATCTCTATCTTCTGCGCAAGGGTCAATCATCTCATGAGGACCAATAATAGATTCATGAATAGTGGGGACTGCTTGCCTGCGCAAGGGGCAGTTAGGGTCATGCGGGTCCATGAGCGAAGCCCAGTAAGGAGTGATTGCCATTTTAAGCCTGCCGCAAGCATTATCGATTCCTTTTTCTTCTTCGGGGGTTAAGTTTATAATTTTAGAAAGCACGTCCTTGGTTAAAATCCTGTTTTTCATCTGCCAGCGCCAATCTTCCCAGTCCAAAGGATTTACCTCTTTAAAGAGCTCTATCTGCTGGTAATCACGGATGCGGCGGATAGGCAAAGGAAGAATAACTGAAGAATGGGTTGGATGTTTATGTTCCTCTAAAATGGTTGGTGTGGGGTTGTTCAATTTTTATTCCTTTAGATTATAGCGCTTTATCGTAAATTTTTAATTGCATTTTGTAAACAAAAAAATAAGGGCTCTTATAATTTTTGAGCCCTTAAAATATTTTTTTCAATTTTTATATTTTCCTCCGTAAAAATTTTTTAAAAAAATTTTAATTTATCTTTTTTTATCATAATATCTTTTTATTGTCAAGATTTTTTATTTAAAACCGGGCAAATTAATTCGGTTGCGCCAAGAAATTAATCTTCAAAGTTTTCTTATGTGCAAAAATAAATGAAAAATTAACGCGCAAAGGATTCTTTTATTATTTTAAGCACTTCCTTATGGATAATGCGGTTGGAAGCGACATAGTTAGGAATATGGGTGTCCCAAGGCTTGCCTTCAAAATCTGTAAACTCCCCCCCTGCTTCTTTTACTAATAAAGCACCGGCAGCAAAATCCCATACCTTATCGTTAAACTCAATGTCTAAATCGATTTTACCTTCTGCCAATAAAGCAAGATGCTCTGCCGTTGAACCTAACATACGGATATTAAAAACATAACGGGAAACTTTCTTTAAAACTTCGCCCATTATTTCTGGATTATAACGAATGGAACTATCGTATACGCAAGTTGCCTGCGATAAAACACTATTTTTAGAAACATGGATTCTTTTCCCATTTAAATAAGCCCCTTTTTGTTTCTCTGCCCAATAAAGTCTTTTATCCAAAGGAAAATACAAAACCCCCAATATCACTTCATCTTTATACTGCAAGGCAATAGATATGCCAAATATAGGGATTTTGCGAATAAAATTATGCGTTCCATCCAAAGGGTCAATTATCCAGCAATATTCGGAATTATTAAGGTGGGGCGTCTCTTCAGATAATATACTATGGGAAGGGAAATATTTACGGATATGTTGGATAATTATTTGCTCTGCCTCTAAATCCGCATTGCTAACCAGTTGCGCCTTTGCCTTTTGTTTTATGGTTTTTACTCTGCCAAAGTTCGCCTTAAGGCTTGCCCCGGCTTTTTGGATAGCAGCAAAGGATACTTTTTTAAAATTATTTTCTTCTCTCATAGTTTTATTTAAAAGCAAACTTATTATAAAATAAAAAAAAATTTTTACAAATAAAAATTATAGCATATTGAAACATTTTAAGGTATAATTTAATGTATGGAAGTAAAAAAACTTATTTTAATTATCGATGATGAGCCTGACTTTGTAGAGATGATGCGGATATTTCTTGAAAATTACGGTCTGCGGGTAATTAGCACCGCCGACCCTGATGAAGGCATAAAATTGGCTCGCGAAAATCCCGTAGACCTTATCCTTTTAGATTTAAATTTGCCCAAAAAAAGCGGACATCAAACTTGCCAAGAAATAAAAAGCGACCCCAATTTAAGCCATATCCCGGTCATTATACTAACCTGCCAAGAAAAAACATTAGATAAAGTAGAGGCATTTAATTTGGGGGCGGCAGATTATATCTGCAAAACGCTTTCTTTGGAAGAAATCCTTGCGCGCATCAAAGCAAAATTATCTTTGCCATCTAACGAAACGCCTATAAAAATAAAAGAAATGATCATTGAATTAAGAAGAATCATCGAACAGAAAGATGTGCGGATATTTTTTCAACCTATCATTTTTCTTTCTGATAAAAAAATATTGGGCTATGAAGCGTTTTGCCGAGGTCCGGAAAAAACGGTTTTCGAAGACGCAACTACTCTTTTTAGTTTCGCCACTGAAAAAAATATGTTTTTAGATGTGGAGCTACTCTCCCTTTCTTTAGCCATACAGAAAGCAGAATTTTTAACACCCTCGCAATACCTTTTTTTAAATGTGGACCCTTTGTTTTTGGGTACAAAAGAATTTAAAGATCTCGTCTTTTTAAAAAATTCTAAAATTTTACCCAAACAACTCTGCTTCGAAATCACTGAACGCAGTTTTATAAAAAATTTTGCGGATCTTGCCTCCATACTAAACTATTTTCATACTCAGGGGATAAAGATAGCCATTGATGATGTTGGAGAAGGATACTCTAGTCTTAAAGCGATTGTGGAACTTCAACCCACTTTTATTAAAATTGATATGGGCATGGTGCGCAATGTAGATCATGATTCTACCAAACGCCTCATCGTTCAACTGATCGTGGAGATTGCCAAAAAATTGAATATCTTTACTATTGCCGAGGGTATCGAAACAGAGGAAGAAATAAACACCCTGGCGTCTTTAGGCGTAGATTACGGACAAGGATACCTAATAGGCAAGCCGCAACAATCAATTATTCTTTAAGTCTCCTCAATAATTCTTAAGGGCTTTTTGCCAAAAAACGCAAAAACAGCGCGGTGCAATCCAATTTTATACTCGCTTATTGGGCAATTTAAAATTAACTTTTGCTTTGGGCAAACTCACGCGGTCTTACTTATTTTAAAAATGGCCGTCAAAAAATTCCTATGGCAACAAAATAAAAAAATTAACCTTCCTTTAAAAATCTTTCGTATAAACTATGCTGTATTTTAAGCTTTTTATTGCCAAGGAGATGGCAAAAATGCTTACACGGGGAAATCAGAGACAACAGATTTTCTGCGATGAGAAGGATTTTTTAAAAACTGGGCTCAGATTTATTTTCGAAAAATTAATTCTGAGCCTGTTTTCTCAAGGACACTTCTAACAAAACCTGCTATTACATATAGAGTTAGCAAGAAACGGTCTTATGGTTTCTAAAAAACAATCTTTCTTACTTCTATTCGATCAAGAGTATTTTTAAATTTTTGTAATAAGTCTTTATCTTTTTCTTCAACTAATTTCCTATAGTACTTTTTCCATGCATTTTTGAAATCACGAAAATAGGCATTATTATGGAATCTTAATCTTTTTTTGCCATTATCATCAATAATTTGAACGCCGGTATCATCTTCTGTACACCCTTCACAATAAAATTTCCCATTGGAGTCTCTGTAGCCATCTGGATTATTATGGACTAATGAATCGCCTTTGATAAAATACTCATGGGCTAAACCACATCTAAATAAGGTGTAAATATCTCCTTCTTTTTCAACGAAATCAACATCTTTAAAATTAATTTTAAAATTTCTGTAGTAATCTTTGTCTCCTTTATACTCAAAAAATTCAAGAGCTTTATTGAATTGCTCTCCACTTCTTCCCTGCAGCCCAAGTGTACCATTAATCAATCCTCCTAAAAATTCAGTATAAGAAAGCAAAGCTAAAGCAACGGTATAATTTGCCTTTGCCTTCATGCAATTTTCTATATCATTGAAGATAAAACCAAAAATATATTTTTTAAAATAATTTTTAATTTCTTCTTCAGCTCTATCCATAGTCAGTAAAAGATTCTTTTTAAACAGGGCGAGATTTATTCTCGAAACTCTCCAGACACTTTCCACGCAATGAGTAATTTTACAAAAACCGCTCCTATTACTACTCTATAACTCACCAAATTATTCTCTGATTTTGCTTAAATTTTCTCCTTCTTTACCAGAAAGTAATTCTTTAACAAGTTTATTCGCAAATTCAAATCTATTCTTTTCCTGTGGGTCATCTTTTGCAACTTCTAAGTATTTCTTAAAGATTGGCAACGCCTCTTTATCGCGCCTGTTTCTGCACAAGGAATATCCTAACCAATAATAAGCCGGAGAAAAATCTGGGTTAGCCTCAATTGCCTTTCTGAAATAATCCCTTCCCTCTTCTTCATCAACATAAATTAACCCCAAATTATACCATGACCAATATAACTTTGGGTCTAATTCTACGGCTTTCTTGAAATGAAACACTGCTCTTTCCCATTGATTATCCGAGACAAAAAAACTGTAGCCTAACGCCTGTTCTATTTCCGCCTCGCTTTTATCTGGATGCTCAGCTCTTAAATCCTTATATAGATGATACTCAATTTTGTCCCAGTCAACACTATTATTGCTTTGGGCATAGGCATAACTGGAGAGAATAAAAGAAATAATTAAAAAAAGAGGTATTAACTGTTTGTTATTCTTTACCATTCCAAATCCATGTTTCCCAGATTTCTGGTTTGCATCTGTGCTCACACAGGTAATTTATCTTATTGTCAGGGACACTTCTAACAAAACCTGCTATTACACATAGAGTTAGCAAGAAACGGTCTTATGGTTTTATTGAAGAACCTTCAATATCTCTGGCTCTGTAGCCGCCTGTAGTCCTTTTATAATTTTACCCTGCCACTTTTCAGGAATCGAATTAAAGATCCGTTTAATTATAGAAGATTCTCCCTTATCAATCAGTGATTTTAAGATTTCAATAGCGATATTTCTATCCTTGACCGCTTTATCTTGCTTAAACCTTCTCTGAAATATAATCAGTTTATGCAACGCAAAATTAGCTGGATGAAGCAAGGTTACGTAGAAATCTTCTACTTTAACCTTAATCGTATTTGTGGACAAGAAATTAAGGAATCTTAAAGCGACTGCATTTATGCCTAATTTTGGCAATGGAAATGGCTTGTCTATACCTCTGCCCTTCTCCAGAACTAAAAACTCCAGAAACAAATCAGGATGCTCAAGCCTCATATATCCCTTATTTCCTTTGTAGACTATAACGAAACCGAGATCGCTAAGAATCCCCGGCACATTAACCTCATCTTTTATCCTAGCGGGGTTATAAATTAAGAAATCTATGTCTCTGGTTTTTAGCGCTGCGCGATCCAAATATGGAGTGCCGGCAAAATATTCATTATAAAAGTAGGCACTCCAGCTACCGATAAGAATAAGATTCTTGAGTATTCCGGCGCTGTTAAATCGCCTCAAAATCTCAAGACACAGCTCATACTGCTTCTTTTCCACGCAATGCCCTCTTTATGAACTTAATTTGATTCTTAACTTGCAATAGCAGTTTCTTGTATTTGTTAAGCATTTTTCTTTGTTCGGCGTAAGCCCTCTTGACTTCCTCCGAGATGGGGCCTTTGTATATAAACTTTACCTTTTTGCCCTGTCTTTTTACCAAATAATAGTAGTAACGTTTACCTATCTTTTTTCGTATCAGGCAACCTTTAATTTTAGCAATCTCTCTTTGGTAACTCTTCAACATATCATAAGAGTTTTTCAGCTCCTCTTTTAATACTCCTTTGATTACCCCCATATTGATTCTCCTTTACTTTACCAAACATTTTGCTAATTAAATTATACTTTGTTTGGTAATAATGTCAAGTTTTATCTTGCCTAAGTAGTGTCAAGAATTTTTCGCACTTTCATATTTAAAACTCCTTCTTGGATTGTAATGCTTTGATAGGTTTTAGCTCTATGTATTTAATAATCCCAAATATCCAAAGGTTAAGACTTCTTTCATTTTTAAAATAACCCTGTATCTTAATACGCCTTCTTATCTCTTCAAGGAGGCGCTCTAAGTAATTCGTAGTTGAGATAACAGTTCTTATCTCTTTAGGGAAATCATAAAAGTTAAGCGTATGATAAAACTCATCCTGAAAGCATTTAATAGCCCTTGGCTCTTTATCTTTCCAACGGTTCACAAATATCCGAAATCTCCTGATAGCTTCTTGCCGAGAAGAAGCTTGAAAAATTCTTCTAGCTTGTCTTGCCATTTTAGCTCTGTGTTTGGTCTTATGTCTTATATTTTGTAAGAGATTCCTTAGTTTATGCGTATAACAGCGTTGTCTGGGAGTATAAGGATAAACTGTATTGCAGGCTGAAATTATTGCCTCTGAACCATCGGAAATAATCAACTCTAAAGATTTTCCAAGCAAACCCCTGCGATAAAGATCATTTAGAAAGTTTGTGTATTCTTCTTCAGTTTCGCCTTTAGCTAATTTAAAGGCAATAACTTCCTGCTTTCCGTCTTTGGTTATACCTAAGGCAAAAAGGATCGGTCTTTTTTTAATATCTAACTCTTTGATATCTATCCATAAGGCATCAATAATTATGAAACGATACTTATCTTCTATTGGTCGGGTTTGGTAAAGACGCAATTCATTAAAAAGGCTTTGTATTAACTTAGAGGCTGTCTGATGACTTACAGAGTCACCGATAAAAGCTTGGAAGAACCTCTTTTGCTTACGGGTAGAGAAGCCAAGTAATAGTGATAATACCACCATATCATCAAACTTCCTTTGTCTTCTTTGGTATTTGGCAAGCAGTTTATAGGTATAATCCCGACTTTTCTTTCTAACCTTAGGGATAAGTAGCTTTGTTTTGCCAAAAGTAGTAGTGAAAATCCTAGAATAAGTACCAGAACGGATATCTATGCGTTCTGGGGTATGCTCGTATTCTTCTACCCTAATCTGTTGGTTAAATTCAGCAAATATCGATTGCTGGAAGAAAGCTTCTATAGTCTGATGTGCCTTACTTCAATATCTAGGACCGGTTGGGTTGCTTAACAACCTAAGAGGATATGCCTTTTTTGTTTATTTGGCAATATAAAAGTGCGAAAGATATTTTACATTATCTATAATTTTTGCGCTCTGCGGTATCATTTTGTTTGTTAATTAAAGCAATGGTTCCATCTTCAAAGCAGGGTGCTCTACTTTTTCTAAAAAATTAAGCAACTCTTCAAGATTGGTAGCGTTGGTTTCATCCGCTATTTTTTCTATTAAATCCGTATAACCTAATTCTTGCGCTCTTTTTTTAAGTCTATCTAAAAGATACTCTTTTAATTCTTTAGGCATCCATACCACCCTTAAAAGCCCACCCTCCGCTAAAATAAATTTTCTGCTTGCGATATAAAGCCGGCCGATCCCTAAAAATCCGGGTGTCTGTACCCCCCCACCTACTGAACCAGCCAAAGTAGTAAAAGTCATTCCGCAGGGAGTCATGCCTGAATAATCCCTATTTACAATCATCACTCCATTTGCTTCAGGAATCACCGCTACAATACACTCGAAACAACCGCAGGAAGTCTGCGGACTATCCATAATAGAATACATACTTACCTTTTCTACAGTTTTATTTGATTTCTGATAAACAAAATCATTGGTATTCTTCCATTGCCCTAATTTCGGGTCTAATATCTCGCCTTTAAAAATCGGTTGGTTCGGCCCGGAAGGCATAATTTCATAGGAAGCTTTGGCATCCAACCAAGAATAAGCACCGCAAAGCCCTAATCTTTCTGGAGTAATAATACAGACATGATTAGGAGCAAAGGATTGGCACAAAGTGCAAGAATAAAAAGTATCCACGCTTTCATCGGTCATTCCACTTATTCTTTCATCGCGTTCTCCATATGCAATTTGGGCTTCCTTAAGTAATTCTTCAACTTTATCTTGGCTAGTATAAAGTTTTATCTGGATCTTATCAACAATGTTGGAATATTCCTGATGAAACATCGCATGTAGAATTACCCCGATATGCCTTAACCTAAAACCTTTATTAAACGCTTCATTACTTATCCTTATCCAGTTCATATCACGTTGACCGATATGCATTACCCCTTGGGCATAATTAATAAACCGATGGATCTGACGCTCCAAAATAGGTTCAAAATCCTTCTGCATTTTTCTTCCCGCTACCTCTACAATTATAGCTAAAGACAAAGATTTATCATCATTTATGCTATCTATATCCGGGCCAAAAAGTTCGATTTTGCCATCCTCTACTTTATCTATATCTGCCATCTTTAAATATTCAAACGAAGGAAGCTTTGACTTTCCACCAAATTCCGCATAGAGATTTTCCCTCCTTACCCTTTCTCCTTCAAAGGCAGCAGCGTAAGGCAAAGGTATATCTACCTTTGATACTTTAACCTTTATCCCCCGGTTTAAAATACATTGAGAAACTATATTCTTATAATCCTTTTCGCTTACCAAAGCATCATAAAGAGTGGTTTCTAACTTGCCGATATGCCCAATGTCTAAATCCGTAATTATAGGTATACCTAAAGCCAAAGCGCCTAGTCCGGTAGCGGCAATAATTTCATCAACATAACCCAAAAGCAGGACAAACGCCGGAACGCGATGACGGATATAATCTATAATACCCTGCCATTGCCCGGGTTTAAACCCGCCAAAAGTCAAAGGCGCCCTCACCGCAAAATTAACCGCATAAATCGCAGAAAGGTAGTCATCTCCAAGAGGAATTATATAATTCTCTAAACCCAATTCTACGCCGTTATTCTCCAATTGTTTTTTAAATGTTGTTGCTTTGATTTTGCCTGCCAGCAAACTAACTATATTTTTTGCCTGAAGTTGACGGATAAGTTCAACCGCCAGTGCTTCTTCTTTTGCTGCCCCTAAAATTACCGCTATGCCGGCTATTCTTCCATCAACCAGTTGCAGCCCCAATGAACGCAAGATATTATCGGGAATAAAACCTATCCCCTCTTTTGGATGTTTACCATTTAAAACAGAAAACGCCGCCAGCAATTCTTCGCATAATAAAGCGGCGATCCCTTTATTGAATATCCCATCAGCGATATCGATAATAAACCCATTGGAAGCAGGTTTTAACTTACTTAAATTTTCTATCTGCTGTAACGCTTCAAAACAATCGGATAAATTTTTTACCTCTATATTAAGTAGGGCATTAATCAAAGGGAGATAATAGTTGGTATCCACAAAACTAACCGGCGTTTCTTTGCCCTTATGAAAAAGCATCTCTGACAAACTGTCCCGGCTAAGACGCAAAAGTCTATTTAACCCTTTGTTAGCCAGCTGGGAAATTAACTCTATTGGCCCTGTGTCATTGGTATCAAGCCCACCTTCTTTAGCAATAAAAACCACCAGACACACTCCTATTATCTTGCCATTTTCAAGTTTAATTGCTTCTACCTTGCCCTCACCGATAATCTCACGTATAGGAACATCAATTGCCTCAATATCATTGCCCAAATCTATATTTTTATTATCCGTGATTAATTTCACGGCAACTCTATATTTTTCATTTATATAACGGCTAACCTCCAGCGCAAAATCACCTAAACCTACCACACAAACAGTATCATTAATAATATGCGCTTCTAATTTTTTAAATTCCGAAGGTTCTGTCAAAAAAACTACTCCTCTTTTTTTAATCCCCGCAATATCTTTATTAACCTTTTCCATTTAACCCCTCTTTATTTATTTAAAGATTAATTTTAAACCTTACCTTAATTTAATACTCTATAAGCCCGCACTATCTAAAACTTTTGGGACCAGCCTGTTCCAACCAATCGGCATAATATGAATCCCCTGGCACATATTTTTTAATTCTTTTATTAATCTTGCGGCGATCTCCACTGATTTTTCTGTTTTATTTTTTGCCTCTTCCATCTCTTTGATTAAGTTATCAGGAACATATACTCCGGCAACATTTTTATTCATATAATATGCCATCGCCGCAGATTTTAACAATACTATCCCTGCCAAAACGGTGGTTTTTAAGTGTTTGATTTTGGATAAAAAATTTTCAAACATCCTTAGGTCATAAACCGCCTGCGTTTGAAAAAACTCTGCTCCGGATTCTATTTTTTTCTCCATTTTGATAATCTGTGGCTCTATCGGGTCAGCGGCAGGATTTACTACCGCTCCTAAACAAAATTTAGGGGGCGCTCCTTCCAATTTATTCCCTTTCATATCAAAACCTTCAGTTAATCTTTTTGCCACTTGCAATAACTGCACAGAATCTAAATCGAATACCGGTTTTGCTTCGGGATGGTCCCCCAAACTCGGATGGTCGCCGGTTAAAACCAAAACATTTTCGATACCTAACGCTGCTGCGGAAAGCAAATCCGACTGAAGCGCCAACCTATTCCTATCCCTACAGGTTAACTGATAAATCGGCTCAAACCCCTGCTGCTTTAAAATGGCACAGACCACCAAGGAACCCAATCGCATTACTGAACTCTGTAAATCCGTAACATTTATAGCATCAACCCGGTTGCGGATAAGTTCTGCTTCTTCTAAGATTTTCTTGGTTTCAATCCCTTTAGGCGGACCGACCTCAGAAGTAATTAAAAATTTTTCCTGTCTTATTTTATCTTGAAAGTTCATATCTGCAATTTTACTGCTTCTACTAAATTACGCATCAACATCGTAACCGTCAAAGGGCCTACTCCGCCTGGAACCGGCGTAATAAAGCTCGCATGTTTCTCTGCTTCTTCAAACTCTACATCTCCTACAATTTTATCGCCAACCCGGTTTATCCCTACATCAATCACAATCGAGCCTTCCTTAATCCAACTGCCTTTAATTAAACCAGCCTTTCCTACTGCTACCACTAACACCTCCGCTGTTTTTACATGTTCTTCTAATTTTCCTGCATCATAAGTTCCAATATGACAAACTGTTACTGTGGCAAATTTATCTAATAATAAAAGGGCCAAAGGCTTACCCACAATTTCAGAATGACCCACCACTACCGCCTCTTTCCCATACAAATCAATATCTGTTTCTTTTAATAACTCCAGTGCTGCCGAAGCAGTACACGGCAGAATCTTGGTTTTGCCAAATATAATTTTCCCCAAATTTTGCGGATGTAGGCCTTCCACATCTTTCTTGGGTTCTATATACTGGCTTATTTTTTTATAATCTATATGTTTGGGCAAAGGCATCTGGATAATTATGCCATGAATGGACTTATCTAAATTTAATTTTTTTATAAATTCAATCAAAGAAGCTTCAGAAATTTGGCTCTCCAATTTATGCAATTGATAATCTATACCTAATTCTTCACAAGTCTTCTTTTGTGATTTTATATAAACGTTTGAAGCAGACTCATCGCCAACCTGAAGGCTGGCTAAAGTTGGTTTTAAATGCAATTGCCGAATCTCTTCCTTAACCTGTTTTTTTATCCTTTCAGCAATAATTTTACCTTCTAATAATTTTGCCAATTTCATCCTCCGTTTTTTGTCTTATCTCTTTTATAATTTTTGCTTTAGTCAATATCTCTTTTCTTATCTTATCGGTCATTTTTTTATCCTTTATAAATTTTAAATTCGCCTCTACATTAAAATAACCGCCAAAGAATCCTGCCTCTAAAAAGACCAGCGCACAGGCGATATCGCTGATCAAGTTGGGGTTCGTCTTTTTTATAAGCAAGGGGCATAACTTTATAGAAGAAAAACAAATCCGACTTACCTCTAAAGGAACCTTAAGGCACCATTGGATATCTTTGCTTTTGTAGGCCATAACATCCTCATCCACTAATTTTAAAAATTTATCCCTTAAATTTTCTATATCTTTTAATATTTCCCTTAACTCTTTCTCATATTTTTGATATTGGGGTTTGCCAACAGTAAAATTGACCGCCATACCTAAAAGGCTAACCCCTAAACCTCCCACCAAAGCCGAAGCCGAACCTCCGCCCGGAGTAGGGAGTTTTTTAGATAAATCACTTAAATATCTTTTAAGAGATTTATTACAATACATAAATTCGAAATCCTAAATTAGAAATTACAATTTATCATTAAGATAGTCCTCTAATATTTCCCTTTTCATCAATATCAATATCTTGGCCGCGGGGATGACTCGGTAAGCCTGGCATCGTCTCAATTTTACCGCATAGAGGGTATAAAAATCCCGCTCCCAGCGCAGCACGGATATCTCTTATCGGAAGAATAAACCCTTCTGGCCTCCCTTTTAAATTAGGATCATGCGATAAAGAAAACTGGGTCTTTGCCATACAGATAGGTAATTTGTCCCATCCTCTTTGTGTAAAAATTCTAATTTTTTCTTCTGCCTCTTGTGAATACTCTACGTCCTTTGCGCCGTAAATTATGGTAGCGATAATCCTAATCTTATCTTTTATAGAATTTTCTAAAGAATAAAGAAAATTAAATTTTTTAGGTTGAAGACTTGCCTCCATCGTTTTCTCGGCTAATTCTATCCCGCCTAATGAACCTTTCTGCCAAATTTCAGAAACGCAACAGGCATAAGCACCGAATTCAAGAGCTATTTTTTTTACAAATTCAATCTCTTGGTCAGTATCCGAAAAAAATCTATTTATCGCCACCACCACCGGAATCCCAAATATCTTAACATTCTCAATCTGTTTTTTTAAATTGTCAATACCCTCTTCTAATAAAGCCAAATTTTCTTTATTTAACCTCTCATCTAAGGGTTTGCCAGGGATAATTTTAATCTTTCCACTGTGCACCTTTAATGCCCGGATAGAACAGACTAAAACCGCTACATCAGGAATTAAACCGCTAACTCTACACTTTATATCAAAAAATTTCTCCGCCCCGCAATCTGCGCCAAAACCGGCTTCGGTAACTACATATTCAGCCAAACCTAAAGCGATTTTATCGGCAACAACAGAACTATTTCCGTGAGCAATATTGGCGAATGGACCGGTATGCGCAAAACAGGGAGTGTTTTCTTGTGTCTGGATGAGATTAGGTTTTATGGCATTTTTTAAAAGCGCAGCCATGCTGCCGGCTACTTTTATATCATCACAGGTAATAGGTTCTCCTTGAAAATTCTCGGCTAAAACAATTTTACCTAATCTTTTTCTTAAATCCAAAAAATCTTTGCTTAAAGCCAAAATTGCCATCACTTCAGAAGCAGCAGCAATATCAAAGCCGCTTTCTTGGGGCATATTATCATCAAAATTACCCAAACCGATTTTTATATTTCTTAAAGACCTGTCACTTATATCCAAAACCCTGCGCCAGCTAATCCGTGCAGGGTTGATCTTTAATTTATTCCCGTGATAGATATGGTTATCTAAAAAAGCACTGGCTAAATTATGCGCCAAACTTACCGCATGCGTGTCGCCTGTAAAATGGAGATTAAAATCATCCGCAGGAAAAACCTGCGCGCACCCTCCGCCTGCTGCCCCTCCTTTGAATCCAAATACCGGTCCCAAAGAAGGTTGTCTTATACAACAGATAGCTTTTTTGCCTAATCTGTTTAAAGCCATCGCTAACCCAATAGTAGTGACTGTTTTTCCTTCTCCCAAAGGAGTAGGGGTAATGGTGGTAACTAAAATGTATTTCCCCTGAGGGTTTGATTTTATTTTTTCTAATATGGAGAGTTCGATTTTAGCGATATACCTACCATAGGGTATAAGATAATCTTCATCGATATTTAATTTACGAGCAATTTTTAAGATAGGTTCGATTTTGGCAGATTTGCAAATAATTGGATTATCCGATAGATTATTCATTGCACTCAAATGCGCCGCGGATTAAATTTATCTTATAAGAATTTTTATCGCAAAGAATAGAAACCACATCAAAACGTACTCTTCTATTTAGAAGCCCATTTTCTTTAAGATATGCCAAGGCAACTTTTAAGATTTTTTTTTGTTTTATAGATGAAACCGCCTCCTGTGGCAAACCAAAGGAAAAATTCCTGCGCGTTTTTACTTCCACGAAACATAAAGTATTCTTCTCCGAAGCGATGATATCTATCTGCCCAAAAGGGGTGCGGAAATTCTTTGTTATAATTTTATAACCCTGTTTTTTTAAAAACTCCTCTGCCTGCTTTTCTCCTTTTATACCAAGCTCTAAATCCGTCATCTAAGCTAAACTTGACTGGCGGTTTTACCAATGCGTTTTCTTAAATAGTAAAGCTTAGCCCTTTTCGCTTTTGCAGGCTGCAAGACTTCAATCTTTTCTATGTGAGGAGAATAAAGGGGAAAAACTCTCTCAATACCCTCTCCATAGGATACCCGCCGCACCGTAAAGGAAGCACGCATTCCGGAATTTTTCTTGGCGATAACTATGCCCTCAAAAGGGCTTAACCTTACCTTATCCTGCTCAAAAATTTTAGTCAATACCCTTACCTTGTCACCCACATTAAATTCAGGTATATTTTTCTCTTTAGTAAGTTCTTTCTCCAACATCCTTATCTTATCCATTTTCTCTCCTTTCTTTTTTAATTAGTTTATCTTCATTATCACTGTTATTTTTGTTAAGTTAGTTAACTACGTTAATTTCTTTGTTATCTTTTAACCGACGCAATAAAGCTAATCTAAGTCACTTTTTACTTAACAAATCTTGCCTTTTTTCCAAAGTAACCCTTAAGGCCTCTTTTTTTCTAAACGCCTGTATTTTTTTATGGTCTCCGGAAAGCAAAATTTTCGGCACCCTCATCCCTTTAAAATTCGCCGGTCGGGTATACTGGGGATATTCTAATAAATTACCTTGAAAACTCTCAAATTTCAAGGATTTTTTATTGCCCAAAACACCCGGGATAAGCCTTACCACGCAATCAATCAAAACCATCGCCGGAAGTTCTCCGCCGGTTAAAATATAATCGCCGATAGACACCTCTTCATCTACAAGATACTTCCTTACCCTCTCATCCACCCCTTCATATCGACCACAGATAAGGACCAACTGTTTAAACTGAGAAAATTTTTTTGCTAACTGATGGTCCAGCGTTTTGCCCTGCGGAGAAAGCAGTATAACCTTTATTCTATCACGAGAAAATTTTGATTTTTTTAAAATCTCTTCCACTGCCTCAAAAATAGGCTCGGGTTTCATCACCATCCCCGAACCGCCTCCAAAGGGTCGGTCATCCACTTTTTTGTGCTTATCCGCAGAATAATCCCTTAAATTATGAACATAAATCTCTACCCTTTTTTTATTCTGCGCCCTCTTGATTATCGACTCATTTAATACTGGCGCAAACATATTGGGGAAAATGCTTAAAATATCTATGCGCATTGTTCGGAATTATACCTTGAAATAAAATCTTTTTTAAAATCCAAAAAACAATTTTTTTCTATCGCCTCTCTTACTTTACGCATCAATTCTAAATAAAAATATACGTTATGAAAAGAAACTAATCTTGGCCCTAGAATCTCTTTGGCATTAAAAAGATGTCTTAGATAAGCGCGGGTAAAATTTTTGCAGGTATAACAATCGCACCTTTCATCCAGAGGCTTTTCATCCTTAGCGTAAAGTGCATTACGTACCGTAAGTTTTCCTTGCCAGGTAAAAGCGGTGCCGTTTCTTCCGTAACGCGTAGGCATCACGCAATCGAATAAATCTATCCCCAGCTCTACGCTCTCCAAAATCTCTACGGGGCTGCCTAAGCCCATCAGATACCGCGGCGAATCTTTGGGCAAATAATCCAAACAATGAGAGATAATATTATACCTTAAATTTTTGGGTTCTCCCACTGATAAACCGCCAAAACAATAACCATCGAACTCCATCCCAATGAGCTGTTGAATACACTGCCGACGCAAATCTTGATAAGTGGCGCCTTGAATAATCCCAAAAAACAACCGATTATAGTCGAAATCTAAATTCTTAATAAATTCCTTAGAACGCCGCGCCCATAAAAGCGTCCTTTCCATAGCGCGATGAGCATAATCATAATCTGCAGGGTAACTTATGCACTCATCTAAAGGAAGAATAATATCCGAACCTAAAATTTTTTGTATCTCTATAATTTTTTCGGGTGTTAAAAAATACCTTGTGCCATCTAAATGCGATTGAAATTCTGCCCCTTCATCATTTATCTTGCGCAAAAGAGCCAAACTAAAAATCTGATATCCTCCGCTATCAGTAATAATCGCGTGCTTCCAGCCTATAAACCTGTGTAATCCATTCATTCTTTTGATTATCTCTGTGCCTGGCCGCAAAAACAGATGATAGGCGTTGGCTAAAATTATCTGCGCGCCCATCTCCTCCAATTCCTGCGGAGAAAGCGTTTTTACTGTTCCCTGCGTACCAACAGGCATAAAGCATGGGGTATCTATCTGCGCATGCGCAGTTATTAATTTGGCGCGTCGTGCCCGTGTATCTTTATCATAGTGAAACAGCTGAAACATCTCTTAATTAATGAACATTGGGTTTATAATCAAAAAGAAATGGTTACCTCTTTGCCCACCACCAAAATAAAATACTTAAAATTATGCTTATTAAAAGGCAGGTAGTAATAGGGAAATAGAACGAAAAATTCTTTTTTTGAATAAATATATCTCCCGGAAGCCTTCCTAAAAAAGGGAGTTTCCCCATAATAATAAAAGCAAAACCTGTTCCCAATAAAATTATCCCTAAAATGATTAAGGTTTTTCCGAATGTTTCCATCTCTCTAATTCTGAATATATGCAGCCACAATAATTCTGGCAATAAATTCCTTTTTGTTTTGCCTCTTGATGTGCCTCTTTAAAACCTTTTCTAAAATCTTCGTAGTAAAAACTTATGCCTTTGTCACGGGCAATACGTTCTCCGATTTCTTTAATTAAAAAATGATCCTGATACGGACTTACTAAAAGGGTGGTAGAAAAATATTTAAAATTATTTTTACATGCAAATTCTGCTGTTTTTTCCAAACGCAGTTGCCAACAGAGAGAACAACGCTGTTTTGTCTCTTCATGAAAATTAATGGTTCTAAAGAATTCTTGGGGTAGGTATTGCTCAAAATATATCTCTAAATTCATATTTTTATCCAAACTCCCAAAAGCCTCTTTGCGCTTTCTATATTCGGAAAATGGATGGATATTGGGATTATAAAAAAAACCTTTTACTTGGAATTTTTTTTCTTTAAGTACTTTTAAAGGATAAATTAGGCATACCGCGCAACAGATATGCAGGAGCAATTCCATATTTAAAAAAGCTGGGGTTGGGTTTCCTTATTATAATGAACACCAAAATAATCAAAAGCAAGTTTTGTGGCAACTCTTCCGCGGCCAGTACGCTTAAGATATCCGGCTTTTAAAAGGTAAGGCTCAATCATATCGATAAGAGTATCTGGCTCCTCGTTTAAACTTGCCGCTAATGCTTCAATCCCTACCGGACCGCCTCCGTAAGTAAAAAGAATGGTCTTTAGCACTTTGCGGTCGATTTCATCAAAACCTGCTTTATCAATCCCTAAATTATTCAATGCCTCTTCAGCATTGCTCAAATCAACCTTTTTTATTTTCTTTACCTGCGCATAATCGCGTATGCGCCTTAAAAGACGGTTAGCGATACGGGGTGTTCCCCGCGAACGCCGTGCCAACTCTAAACAGGCATCTTCATCTATAGCCACCCCAAGAAGCTGCGCAGAATTCTTAATAATCTGGGAGAGTTCTTCGGGAGAATAAAAATCCAAATGGTAAAACATCCCGAATCTTCCCCTTAATGGCGCGCTTAAAAGTCCGCTGCGCGTCGTCGCGCCTACCAGCGTAAAAGGCTTAAGATTAAACTTTATGGTTTTGGCATAGGGGCCTTTGTCAATAATAAAATCGATCTGAAAATTCTCCATAGCTGGATAAAGAAATTCTTCCACTATTTTAGGAAGCCGGTGGATCTCATCAATAAAAAGGATATCCCCTTTCTCTAAGTTAGTTAAAATGCCAATTAAATCCCCTGCTCTTTCGATCGCCGGGCCAGAGGTAGAGGTAATGCGGGTACCCATCTCATGAGCAATAATATGGGCAAGCGAAGTTTTGCCTAAACCCGGCGGACCACTCAAAAGGATATGTTCCAACGGTTCATTCCTTTGTTTAGCTGCCAAAATAGATATCTGAATATTCTTTATCACTTCTGTCTGCCCTACAAATTCCGAAATACGCAGTGGCCTTAAAGAGATATTCAGAACCAGGTCCTCCTCGTTTTCGGATTTATTCAATAAAGGATTATTCTTTTCTTCCGGCATATCTTTCTTCATAGGCAAAAATATGGTTTTTATTGCGAATCAATTCGATTTCGCCAAAAAGTTTTTTTTGCACCACCCTGATTTCTTTCAAGCGGATCAATTCCAAAATTGCCAAAAAAGTAACTATTACTTCCATCTTGTTTTTTGCCTTTTTAAACAACCTAGAGAAAGACACCAATTCTTCTTCCACAAGCATATGCAAAATCTGATGAATCTTTTCTTCAATGGTAAATTCGTCTTTAATCGCACCGTATAATAAATCGACGGGTATATTCTCCAAAACCTTGGAAAAAGCGTTCAATAAATCGAAAAGACTTGCCTCAAAGTATTTCTCTTTGTCCAAAGGAAAATCTTGGTTCTCTTTTGTCCGAGAACGATAAAACTGTTTTTGGCGCTGGCTCTGACGCTGATGCAGCTCTTCAGCAATCTTTTTAAACTGTTCATATTCCAAAAGTTGCTCAATAAGCTGTTGCCTCTGCTGTTCTATACTCTGCTGTTCATCTTCGTCCGAATTAACCGTTTCACTGGGGGGGAGCAACATCCGAGATTTTATCTGCATAAGTGTGGCAGCCATTACCAAAAATTCACCGGCGATTTTAAGGTCCAAAATGCGCATAAGGTCGAGATAACGCATATACTCATCGGCAATTTTAGCGATCGGTATATCGTAAATGTTAAGATGCTCTTTTTTCACCAAATAAAGCAAAAGGTCTAATGGCCCTTCAAATATATCCAGTTTTATCTTGTAACTCATATTAACCCTAACATCATCTTTAGTTCTTTAATGGTAGCGCAGGCAACTTCTTTGGCTTTCGCGCTGCCGTCTTTTAAAATGCCCTTTATATAATCATCATTGAATTGTTCTCTTCTTTTATAAATAGGCTCAATAATACCCCAAAGCAACGCGGCAAGGTCTGTTTTACATTCCACGCACCCTAACTTACCGCTGCGACAGTTATCTTCTATCTGTTTTATTCTCTGCGGATAATCGCAATAATAATGTTTCCCAAATACCCTATGATAAGCAAACACATTGCAGATATCAGGGTGGCCCTTGTCTGTGCGTTTTACCTTCTGCGGGTCGGTAATCATGTGCATCACTTTCTTTTTTATTACCTGCATAGAGTCGGAAAGGGCGATAAAGTTATTATAACTCTTAGACATCTTGCGATTATCCAATCCTAATAATCTGGGCTGTTCGGTCAAAAGGGGTTCGGGATAGAGAAAAAATTCTTTTTTTAAAATTTTGTTTGCCCGTTGGGCAAGTTGACGGCAAATCTCCAAATGAGGCAACTGGTCCTCTCCTACCGGAACCTTTTGCGCCTTATAAAGCAGAATATCTGCCGCCTGCAATACCGGATAACCTAAAAAAGCATAGTTTAAAATATCTTTGTTTTTTAATTGCTTTATCTGTTCTTTATATGTGGGGCAACGTTCCAGCCAAGAAAGAGAACTAAAAAAAGAAAGAGCCAAAAATAACTCCAAATGTTCTGCTACATCCGATTGCTTAAAAATAACACAAAGACCGGGATTAAGCCCCACTGCCAACCAATCGCGCACATTATCTATAGAATAAAAACTGATCGTTTCCGGATGCCGATATTCGCTCATCAAAGCATGCCAATCTGCAATCATAAAAAAACATTCAAATTCCTGTTGCAATTGTGCCCAATTATTTAAAACACCCACTAAATGCCCCAAATGTAAAGGTCCTGTCGGGCGCATCCCGCTTAATAAAACCTGCTTTTTCTTCATTTCTATTCTAACTTAGAAGCAATTTTTTGTATCTCGTAAGCCTCCAGAATATCGCCTTCGTAAATATCAGATAACCCTCCCAAAGATATACCGCATTCCATGCCTTCGGTTACCTCTCTTACATCGTCTTTAAATCTTTTAAGGGAACTTATTTTGCCTTCATAAACAGATTTGCCATTACGTACCAAAACGATATCCGCGTGGCGGGTTATTCTTCCTTTAAGCACAAAACATCCTGCGACTATCCCGGCTTTGGAAAGTTTGAAAACTTTACGCACCTCTGCTTTACCCATAAAGGTTTTCTTTGTCTTAGGCTCAAGCATCCCTTCAAGGGCAGATTTTAAATCGTTACTTAATTCATAAATTATATTGTATATTTTTACCTCAACTCCTTCTTCGCGAAGAAGTTCTTTTGCTTTGGCTTCATAATCTATATTAAAACCAAAAATAATCGCATTGGATGCTGAGGCTAAAAGCACATCCGAAGTATTTATATCTCCTATGCCTTCATGAATAATATTTATATTTATCTGCGAAGTATTTATCTTAGTTATTGTTTCCTTTATCGCTTCCAAGGAACCCATCGTATCTGCTTTAAGTATAACTTTTAATTCTTTAATTTTGCCTTCCTTAATCTGCTGGGAAAGTTCTTCTAAATTTATTTTTTTAACCGGCGTAATTTGTTTTTGTTTGCTTTTTTCCAGACGAACCTGAGCGAGTTGTTTTGCCTGTTTATCGTCGGGAAGCACAAAAAATTCATCCCCTGCCTGCGGCAACCCATTAATTCCTAAAACCTTTACCGGCATAGAAGGCAAAGCCTGATTTAATGTCCTTCCGTATTCATCAAACATTGCTTTGATTTTCCCATAATTTACACCCACAATCAGACTATCGTTCAACCTTAGGGTGCCATTTTGTACCAGAAGCGTAACTATTACGCCTTGCGCACTGCTTATCTGCGATTCAACCACTACCCCAGAAGCCAATTTTTCATAATTGGCTTTTAATTCCATCATCTCGGCCTGTAAAATAATCAACTCTAAAAGATCGTCTATTCCCTGATATGTTTTTGCGGAAACGCCTACCATAACGGTTTTCCCTTGCCATTCTTCAGGGACAAGTCCATGTTCAGCAAGTTGTTTTTTGACTATCTCTATATCCGCGGAAGGTTTATCAATTTTATTTATGGCAACCATGATCGGCACTTTTGCCTCTCGTGCATGATTAATCGCTTCTACGGTCTGCGGCATCACCCCTTCGTCAGCTGCAACCACTAAAACCACTATGTCGGTTATACGCGCTCCCCTTGCCCGCATGCGGGTAAAGGCTTCATGACCAGGAGTATCCAAAAAAGTAATATAATCTTCCTTTTCCGGATGAAGTTTGGTGCGTATCTTTATCTGATAAGCACCAATATGTTGGGTAATTCCTCCATGTTCGGACTCTGCTACCTTTGTTTTCCTTATTGCATCTAAAAGAGAAGTTTTTCCGTGGTCTACATGTCCCATAAAGGTAACAATTGGCGGCCGCCTCTTTAAAGACGCAGTCTCATCGGGCATACGATGCAATTCTAATAAAGATTCCTCAATCTCTTTTGCTTTTTGGATCTGAAAACCAAAATTATCCGCTAATTTCTGAACAATCTCTTGGTCTAAATTCTGATTAATCCCCGCCAGAATGCCTTTCTCCATCAATTTCTTTATCAATACAGATGGTTTTTCCTGAAATTTAACCGCCAAGTCCCTTAAAGTGATAGGGAATTCTACTTCTATTACCCGCGGAGCACTTACGGTAACCACTGCAGGTGCTGGCGTCTCTTTTTTTTCTTCCTGTTTTTCTTGTGGTAAACCTTGAGGCAAAGAAACTTCGAGTGGTTTTTGAACTATTTCAACTTGAGGCGTCTCTTTTTTTTCAAATGTCGGCAGCAGGGTTGAACTTATCTTTTTTTCTTTTTTAGGCAAGACTTTAGCGGTTAATGTCTTTACGGACTTTTTGCGAGACTTGAAAACTTTAACTGCTGTAGCAGAGGGCTTTTTTAAAGCGACTTTCCTGGTTTTAGCTGCTTTTGTAACTGAAGTTTCTTTAGTTTTACTTTTATGCGCAACGGTCTTCTTTTTTAGCATCTTTAATAATTTTTTTGGATTCCTTAATTATATTTTCTGCTCTAGTTTTGCCAATTCCCTTAATCTTTAAGAGTGCTTCTGGTGAAGCCGAAGCAATATCTTCCAATGTTTTAAAACCTGCTGCCTCCAACTCTTCTTTAATTTTTTTGCCTACCCCTTTTAATTCTTCAAGCCCTAATTCAACCTTATCTTCTATTTTTATTTGCCGGCTAACTTCTTCTTTCAACATCTTAGGCGTACGCACATCTAGTTCCCATCCTACCAATTGAGAAGCAAGCCTAACATTCTGCCCATGTTTGCCGATAGCTAAAGAAAGTTGGTCTTCCGCTACAATCACTAGAGCCTTATGGCTCTGTTTATCCAGTCTTATCTCGGTTATTTTTGCCGGCGCCAGCGCCGCTTGAATAAACTGATTTAAATCCTCGCTCCAACGCACAATATCTATTTTCTCTCCGTGTAATTCTGTAACAATATTCTTAACCCGGTTGCCCCGCATCCCTACGCAGGCACCTACGGGATCTACTTTTTCGTCTTTTGAAAAAACCGCAATTTTGGTACGTTGATAAGGTTGCCTTGCCACCGCTTTAATCTCCACAATCCCTTCGTATATCTCCGGCACTTCCATCTCAAAAAGTTTTTTTACTAAATTAGGATGGTTGCGTGAAAGAATAATCTGCGTCCCGCGAAGTTCTCTCTTTACCTCCAAAACATAAGCCCGTAAACGCTCCCCTTGATGAAATTCTTCCTGCGGAACCTGCTGATTATAGGGAATAATTCCTTCTGCTTTACCTAACAGGTCCACAATAATATTCTTCTTTTCAAAACGATGCACCGTGCCGCTTACAATGTCGCCTACTTTATTGTTAAACTCATTAAAAATAACTTCCTTTTCTGCTTCGCGTATTTTTTGAATAATTATCTGACGGGCAGTGGTAGCGGCGATACGGCCAAAATCCAAAGAAGAAATTTCTTTCCCCTGATGGGTAGCACTTATTTTGCCGCTTTGCGGATCAATCCTTACCTCTATCTGTTCATCCGCTGACAACCCTAAAGCTTTGCGCGTGGCAGTGCATAAAGCAGATTCTACCGCCTGGATAAGCGTCTCCTTTTTAATCCCTTTTTCCCGCTCAATCTGTTCTAAAATTGCTAAAATTTCTCCGTTCATAGCAGTGCCTTTGTTTTTTAAACTACCTGTTTAGCCTTTACCACCATGGATAAAGGTATAGAAAAAATCTCCTCTTCTATCCTAAATAATAAATTACCCTCATTTACCCCTTCAATAAAACCCTGATTTTCTGTCTTCCCTTTTATGGGCTGATAGGTATATAATACCACCTCTCTCTTAATACACCTAATAAAATCTGCCTCAGTTTTAAGCGGCCTGTCTAAACCTGGAGAAGACACTTCCAGAATGTAACTCTGCCCGATAAGATTCTTTTCGTCAATAATTTGGCCTATCTGTTGATTAAGGCAACCGCATTCATCTAAATTTATACCACCTCTTGGCCGATCCGTCAATATCCTTAAAATCAAGCGCCCCCCTTCATATACAAAATTTGCATCTACCAAAATATAACCCTGCTGGTTTAAAAATTCCTCCAGTATTATTCTTAAACGGCTTATCAGTTCTCTATTCATAAAGCATCTTTTTTACTTGTTTTAAAAAATCATCTTTCTTTACCCTTATTATCTTCTTATCCTGCCTTAAGCATAATTCGATCTCTTTATTCTTAAGCGATTCTTTGCCTATAATTACTTGAAGATATACGCCAATCAAGTCCGCATCTTTAAATTTTACGCCGGCAGGTTCATCGCGGTCGTCTAAAATAACCTCCAGCCCTTCATTAAGCAAATCTTTATAAAGTGTTTGCGCTAACTGACTAATCTTCTCTTGCTGAGGGTTCAAAGGAATAATAATTATTTTATAAGGGCTTATCTCTTTGGGCCAAATAATGCCCGCTTTATCGTTATTCTGTTCTATGATTGCAGAAATAAGGCGCGATACCCCAATCCCATAACAACCCATCACCAATGGCTTAAGCTTGCCATCGCTATCTAAATATTGCGCATCTAAAGCAAAGCTGTATTTGGTCTTCAGCTTAAAGATATGCCCTACTTCGATGGTATTTATCCTTTCCTCTGGTATCCCGCATTTAGAACATAAAGAACTCTTTTCTTCTTTGGCGGGATGCGTCTCTTTACATTTTGGACAAATCCACAGACTATCCTCTCCTGATTCGGCAGGCACCATAAATTCATGGGAAACATCTCCACCCATTACTCCGGGATCTGCCTTTACCGCATAAAAAGTAAGCCCGCATCTTTTAAATATATTCTGATAGGCATTATACATCTTTTGGTAATTTTCGTATAATCCTTCTTCATCGCGGTCAAAACTATACGCATCCTTCATAATAAACTCGCAAGACCTCACTAAACCAAAACGTGGCCGTATCTCGTCTCTAAATTTAGTCTGAATTTGATAAAGCACCAAAGGCAGTTGCCGATAAGACGAGATATTTGTTTTCATTAAAAAAGTAATAACTTCTTCGTGGGTCGGCCCCAAAGAAAGGTTTCTTCCCCGGCGGTCAACAAACCTAATCATTACCTCCCCTATTTCAGTGTCCCGGCCGGTCTTCTGCCAAAGCTCCAAAGGCTGCAGCGCCGGCAAGAGAAGTTCCTGTGCTCCTATATTATCCATTTCCTGACGGATTATCCGGCAGATATTATTTAATACTTTAAGCCCCAGAGGAAGGTAAATATAAACTCCTCCTATTAGCATCCGCACCAAACCTGCCCTTAACATCAATTGATGGCTAACTGATTCTGCTTCTTGAGGTATATGCCTTAATGTGGGGATAAATGCTTCTGACCAACGCATCTTTAAGTATCCTTTCTATTTTATCCTTTTTATTTCCTCTAAAAGAACCTTTGTACAGTTGTGACTAGCCACTTTTCTTAAGCCTACACCCTTTCTAAAAAGAAGCCCATCTTTTCTTCCGAATGCCACGCCCAAATCCGCATGTTTTGCCTCACCCGGTCCATTCACCACGCATCCCATAACTGCAATCTTTAAAGACAAATTGTCAAATGAATACTGTTCATCTAATTTTTCTTCTAATTCTTTTACCATCTTTACTAAATTTACTTTGCATCTGCCGCAGGTAGGACAACTGATGATCCGCGGACCAAAATCAATAAAGCCCAAAGCCGCCAAAATATATCTGGCTACCTTTATCTCTTGAACGCAAGAATCAGTAAGCGAAACTCTTAACGTATCACCAATCCCTTCCCTTAATAAAATCCCTGCAAGCATGCTTGAACTAACAATCCCCCATAAGGCGTTTCCGGTAGCTGTCAAGCCAATATGAAATGGATAATCGCATTCTTTCGCCATCTTTTCATATGCCCAAAGCGTCTCCTTTAAATCCGAACCTTTCAAAGAAATCACAATATCATAGAACCTCTGTTTTTCCAAAAATCTTAAATACTCTTTAGCCTGCGCCACCAAAAGTTCCCCCATGGATTTTGTCTTTAAGGAACTTTTGACAATCCTTAAAGAACCTGAATTTAAACCTAACCTAATGGGAGTACGATTCAACCTTGCTGCATCTACAAGTTTTTTGATTTTATCTCTCTGATAGATATTGCCAGGGTTAATCCTTATTTTATCTATGCCGCTTTCTATTACCTCAATTCCCAGTCTCCAATCAAAATGGATATCTGCCACAAGGGGCAAATTACAGTTTCTTTTTATCTCTCTTATTGCTTGAGCGTCTTTAAAATCTTCGATGGCCAAACGCACAATCTGGGCGCCTGCTTTTTCCAAATCCTTTATCTGGGATAAAACTTTTGCTATTTGGGCAGTCTTCACCTTAGTCATACCCTGAATAGCAATAGGGTAACTTCCGCCGATAAATATATTTCCTATTTTGACAACCCGCGTTTTCCGCCGCATAAGCTCAAAGTTTAAAAAAATTAATAACCTTTTCCCATATGCCAAAACGGATTAAATCATTATAAAAGATAAAAATACCTAAACTGACAATAAACCCTAAACCGATATTGGTGATAATTTCTTCAGTACGGTCTTTTAAGGGTTTACCCCTTATTTTTTCTATGCCTAATAAAAAAATATGTCCTCCATCTAAAACCGGTATGGGAAGAAGATTAAAAATCGCCAGACTAATATTTAATACCGCCAACAGATGTAACAAAGCAAATAATCCTAAATTAGCTGCTTCCTTGGTAATATAAAACATTCCCAATGGTCCGGTTACCGATTCCCGCAAAGAAAGCCTGCCTATTATAATCATAATGATGCTTTGATAAGTAAACTGCGTTAATTCTAAAACCTTTGCCGAACCCATAACAATCGCCTTAAACAAAGGTTCTTTGCGAAAAACTACTTCTCCTTGTGGCCGAATGCCGATTAAGCCTATTTTTTTCTTATTGCCTAAAAATGTAGGCATTTCTTTCTCTTTAACTTTTACCTTAAATAAATAAGGAGTTTGTTGGCGCTGAACTTTAAGCTCGACTGTTTCGTTATCTTTTTTAGAATAAATTATTTTTTGCAAGTCATCCCAGTAAGTTATAGATTTGCCATCCGCTTCCATAATTTCATCGCCGGAAAGAATACCCGCCTCCTCTGCGCCGTATCCATGCATTACTTCTCCCACTTTAGGGGTAAGCACAGGGTAACCTAAATAAAAAAGCAACCAAAAACACAAAAAAGCTACCAGATAATTAAAAAGGGAACCCATTACTACGATTCTACTGCGCACCCCGCAACTTTTCGAAAGATATTCATCGGGCTTTCCCTGATACTCCTTATAATTATCACCGGCTAATTTTACATACCCTCCAAAAGGGACAGCGCAAATAGTATATGCGGTATCTTTTATTTTCTTAGAAAAAATCACCGGCCCAAAGCCAAAAGAAAACTTCTCTACCCGTACTTTTGATTTTATAGCCATAACAAAATGACCGAATTCATGCAAAATAATTACCACCCCTAATATAAAAATAAATATCACCACCGAAAACATTTTAATTTACCCCCCATTTTTTAACCAGTCTTTGCGCCTCTAATTTTGCCCAGTCGTGCGCCATTAAGATATCCTCTAAAACAGGAAAAGCTACATTCTTATGCCTACAGATTACTTTTTCGATTATCCTAGAAATATAATGAAATTTAATCTTTTCATTTAAGAATGCCTCTACCGCCACCTCATTGGCAGCGTTTAAAACTGCCGGCAGAGTCCCTCTTCTTCTGGCTGCCTCATAAGCTAATTCTAAACAGGGAAATTTATCTAAATCGGGCTTATAAAAACTTAAATTTTTTACTTTAAAGAAATCCAACGCAGGCAAAAAACCACAAAACCTCTTGGGATAAGTCAAAGCGTACTGTATGGGTATCCGCATATCGGTAAGAGAAAGTTGCGCCAAAATCGAACCATCAATGAATTCCACCATCGAATGAATAATTGCCTGCGGATGAATAAGAATCTCAATGCAAGAATAATCGACATCAAAAAGATACATCGTCTCTAACAATTCTAATCCTTTATTCATTAAGGTAGCGGAATCTACGGTGATTTTTTTACCCATTTCCCAACGGGGGTGATTTAAAACTTTTTTTACCGAAATACGGCTTAATTCTTTTTTGGATAGATTTCTCAACGGTCCGCCGGAAGCAGTAAGATATATTTTTTTTAAGTAAGACCTATCCTTGCCATCTAAACACTGCCAGATTGCAGATTGTTCACTATCAATGGGAATAATTTTCCTTTTAAATCTTTTTATTTTTTTCATAATGAGCGGGCCAGCCATAATTAAAGCTTCCTTATTTGCTAAGGCAATTGTTGGTTGGTATTCTATTGCTTGCCATAATGGCATAAGCGCGGCTGAACCGCTGATTGCCATTACTAAAAGATCAACTTTTTTCTGAATTAATTTTTCTAAACCTTCTTCTCCATAAAATATTCTAACCTTATCACGAAGAAGCTTATCGTTTAGTTCCTGCACTTTTAAAACATCAGTTACCGCTACCATCTGCGGATGAAAATCTTTGATTTGTTGTCTTAAAACTTCCACGTTAGAACAGGCTGCCAAACCTACTATTTTAAATCTATCGGGAAAATAACGCAACACCTCTAAGGTATTGCGACCAATCGAACCTGTTGAACCCAAAATGCTAATGCGTTTCATCTTAAAATAATATTCATATAAAAATAAAACACCGGCGCGCTAAAAATAAAACTATCCACCAAATCCAAAATCCCTCCTATGCCCGGCAAAAGATTGCTGGCGTCTTTAACTCCGCAATCTCTCTTTATTAAAGACTCTGAAAGATCTCCCAGCTGTCCTAAAATCCCTAAAAATATCCCTAAAAAGACAAGCTGGGGATAAGAAAAATAAAATAACGGCTTGCAGGCAAGACTCCCTAATAAGCTAAAAAACAATCCTGCCCACGCTCCTTCCCAAGATTTAGAAGGGCTGATATAAGTTAAAAGGGGGGTTTTGCCAAAACGGCTACCTACCAAATACGCCCCTATATCGCCTAATTTGGTAACCAAAATTAAAAAGAATAAAAGATTCCTTCCATCCGGCATATAACGGATACGGATTAAAAAACTCAAAAACCAACTTACATAAAGAATGCCGAAAATAGTAACCGAGATACCGCTAATTGCGCCTGTGGTATGCTGGCGCCTAAATTGCATAAGAATAAGAAAGATAATCGCCAAAACAATCAAAAATAATTGCCAACTTATTGTGAGTTCTATCTGCAGAATAATTGAAAGGGAGATTAGGACGCCTACTAACATTCCAAAATTGCGATAAATCTCTATTCCCTTTTTTTCTACCATAAAAAAGAACTCATACAGAGCAATCACTAACAAAATAAAGATAAAAGCTGCGGAAGTATAACGCCACATAAGCGAAAACATCACCAGGGCAATCAGTATCAACGAAGTGAATGTGCGTTTCCAAAAATTATTATATGCGGCCAAACCTTCGCTCCCTTCTTTGATAATCAAAAATTGCTTTTTCTAACTCCTCTTTGTTAAAATCCGGCCAATATTTGTTAGTAAAATAAAATTCAGCGTATGAGATCTGCCATAATAAAAAATTACTTATTCTTAATTCTCCACTGGTACGGATTAAAAGATCGGGATCCGGTATATCTTTAGTATATAAAAAACGCGAAAAAGTATCCTCGTTAATCTCGCGGGGGTCTTCTTCTTTGTTTATTACTGCCATACTGTACTTTTTTACCGCATCCAAAATCTCCTGTCTTGCCCCATAGTTAAAAGCAATAATCAGAAATAATCCATTGTTGCCTGCGGTAATCTCTTGGGCAGATTTTATTCTGTTTATAAGGTATGTAGGGACAGGCTTTTCTCTGCCGATAACGATGATTCGGATATTATCTTTATTTAAATTATCTATTTCTCTTTTTAAAAAGTTATCTAAATACCGCATTAACATATTTACTTCTCTTTTTGGGCGGTTCCAGTTTTCGGTGGAAAAAGCAAAAAGAGTAAGATATTTTACTCCCAATTCCTTGGCAGCTTTTACAATCTCTTTTATACGTTTTATCCCTTCGCGATGCCCGGCAGTACGCGCTAATCCCCGCTCCTTAGCCCAACGGCCGTTGCCATCCATAATAATTGCGATATGTAAAGGAAAGAGATTCTTTTCCGGCATATTTAATTTATTTATTGATGTAGGCAATAATCGATGTTGGGGAAGAGGTTATCCTTCTGTTCAATATCCTCTAACCAATGTGGATCAATAGAACGTGATTTTATCTGTTCATAAAGAGTAGAAAACCTTAAAAGATGCTCTTTTATTTTTCTTATAGCGTATGTGGTATGCGTGCCGGTGCCTAAAATAAACGCCCAATCCGAACTTTGCGCCAAAAGAAGTTCTCT